>Ga0265314_10000457_pt1 | contig 54486 bp, 41 predicted proteins | sample 4126metaG_FD_203106 | JGI IMG/M metagenome (GOLD analysis project Ga0265314, IMG submission 203106) | Rhizosphere microbial communities from Carex aquatilis grown in University of Washington, Seatle, WA, United States - 4-1-26 metaG | ecosystem: Host-associated > Plants > Roots > Rhizosphere >... | reverse complement strand
AAAGCGTCTATGAACCTGGTTGAATTCGGGCGCGGCAAGTAGTCCGTCTACAATTCAAGAAAAGCCACAAAAAGCGCGCCGGACGAGACCCGTCCGGCGCGTTTTATTTAGCTCTTCGAAAACTTGATTTACAGCCAGCGTTCCAGCCACGCCATGATCTCCGCGCGCAGCTCCATGGTCTCGAAATGGCCGTGCTTGCGCCGCCACATCTGCCAGGCTTCCGGCTTGCCGTGCGCCTTGTAGATTTTCTTGAGGCCCCGGTCGAGTTTGTCTAAGCCGCGCGGCGGGGTGAGCCGGTCGTAATCGCCGTTGAGCGAAAGGTGCGGACGCGGCGCGATCAGTTCGTTGATCGAGAGCGTATCGAAATGCTTGAGCAGGCTCGGCACGTAATAGTAAATGCCGTGGCCATCGAGACCCCGCGTCGCAATCAGTTCTTCGAAATCCGTCAGGCAGCAGTACTCCGCGGTGACCTTGATGCGTTCGTCCAGCGCCGCGGTCCACCAGGCCATCGTCGAGCCCATCGACAAGCCAATGGTCGCGGTACGATTCGCGTCCACATCGGGCCGCGAGAGCATGTAATCGTAGGCACGCAGGTTGTCATAGACCATCGAGCCCCAAAGCACCTTCCCATACCAGAGCATTTCTTTGAACAGCTCGAGTTCCGAGCCGCGGTGCCGCTCGCCGAAGTTCCACTGGTCGATGCACAGCGCCGCAATGCCTTTGCGCGCGAGTTCCTCGGCCCACGGCAAGAGCGGCAACGGCCCGCGCGGGCGCAGCAGTTCGTTCTTACCTCCGCTGTACTCTCCACCATGCGCGTGGTTGTAGAGCACAGTTCGGAACTGCCCGCCTCCACCCTTTGGTCGCGTGAAGAACGCGGGCACGACTTCGGTTTCGTTGAGGTCTAGAATCAGCTTTTCCAGAATGAAGGCGCCCCGGTCTTCCGTGCCGATCAGCTTCGACTTAATCGGTCGGTGGCGCGCCGGCAGGTCGCCCAGCAAGGTATACAAAAGCTTGCGGCGCGACGCGGCGGATTCCCCGGACTTGGCAGCCATCGGTGGAGCTCCTTTATTTAGTTGGATCCGGCGGGTTTGCGCAGGGCTATTTCTTGCGCGCCGCCAGGAACGAGCGCACGCACAGCACCAAATAAACAACCGAAAGCAGCGAGGTCGCGCTCAGTGCGATCACCGGGCCGGCGTCGACGCCTTCCTCTTTACGCATCAATGCGGGAATGCTCAAAATGCCGCCGGACAAAGGCGCCAGTATCGCAATCAATCCAACGAGCACCGCGGCATGCATGGCAAGTTTCCTGTGCTTTGCCATCAACGAGAATCCAGCGCAGGTCAACGCCAGCGCGCCAAAAAATGCCGGGATCAGGATTTTCCAACTCGAGTTGGCGCTGGACCCATAGCCCCAGAAACCGAGAATCAACAGAACCACGCCATACGCGGCGGTGATGATCAGCATGCGGAACTCCCGAACCGTGGGTTTTTGTGGCACACATACTGCCTTCCCTGGTGCACGGCGTCCAGATCATCCTGGATTTTCACGGAAGGCGCGAAAGGATTCCCGCTTTTTCGGGTTTCTATGCGGGTCGAAAGGACTAAGTTTGATCGACATACGATTTTCAAGGCTGTGTTTATAACGCCATTCATGGGGTGGGCTTGCGCACGCTATGACCGAACTGGTTGCGAACTGCCTCTCGTGCGGAGGCGAAATCCGCTTCAAGGCCGGCGGGTCGGTCGTGATCGTTTGCCCTTCCTGCCATTCGGTGGTCGCGCGCACGGACCGCAAGCTGGAAGACCTTGGCCGCGTCGCGGAACTCCTTGAAACACCTTCGCGGCTCAAGCTGGATATGCGCGGCAGCTACCAGGGCCAGAATTTCACCGTTCGCGGACGCGCGCAATTGCGTCACCCCAGCGGCGCGGTCTGGGACGAATGGTACGTCGAATTCCCCGGCAATCGCTGGGGCTGGCTGGCCGAAGCGCAAGGCCGCTTGTTCATGACTTTTGAAACACCTATTCAGGGAACAGTCCCGCCTTTTCAGGAACTCTCTTTTACGCGCGCGCTACCCGGGCTGGCCAACGCCCCGCGCCTGTGGGTCTACGAAAAAGACACCGCGACCTACGTTTCGGCGGAGGGGGAGATTCCCTACCGCCTCGTGCCAAACGCGCGCCTTCCCTACGCGGATCTCGCCGGACCGAAGGGCGAATTCGCGACGCTCGATTTCAGCGGCGCTTCACCGGTGTTGTACCTGGGCCATGCGGCAACTCCCGAAGAACTGGGACTGCCCAAGACTGCCGCCAAGCCCAAGGACCGCGTGGCGCCGTCCACGCGCCTCAATTGTCCGCAATGCGGCGGCGCACTGAATTTAAAGGCCCCCGACCAGGCACAGCGCATCGTCTGCCCGTACTGCAGCTCGATGCTCGACATCAACTCTGGCAACCTTGTCTATTTGAAGACGCTCGCGCCGCCGGCCCGCCCGCCTATTTTGCAACTCGGCACGAAAGCGCCCTTCGAGAACGAGACGTTCGAAGTCATCGCGTACCTGATTCGGAGCTGCGTGGTCGATCAGGTTACTTACTACTGGTACGAATACCTGTTGTATGCGCCGCACGCGGGTTTCCGCTGGCAGGTCCACAGCGACGGTCACTGGACCTGGGTGCGCAGCGTTCACCCCGGCACCGTGCGCATGGCCGGCACCACGCCCGTGCATGCAGAGGTGCGCTTCCGGCGCTTTCAGGATGCCATCGCAACCGTCGAATACGTGACCGGCGAAGTCTTCTGGAAAGTCGAGCAGGGCGAAACGGTCGAGGCGTCCGATTTTGTTGCGCCGCCTGAGATGCTCTCGCGCGAAGTCTCCCGCGGCGCAGACGGCGGGGAAGTCGTCTGGAGCCTGGGGACTTATGTGCCGGCTTCGGAAATCAAAGCCAAGTTCAAGCTCAATACGATTCCCAGGACGCAGGGCATCGGGCCCTGCCAGCCCTTCCCGCATCGCGGCGTAATCGGAGCCTTTGGCTGGCTTTTTCTGGCCGCCTGCCTGGTCTTTGGATTCCTCAATCTCATCACGCGCACTGACAACGTCCTCCAAAAAGATTTTGAAGTCCCCGCGCTGCCCAATGACAACGCGCAGAAGACGGTCTTCTCGGACAAATTCGACCTGCGCGGCTCCCGCAGCATCCAGGTCACCGCACGCGGCAAGGTCTTCAACGAGTGGACCACCCTTGATGGCGAGTTGGTCCCCGATGCCGGCGGGCCACCGGTGCGCTTCGCGCTGCTCTTGAATCCCGAGACCCCCATGAGCGCGGACACTTCAAGTGTGCTCGAACCGGACGGCGAAGTCTTCATTCCCGCGGTCCCACCCGGCAAATACAGCCTGAAGCTGACCGTCTCGTGGCCCAATTACGCGGTGCCGAACAGATTCTCGATCCAGATTACGCAAGGCCACGTGCGCACGACGCATTTCATGCTGCTGCTTGCCGCGCTGCTGGTCATTCCGCTGTTCGTGGGCTGGCGCTACATCAGTTTTGAAAGCCAGCGCTGGTCGAACAGTATGTACGGATAAAGGAGTACGCGAAGATGATGCGCAAGCTTTACTTGGGGTTGGGGAGTCTGGGGCTGATGTTTTACGCCACATCCGAGTGGCTGGGCTGGGACTTTGAACCGCCCACCGTCGCGGTGCGGCCTGAGCCGTCCTTGCGGGGCAGCGGCGGCGGCACGGGGTCCAGCAGCTCGTCGAGCGGCTGGTGGGGCGGAAGCGGGGGCGGTGGTTTTGGAGGAGGGAAATAGCATGAATTGGGAATCGCTGGGCTTTGAACTGCTCAAGACGGGGATCTTTGCGGCTGCGGGCCTGCTGATATTCGCCGCGGCGTTCTATCTGATCTGCAAGGTCAGCCCGTTCTCGATCCGCAAGGAACTCGAGGAAGACCAGAATACCGCACTGGGCATCGTGATCGGCTCGTTCATCATCGGCATCGCGATCATCATCGGCGCCTGCGTCTTCGGGTACGTGCCGTCGCATTGAACGCCATGGAGCCGGCCAGCGCGGAGGGGCTGGGCCCCGATGGCGGCGCAGGCCGGCCGTGGGTGCTCCTGCTCAACGTCCTGATCGTCGCGGCCTGCGGCCTGGTGTATGAACTGCTCGCCGGCACTGTGGCCAGTTACGTGCTCGGCGATTCGGTGACGCAATTTTCGCTCGTGATTGGCGTGTATCTTTCGGCGATGGGCGTGGGCGCGTGGCTTTCGCGCTTTATTGCGGGAGATTTGGCCCGGCGCTTCGTCGATGTGGAAATCTCCGTCGCACTTTTCGGCGGCTGCTCGGCCCCACTGCTTTTCTTCTGCTTCGGCCACCTCAAACACTTTCATGCGGTGCTCTTCGGCACGGTCTTCATCGTCGGCGTGCTGGTGGGACTCGAAATCCCCCTACTGATGCGGCTGCTGAAGGATCGCCTGGAATTCAAAGACCTCGTCTCGCGCGTGCTGACCTTCGACTACCTGGGCGCGCTGATCGCTTCGATTCTATTCCCGGTTTTTTTCGTGCCAAAATTAGGACTCGTGCGTACTTCGCTGGTGATCGGCCTGCTCAACGCGGGCGTCGCGCTGTGGGCCATGCACCTGCTGCGGCCATACATCAAAGGCTCGGTGCTGGGCCTGCAACTGCGCGTCGCCGCAGTGGTCGTGCTCTTGGGCGCGGGCTTCAGCCAGGCCGAACGCCTGACCACGCTGGCCGAGGAAGCGCTCTTCGCCAACGAAATCGTCTACGCGCACAGCACGCCCTATCAGCGCATCATCGTGACCAAGGGGCGCGAGAGCTTTCAATTATTCCTTAACGGGCATCTGCAATTCAATTCGCACGACGAACACCGCTATCACGAAGCGCTTGTGCATCCCGCGCTGATTTTGCAGGGCGCGCCCAAGCGCGTGCTGGTCATGGGCGGCGGCGACGGTCTGGCGCTGCGCGAGATCCTGCGCTTTCCCGGCGTCGAATCAGTTACGCTCGTGGACCTGGACGAAGGCATGACGTCCCTAAGCCGCGCATTTCCGCCGCTCGCCGAGCTAAACCAGCATTCGTTCGACGATCCGCGCGTGGCCGTGATCAACACCGACGGCTTGGTCTGGCTGCGCGAGAATTCAAGCGACCGCTTCGACGCGGCGATTGTGGACTTCCCCGACCCCAGCACCTATTCCCTGGGCAAACTGTACACGCGCGACTTTTACCGGCTGATCCGCGAGCATCTGTCGCCCGGCGGCACGCTCGCCGTACAAAGCACCTCCCCTTTTCAGGCGCGGCAATCGTTCTGGTGCATCGAACGCACGATCGAAGCCGCAGGCTTCTTTGCGCGGCCGTACCAGGTCTCGGTGCCGTCGTTCGGCGTGTGGGGATTCGTGCTCGCGAGTGAAACCCGCTTCGATCCACCGACGAAGGTTCCGCTGCCCACACGATTCCTTACCGCGGAATCCCTGCCAGGCCTGTTCGACTTTAACGCGGACACGTCGGCGCCGGATGACATCGAGATCAACCGCCTCGATAACCAAGCGCTCGTGCGTTACTACGAAGAAGAAGTGAAGCACTGGGAATGAATTTATCGCGCCGCGAACTTCTGGCCGCTTTTCTGGGCGCGCCGCTGGCCGCGGCCCTGCACGGCTGCGGCGCTTCAAAATCTTTACCGCCGCTTCCCCCGGGCGAGCTCATCGGTGCTTCGGATACGGTGGGCCACCGGCTGCGGACCACAGAGCCCACGCGGCCCGCGGACGCCGCCTGGACACGCACTGATGTTTGTATCGTCGGCGGAGGCATTGCCGGACTCTCCAGCGCGTGGCGTTTCGCGCAATCCGGCTTCACGGATTTCCAACTCGTCGAACTTGAACCGGAGACCGGCGGTACGAGCCGCTCGGGGCGCTCCGCCGTTACCGGCTATCCGTGGGGCGCGCATTACACCCCCGCTCCGCTGCCCGGCAACAAAGCATTAATCCGGCTGCTGGCGGAAATTGGCGCGGTCGAAGGTTACACAACCGACGGCGCGCCCGTGTACGCCGAACGCATGCTGGTGCGCGACCCCAGCGAGCGCATTTTCTTTCGGGGCGAATGGTACGAAGGCCTGTACCTGCGCGCGGGCGCATCGCCGGACGACCTTGCCCAACTGGCGGCCTTTCACGCGGACATCGACCGCTGGAGTTCTTGGCGCGACACGCAAGGCCGTCGCGCGTTCGCGATCCCCACAGCGCATTGCTCAGACGATGTCGCACTGCGCGCGCTCGACAAACTTAGCATGGCTGCGTACCTCGACGAACACGGCTGGACTTCCGAGCGCCTGCGCTGGTACGTCGATTATGCCTGCCGCGACGACTACGGCCTGACGCTCGACCAAACCAGCGCGTGGGCAGGGCTTTTTTATTTTGTTTCGCGCAAGAAATCGGCCGAAACCGACGCGCAGCCTCTGCTTACCTGGCCCGAAGGCAACGGTCGCTTGGCCACGCACCTGGCGAAATCCGCGCAAGGCCGCGTGCGCACCGGCGTAATCGTGCGCAACATTGTTCCGCCGCCAGAAGACGCCGCAGGCGAGACCGAAGTCTGGTGTGAGAGCGTGTCCGGCGAAGTCTTTGGCTTCCGCGCCAAACGCGTGATCTATGCCGCGCCGCAATTCACCGCACGCTTTGTACTCGCGCCATACCGCGAAAAGCCGCCGGAATTCCTGAATGAATTTCGCTACGGAGCCTGGATGGTCGCGAACCTGCACCTGGACCGGCATCCGCGCGGCGTGGGCTTTGAAACCTGCTGGGACAACGTGCTCTATGAAAGCCCCGCGTTGGGCTACGTCGTCGCGACACACCAGCACGGGCAGGACCAGGGACCGACGGTGCTCACGTATTATTACCCGCTGCTCGACGACGATCCGAAGCTCTCTCGCGCACGCTTGCTGAGCAACGGGCGCGACGAGTGGGCCGAAATCGCGCTCGCCGACCTCGGCCGTGCGCATCCGGAAATGCGCGCGGAGGTAAAGCGTCTCGATGTGATGCGCTGGGGCCACGCGATGATCCAACCACGTCCGAGCTTTGTCTGGAGTGGCGCAAGGACGCGGGCCGCCAAGCCCTGCCGCACGGTTCATTTCGCCCACAGCGACTTGAGCGGCGTGGCGCTCTTTGAAGAAGCCTTCCACCAGGGCTTGCGCGCGGCGGAAGAAGTCTTCGACGCACTGGGCCGCCCGCCGGCCGAACGCCTGGCGTGATTGCAATATTTAAAAGTAGTTCGTGGAACACCGCGTTCGTGCGCGGTGCGGTTTACTTCTTCGGCGATGGTGCTGGGGCGGGCGCAGGAGCTGGCGCCGGAGCCGGCGCGGGCGTGCCTGGCTTGCCCACGGTGGTCCTCTCGAGCTTCTTTTCCTTCTGCTCGTCCTTCGTTACCGGATGCGAAATCAGCAGCGACGGCAGCCCGCGGTCGATGTCGTGCCCAGCCTTCAAAAGTTTATCGGCCATCGCGCGAATGAATTGCTCGCGCGTCGGATAATCTTTCAGCGCCAGCGAGCCCTTCACCAACACGCCAGTGTATTGCCGCTCGAAGCCATGCTGCTGCAGAATCGCGTCAATCGCTTCAAGCGTACTGATGTCGGAGGCTTTGTAATTAATGATGGGATTGTTAATGCGCGGGAAGTTCACGCGCAGACCTGCCTGCACCCCCAGGCGCGTCATGCACAAATCCAACGGCACGTTTTCGATCAAGACTTCCGGCCGCCGCGCGAAGAGCGTGGTCAGGCCCACTTCGCCCGCGATGCGCACAACGCCGTTGCGTTCGAATTTCTCTGCAGACGCTTCCAGATCGAGCAGCGTCCACTTCGCGTCCTTGTCGCGCTCGGCTTCGACCAGCTTTTTGATCTCGTCGATCAGGCTTTGCGCGGAGCGGTACGCCGTGCCGCGATTCTGTTCGACGACATCCTTGATCTGCTCCGGCTTGGCGGGAATTTCATCCAGCTCCACCATCAAATCGTTGCACCAGGGGCGCTCGGTCTTCGGATCTTTCCACTTGGTCGTGTACGGCAGATCCTTGACCTGCACGGTTGTATCGAGGTTCTCGTTGACGGGAGTGATCGATGCCGTGCGGCAGGCACTTAAGGAGAGCAGGGCCGCAGCCAGGCACAAGCAGCTAATGCGCGTCAAACGGTCCATGCAATTGATCTTCATCATGTCCTTAGACGTCCGAACTCTTGGGATCTTCATCCCGACCTGTGTTTGCCGAGGCCTCGAAGCTTATTCGATTTCAATTAGAATTTCCGGTCCAAATTCGCCGATGAGACGGTACCGGATTACAATTTCTTCTCGCGGTCCAGCGAGCGGTATTGCAGCGCTTCGCTGACCTGCTCGCCGTTCAACGTATTCCCGGATTTTCCTTCCAGGTCCGCAATCGTACGCGCAACCTTCAGCACGCGCGCATATGAGCGCGCCGAGAAGCCCAGCGTGTCGACCGCATTCTTCAGCATGGCCTTCGCTTCCGCGTCCGGCTTGCAAAATGCCTGCAACTGCTGCTCCGACATGGCCGCATTGCAATGCACATTCGTGCCGCCGAATCGTTTCTGCTGAAGCTCGCGCGCCGCGATCACCACCGCGCGGACCTCGGCGCTCGTGGGTCCGGCGCGTTCCGCGGACAAATCTTCAAACGGAACATGCGGAACTTCGATCTGCAAATCGATGCGGTCTAGCACCGGGCCCGAGATGCGACCGTAATAGCGTTGCACCTGAATCTCAGAGCATGTGCAGGCCTTTTTCGAATCGCCGTGGTGCCCGCACGGACATGGATTCATCGCCGCGACGAGCATTACGCTCGCGGGAAAAGTCGCCGCGCCGGCCGCGCGCGCAATCGTGATCTGGCGGTCTTCGAGCGGCTGGCGGAGCGCCTCGACGGCCTTGCGGTCGAACTCGGGGAATTCATCGAGGAACAACACACCATGGTGCGAGAGCGAGACTTCGCCCGGCACCGGATCGATCCCACCGCCGACCAGGCCCGGGTAGCTGACCGTGTGATGCGGACCGCGGAATGGGCGCACGAATTTCAGCGCTTCATGCGACTTCATTTTGCCCGCGACCGACCAGACCTTAGTCGTCTCAAGCGCCTCCGGCAGTGACATCGGCGGGAGAATCCCCGGGATGCGCTTTGCGAGCATCGATTTTCCCGAACCCGGTGGACCGACCATTAAAACGTTGTGCCCACCGGCCGCGGCAACGGTCAGTGCGCGCTTGGCGTGTTCCTGCCCGCGCACGTCGCCCAGGTCGAGCAACCCAGAGAAGACATCGCGTTCGAAAAGTTCCTTCACATTCAAACGCACGGGCTTGAGTTCCTGCTTTCCGGCGAAAAAAGCCACAGCTTCGGCGAGCGTCGCAGGCGCCAGCGCGTCGATACCTTCGACGACCGCCGCTTCTTCCACGTTTTCCTTTGGTACGAGCACGCCGCGTTTGCCCAGCGCTTTGGCCTGCAGCGCGAAGAGCAGCGCGCCGCGCACCGGACGCAGGCGGCCGTCGAGCGCCAATTCCCCAGCCAGCAGGTAATCGCCCAGCCGCGCACCGTCGAGCTGATCCGAAGCCGCGAGCACGCCCAGCGCCATGGGCAGGTCGTACATTGGGCCTTCTTTGCGCGAATCCGCGGGCGCTAGGTTGACCGTAACGCGTTTATTGAATGGCCAGGAATATCCGGCGTGCTGCAAGGCGGCGCGCACGCGATGCAGGCTCTCCCGCACGGCGGCGTCGGGGAGGCCGACAACGACTTCCTTCGATAGGCCGTCGGCGGCGTCGACTTCCACTTCGACGATCGTGGCTTCGACGCCCTGGACCGTCGCGGAGAATAACTTGGCTAACATGGCGACAAGTTAGCGCGAGGGGCGCGCACCCGCAATCGCGCTAGCGGTGGTCCGCGTCGCCGCCGTGCTCAAAGAACTCGCGCGCATTGACGCGCTTCGCGGCGTCGTGCGGGCAGGCGTAGACGCAAGATGGCTCGGCCAGGTCGGTACACAGGTCGCAGGTGACGGCCTTCTGCTTGCCGCGCGCGTCAGCCTTCTTTGCGGTAGCCGGAATTACAGCACCTGCCGGCAACTTGGCCGCGGGCGCGGGGACTTCAGCGCCTTCAAATTCATGCATGGTGATATTGCCGTAAGGGCATTGCTTCGCGCACTTCTCGCAGCCGATGCACCAGTCTTCGATCACGATCTCGAGGGTTTCTTTGCGCCGGATCGAGCCCACCGGGCAGCCGATCATACACACCGGGTCCATACAACTGCGGCAGGACGTCGGCACGAGGTACTTGTCGAAGCGGAGCCCTTCGCGCACCAGCCGGGTCACGCCGTCGTGGCTTTCGGCGCAAGCGTGAACGCATTCGTCGCAGCGCGTGCAGCGTTCCAGATCGAGCAGCAACAGGCTCTGCGCTTCCATCAGGCCCTGATGAAAAAACTGATCGACCGCAAAGGTCGGCCCGCGAGAGAGCAAGTTCTTGGTCGACGTGTGCCGCTGCCGCACGATCTCTTCAAACGACTCGCGCAAGCCGTCGTACCAACTGAGCATGAAGTCGAAGTCGGGCTTGCCGATGCGCACTGCTTCGACGTGGTCGAGTGCCGTGCAGTTGGCGGTGCGCGTGCCGAAGCCCAGGAGGCCCATCTCACCGAAGAATTCGCCACGCCCTAAATAAGTCAGCGTCAATTCACCGCCGGGCAATGCTTGACTGACGCGCACGGTCCCCACGCGGATCAGATAGAAGGAGTCGGCCTTCTGGCCTTGCTCGACAATCTTTGCGCCGGGCTCGAAGTACGAAAGCTCGACGCGCGCCTTGAGCTGCTGGATGAATTCATCATCCAGCGCGTGCAGCAATGGCACGCTGCGCAGGTGCTGCGCCAGCGCGCGGTCGCGGTAATTCTTCTCCAGCATCTCCTTGAACTTCGGATTCTTCCGCAACACTTCGAGCACGGTGCGGATCATCTCAAGCGCTTCGCAGTCGTCCGTCGCACGGACCGTGGCCGAGCGCGGGTAAAAATTCAGGCACGACATCTCGCCAAATAGATCGCCCGGGCGCATGACCCCCAGGCGCGACTGAATCGGCAGATCTTCCGGACCATCGATGGGAATAAATTGGCGCGAGCCGGCATCCGGGCGCGGATCGTCCTTCTGGCCCACCAATTTGTGTGTGAATTTGCGCAGCAACCCAAACAGCCCGTGGCCCTTGTTGTCCTTGGTGCTTTTTACGTGGGCCATCGGGGACTGGAGGTACACCTCCGCACCGCCGCTTATCAGGTAAAACGCGGTCGAACCAAATTCGCCTTCGCGGCAAATCACCTCGCCCTTCTTGAAGCGTCGCCGCACAACCGAACCCGGCAGTCGTTCCAACTGCGCGCGTGGTATGGCCTGAAACGCGGGCACCTTCAGCAGGTCCTCGACCGTGACCGGGTCGCCGGTTTCGAGCGCGATTTCGGCGAGCGGCTTGGCCACCGCGGGCGGCTTGGCCGGCGCAGCAGGCTTCGCATCCGCCTTCGGCACTGGAACCGCCTGGCCCGAAGGCTTGGGCGCGGCAGCCGGGACCGGAATCGCTTTGTCTGAAGACCGCGGCGCGGGCACGGGAATCGCCGCGTCCGAAGGCTTTGCGGATGGTTGCACCGGCACCGGGATCGCCGGATCTGATGGCCGTGCTTGCGCCGGAATGGGGATCGCTTTGTCCGATGGGCGCGGCGCGGGGACGGGGATCGCCTTATCCGACGGCCGGCCTGCTTGTGCTTCCGGACTGGCAAGCTTGGTCGCAGCCAAGGCCGGATTCGCCGCAGCCGCCTTCTGCACGGACTTGGGTGACTGCCGATACAACGTCGGCGGTTGGTTCGCGCCTTGCGGTGGCGGCGGAGCGCCGGGCGGGCGCGGGCGTGGAACGTATTCATATCGCAGCACCAGCCCGTCGACGACGGTGAACTCGCCGTTCAGCGGTACGCGAATCTTGGGCTGCGGATTGGAGCGCCCTCCGACCGTCGCGGGCGCAAAGCCTTCAATGGTCAAGTCGAGGACGTCGAGATACAGGCGCGCGTGCTTGGGTTCCAAGCCCGCGACATCCGCCAGCGGAATATCCATCTCCGGGTTGGTGCCCAGTACGCTCACGCCTTTGGGCATGAGGCAACGCCGGTTGATGAGCCCAGGCGGCCCCTTGACCACCACGAGATAAATGGGCATCCGCGTCTCCCAAACCCATCAATGGATGTAACGGAGCCGCGCGCATTAGCCAGCGAGCGAAAACACCCCCGAAATTGCAGCGCGCGGCAAGCCCCCCTCCCTTCCATATAATGTATCCGGAGTACCCGCATTATTCGTACAATAAGAGGAAGCGTCTTGCGGGCCGCGCACAGGTGCGTGAAACAAAACGGGGCCCGCTTGGGGCCCCGCTGTTCCTTCGTTCTTCGAATGGGTGCAACAAGGTTGCGCTTACTGGTCGCCGTCCTTGGTGAAGTAGTTCACGATTGCGTCGCTGCGGAAAGGCGATGCGGGGAGGCCTTCCTTATTGGTCAGGTTGCACTCGGGATTCATTTCGAAGGCATAGCGCACCGCGGTCGGCGTGGGCACTTTGTCGCTCTTCACAACCACTTTGTCGCCTTCAATCGCGGCGGTCGCGCGAACAAATTTGCCGTCCGCGCCGCACAGGCAAAAGCCCTTCAAGTCCCCACCGCCTGCTACCGTCAGGCCACCCCCGACATGCGTGAAAGAAACCGTCGCCTTGCCCCCTTCGATCTTGGCCGATTCGAAAATCGGACCGGAGAATTCAATCTTCTCGCCGTAGGCAATTCCGCGCGCCGCAATCGCCAGGCGTTCACCCACCGGCTTTTTGTTCGGAAAGTGCACGTCCTTTTCAATGCCCAAATCAATCGTCACCACCAGGCCCGCGGCCGGCATGGTCTGCGCGATCTTGAGCTGCGCTTCGCGCAACGCGGGATCCTTGCCGCCGCCCGGTTCCGGCGTGTGCGGACGCCAATTCGCCAACTGCACGATCAGGAAAGGGAAATCGCCCTGGCCCCAGCTCTTGCGCCAGTCCGTCACGATCGCCGGCAAAAGCTGTTTGTACGTGACCGGAAAATCGCGGTTGCCTTCGCCCTGATACCAGATCCAGCCTTTGATCCCGTAGCCAATGACCGGTTCGACCAGCGGTTTGTAGTGCTCGCTGACGGTCTGGTCTTCGACCTTGTGCTGCTTGATCAGCTCGGCGAGGTCCTTGTGTTCTTCGAAGACCTTTGGGTTGGCGAAGGTCTGTGCCACCGCGCCGCTGACCGAATTTTCGATGATCCCCACCGGCCGCTGCATCTTTTCCTGCAGTGCCACCGCGAAGTAGAACGCCACCGCCGACCAGTTGCCGCAGGTCTGCGGTGTGCATTCAACCCAATGCTTCGATTCGACGAAGTAGTAGCGGAACTTCGGGAACGCGGCTTTTGGCATGTCGGCGCCGGCGGTGGTCGCACGGCTGAGCGGGTAGCGCATGTTCGACTGGCCGCCCGCGACCCAGACTTCGCCGACCAGCACGTCCTTGACCGTGATTGCGTTCTTGCCCGTGACCTTCAATTCAAACGGGCCGCCCGGCTTGAGCGCATCGAGCTTCACCGACCAGGCCCCGTCGGCGCCCGCGGTCGCGGTCTTCTTCTGCCCGTTGAATTCCACCGTCACCTGCTCGTTCGCCGCGGCCTTGCCGTAAATCGGCACGGCCATGTCGGCCTGCAGGACCATGTGATCGGAAATAATCTCGGGCAGCGTCACGTCGGCGCGCGCCGCAAAACATGCCAAGCTCAGCACAGCCAGGACGGAAATTCGAGACATCGGACGCTCCTTATTGTGGGCCTTGCTCTGTTACACCATCGCGAGTGCGCGTCGCCTCCGGTTCAGGGGGCGCAATCGATTGCTCTGGCCTGTGGTCTATACGTAAGTGGGCCACGGACATGCGAATTTAACGGTAAATAGATGTGATCAGACGCCCACTCCGGCAACCGGCGCGGGCACATACGGTCGGCTCGGCGGCAGCGCGGCTTCGATCCAGCCACCGCCTAGAATCTCTTCGCCGCTTTGAATCACCAGCGCCTGGCCCGGCGTGACCGCGCGCACGTGTCCGTCAAAGCGCACGCGCACGGCGTTGCCGTCAAGCGGTTCGATGACGCAGGGCGCCGGCGTGCTGCGATAGCGGATCTTGGCCTGCGCGGGAATCTTCTGCGTCGGCGGCGCGCCCGCGACCCAATGCAAGTCGCGCGCTTCGAGTCCGTCGGTCCACAGCGAATTGTCCGGCCCGAGGATCACCGCGTTACGCGTCTGATCCAGTGCGATCACGTAGAGCGGCTCGGACCACGGGACTTTCAAGCCGCGGCGCTGCCCGATCGTGTAGCCCACCAAGCCATCGTGCCGGCCGACTTCGCGGCCGTCTTCAAACAGGATCGGCCCGGGCGCGAACACGTGCGGCGCCTTCTCGCGCAAGAAACGCCGGTGATCGTTGTCTTTGACGAAGCAGATTTCCTGGCTGTCCGGCTTGTCCGCGTTCTTCAGGCCCAGTTCCACCGCCAACCGCCGCACTTCGGGCTTGGGCGTCTCGCCCAGCGGAAAACTCAGGTACGACAGCTCGGCCTGCGTCAGCGGAAAGAGGAAGTAACTCTGATCGCGGTCGAGATCCAGCGAGCGCAGTAACTGATAGCGCCCGCCGTGCTCCTGGATGCGCGCGTAATGCCCGGTCGCGAGCTTCTCGCAGCCCAGCGCGCGCGCTTTCTCCACCAGGCCCTTCGACTTCACGCGCTCGTTGCAGCGCACGCACGGGTTCGGCGTGCGCGCTTTCGAATAATCGTCGATGAATTGGTCGATGACGAGGTGCGAGAAGGCTTCGGACATCTCCAGCACGTAATGCGGAATCGAAAGCGCGCTGCAGACGTCCTTCGCGTCGAGGATGTCCTTCGGCGAGCAGCACACGTCGCTGCGCGACCGGGCCGCGAGTTCCGCTTCGCGCGCCCGGGCTTCCGCCGAACCGTTGGAGCAGGCCCAGAGCTTCATCGTCAGGCCGACGACTTCATGCCCCTGGGCCTTCAGCACCGCGGCGGCGACAGAACTGTCCACGCCGCCGGACATTGCGACTGCGATACGCATTAACTTCTCCGGCTTACTTGCCGTTGCCGTAACCAGAGCATTCCAGGTCCATCTCGACCTTTTGGCCCATGGCTTCGGTGACGATGTGCATCTTGGCCATCGCGACCGCGGGAATATCCTTGCTGATCCAGATCTTCATCTGGGACGGAATTTCCTGGCCCTGGTTGACAATGACGGCCTTGAATTCGGTCCACTTGGCGTCGACCTCCTTGTCCCCGACCTTGACCTTCTCCGCGCCTTCGCCCAGCTTCTCGATCTTCGTGCCCGGAGGCAGATTGGCCGAATTCATGCCATCATAAGCCTTGGTCAGGTCGACCTTCTGTTCCTGTTTCTGGCCCATCACTTCGACTTCAAGCGTGACTTCCGTGTCGGTCTTGGCCTTGACCGTGAACTTCATCGGCATTTCCTGGCCCATGGTCTTCATCTTGAATTCGGCCCAGTCGCCGACCTTGGCGCTCTTGAGCGGATTTTCATCCTCGGCGCGGGCAGCCTGCGAGAAGACGCAGAGCACAAGCGCGGCGGTCCAAACGGCGTTGCGGGACAGATTCATCGAAGTCTCTCCAATGGTTGGCCGGAACAAGGCCGGCGACGGGGCGCTTTTCTACCGGGTCGGGGCGGTAAAGCAATGCGCTCCATGCGAGCCCCGCAGCCGCTGCATTGCCAAAGCATAACGGACAAAGCGCGTGTATTATTCAATCCAATATAAGGACAAGGATTTGGAAATCTCATGCTAAAGCGCTTGAGTCTTCGAAGCCGTCGCGCGTAGTAGTACCGCCACGAAGTGGCGGGCGGATAGTAGCCGGGGCGCAAGGAACGCGAAGCGTTCCGCAGCCCCCGGAAAGCGGGGTTTTAAAGGTTTTCGCGCCCTGGCGGGGCGCGGGGAGAACGTATGCCTTCAACCTACACTTCACTCTATTATCACCTCGTCTTCAGTACGAAAGAACGCGCACCGTTTATTCATCCATCCTGGCAAGAACGCCTGCATGGTTATCTGGGCGGAATCGTCCGAGACCTCGGCGGCATTCCAACGGAAATCAACGGTGTCCGGGATCATGTTCATCTGCTGGTAAGTTTGAAGCCTACGCATGCGGTATCCGATGTACTGCGGCAATTGAAAACCGGGTCTTCGGAATGGGTGCATAACGAAATAAAGCAACATGAGTTTAGCTGGCAAGATGGCTATTCGGCGTTCACCGTTAGCCCCACTCAAATTTCGGGAGTGCGGAAATATATTCGCACGCAAGCGGATCATCACAAAAAGAAGACGTTTAAAGAAGAGTACCTCGAGTTGCTAAAAAAGAGCGGAGTTGCGTTCGACGAAAAATATCTTTGGTAGTCTGGGTTTTCCCCGCACCCCTGCCGGGGTGCGATTCATCAAGAACGCCTGTTCCGGGGGCTGCGGAACGCTTCGCGTTCCTTGCGCCCCGGCTACTGTCCCACCACCCCTTCGGGGTGGGACGGCGACAGCATACAGGCCAGCCCTGATCCGCCATCGCCAGCCACCACAAGACAGTGAGGGCGACAACTCCAAGCCGAGGTTAGGCTTCACGCCTCACCCTGAGGCGTCACTTGTTCGACCGTCAGGCTTACGTGGTAGCGAAAAAGCGAAACGCCAGAAGCACGTCGGACGGCTAATTGCAGATCCTTTGGAATCTCCCGTGCTACAATAATTCCACGACTTGGGCCTTTCTTGAGATGTTCATCGACCCAACCCATGTAGTACAGTATTTGCCCAACGGCAGCGTTGCGGCCCTTCGAAAGCTTGAGTTCAATCACGACCGGCACACCGCCACGGTCAAGGGCCAGCAGGTCAATTCGACCGCCATCAACCTGGAACTCCACTCCATCCTGATCGCCATCCCGATAAAGCCGAAGACCTGGTTCCAGCACATGAAGATTCGCGGCAAGAAAATCGCGAAGATCTGATTCGAGGGCGAACTGCTGCTCGTCTCGAACAGCGTCTTCCTCCTCAATAGCTTGTTCTCGTGGCGCGCCTGCGAGCAACCCCTCGTTCTTACGCTTCCGATCTAAGTACTGTTGGCGGCGTTTCTCCCCAGCGGAAGTGTTTCGGCCAGGCCAATACTCAGCCACGAAGACATCGATCAATCCCCGTGCTTCAAACAACTCTATGAAACAACCCTTCCGAACGTTCCATGGTTTTAGGACAGTCGGATGGATGGCCATCGCTTGAATCTGGTTGGCCTCAGGTTGCAGACCATGCGCTGCGGAAAATGCGACTGCGTGGGCGATCTGGAAACCGGATTTCACGTACCCTCCAATGCTAAAACTAACGCAGCTTAACAATGTGCCGATCCGCCTAACACTCCAAACCCGGTTTGAAATGCCACATATTATGCTCTCCATGCGGAGACGGTTCACTTTCAAATAATTTAACACAAGCCCGCTACGACATGCCGTTTATTTTTCTGAAATAAGGTTATCCGCGCTGTTCCATTGCACCGTTCGCGCGCGCCCCTACCATGCCCACATGCCCAAACCTTCCTTTAAGGTCAACCGTTTAAGCGCCAAAGACCACATTGGTCCCGGCCCGCTGCCGGTCGATGTACGTTTCCTGACGGTTGAAGGCATGGTCCCGCCGCACGCGCATGATTTCTTCGAACTCGTCCTGATCACGCAAGGCCGCGCCGAACACATCACCAGCCGCCGCCGCACGCTGACGGTCCCCGGCGACCTCTGGTTCATCCGCCCCGGCCACTGGCATACCTACATGAACCCGCGCAAGTTGAGCTTGTTCAACTGCCTGCTCGCGCCGAATTTCTTCCGCGCGCTGGTCCCCGAACTTCAACGCGTGCCCGGCGCCGTCGAACTCTTCTGGCGCGGCCCCGCCTCGCAGGCCCGCGACGGCTGCTGCCTGCTGCGCCTCAATGCGGTCCAGCGTGAAGACGCCGCCCGCCTGCTGCGCGGGCTGGAAGAAGACCGCACGTCCCGCGCGCCGGCCACCAGTTTGCGCTCCCGCGGACGCTTCTTCCTCTTTCTGGCCCTGCTCGCCGACGCCGCGCAGGCGCAGTTCGGCCAGAGCACCGCGTCTTCGCCCGCGGAACTCTCCCGCACCACCGCCGCAGCCGAAGGCGTCGAAATCCTTGAAGCACGCTACGCCGAAAATCTGACCGTCGCGGGCCTCGCGAAAGCTGTGGGTCTGAGCGTCCCGCACTTCAACCGGCTCTTCCGCCGTATGACCGGGCAAAGCCCGCGCACGTATCTGGCCGGCGTGCGCATCCAGCGCGCCTGCCTGCTGCTTTCCGAAACCAACCGCCCCGTGACGGAGATCGCCGGCGCCGTCGGCTGGCCCGATCCGAACCTGTTCGCGCGGCGCTTTAAAGCCGTGCTGGGCTGTTCGCCTCGCGAATACCGCCAGGAACGCTCCAAACTCGGGCCCAGGGACTGAACACGATTTGCCGCTTCGTTTCTCCGTTGCCTGTTTGGTTCCAGCCGGGTTTCAGCCGGCTTCCTGATGTTGTTTGCCGCCTCCTTCAGGGGGTGGTTCAAAAAGTGGGCCGCACGCCTCATGATCGATTCGTGCTAGTTTATGCGCCGCCCGGTCTAGTCCTCCCCCACCCCGATCTGGTTTAATGCGCCTGTGCGGAAACGAAGCCCGCACCCATAAAGGAGCCCGCCCCGTGAGCCAGATCGACTACAGCAGCCCCTATCCGATCACCGACGAACAGGTCCGCTTCTACCAGCAGAATGGCTACATCCAGCTCTTCAACGTGCTGAGCGAAGCCGAACTCGAACGCCTGCGCGCCGACATCGCCGACGCGATGGAAGACCGCCGCAAGAAGTCCGAAGGCCACAACGCGGGCAATCCCTTCTATAAGAAAGTTTTCACGCAGGAGGTCAACCTCTGGACCTCGCATGACGGCGTCGCGCGCTACACGCTCTCCAAGCGCATCGGCGAAATCGCGCGCCGGCTCTGCGGCGTACCCAAGATGCGCCTGTGGCATGACCACGCGCTGTTCAAGCCCGCCAAGGACAGCCTGGCCAGCGACTGGCACCAGGATTGGCCCTACTGGCCCATGAACCACGTCGGCGCGCTCTCATGCTGGATGGCGCTCGACGACGTGAACATGGAAAACGGCTGCCTGCAGTTCGTGCCGGGCAGCCACAAATGGGGCGTCTTCCCCGCCGTCGCGCTGGGTTCGGGCCGCAAGGAATTGGAAAAGATGCTCTTCCCGGACGAGCGCGAGAACTTCAAGCCGGTCGCAATGCCGATGCCCGCGGGCTCCTGCACCTTCCACGACGGCCTCACGTTTCACTACGCCAACGCGAACCACTCCGACAAGCCGCGCCGCGCAATCGCGACCATTTATCAGCCCGACGGCACGACGCACCGCAAGAAGGGCCACTGCGTCACCGATCCGCTGGACCTCGCCGATGGCGCCGTGCTCGCGCATGAGGTGCTGCCCGTCGTCGCCGAAGGCCCCGCGTTCGAAACCACCACGTTCCACGACGCGCGCCCAACGCTCGAACGCGCCAAGCAGGTCAACCCCAAGCGCGAAGCCATGGCCAAGCAGTAGTCGGGCTCTTGGCGCGTAGCTCTTGGAAGAGGAAACCGCACGCCGTTGGCCTTGCTCATCTCTTAAGTTTGCACGCGTAGTCGTGGTGTCACTGGCTGCGGTCGTAGGCAGCCAGTGCAAAGCCGTTGGCCTTGTAGGCGTCGTCTTGGTTCTTGGATTTTCCGTTTGGAATTTCCGCCGCGGGCGGCGTAGTTCCAAGCTCAGCTTTCCCTCAAAATTCACATGCATAATTCTTGCATCACACCCAAAAATAGGCTACATTTTCTTCCGTAGAGCGGCTTGACCACCTTGCCCATATGGGAACCCGGGCCGCTCGAATACTAGAGGCACACCCCAGACAACCCAGCAAGCGCCCAGCGAGAATCGTCTCGCCCGCGCTGTCGTGTATTCACGCTTCGACGGTGTGATCGTCGATCAATGGTTTCCATCGTGTGATGGTGGAAATGCCACGTGAACCCGCACCCGCGCACAATTTAATCGACAGAATCGCCTCGAAATGCCGCGGCCTCCACCCGCGCGCACGCAGAGACGCTCCGTTGAGTGCGAGTGCCGAGCGATCCGGCACGCGCACGCAGAGACGCTCTGTCTCGTGTAGCAAAAGCTTGCGTGCCGTGGCCGTGGTGGCACTGGCTGAAGTCGTTTGCAGCCAGTGTGAAGCCGTTGGCAATGCGTGTTTGCGCAGGCTTGCGCGCCGTGGACGTGGTGGCACTGGCTGCGGTCGTTTGCAGCCAGTGCGATGCCGTTGGCCATGTTCGTAGCAAAAGCTTGCGCGCAGTGGCCGTGGTGCCACTGGCTGCGGTCGTTTGCAGCCAGTGCGATACCGTTGGCCATGTTCGTAGCAAAAGCTTGCGCGCAGTGGCCGTGGTGCCACTGGCTGCGGTCGTATGCAGCCAGTGCGAAGCCGTTGGCGGACCGCGGCGCCCGTTGGATTCGATCCGCTGTTTGGGTGCCATGGGTCGCGGTCGTTGACGACCCATGCGCCGTTGGCAACGCGGCAACGAAGCCGCCGTCGTCAGCCCCGTTCACGGGGCTTCGTTCGAGGCGCGAAAGCGCCGAGTGTAACCCCCGGCTTCAGCCGGGGGGTCAAAGGCGCTGTGGTCGGCAAGCCTCACGCCGTGGCCGTCGAGCAAGCGCGGCGAGTTAGCCGCGCAATCTGTTGCAGTTGTCGGGTCGTTGCTGTTGTCGTTCATTCAGGCAGGGAAAGAAAATGAAAGGGTGCACAACGGTGCATACTTTTACACCTCGAATGAAAAATGCACTCGTTGCGCGCAACGCGCCGCGTTTGGAAATTTATCATCCACGCACCGTGCACATTTTTTCGCGAGGTTGGAGCCTGAATAAGAGGAACACGACAACGGATACCTCGGCCTTCGCCTCGGTTGCCCGACAGCCACGGCGCGAGGCTTATCATTTTGGCACGGCCTTTCCGGGGGTTACGTCGGCGCTGAAGCGCCGACGCACCCCCGGCTACTCGCCCACCACCCCGCCGGGGTGGTACAGCCAGTCACCCCGCGTTCACGCAAGTCGTCCGAAAACAGGGCCGATGTGCACCTTTTTGAAAAATCGTGTCCGCTTTGCATCTCGCGAGAGGCGCTTTGGTTGCAATGAAAATTCGTTCACAGCCTCCGCTCGGTTACCAGAAATGGTGCATAAACACTTACACGAATGTGTGGCGCTTCATTCCATGGCCTTCCCAGCGCTCACCATGCCCTTGTTTTTGGCCCTCCTTATATTAACTCAAGCGCAACCCGCCGAGGACCGTTCGCCATGCCCACTTTCCCCAAGCTCGATGCGCGTCTGCTCAATATCCGGCACTACGACACGCCGGTTGTACCGCGCGCGTACAAAACGAAGGCCGAATGGCTCAAGCGCGCGGCGTACCTGCGCGACCAGCTCAAGCTAGCCCTCGGCCTCTGGCCCGAACCGCCGCGCGGCGACCTCAACCCGGTCGTCTCCGGACGCACCGAACGCGACGGCTACTCGATTGAAAACGTGCGCTTCGAAGCCTCCCCGGGATTCTTCGTCACGGGCAACCTGTATCGCCCGCATCCGCTGCCCGAACGCAAGCTCGCCGCGCTTCTGGTGCCGCATGGCCACTGGCCCGAAGGCCGGCTGGTGAACTACGGTCCCGAAAACGATTCGATGCCGGGGCTTTGCATCAATGTGGCCCAGCGCGGCATGGCCGCGTTCGCCATCGACATGATCGGCTACAACGATTCGTGCCAGATCAACCACCAGTATGGAAAGGACAAGCCCGAAGAACACGCGCTCTGGGGGCTCTCGCTGATGGGCCTGCAGGCTTTCAACGCCACGCGCAGCGTCGATTTCCTGCTTTCGCTGCCCGAAGTCGATCCCAAGCGCATCGCGGTGACGGGCGCTTCCGGCGGCGGGACGCAGACTTTTATTCTCGCCGCGCTCGATGAACGCATCGCACTGACCGCGCCGGCAGTGATGGTCAGTTCCACGATGCAGGGCGGCTGTCTGTGCGAAAACGCCCCCGCGTTGCGCTTCGATACCGACAATATGGAAATCGCCGGGCTGGCCGCGCCGCGCCCGCAATTGCTGATCTCGTGCACGGGCGACTGGACCTCGAACACGCCGAAGGTCGAAGCCCCCGCCGTCACCGCGCTTTATAAATTGCAAAACGTGAAGCAATTGCCGGTCAATTACCACCAGCACGCGGACCACAACTACAACCGCCGGAGCCGCGAAGCCCTCTATACATTCCTGGCCGCGCGCGGCTTCCTGAACGGCTCGGGAGAAGTAAAGGAAAACGAATTCACCGTCGAATCGAACGATAAATTGCGCATCTTCCCGGACCGCAAGCCGCCCGCCGGAGGCAAAAACGACGCATCTCTGACCGCCTACCGCAAAGAAGTGGCCACCGCGTGGCTCGAAGCGCGCCGCCCAAAAGACGCCGCGGGCCTCAAACGCCTGCGCGGCGAAGTCCTGCCGCTCTTGAAGCAAGTTTTGCACGCCCAAGCGGTCGAGCCGCGCGACATTCAAGTGCGGTCCGTGACGCTGAAAGCCCAGAAGGGCCATACGACCTTCACGCGCCTCTGGTTCAACCGCAAAGGCACCGGCGAACTCTGCCACGGCGTATTGGTGCGGCCCGCGACGGCCGCAAAGAAAGCGCCGCTGGTCATCGCGGTCCATTCGCAGGGCAGCTTCCGGATCATCAATCCCGCGGACCTGGATTGCTCCGGCCCCGCGCCGGCCGGCCGCAATTTCAAGTCCACCCCGCACCCCACGCCGGCCGAAGCGTTCTTCGAACGCGGCGCGTGCGTGCTCGCGCTCGACATCTTCGAAGCCACGCCGCTCTTCGGCGCGCGCGCGCGGACCGCGACGCAGGACCTCGCCTACAACGTGCCATCCCTGTGCAACCGAGTGCAGGACATCCTTACCGCGCTGGGCTGGGCGCGCGGGCAGAAAGAATTCTCGAAGGTGCTCCTGGCGGGCTATGGCTGGGCGGGCGCGTGGACGCTCCTGGCGCGCGCGCTTGGAACCGGCGTGGCCAAGACACTGGCCGACACCGACGGCATGAACACCGCCGAAGATGAGGACTACGTCTGGCGCGCGTTTGCCCCAGGCCTGCGCCTGGCCGGCGGTCTGCCCGCAGCGGCCGCACTGTGTGCGCCGGCAGCGCTTTGCCTTCACGGCACGCAAGGAAGGTTCGACGCCGCGTGGGCGCGCGAAGCCTACGCCGCCGCCAGCAAGCCGGAATCCTTCGAGTTGCACGAGGCCCGCTTGAGCGCCTACGAACAAGCCGCCTGGTTGTTGGGAGGCTGAACTGAAGTTACTTCGTAATCAGCAGCCAGCCGAGGAACCCGGCGAAGACCGCGCCGCTGGCGCCGGCCATGAAATTCACCGCGCCTTTGCCGAAGCCGGGAATTTTGCCTTCGACGGTCGCGCCCAGATAGGAGTCCACCGTCGTGCCGATCAGCCCCGCGAGCACCAAGACCACGCTGAGCGCCAGGCCGTTCACGACCGTCAGCGTCTGCGTGGGGTCCGCGCCCTTGGCGGTGGTGTCGCCGATCGCGATCCACGACCAGTAGCCCGTCGCCCACGCCACGATGGCCAGCAGGACCGCGACGCAAAACGCGGCGACGTACCCGGGAATCGAGACCGCGCCGTCGGTCCCCGCGCTGACTTCCTTCCGCGTGGTGATCAAGAAAGGAGGATGGCTGGAAAGCGTGCCCAGTTCCGAAGCCGCCGTGTCGGCAAAGACCGCCGCGATGGCGCCGCAAAAAGCCATCAGCGCCCAAGGCTCGCCTTTGGTCGCCGGATAAAGGAGCGCACAAACCGCGGGTGGACCCAGATTGGAGAGCACATTGGCGATGCCGCGCTTGCCCGCGCGGGCTTCAGATGTGCCCAAGGTCTCTTTCTTGTCTTTGCCGATGCGCGTGAAGATCGAGCCGCCCACCACAAACACCGCCATCAGCACGTAGCCCTGCCACGCCGCGAGATAGTAGACCAGCGAGCCCAGCACGATCCCCGCGATGGCGCCGGGCACATCGACAAACCGAAAGCCCAAAGCCACAAAGGCCAGGATCACATTGGCAATGATTGCGTGGAGGAATAATTCAGGCTGATTCACACGATGGCCGGGCATGCCGCTCGTCGAGAAGCTCAGGAACATCACCGCCAGCCACACGATGAGACTCACACCCAGCGAGACGCGGAGGTTGTCATCGAGCGGCCCGCGCAAGGATTCCAGGAGCGCACCAGAAACAGCCGCGATCACCGCGAGCGTCCAGACGTAAGGCATCTCGGGAGACCCGTTTTCTTTTTGGAACACATCGGGGCAGCACCACCACAGGAGGAGCCAGCACAGCGGCAACGCCGCGATGCCAAAAGCAAACGTGCCCGCCCAACCCTTCTCGCGGTTCCAGGGCAGCGTCGGGCGCGGGATGCCGCGTCCAATATAGGAAGCCGCGGCGTCGCCCGCGGCCATCGCCGCCCACGCCGCGCCGACCGCAAATGGAGGGAAGATGAAGAAGGCAAAGCTCAGGCCCAGCGGATACAGCCACATCCCGTTGACGAAATGTTCGTTGCTGCGGCGGATCTGTTTCCCGATTTTCATGTGCGGTAAGATCAACAGGTTGAACAGCATCGCCACGAAGCAGATCGAACCCGCGACGATGCTCGCGGTCTTCGCATCCAGGCCCAGCTTGTCGAGCTTGGTCAGCGGGAAGGCGACCAGGATCCCCGCGAGGTGAATGATATTGCGCAGGCCCGGTTCGTGGCCCTTCGATTGGCGCAGTGGTTCGGGTTCTGGCTGGGGCGCGGCCAGGCGCTCGACAACCATGTCGGCCGGCTCCCGCTTGGCCAAAGGCATAACGGGGTCTGGAGACGCTGGCGTGCGCGGGGGGTCCGGGGGGGCGTCTGGATTCATGAATTCCTCTTGATGCGCGCGGCCCTCTGCATATCTTTATACGCTGCTTTTGCGCGGTCCAGACCGTAAAAGCAAACCGATCTTGGGTTTAACAAGTTTTGGGCGTTCGCGCGTGCGGGCGTCCTTACTTTTTTGTTCACTGGCAGGAGTGCACATGTCCGCAGAAGCCGCCGTCTCCAGCATCGTCGAAGAAGTCTGCAGCAAACCCACGCTCACGCCTGAAGCCGTTCTCAAGCTGCGCAACGCCGGCCGCAACAACCTGGCCGAGCGCAAGCTGCTTGAAAGCCGCTTCGCGGGTCTCGAAACCGAGAACCTGCAGCGCGAAGAGAAGACGCTGCGCCAGGCCGCGTTCGCCTGGATCCTGCACCGCTTCGATCCGGCCGAAACCGCGCTCAAGGATCTCTCCGGCCCGTTCGCGCACCTGATCAAGGGCGCGGTGCTCGCAGAGAAGGGCCACGCCGACCAGGCCGTGCCGCTGCTGCGCCAGGCCGCCGAACAGTTCGCCAGCTCGCCGATTGTACTGGTTGAAGTTGCCGCGGGCCTGCGCCAGGCCGGCAAGTTCGACGAAGCGCTCGCGATCCTCGCCGAAGCCGAAAAGAAGGGCCTCAACCACGCGGAGCTCTTCTTCCAGCGCGGTTACGCCCTCGAAGCGCAGGGATATCAGGAACAGTCCTGCAGCGCCTACGAGAAGGCCATCGAACTCGATCCCACACACGCCGAAGCCGCCTTCCGGCTCGCGTACTATCTCGACCTGCGCGGCGAAGACCAGAAGGCCATCGACCTCTATAAGAAGGTCACCGGCCAGGGCCCGGCGTTCATCTCCGCGATGACCAACCTGGCGCTGCTGCTCGAAGACCGCGAAGACTACGACGGCGCGATCCACTGCTTGAAGGAAGTCCTGCACCTCGATCCGGGTAACCGCCGCGCGAGCCTGTACCTGCGCGACACCGTCGCCTCGCTCGACATGTACTACGACGAAAACGAGCGCAAGGAAACCGAGCGCCTCGAAGCCGTGCTGCGCATCCCGATTTCGGACTTCGAACTCTCGGTCCGCAGCCGCAACTGTCTCGCCAAGATGGGCGTGCGCACGCTGGGCGAACTGGTCCGCAAGTCCGAACAGGAACTCCTCGCGTACAAAAATTTTGGGGAGACGTCGCTTAGTGAAATAAAGAATCTACTTGCCTCAAAAGGTCTGCGCCTCGGCATGTTCCGCGAGGAAGAAGCGAAGCGCGCCCGCGCGCAGCGCATGAAGACGGGCGGCGTCGAGAATCCGCACCTGATCAAGCCGATCACGGATCTCGAGCTTTCCGTGCGCGCCCGCAAGTGCATGCAGCGCCTGAATATCGAATCCGTCGGCGACCTGGTCGATAAGAGCGAAGCCGACCTGCTCGCGACGAAGAACTTCGGCCAGACCAGCCTCAACGAGATCAAGCTCAAGCTCGGCGAACTGGGCCTGGGCCTGAAAGCGTCGGAATAGATTTCGTGCCACTAACGCGCGGCATTGGCGACCAACGCCGGTGCCGCGCGTTTCTTTTTGATGCGCCCCAGAGAAGCCTATGTTCAACCACGTCAAAGGCACGCTGACTTACAAAGCGCCCGCGGAAGCGGTCGTCGAAGCCGGCGGCGTGGGCTACCTTTTCCGCATTCCGGTCTCGACGTACGAAGCGCTGCCCAGCATGGGCAAGCCCGCAACACTGCTCGCGTACCTGCACGTAACCGACGATGCGCTGACGCTTTTCGGCTTCGCGACCGAAGAAGAGCGCGCGTTCTTCCTCCAACTGCTCAACCACGTCTCAGGTGTTGGGCCGAAGACGGCGCTCGCGGTCGTGAGCGGCGGCCGCATCGCGCACCTGCAGCAGGCGATCCGGCTGGGTAATGTCGCCGCGCTCAAGGCGATCAAAGGCGTGGGCGAGAACACCGCCAAGCGAATCATTCTGGAACTGGGCAAGATTCTGACCGCGACGCCCGTGCAGGCCGAGAAATCCGTGGTCAAGGCCGCCAAAGGCGCGGGCAAAGCGCCCGAGCCGGCCGCGGAAGAATCCGCGACGGGCGACCAGCTCATCGACTTGGCTGTAAAAGCCGTCGCGCAGTTGAACGAAGTCCCGTCGGATATTGCGCTGCGGGCCGTACAGCGCGCGGCCGATGAGCTGCGCACCGAAGGCCGCAACGTCGAATCGGTCCAGGACCTGGTGCGGCGCGCGCTGCGCTATGCCAATTAACGGCGCGGGCTTTCTGGTCTTTAAGATTTTCTGCCCGCACCGATGATGCACCTGATTTGCGCCGGAGATCGCCCGACCCGTGGCCCAAAACCCCTTCGCCAAGCGCCGCAAGCCCGCCGCGGACGACGCGCCTCCGCCTGACAGCGCCGCGCCGGCTGAACCCGCGCCGACGCGCCCCGCCACGGAAGGCTCCGAAGAAGAACAGTTCGAAGCCACGCTGCGCCCGCAGCGCTTTGAAGAATTCGTGGGCCAGGAACGCGTGCTCGACAACTTGCGCGTCTTCGTGGCCGCGGCCAAAAAGCGCGGCGAAGCCGTCGACCACGTCCTGCTTTCCGGACCGCCAGGCCTGGGCAAGACCACGCTCGCGCGCATCGTCGCGCAGGAAATGGGCGTCGAATACCAGGGCACGTCCGCGCCGGCGCTCAAGAAACCCGGCGACCTCGTGGGCCTGCTCACCAGCCTGCCCGAGCGCGCGGTGCTCTTCATCGACGAAGTCCACCGGCTCACCCCCGCGCTCGAAGAGTACCTGTACTCAGCGATGGAAGATTTCTTCATCGACCTGACGGTGGATCAGGGCGCAAGCGCGCGGCCGATCCGCTTCCAGCTCAGGCCGTTCACGCTGATCGGCGCGACGACGCGCGACGGGCTGCTCTCGCGCCCGTTCCAGGACCGCTTCGGGATTCCCGAAAAGCTCTCCTTCTATAGCGCCCCGGAGCTGGCGCGGATCGTGACGCGCTCGGCGGGCATCCTCCATTTGCCCATCGAAGATGCCGCATCGAAGGAAATCGCGGCACGCTCGCGCAAAACCCCGCGCATCGCCAACCGTATGCTGCGCCGCCTGCGCGACTGGGCCGAAGTCGAAGGCACCGGCACGCTGACCATCGCCATAGCGCAAAAAGGCCTCGAACGCATGGGCGTCGACGCCAAGGGCCTCGACCAGATGGACCGCCGGATTTTGCAGGCGCTCGCGGGCCACCAGGGCACCGCTGTCGGGGTGAAGACGATCGCGGCGATGGTTGGCGAAGAGGACGACACGGTCGAAGAAGTTTACGAACCGTTCCTGATCCAGGAAGGCTACCTGCTCAAAACGCCTCGCGGGCGCGTGCTCTCGGCGAAAGGCTACGAACACCTGGGTCTCAAGCCCGTCCGGCCGCAGGGCGAAGAGACGGGCCTTTTTTAGCGCGGACGAATGGCCTTGCGGATCCTCCAACTCAACAGCGCGCGGCTGTACGTGGGCGAATCGGCCCACGCGCTCAATCTTACCGAAGCACTGCGCGGTGCCGGACACCAGGTCTGGCTGGGCCTGCGCGCGGGCTTCTGGAGCTTTGAAGTCGCGACGCAGCGCAAGCTCGAACCGGTCCCGTTCATCATGCAACACCGCTGGTGGCCGCCGCGCGATCTGTCCGACATGCGCAAGGTCGCGGCGCTGGTCCGCGACAACCAGATCGACCTGATCCACGCGCACCGCGGCAAGGACCACTGGCTCGCGGTGCTTTCGGTGCGGCTGTTCCGGTTGGGCGTGCCGGTGGTCCGCACGCGGCATGTCGTCACGCCGCTCAAAAACAGTCTGGCCAACCGTTGGCAGGCGCGCCGCACGGCGCGCCTGATCGTGCCGTCCCGCGCGGTTGAAACCGACGTGCGCGGCAAGCCCGTCTACAAGCCCGCGCAGATCGCGTTTCTCCCGCCAGGCATCGAACTCACGCGCTACCAGGCGCATGGGCGGCGCAACGAAGTCCGTAAAGAGTTGAAGCTCGCAGCCGATGCGCCCGTCGCGGTCATCGTGGCGCGCTTCGCCCGAGTAAAAGGCCACGCCCTGCTGCTCGAAGCCTGGAAGCAAGTTGTCGCGGCGCTGCCCCAAGCAGTGCTGGTGCTCGTCGGCGATGGCCCCTTGCGCGCCGAATGCGAAGCCCAGGCCCGCACGCTCGGCATCCACGAGTCCTTGCGCTTCTGCGGGAACCTCGATCCCGCAAAAGTGCCCAGCATTCTCGAAGCCGCGGATCTGGGCGTGCTCGCGTCGCTGGGCTCGGAAGGCTTCTCACGCGCGGTGCTGGAATACATGACGCTCAAACTGCCCGTCGCGGCCACCAATGTCGGCGCGGTGCCGGATCTGGTCGATGACACGAACGGCAGGCTCGTTCCACCAGGCCAGCCCGCGGAACTTGCGCGCATCGTGCGGGAACTACTAAAGGCCGCGCCCGAAACGCGTGCGCAGTTGGGGCAGGCCGGGCGTGAAAAAGCCGAACGCGCCTATTCGTATGCGGTCTGGGTCGGCGCGCATGAGAAACTGTACGCCGACGTGCTCGCGGAGATGGCGTCAAAGCCGCGTAAAGTGGGCGGTTGACACGGCGCTTTCAAGGTAGCGAATCGATGCAGCGTTTGGATAATGGCTCCATGACCGCAGTCTCAACACGTCCGTCGCAGCAGGTACAGTGGCATCATTACCGCGCGCACGGCTACAAGATTCAGTGCCTCTCTCCGTTCAAGCGCTTTCGCGGCGTGGAGATCCCCTGGGAAAATCCCATGAACCTGGGCCAGGTCACGGAGTTCGTGGCCAAGTCCAGCCGCAGCCGCAAAGTAGTCAAGCTGGCCGCGGGCCAATTTGGTACGCCGGTCGAACTGTACGTCAAACGCTACAACTTCAAAACCTGGTATGCGCCATACCTGCGCGTGCTGCGCTCGTCGCGCGCGCGGGAGGAATTCGAACTCGGCTGGGCGCTCATGGATGCCGGCATCCGCACGCCACGCCCGGTCTGGCTGGCCGAAGCCGACAACACGGTGTCGCGCTACAGCATGATCGCGACGGAAGCGATCCCCGGCGCTGAGAACGGAGTCGAGCGCTGGATTCATGCACAGAATGAGGACGAGCGGCGTGAGTTGCTCGTCGCATTCGGCAGCTATTTTCACACGCTGCATGAACGCGGCTTTTACCATGACGACTGCAAGGCCGCGCACGTCTTGGTCCTGCCGCATGCACGCAACGAGCCCGAAAAATTTTTCATGATCGATCTCGCCGGTTGCAAATTGCTCGGCCGACTGACCGCTTACCGGCGCGCGAAAAATCTGTATCAGGTGCTGCATTCCTTGATGCCCAGAAAAGGCAACGGGTTTGGCTTCACAAAGGAGCACGCGAACATTTTCCTGTCCGCGTATGCGGGATCGCCGATGGAAGCGCGGCCGTGGGTCAAATGGGTCGACCGCATCGGGCGGCTCAAAGGCCGGCGTCTGTGACGCCTCCGGATTCACCGTCCATGCCCGCAGGCTTCAAACTCAGCCTCCAGTGCCGCTCCGGCGCGCCGCGCAAACCTAGCCGAGCCGCGTGGACGGCGTTATTTGAACATGCCTGGCAACACGTGCCCGCGAAGTGCCGCAAAGCCGCAGGAAGCGACAGCCCCGCCGTGGACCTGCATCTGATCGGCGATAACGAGATTGCCGAACTGAACTTCGCCCACATGCGCCATCGCGGCGCCACCGATGTGCTCTCCTTCCCGATGGGCGAATTCGACCCCGAGCGCGGCGCGTTTTTCCTGGGCGAGATCATCGTCAGTCATGAGACCGCCGTGCGCGAAGCGCGGCTGCGCGGCCTGACAACAGAAAACGAACTGGCGCGCTACGCCGTGCACGGTTTTTTGCACCTGCTGGGCTACGATGATTCGACCAAGACCGAAGCCGCCGCGATGTCGAAGCTGCAGGAACGCATCCTGGCCAGCGCGGCGAAAAAGTTAGCGGTGCTGCGATGAGCGCGCCCCTGCCCGAATACGTACGCGTCGAACCCGCGCGCGCGCCGGGCGTGCCGGCGATCTCCGTGGTCGTGCCCGCCTACAACGAAGCGCGCCGGCTGCCGCCTTACCTGGAGAAGCTCGGTGCGTACTTCGCAGCCCGCAAGGAGCCGCACGAGATTCTCGTGGTCAGCGACGGCAGCCGCGATGAAACCGTGAACGTGGCGCGAAAATTTGCCGAAAAATTCGCCGGCTTGAGCGTCGTACACTACGAAAAGAACCGCGGCAAAGGGCACGCCGTGCGCATGGGCATGCTCGCTGCGCGCGGAAACTTGCGACTCTTTTCCGACGCGGACGGCTCGACGCCAATCGAGGAACTCGAACGCCTGCGCCCAAAAGTCGAACGCGAGGGTTTTGATGTCGCGGTGGGTTCGCGCGCGGTGAGTTCCCCGGAAGTGCACCGCCACATCCGTCCGCATCGCTTCGTGATCGGACAGGTCTTTCGGTTTTCGCGGCAAGCGTTGCTTTCCGTGCGCGTCATGGACAGCCAATGCGGCTTCAAGCTGTTCAGCGCGCGCGCGGCGCGGGCGATCTTCCCGGTCGCACGCGTGGATGGCTTTGCCTTCGACGTCGAAGCGCTCTTTCTGGCCACGCGCTTTGGCTTCAAGACCGCCGAAGTCGCGGTGAACTGGGAAGACGATGCGGATTCGCGCGTCAACCTCCTCATCGACCCGTGGAAGATGCTGCGCGACATGCTGCGCGTGCGCACCCTGCACCGCCGCACCGAATTCGACCTGCCCGCCGAAGCGCCCGAAGGCTAGCGCGCCATGGAAGCCGAGCTTTTCGATGCCATGCACGCCCACGCGGAACGCCACTGGTGGTTTCGCGGCCGGCAAAAGGTCGCGCTCACGCTGATTGAGCGCTTCTACAATAAGTCCGGCGGTCGCGTGCTCGACCTCGGCTGCGGCACCGGCGTGAACTTGCCCGCGCTCGCGCGCTTCGGCGAAGTGTGGGGCTGCGATCCGTCGGCCCAGGCGCTGGCCTTCTGCAAGCAGCGGCATCGCGGACGGCTGGACGAAATCTGGCTGCCAGAACGCGTGCCGTATGAAGATGAGAGCTTCGACCTGATCGTGATGCTTGACGTGCTTGAACACGTCGAGGACGACAAAGGCGCAGCGGAGCGCATCGCGCGGCTGCTGAAGCCCGGCGGTTTGCTCGTGCTGACCGTGCCCGCACTGCGCTGGCTCTGGAGCAAGCACGACACGGCACACCATCATTTCCGACGCTACCACCGACCCGATTTGCGCGCGCGGCTTGAAGGCGTGGGCCTGGCGACGCGCAAGCTGAGCTACTTCAATTCCTTCCTATTGCCCGCGATGGCTCTGGCGCGCGTGCTGAAGTTGGAAGGGGGCGGCGGGCACAACCTGGAATCGGGTACGCGCGGCCCGGCAGCGTGGCTGCTTGGGAAAGTTTTCGCGTCGGAGCGGCACTGGCTGAAGTTCGCGCGCTTTCCGCTGGGCGGCTCTCTGATCGCGGTGTGTGAACGTCCGGCGGACCTGAAACTGGAGCCGTGGAAGAGCACTTCGAAGTAAAGCGGGGAGCCTGCCCAAACCAAAGAGACTTCGCGATCCGAACCCGCGCCCTTGCGGGCGCGGATTCGGGCGCGTGGCGTTATTTGAGAATCGACTTGAAGTGGTCGCGCTGGACTTTGCCGCCCGCGTCCGGAGCGCACCAATGCACGCCGTTCAGGATCACGCGCTGCACATTCTTGTCATGGTAGGTCGGGTAGGTTTCGTGACCGGGGCGGAAATAGAAAATCTTGCCCGCGCCGCGCCGCCAGGTGCAGCCGCTGCGGAAGACTTCGCCGCCGGTGAACCAGGAGATGAAAATCGTTTCTTCCGGCTCCGGAATGTCGAAGTGTTCGCCGTACATCTCTTCCTTATCTAGGACGAAGCGGTCGTCGAGGCCCGCGGTGATCGGGTGGCCGGGCTTGGTGATCCAGAAGATTTCCTGGTCTTCGGCTTCGCGCCACTTAAGACCGCAGGTCGTGCCCATCAGCGTTTTGAAAATCTTCGAATAATGGCCCGAGTGCAGGACCACCAGGCCCATGCCTTCGAGGACACGCTTTTGCACGCGCGCGACGATTTCATCCTTCACTTCGCCGTGGGCGGTGTGGCCCCACCAAGTCAGGACATCGGTTTCGGCGAGGACTTTTTCGGTCAGGCCATGTTCGGGTTCATCAAGCGTCGCGGTGCGGACTTCGAGGTTGGGGTCTTTACGCAAGGGCGTGGCCATCGCTTCATGCATGCCCTTGGGGTAGATCTCGGCGACCTTTGCATTCTTCTTTTCGTGGCGGTACTCAGACCAGACGGTGACGCGCAGTTTCTTTGCGCCTTCGGGCTTGCCCTTCGCGGCCATGAACGCTCTCTCCTGGGGGTGGATGGGTTTTGTGAAGCCCAATTACGCTAGCGAAGCCGGGGCGAAGCGCAAGCCATGCGGCCGCGCGCGGCGTTATTCGTGCTTTTTGCCGAGTTGTGAAACTTCGGGGGGGCGGCCGGAAATCAGCAGGACGCGCGTCTCGCCGCGTACCAGGCTGACCCAGGCCGGGTCTTCGGTCTTAGGCTTGTTGCCAAGCGGCAGGTAGATCTCGCGGATTGCAAAGCCCGCCGCGACCTGCTCGCCTTCCTTTTTGATGAGTTCCTTGCCGTCGGGGCCCAAAAGCACCACACCGACTGCCCGGCCATCGGCTGAGAGCACGTCTGAGATCTTGTAGGCCTTCACGACTTCGACTTGGTGCTTGAGCAACTCCTGGTCGAATTCGGGCCAGCGCAGGTTCTTCAGGTTCGGCGCCCGCGTGATCTGCACATCCGACTGGTCGCCGCTTAGTGCGCGCACGCACGCCAGCATGAACAGCGCTTCATCGGGGTTGGGCGCGTCAGGCCGAATCGCGGCAGCGCCCGAGTTGCCATTCACAAAGCGCGCGGCATCGGTGAGAGCGGGAATCGCGTCCTTCGCCTCCAGACGAACGAGACTCGCGGCAACCGCACGGCGCACTTCGGTCGAAGGATCTTTAAGCAGCGTAATCAACATCGGGACCGCCTGCCGAAATTTCTGGTAGCCCACGATCATGGCTGCGGAAGTGCGCTCAAGTTCGGTCCCGTTGGCCAGCGCGTCTTCCATATAAGGCAGGCTTTCGCTGAGGCCCAGCATGCCCAGTCCGAGGGCGGCACGTCGGCGCACCAGCGGGTTGGGCGCCTGGATGCGCTGGCGCAGGACGGGCATGGCTTCGGGCCCCATGGTGGAGAGCGCCTGCAGGGCCATCGACCAGACTTCTTCGTATTGCGATTCAAGCGCGCCACCCAACAACGCCGGGACGCTGCGGTCATGCAGCAGACACAACCCGGAGAGGCCCATTGCCTGCATCTGCGGCAAGGGACTGTTCATGCACGCGGACAAATATTCCTTGCCCGACGGATCGCCGAGGCGCGCGAGGGATAGGGACGCCCGCGCGCGGACCATATCGTATTCGTCCTTGTCGAGCACGCGCTCCTTGAGCAGCGGCACCGCGTCCTTGTCGCCAAGCTGGCCGAGGGCATCGCAGACCGCCGTGCGCACGAGCTGATTCTTTTCCGTCTTAAAGAGCTTGAGCAGCGGGCGCACCGCGCGTTCGACTTGCAGACCGCCCAGCGAATTCACGCAGGCCTGACGCACCAGCGGGTCCTTGTCGGCGAGGCCCTTCTGCAGTTCGTCTTCGACGTTGCTGTTGCCCTTGCCCAGTGCACCGAGGCATTGCGCGGACTGCAAGCGAAGCGGCCCGGCGCTTTCCATTTCTTTGAGCATATAGGGCACAGCTTCGGTGCGGTTATTGGACAAGGCGAGCATAAAGGCCCACGAGCGTTCGAGCATGTCGTTGGTCTTCAGTCCCGCGGCAAAGCGCTTTTCGAGATTTTCGCGCGCAATGCGCAGCTTGCCTTCTTCGGACAGATTCGGGTCAGGTCGCTGGTTCGGGTCGGGCTTGGGTATTTTGGTGCCTTCGCGCTCCATGGTCAGCGTGGGCGTGATTAGGTCCGGATCGGCCTGCTTGACGGGCTTGTCGAGGTCCACGACTTCGGCGCTGGCAGTCTTGAGGGCTTCGGCCTTTTTCTGGGCGTCTTCTTTTTCGCGCGCATCGAGCTCCTGCTGCACCTGCATACGCTGCATTTCGGCATCGACGCGGCGCACGATGGAGTCGTGCTTGCCGGGAGGCGTTCCGCCGCTGCCGGTATTCGCGGCATTCGCCGCGGCGCCGGCCAGACCGGTGAGCTTGATGGCACTTTCGTCCTTCTTGCCCATGAGCCGGCCCCAGAAGGACGGCTTTTTGTTCAGATCGTCCTTCGACAGGACTTTGACCGATTTGCCGTCGTCGCTGACGCCGATGAGCGAACCTTGTGGCAAGCGCTCCTCGACCAGATTGCCCTTTTTGTCGCGAGTAACCACGCGGGGGCGGTCTTCGTCTTCGGGCGAGGGCGGCTTGGGCTGGTTCTTCTTGTTCTTGGCGAGCAGCTTGTCGAGATCCGACTGCATGCGCTCGGCTTCTCTGGAATCATTGAGATGGGGCGCTTCGGGGAAGTAGCCGCTGTCGCGGTTCTGCTTGCGGACCTCTTCGGACTGCTTCTTGGCGCGCTTCATCCAATCGGGATCGGAGCCATCGTTCTTGGCGCGGTGCGCGGCTTCTTCCTGCATCTTTTTGGACTGCTCGCGCAGCTTCGACTGCAGCGCGGAGGCATCGATTTGGCCGTCCTTATCGGTGGGCACCTGCAGGCCGGGCTCGTCGAGGCCATTCTCGCAGCCCGCGAGGCCGGCCAGCAACACCGCGCCCAGACCCAGACTAAGCGCGCGCACGGGGCGGCGCAGGGTCCCTATAAAGGAGTAATTGGCGGCAGACGGCAACGGGTTCTCCCCACACAGGTCCGGCATAGCAGCTAACGCGGTGCTTCGAGCGCGGCGCGAACGACGCGTTCCATCGACTCCCGCGGCGCAGATTGCCCGGTGAACAATTCAAACTGCGCGGCGCCCTGCCCGACAAACATGGCCAGCCCGCTTAGCGTCTTCGATCCGCGTTCTTCGGCCAGCCGCAAAAGCTTCGTGCGGAGCGGATTATACACCGTATCGAAGACCAGGCTACCCGGAGGAATTTCTTCCTTTTCGAGCGCGCAGGTGTCCAGATTGGGGCTCATGCCCAAAGGCGTCGTGTTCACGACCGCGTCCGCTTGAAGACCTTTTAGTGCTGCATATTGGACGCATTGCCCGCCCACATCGTCAGCCAGTTTTCGCGCCTTTTCGAAGGTCCGATTGGCCACCAGCACATTGGCGCCAAGCGCTTTGACACCGAAAGCGACGGCCTTGGCCGCACCACCCGCGCCAAGAATCAGAACGGTGCGGTCTTTGAGCGCGCCTGGACCGCCAAGCGCGGCCTCAAGGCTCGCTGCCGCGGCAGAGGCGTCGGTGTTGGTTGCGTACCAGCCGCCTTTGCGCAGCACAAGCGTGTTAAGCGCGCCAACCTGTCGCGCCAGCGGATCGATTTCCGCGCAGATTGAGAAGAGTGCTTCCTTGTGCGGCAGCGTAACGGAGAGCCCGCGCACGCCGACCTTGGGTGCAAAGTCGCGGACGAACGCCGCCGCATCGCCTTCGACCTTGAAAGGCAGGTAGACGCCTTCAAGCCCGCGTTCACGCAACGCGGTGTTGTGCATGAGCGGCGAACGCGAATGAGCGATCGGCGCGCCGATTACACCGTAGACCGGCGTGCCGGGCCGCAACTGCGCGAAGCGATACAGTTCGGAAAGCTCGCGCCATGTGGGCTGGCCCGGGGCGGTGCCTAAGGAGCCTTCCGCGCGCGCAAAAGTGAAGGGCGCCGGATGCGGGAAGAGCGGACCGAGCACGCGCGACCAAAGGCCAGCTTCGCCCATGGCCAGGCCCAGGCAGGGGCGCGTCCAGCCCGCGCCTTCGTTGAGCAGGTCAAGCAAGGGCAGCGCGTCAAGAATGACCTTGGGCATCACCGCGAATTTGACCACGCCCGCGCCAAGGTCTTCGGCGCTCTGGCGCAGCAAGCGCAGGGTTTCGAGCGTGGGGACTTCGGTGAAGTTATGGAAGCTGACGACCGACTGCGTGCCGGAGCTTTTTTCGAGACGGCGCAGCAGTTGGCGGGCGGGTTCGAAGCGCCGCGCGGTGGCAAGTTCCACATCGACATACGCGACGCCGGCGTCCGCGGCGGCGCTAATAAAGGAGAGACGGGTGGCATCATCCACGCCTGCGCGGCGACCGCCTTCTTCATTCATGCGGTAGGTGACGAGCAGGTTCTGCGTGCCAAAGCTTTTGAGAGCCTGCGCAAGTCCGGCAGGCGTCAAATCCGCGTATTGGTCCAGGCGCAGTTCGAGCAGCAAGCCGTCGGCTTTTGCAAGGCGGGCAAATTCAGCATCCGCGAGCAGCGCGGAGAGCGAATCGTGATGCGAGGCAACGCAAATTCGGGCGCTCATGGCGGCAGGCTACCAGAAATTCAGTCGAGGCGCGCTTATTTCTCGCTGAGCGCCCAGACGCCATCCCATTCGGCGCCGGGGGGATGCTCGAGGAAATATTTGCAGCGCGTGATGTAAATTTTGAACGATTTGTCCGTGGGATGGGCGGCGTGTGCGGCTTCGAATTCGGCCAGCGCCAGCTTCCAGGCACGTTCACGGTAATGGTGCAGCGCTTTGTCGTGCTGTTCCAACTTCCGCTTGGTTTGGTCGTCGAGCGGCGCGGACTTCTCGGCGATCACATCGAAGACGTTGACCGGCTCTTTCTTACCCATCACGCGAATGCGGTCGAGGTCGCGGAAAATGAACTTATCCTTCACTTTGCGATGCGTGAATTCAGAAATCATTGTATTCACGCCGTACTGTTTGGTCGCGCCTTCGAGGCGTGAGGCCAGGTTCACGCCGTCGCCGATCGCGGTGTACTCCATGCGCTTTTCAGAGCCGATGTTGCCGCAAAGCACTTCACCGGTTGAGATCCCAATGCCGATGGCAATTGGTTTTTTGTTCTGCTCCACGCGGCGCTTGTTGAAGATGTCGAGCTGGCGGTACATCTCCAAGGATGCGAGCACCGCATTGACCGGGTCGGTTTCCGGCTTGGCGAAAGGCGCTCCGAAGATCGCCATCAGTGCGTCGCCAATGAATTTATCGAGAATGCCTTCGTAGTGGAAGACCGCGTCGACCATGTGCGTGAAATACTCATTGAGCATTTCGACGATCTGCGCGGCGTCGGCGCCTTCGGTCAGACTGGTGTAGGAGCGAATGTCAGAGAAGAGCACGGAGACTTCCTGGCGCTTGCCGCCGAGTGCGAGCTTGCCTTCGCCACCCAGCATCTGGTCCACGATTTCACGTGACATGAAGCGCGAAAGATTGCTCTTCATGCGCTTTTCGCTGGTTACGTCTTCCAGCACGATGACCTGGCCCAGGCCGGAACCCTTGGCATCGAGGAGCGGCACGATGTTCAGGTTCATCGAGGCCGGGTCGCCCTTAAGGGTCTGGAAATCGAGGTCGTAAGCCAGGAACGCGTGGCCTTCGGAAGTGCCCTTCAGCGCCTGAACGCCCTTGGGGTAAACACGCTGGAAAAGCTGCTCGGCGCTGAGCGACTCGAGTTCCTTTTCCTTGGCCGCGAGAACACGCCGCGCCGAGGCATTGGCCGTGGCCAAGTGGCCTTGCGGATTCACCGTCAACACGCCGTTGGTCACCGAATCGAGGATGCTTTCGAGATAGTCTTTCATTGCGCGCACGCGTTCGTAAAGTTGCGCGTTATCGATGGCGATGGCCGACTGTGCTGAGAATGCGCCGAGCAAACGCTCATCCTTTTCCGTAAAGAGACCTTCGCGCTTGTTGATGACCTGGGTCACGCCAATGATCACGCCGTCGGTGCGGCGGATCGGCATGCACAGGATCGTGCGCGTACGGTAACCGGTCAGCTTGTCGATCTCCCGATTAAACAGCTTGTGCTCGTAGGCGTCGGGGATGTTGAGGATCTCGCCCGTGGTCGCGACATGCCCAGCCAGCCCGCGATCCATGGGAAAACGCAGTTCGCTGGTGGTCATGCCCTGCGCGACTTTGCTCCAGAGTTCCTTCTTTTCGTGGTCGATCAGGAAGAGCGTGGAGCGGTCGGCGCCGAGGATCTCGCCGGCTTTCTTCATAATCGCCTGGATCAGCGCCGTTAGGTCCAGGTTCTGGGAAAGCGAGTTGGCCACGTCGAGGAGCGTGGCGACTTCGCGCTGCGCCGAAAGAACGTGGTCGTAAAGCACCGAGTTTTCCAACGCGAGTGCCAGGATGCTGGAAAGGTTGTGCAGCACTTCGATGTCTTCCGCGTCGAATAAGCCCTGCTTGCGGTTGATCGCCTGGAGCACGCCGACGATTTCCGCGCGCTTATTGCGGATCGGGACGCAGAGCACGGTCTTGGTGCGGTATCCGGTTTTCAGGTCCACTTCGCGATTGAAGAGCTTATGTTCGTAGGCGTCGGGAATGTTGAGCACCTCGCCCGTCGTCGCGACATGTCCGGCCAGTCCGCGGTCCATGGGGAAGCGCACTTCAATGACTTCGCCGGTGGAACTCGGCAGGCGCATCCAAAGTTCCTTGTTCGCGCGGTCGAGCAGAAAGAGCGAGCAGCGATCGGCCTGCAAAAGCTGCGACGTGCGCGCCAGAATACTCTGAATCAGCGCGGACAGGTCAAGCTGGCCGCCCAGGGATTCGGCGGCGTCGAGCAGGATCGTCTTGCGGCGATAGCTGCCGATAATTGTATTGAGGGCTTCCGCACGCGCATCCGGCGCAAGCGCATTAAGCTCGGCGGCGAGTTCGCGGGATCCGCGCGCGCCAGTCTCGAGGTCTTTCAGCCAATCCAAACTCAAGGCCGGCCTCCTTCTAGGCGCCGAGACCCAGCGCCCACTTCATGAAAAATAGGTTACGCACGAACGACAGCAGCGTATAGGAGCCGCTGCGGGCGTCCATAGCGGCATTGCAAATTTTCTTCGCGGGCTGAAGACGCCAACGCCCAAGGCGTCCAATTTCCTGAAACTCCTGTCCGCATTGCCTCTTGAGCAGGCCTTGCTTTGGCGTAACATCCGTTCGGCCTCATTCGTGGAAGGAATTTCGTTGCCCATCGGACCGTTCCGGGCGGCGCTTTGCGCGCTCGCTCTTGTGCAGGTTCTTTCCCTGTGCCCAGCCCGTGCCGAGGCCGCGAACGAACCGCCCAAACCCCCGCCCACTCCTGAATTGGCGGCCCTGATCGGCCAGACGGGCGCCGAGCCGCTGGCCGTAGTGGCCATCAGCGACGTGCGCAAGCTCGGCGATCTGCTCGCCGCGACAGGCCTGGGCCGGCTCTACAACGACGCGCGCTATGTGGATGGGCGAGCCACCATCCACCGACTGCTGCAGGATTTTCTGGGCGCCGAAGCAGCTCCACTTTGGGAAAGCGTGCGCCCGCACTGCGCCGGGCCCGTAGCGCTCGTGGTTTCGGCGGCCGATGTGGCCGATGGCGAAAAATTCGGCGGGCTGCGCTACCAGTTGCTGGTCGCAGCGCCGCATAAAGGCGCCCTCGACGCCCTGGCCAATGTCTGGCCCAAGGAAGAGGCCCGCACTGGTGCACTCGCGAAGATCGAATTCAAAGCCATCGAAATTGAAACCCTTCACGAACTCAAGCCCCCGGAGTGGGCCAAGCGCTATGCGGATTTGCCCGGCAACGTGCGCGTCGATGTGCACCCGCAAGCCGCGCTCAAGCAGCTCAAAGATTGGATCGAGAAGCATGGCGGGCGGCTACTGGCGGAGGAGCGCGCGAAATATGATACGCTGCTGGGCCTGGCCTCGCTGGACCTTCAGGACATCGAATGGGACGCCAAAGCCGATGAGCAGGACTTCGTCGAGCGCCTCAAGCTGACTCTGATGCCCGAAGCCAAGGGCGCTTTCGCGCACTTGGGCCAGGTGCTGTGCGCATCCGCGCGTCCCTTCGACCGGCTGATGGGCGCGATGTCCGGCGATATCGACATGTCCGTGCTTGCGCAACTGGACTTCAAGGCCATGGGCGACGACTTCGCGCCGCTGATGCGCCACGCGGAACGCTACGTCCGCGGCAAAGGCTGGACCAACAAATTCGGCCAGACGCAGGATGCGCTTAACCCGGAGCGCTACAAATTCATCGAGACGCTTTCCGATGGCATGTTCGGACTTGGCACGCGCGTCACGGAAACGGCGTCCACGCGCCAGGTGCTGACGTTCTCGCTGACCAACCGCGATGTGGAAGCCGTGCGCACCTCGCTCGCGGAGAGCCTGAGCAAACTCGGCGGAGAATTTCAGACCTCCGCGCAAGCAACCGCGATCGGGGAGAACCGCCCGCTCGCCGCAAAATTCAAAGGCCGCGGGTCGTTTGCTTCGCCGACCATCGGGCTGAGTTCGGGCTGGGCCTGGCTCTGCGGAACGGCCAGTTCATACGGGGACATGGCCGAGGCCTTCAGCAAAGGCAACACGCTGGCCGCGACGAAGGCTGAAGTGCACTACCCGCCGGGCCTGGCCCCCACGCTTGCGCCTGCGTTCCGTTTCTCGGCAAACCTGCCGCGCGTCTTTACGCTGATGTATGCGGCCTGGGTGCTCGCAGATCAAGGCCCGTCGATCGGCGACTGGAAAATTCCGGCGGAGCTTCTGCCCGCGCCAGCGGCTTTTAAAGGGAAGGTCACGCCGCTGAACATCGAGATCGCCCGCGAAGCCAGCGAGTTGCAGGTGCATGCGCGCGGACCGCTGCCCGGCAGCACGCTGCTGCTGACCAGCTTCTTCGCGGATCTGGCCCTGATGATCGAACGCGAACGGGGTGATGGCGAACTCAAGAAAAAGCTGGAAGGCCTGGACGATCCAGCCCGAAAGCCGGAAGCGCCCAAGCCAGAGAAAAAAGATACGCCCCAGCCCGTCGAACCGAAGTCGGAAACGCCCGCGCCGGAAAAGCCGGCCTCCACCCCCACCCCGGCGCCTGATAAGAAAGACAAGGCCCCGACCATCGAGCTTGAAGAGGGCGGTAATTAATGCGGAAGTCACCTTTGCGGCGGCCGGCCTTGCTCGCGACGCTCGCGGCCTTCCTTCTATTAGGTCTGAACGGCTGCGCCGAGCGGATCTATTCCATGAACGCCGAACGCGTGGGCAGCGAGACTTTTCTGGTTGTGGAAGTGAGTCCCTTTGCCACCGGCGGTGAAACCGACGAACACATCTACGGCATTTACCGCGCGACCAATCCGCAATTTTCCGACTGGCAATTGATTGCGGGCGATCTGCAGGGCCCGGTTTTCGGGACCTTCGTCTGGAAGGACAAGGACGCCAAGGAATACCTGGGGGTGATACACACGGGCAGCGTTAGCCTGATGCCCGCCGATGCCAAGACCGGCGATTCCACCAACCATGCAATGTCCATGGGCTGGCAGCCGGAAACCGGCGCTCAGATCGGCAACGAACTCTTTCTCTTCGGTGGAAAATTTCCCGACGATCCGCCCGATTTTAAGGGCAACCTGCATGTGGGGCGCTTTAACGGCGAAAAATTCGAAGACGTGACACCAAGCGACGGCGGCCCGGGGGTGGAAAGCGGGCGGCATGGCTTCTGGGTCAAATCCGTCGCGCACAACGGCAAAATCCACGTCTTTTGGCGCGGTATCCGCGCCACGGAGAGCCTGGGTTTCGACATGGAGCCGCCCTATGTGTTTACTGGCGCACTCCGGCATTTCGTTTTCGACGGCAAGACCTTCATGGAGCAGATCCAGCTCCGCGACGCGCTGCCCGACGGCTTCCTGACCGCGTGGAGCGAAGGCGGCAAGCTGCATCTGGCCGTCCAGCCCCAGGACGAAAGCCACAACACGCCCACGCCGCACCTCTTCACGCTGACCGAGGAAGGCGCGCTGGAAGAAGAGACGCCATCTGGATCGAGCGCCGAAGCGCCCTTCGAGTTCAAGCAGTTCATGCTAGAACGGCTCCCGGGCGGGCCGGAATCCTTCGCGCGCACGAACGGCCAGCGCATCGAAATCTGGAGCACCGGCGGCGGGGCCTGGTCGCGCGTGGGCCGGCCCTCAGGATTGCCCGAACTTCATTTGGAACGCTCGCTCTTCACCGCGCTGGGGATCCTGGTCGCGTTTGTCGCGGCGGGCATCGGATTTTCGATGCGCAGAAACCGCCAGATCGCGCAGCGAACCGAGTCCCTCGAAGCCCGCGACGCCCTTGCACCGCTCTTCTTTCGAGTGAGTGCATACCTGATCGACATGGTCGTGGTGATCGCGCTGACCACGGCGGCGGCAAAGCTAGGCCAGTTGCCATCACCCGCCTGGTTCGTGATTCTGGTGGGCATGCAGATCAATCCGGTCTTCCTTGGCGTGTACTTGGCCTATTTTGTGGCCTGCGAATGGCTGTTCGGCGCGACGGCCGGCAAATATGCACTAAGCCTGCGTGTGGTCTCCGACCGCGGCGGCGCGCTCTCTCCGTGGTCGGCATTTGTGCGCAACTTCACCGGCTTCTTCGAGCGCTTCCCGATGCTCGCGCCGATCGCCGCAATCCCGCCGATGCTGATTACACCGCGCGGCCAGCGCCTGGGCGACCTGATGGGCCGCAGCGTGGTCGTGCAGCGGCTCGCGTTCGCGCGGCTGCTGGCCCAGCGGGCGAAAGCCAACTTGGAGGCAGCGGTCAAAGCCGCCGAAACGCCCGCCACTCCGCCGGCCCCGGGCTCCGACAGCGAATCGCAGAACCCACCGACTCCGCCCGCCAACCCGCCGAGCACCCCTTAAAAAGCCGCCTCGCATGCCGCGCGTTCATTTTCCCGTTCCCCTGATTCTGGCTTCGGCCTCCGAGCGCCGCCGCACGATTCTGGGCGAGGCCGGCTATGCCTTCGGCGTCCGCGAACCGGGGGACGCCGAAGACGCGATTACTTCCGCGCCAACGCCGGAAGCCCTGGCACTCGAAAAAGCGCGCGCTAAAGCCGAAAAAATCGCCTTGGAATTGCACGGAAAACCGTCCTTGGTGCTGGGTGCCGACACGATTGTGGTGGCAGGCAAGGACGTGTTAGGAAAACCGCTGGACCGCGCGGATGCGCTGCGTATTCTTGCGCGCCTATCCGGAACGCGCCATTGCGTGATTACAGGTCTGGCCTTGCGGCTGGCGCCGGGAAATTTTGCTCCCGCGCTTTTCGCCGAGACGACCTGGGTCACCTTTCGCACGTTAAAGCCCGCCGAGATCGAGGCCTACGTGGCCTCCGGCGAAGCCGACGGCAAAGCTGGGGCGTACGCGATACAAGAACGCGGCGACCGCTTTGTCGAACGCCTGGAAGGCAGCTACACCAACGTGGTCGGTTTCCCGTTGGAACTGTTTGAGGAACGGGCGCCCCGCGCCCTCCGCGAATGGGGATTTGAATGTCCACCGCAAATGATTCCGTAGACAGCGAAGGCGTCGCCAAGGCGCTTTCCGCACAGTCCGTCAAGCTGGGCATCGTCGCGATCTATCTGATCGTGTGCGTCTCTGGCGCGGTCCTGATGGGCATCGAAATCGCGGGCTCGCGCATTCTGGCGCCCGCGCATGGCACCTCGATCTTCGTCTGGGGCAGCCTGATCGGCCTGTTCATGACCGCAATGGCGCTGGGCTACTGGCTCGGCGGCAAGCTCGCCGACCGCTCGCCTTCATTCGGCATCCTCGCGGGCCTGGTCAGTGCTTCGGGCCTGTGGACGGTCGTGGTGCTCAACTATATCGGACCCCAGCTCAGCGATAAAATCAGCCAGGCGGTTCCCAAGACGGTCGCCCCGCTGGTCACTTCCGCAGCGCTCTTCTTCGTGCCGATCTTCTTCATGGCCATGGTCTCGCCGTTCGCGGTTAAACTTCGCGCGCGCTCGCTGACCGCGCTGGGCGAAGTCGCCGGCTGGCTTTACGCCCTCTCGACCCTCGGTTCGATCGCTGGAACGCTCGGAACGACCTTCGCGCTCGTTCCATACTTTAAGGTCAGCCACATCCTGATCGGCATGGGCATCGCACTGATCATCGTCGCGGCGGTAAGCTGGGCGCTATTTACGAAAGCCGTCAGCGGCTACTCGAAGTCCGAAACCAACGGCATTGCCACCATGGCGCTGTTGGCGCTGGTCTGCGGCCTGGGCTGGTGGCTCTTCCCACCCAAGCCAGCGCAGCACCCCGGTTCGCGCGTCCTGACCTATGTCGAGTCGCCGTACCACGACATCGCCGTGACGGAAGAATGCATCAACGTCAACGGAGACAATTCGCTGGTGCCGCCCGAACGCATCGCGCGCTGGCTCAAGTTCAACGAAAACCTCGAAAGCGGGATCTTCCCCTACTGCGGCGAATTCAAAAACGCGGTCCATTACACGGACCTCCTGCACCTGAGTCTGATTTGGGTGCCGCAGCCCAAGCGCATGTTGATCGTCGGCGCGGGCGGCGGCGTGGTGCCGATGCAGTTTTCTTCGCACTATGACAAGTTCATTGAACAGATCGACGTGGTGGACATCGACCAAAGGGTGATTGATACGGCGAAAAATTACTTCATGCCAGCCGGGTGGGACAAGCACATCACCTATCACAACGGCGACGGCCGCGTCTTCCTGAGCGAGTTGAAGGACCAGAGCTACGACATTGTGCTGCTCGACGCGTACTCTTCGGGCGGGCAGATCCCCTACCACCTTCTGACCTGGGAGTACCTCAAGCAGGTGAAGCAGAAGCTCCGGCCCGGCGGCGTGCTGATCACGAACATCATTTCGGCCGTCGAGAACCGCAGCGACAATCCGGAACGCACCGCCGATCTTTTTTTGGCCGAATATAAGACCCTGTCGGCAAGCGAAGCGCAGGCCAAGGGCAACCCGGCGCTGGACAACACGCCGCTCTTTAAGGAACTCTACGTTTTCCCGAAGGTTTGGGAAACCACGCTGAACGGGAACGAGGACACCTACCGCAACGTGATCGTCTTCGCGACCGACGACGCCAAGCGCAAAGACAAGCAGGAAGACATCGTCCCCGCCGCGAATGCACTGATGGAATCCAAGGTGATTAAGATCCCCTTGAACGATTTCGTGCCGCATGCCGAGCGGATGTACGACAAGAAGCCGCAGATCGACGACAGCATCCCGATTTTTACCGATGAATTCGCGCCGGTGGACCGCATGTACCGCCCGGTGCGACGAGACGAAACGACCTTCCGCTGGCGCAACTAAAGCCACTCATTAAGCATTAAAAGTTCAGCAGAGTTAAAGCGCCCGCCTTCAGCGGGCGCTTTTTTTTTAGCGGCTTCCGCCGCGCTGGGGCGGCGGCGTGTTCGGATTGCCCGCGCCGACACGCGCGGATTCAGGCTTGCTGCCGGGCGGCGTGACCGCGGGCAGGACAGGCGGCGTTGGCGAGTCGGGCGCGTCGGCATTGTCGACGGCTTCGACTTCGCCGCGCTCGCTCTCCACCTGGCCCGGATAGCGCACGCGGGAGTGGAACCGGCTGACCAGCACGCGCAGGAACACTTCTTCAAGCACCGCGAGGTCTTTGAAGGTGAGGTCGCTCTCATCGAGCTGGCCGTCGAGCAGCTTGGCCATGATCAATTCGTGGACGAAGGTGCGCAGGCGCGTCGCGCTGGGCGATTCAAGCGTGCGCGTGGCGGCTTCGATGGTATCGGCGAGCATCGCGATCGCAGTTTCGCGTGTGCCCGGCTTGGGGCCTGGATAACGGAAGAAGCCTTCGTGCACGCCGCCGGCGCCCGCGCCGCCCTTGTCGGCTTCCGCCTGTCGCCGCGCCGAATGATAAAAGTAACTCACCAGCGTCGTGCCGTGATGTTCCGCAATGAAGTCCACGATCTGCTGCGGCAGGCTGTATTCACGCGCGAGTTCGATGCCGTCCTTCACGTGCGCCAGAATGATCAGCGCGCTGACGGTCGGAGAGAGGCGCCGGTGGAGTTCTTCCGCACCCATCTGGTTTTCGACGAAGTACTCCGGCTTCAGCGTCTTGCCCAAGTCGTGGTAGTAGACGCCGGCGCGCACGAGACGTGCGTTGGCGCCGATGGCTTCGGCGGCGGGTTCGCTCAGTGCGGCCACCTGCAGCGTGTGCGCCCAAGTGCCGGGGGCTTCCAGCGCGATACGGCGCAGCGCGGGCTGGTTCTGGTCGCAGAGTTCAAAGAGCCGGATATTGGTGATGATCCCGAAGACTGTTTCGATCAGCGGCAGCGCACCAAGCAACAATAGACCGCAGAAGACCGGATTGAGCAGGCCCCACAACGCTTCCGAAAAGGACGGCGGAATGAGCGCCTGGCCTGCAAGTTCCAATGTTGGCGCACCCCAGGCGTCCGACCCAAGTTGCGCCAGGCCCAGCGCGACCGCGCCTTGAGCCAGACCGCCATAGAGCCCATATTTAATCAGATCGAAGCGGTTCAGCAGGTTGCGCGACGGCAGCGCGCTGACCGTCGCCCCCGCCAGCACGCACAGCGCAAGCGCCAAGTCTCCGCCCGCGGCAAAGCCGACCAAAAGCGAGAGCCCAATGCCGCAGATCAGCGCCACGCCCTGCGTAAACGCTAGCGAAGCAATGACCGTCACAATCGATACCGGCGCGAGCACGCGCGGCAGGCCGTAGAGCACGAGTACCTTGGTAAAGGCGAGCACGAAAAGCGCCGTCAGGCCCAGCATCATCAGGGCGCGGCGGCGCGCGGTAAATTCGGGTTCTACTCGCCGCAAGCCCGCCCAGGCGATAGCCATGACCGCGGCAACCAGCGACGCCAGCCCAAACAGGCGCAAGAGCCACTCGGACTCGGGCAGGCTTTGCTTAAGCGCTTTGGCATGCTCGTTGAGCAGGCGCAAACCTTCGGAGCTGACGCGCTGGCCTTTTGACACCAGCAAGTCGCTGGACTGATAGCGTCGCGGCTCGTCTTTCACGTTGGCGCGAGCATGGTCGCGCAATTCCTTGGTGGCATCGTCGTCGCGGGTCAGGTTGGGGCGCAGGCTGCGGGCTTCCAGGTAACCGTATAGCTGGCGCTGCAGGGAGTCGGGGAAGATCACGCCCGAATCCTTCTTCGCTTCCAGGCCCTGCCGGATCGCGGTCGGCACCTGAATCGGTTTAAGCAGATCGACGGACAGCGTTTCGCGACGGCCCAGCGCGTCGACGCGCACGATCTCGGTAACGCCGAGCACGGAAAGTTCGTCGTAATCCTTCTGCGAGATCACCCCGCGGCGCGAGAGCCCGCGCAGCACGCTGTCCAGGTGCGGCAAGAGCAGCGTGGAAAGCGGCTGTGCCTGCTGCGCGTTGGCCTTGTTGAATTCGTAGAGTTCGTCGACCAGCGCCCGCTCCACCTGAAAGTCGACGGCGGCGGACTGCGCTTCGGCCAGATCGCGGCTCCGTTCGACGACGTCGCAGAGCCGGCGCAGGTCGCGGAGCACATCTCCCGCCCAAGCTTGCTCCTGGCGGAAGACCGGGGGGGTCTTTTCGGCGGCTTCGCCGCGGCGGCGTTCGACCCAGTCGGGATCGTCGATCTGGAAATCGACGCGGGCAATGATGTCGTTGGGTGCGCGCGAACCAATCTTCAGGGCCGGCGGCGGCACGCCGTATTCCAGCACCGCCACGAATCCAGCGCCGAGGACGATGAGCGCCAGCACGCCCAGCGCGTCAAACGCGGGCTTGCCGGTCTCAACCGGGCCGTCATCGTCGGAATTCCGCGGCGCCGATGCCGGAATCGCAGAGGCACGGATGCGGGGAGCCGCAAAACGGTTACGGACCCAATCCCAGATGACCAAACTGCGCACTCCCGTCCATGGAGAAATACAGGCCTTAATGAGCGCCTACGTTTCGTCCACGCGTCCGTTACTGCCATGCTCATTTTTCTCGTAGGCATCGACGATGCGCTGCACCAGCGGGTGCCGCACAATGTCCTGCCGTTCGAGGTTAATGAACTTCACGCCATCCAGGTTCTTGAGCACTTCACACGCATGCGCCAAGCCCGAGCGCGCGCCGTCGGCCAGGTCGACCTGCGTCACGTCGCCCGTGACCACCGCCTTGGCGCTACGACCCAGGCGCGTCAGGAACATCTTCATCTGCTTGGGCGTCGTGTTCTGGGCTTCGTCGAGGATCACGTAAGCATTGTTGAGCGTGCGGCCGCGCATAAAGGCCAGCGGCGCAATCTCGATGACTTCACGCTCCATGAACCGCGCGACCTGCGCGGGATTGAGCACATCGTAAAGCGCGTCGTAGATCGGGCGCAGGTAAGGGTTGACCTTTTCCTGCATGTCACCGGGCAGGAAGCCCAAGTGCTCGCCGGCTTCGACCGCCGGGCGAACGAGGATCAGGCGGTTAACCTGGTGCTTCGCCAGGGCATCGACCGCAGCCGCCACCGCGAGATAAGTCTTGCCGCAGCCCGCCGGACCAACGGCAAAAACCACGTCATGCCCGCGGATCGCTTCAATGTAATCGGTCTGGCCTTTGGTGAGCGCGCGGACTTTTCCGGCCAGCAACGGACCATCGAAGCGCGGACTGGGCATGTCGGACCAGTCCTCGCTGTTGCCGCCGCCGGAACGCTCGCGAGATTGGGAGAAGCTGCGGTCCTGGTGGCTGCGAATGATGCGCTCTACGTCCCGCTGGCCCAAAATCTCACCGCCTTGAATATGGTTAATCATGTCCTGGAACGTGCCCTGCCCGGCGAAGACCGCCCGCTCGGCGCCATCCAGGTGCAGCATGTTCTTCCGGAATACGACTTCGACTCCCAAGGCTTCGCGGATGCGACGCAGATGACAATCGCCTTCGCCTGAAACGGCTCGCGCAATTTCTGGATCGTCGATTTCGATGGTCTTGCGAACCGTCTTAATGTCGGCCTCCCGAGCCCACGGCCCCACTCGGCACAACCGGAAGTGCCGCTTCTTAATTTTACTGCACTCGCGAATCCTACGCCACCCTAATATAAACCTTAGAAGTCGAACTGAACCACTGGTCCTGCTACAGTTAAGCTATCTACAACGTCTAAAACGCCGCCATAGCCCGGAACGGTATGACTGGCGTCCTTTACTCCAGCCGAGCGCTTAAGCAAGCTCTCGGAGAGGTCCCCCATCATCCCCGCAAACCCCACGATCAGGCCAAAAAGCAGGGCCTCGCCCCACCCAAAGACACTTTGGGGCAACACGCCTAGGACATCCCAGCGTAAAAGCGCCGCCAAACCCACGCTGCCCAAGAGCCCGCCGAAGACGCCTTCAATAGTCTTGCCCGGCGAAAGGTCAGGGAAGGCCTTGTGCCGACCGACCAACCGCCCAACCAGGTAGGCAAAGACATCGCAGCCCTTGGCCAACACAATCACTGCAATCACCATCTTGGTGCCGAAGACGTTCCAATTCTTCCCGCCCAGGAGGCCATCTTCGCCCACGTGCCGCAGCCGCGTTATAAAGGATGGCAGGAACCAGATGTAAATCACGCCCAGGCATTCGACGCCCAAACCGCCCAGCGAATCCTGGTATTTGTGGCGCCGCGCGGTGAGCAGGAACGTAACGAGGATCGCCCCGGCGATGGACAGATACAGGATGCTCTCGGCTTTGATCAGGTAGCGGTACTGGGTCTCTGGATCGGGAATCAAGGAGGGATTCTGGTGCGTCCAGATCTGCATGCTCCAGAAATGCGCCACAACCAGGAAGCACCCTGAAAGCGTACCCCAGATCGAAAACGTCTGGTGGCCCGTGGCGCGGCACAAGACCCAGAATTCGCGAAAGCTGAAATACGTCCCAATCAGGAAGAGACCATGCAGCAGATAGCTGTTCTCGAAGTAGCGGCAATCCGCGTACAGGACCCCGGCCAGAAGGCCGATCATCAATGTCGCGGCAAAGATGCGGTGCAGGAGCATGGTTTTAGATTCAGGCGGGGCAGGCGCGCTGTGCGTATTCCTCTAGGGCCGCCTGCAAGTGCGTACGTCTGAATTCCGGCCAGCAGACCGCGGTCGAATGAAACCAGGCGCCGCTGGCCTGCCACAATAGGAAGTTACTCACGCGTCGCTCGCCCGCGGTCCGCAAAAGCAAATCGACGGGCGGAAGCCCCGCTGTGTCCAGGTACGCATCCAAGCGTGCTTCGTCGATGGCATCTGGGGAAAGCTTACCGGCCTTGACCTCCGCCGCCAGCGCTTGCGCCGCGCGGGCCAGCTCCGCTTGGGAACCGTAGTTGAGCGCCAGGCACAGGGTCAACCCCTTGTTGCCAGCGGTCGCAGCCTTGACGCGTTCGAGGTTTCCGCGCACGCCTTCGGGAAGGGCGGCGGTGTCGCCAATTGCAGTCAGCCGCACTCCATTGGCCTGCAACTCTTCGAACTCGGTGGTCAGATAATGGTCGAGGAGCCGCATCAGGAAGCCGACCTCGGTGCGCGGACGTTTCCAATTTTCCGTGCTGAAGGCGTAAAGAGTCAGCGCTTCGAGGTGAATTTGGCCGGCATAGCGCACGGAGTCGCGGACCGCTTCGACGCCAGCTTCGTGGCCCTTGATGCGCACGAGGCCCTTGCGCAAGGCCCAGCGCCCGTTGCCATCCATGATTACCGCGACATGCCGCGGCAATCGCGCACGCGGAACCGGCGGTGCCAAGGACTCCCAAACGACGACCCCCGTCCCGTTCTTCCCCGGAGTTCGAGAACCGCCGCGCGGGCGTTTCATGGCGGGCTTGGGCGCGGCTGCTTAGCGCTTGCTCTTGGCCGGACGCCCGCGCTTTTTCTTTGGCGCAGCTTCGACCTTGGCCGGCTTGGCTTCGGACTTGCCATTCCCATGGAGCAGCTCGAGTTGCTGGAGGGCCTGTCTGCGCTTGAGCTTGCGGACCACATGCAGCGCGCCGATCTGGCGGGCGCGCGGGCGGGCCTTGCCCTTTTCCCAGGCGTAAATCGAAAGCGGCGAAACGCCGACCAGCTGCGCGTATTCGGCAGCGGAAAGCTTGAGGCGGTTGCGGTGCGAGCGCAGCCATGCCGGAGAGAAGCGCAGTTGCGTTTCCTTGCCATTTGACGCGGCAGCGGGGCCTTCCGCGGCGCGTTCGCGCTCCTTGGAGGTCAGCAATGCGACGGTCTTTTCCAAGCGCGTAATCGTGCGCTTCAGAGCCGCCAGATCGCGGCGATGTCGCGTCACAAGCTTGCGCGTGGACAGGGTCAACTGGCGCCCCTCGCTGCGCGCGAGCCGGCGAATTTCACTGCGTAACACAGGCAATAATGCGGACATTCCACTTCTCCTCGCCAGGTTTTGGCCGGGTTAATACGTAAACGTGATTTCGGCGGCGCACCCGCCGATCGACTACGATTGAATTTTAAACCTCGGTTCCTTAGAAGGGGAAAGTATGGCCATGAAACACCTGGAAACAAGCTAAATTTATAGCTTCAGCCACGGAAACCCGCTGTTTCATCTTTAGTCAAGGGATTCAAAACGAGAGCTAAGGAGGTCGCCTTAAGGCCTGCTCAAGTTATGTTTATTAGCCGAACAACTATGCGTTCACCATTTCGTTATGGTGCCGTAGAGAATCTGGCGAAGTATTATTCGCGCACCGCTGGTTGCCATGCATTGCGCAGCACAAGGGTCAGTTCAGATGGAATAAGCAACCACGTGGCCTCAGAACTGAAGGTTTCGTAACATGGTAGAATTCGCTAAAATTTCGCGCTTATTTCGACTTAGCGGGCGTAGGCTCTTCACGCTCTGCGCCCACAGGCGTTGCAGGAATGGAGAGCTTTGAAGGCACGACTGTGTATTCGATCAAAATCTCGGTCTCGGCAGCACTGTTTTCGGTAAAGGTCGCATGGAGACTCTGCGCACCGCCGAGTGCTTCGGCGTGAACTTCGTTCGCGGAGCTGCCGGCGAGGGTCTTCCAGCCACTGCGCTCCAATTCCTGTTGGTAGGTCTGCTTTGTACCCGCCGAATTGCCGGCCACTACCCAGGTCACGCGACCACCGCTGGAATCGCCTTGCGCAAAGTTTGTCGCGCCCAATTCACGGAGGCCCTTTAGTCGCGGGAGCCACGCCGGGGCCTGGCTTTCTGCGGGGGCTTCAGCCGCCGCTGCCGCTTCACCGCTGCGATTCGAATTCGGCGTCTTGAAGTGTACGCAGGCCCAAACCGAAGCCAGCCCCAGCAGCGTCACGCTGGCAGCGCCGAGGACCACGGGGCCCACGACACGCTTGGGCCGCCGAAGCGCCGCAGACTCCTTGGCATACTTCACGACATCCAGCGGTTCGCTCATCGTCAAGAGTTCCAGATTCTACATACCGTAGTGGCATCGTGGGGTGCATTTCAGACCCAGCCCAGTCTAGGGCTCGCGGGCTATGAAACCGCAGGCTTTCCCTTCGACATGCGAATTTATCGCTGATTCTGACAGTCCTTACAAGCGGTAAGTATTGGAGATTTATTGCCGCGGCACTTGGGTTGCGTCCATCCAACAATTGGAGGGGAATTCGGAAATTGCTTCCGGATTTTTGCATTTTGGCTAGCGCTTTGATCGATTTTGGCAATTGGTTCTCTCAATTGAAGAGGAATTCAAGGGTGCGCTCATGAGCACAGTTCTGGCAAGCATGACCATTGCACAGGGGCCGGCCGAACCTCCCGCTAAAGCACCGCCAAAACGAGTGCTCATCGCCGAAGATAACACCGTAGTTCGCACGGTTTTGGACAAGCAACTGAAAACGTTGGGTTACGAAGTCGTGGAATGTACAGACGGCAAATCGGCCCTGAATCTCCTTACTAAAGACGATGGCCCATCACTCGCGGTTATTGACTGGACGATGCCGGAAATGAGCGGCGTTGACGTCATCAAGCAAGTGCGTCAACGCGTGGATCAGCGCTACGTCTACATCATCGTTTTGAGTGCAAAGACCGCGAAAACAGATATTATCTCAGGGCTCGATGCCGGCGCAGATGATTACCTCCTGAAACCGTACGATCCGCAGGAAATGGCCGCGCGGCTGCGCGTCGGTGAACGCGTCGTACGCATGTATGCTGAAATGGCACGTCTCGTCGAAGAAAAATTGCAGAGTGATCGCCAACGGCAGTCGTTGACGGATGCCATGGTCAAACGCGCGCCAACCGAATCGGCCAAAGCCCTGCCCCTGCCTTCCGCGAATTGCACGCTTTCTCCAAAGGCTCAATTGGCCGTAGCAAAACTTCCGGAATATGTGGAGCGTTCCTTCGAACAGTTTGCAATCATGGGGATAAAGCAACTGGACAAGATGCCTGTGGAATATTCCACGCCCGGTTCATTCGTAATTTATGGCAATGCCATGGATGTAAAGAATGAATTATGGCTCGATCTCTGGGTTGAATTGGACCGCGCCTCGGCCATGGCGGTATTCCGAACGGTCATGGGCAACGACACCGATTCGGATGACGAGTTGCTGGATTTCCTGGGAGAGATCATCAACCTGATTCAAGGCTTCTTTAAGACGGAAATCTCCTCGAAGGGCTCACGCGCGATCACGCCCATGCTGCCTCAACGCCGCAAATACGAACAGGTCGCCTCAGCGCCGCTGACCGGCCAGGTCGGAACGTTTTACTTTGGCAATGAAGAATG
>Ga0265314_10000456_pt1 | contig 54580 bp, 32 predicted proteins | sample 4126metaG_FD_203106 | JGI IMG/M metagenome (GOLD analysis project Ga0265314, IMG submission 203106) | Rhizosphere microbial communities from Carex aquatilis grown in University of Washington, Seatle, WA, United States - 4-1-26 metaG | ecosystem: Host-associated > Plants > Roots > Rhizosphere >... | reverse complement strand
CTGCACGACGCCTTTTTCGAATCACACGGACTTTACGCGCCGCGAGGGGCGGCGCTCGGGGTGGCGGCCGGCGGCGACAGCTACTCCCAAACTGGAACATTTGCCAAGGAGAAACCACGATGAGCGTGGGCGAGATCGAAACCCGGGCACCCAAGAATGCCATGGGTAAAGGGGCTTCTTCGACGATTGATCATGAAGTGCCTGCCGCGACCGATGTTGCCGCGGAAACGAAGTACCAATATCCGGGCATTCCCACCACGTGCGACGGCGCGGAGGCCGTGGTGCATGTGGAGGTTAACATCGCCCAGGGTTCGGGGGCCTACCCCATCACCAGCTCGACCACGATGGGAGGCGGATTCAACGCCGCGGTGACCAACGGCCGGCCGAACCTGTGGGGCGAGCAACTGGTGTTCTTCGAGCCCGAGAGCGAGCACTCGGCCGCCACGTTCTGCGAAGGGTTCGCCCTGGCCGGCGGACGAGCGACCAATTTTACCTCGGGCCAAGGGCTGGTGCTGATGAAGGAGGTGCTCTACACGATTTCCGGCAAGCGCTTGCCGGTGGTCATGAACATCGGGGCACGGGCGCTCACCAGCCAGGGGCTCAATGTCCACGCCGGACACGACGACGTGATGAGCGTGGCCGACTGCGGTTGGGGAATGATTTTTGGCCGCAACGCCCAGGAGGCGGGCGACCTGTGCCTGATCAGCCGCCGGGCTGCCGAAGCCTGCCAGACGCCGTTCTTCAACGTGCAAGACGGATTTCTCACGACGCACACGGTCGAGAGCGTGCGGCTGCCCGAGCTCGAATTCATGAAGGATTATATTGGCTCGCCGAAAGAGAAGCTCACCAATCTGATGGACCCGGCGAACCCGGTCATGTCGGGCGTCGTGCAAAATCAAGATTCGTACATGAAGGGCAAGATTGCCCAGCGCTGGTACTACGATCGGGTCGAGCCGGCGCTGGTCGACGCCTTCGCGGAGTTCAGCCGCAAGACCGGCCGGCACTATGACTTTCTCCTCCCTTACCGTTGCGAGGATGCCGAGTACATTCTTGTGGGCATCGGCTCGTATATGGAAACCGCCCAGGTCACGGTCGACTACCTGCGCGACGTGAAGGGGATCAAGGCCGGATGTCTGACGGTGGTCTGCTTCCGTCCCTTCCCGGCGACGCGCATCGTCGAAGCGCTCAAGGACTGTAAGGCGTTCACCGTGATCGAGCGAATGGACGACCCGCTTTCGACCACCGGCAACCATCTGACGCGTGAGATCAAGGCGGCCTTCTGCGACGCCGTCGCCGGCCCCCCCGGCCACGGCACGATCGACCGTGTGCCGCGCATCTATCACGGCGCCGCCGGACTGGGGAGCCGCGATGTGCGGCCCGGCGACATCAACGCCATTTTCGACAACATGCTGAACGACGGGCAGGAGTTTTTCTGTGTCGGCATCGACCACCCCCTGGCCTTGAAGATGGCCGAAGATCCCGATCTGAGGCCCGCCGGCGGCTTCTCGATGCGCGGGCATTCGGTGGGCGGTTTTGGCTCGGTGACCACCAACAAAGTCATCGCCACCATCGCCGGCAACGTGTTCGGTAAGGACGTACAGGCCTATCCCAAGTACGGCTCGGAAAAGAAGGGCCTGCCCACGACCTATTACCTGACGATCGCCAACGAGCACATCCAAATGCACAGCGAGTTGGAGCATGTGGACCTGGTCGTGCTCAACGACGTGAACGCGATGCAGAGCGGCAATCCACTCGACGGAATGGTATCGGGCGGAAAGATCTTCATGCAATCGGCCCAGAAAGAGGCGGCCGAAGTCTGGAAGCGCATACCGGCCTGGCACCAGCGGACGATCCGCCAGAAGAAGCTGCGGGTCTACTACGCCGACATGGTCGCGATCGCCCGCACCGTGGCTTCGGAGGCCGACTTGGAAATGCGCATGCAGGGGATCGTCTTATTGGGGGCATTCCTCAAGCTTACCCCCTACTCTCAGGAAAGCGAGATGACCGACGAGCAGGTGTACGGTGGCGTCGAAAAGGCGGTACGCAAGTATTTTGGCAAGCGTGGCGAGCAGGTGGTGCAGGACAACATGACCTGCGTTAAACGAGGTTTCAATGAGATGCAAGAGATTCCACAGGAGCTGATCCACGGCGCCAATGGCGCCGCATGAAAGGTTTAACAGGACGATTCATTTCAAAACGAAAGCACGAGAATTCAAGATATGTCCACCGAAACCAAACTCCCCTCGATGAACGCGGCGTCAGAGCGGGATCCGTTTAATAACAACTCCTACGGTACGTTGGTCGATCACGACTACAAATTGGTCAGCCTGCCGATCATCGACGTGGTCGACTTTAACGAGCGCGTGATCCGGGGCTATGAGGAAGGGTTCGCCGAAAAAGGGCTGCCCGCCGATCTGGGCCTGGCTCGCTCGCTGATCCCCGCCGGGACGGCCACTTTGCGCGACTTCAGCTACATCGCTCCTGATATCCCGGAGTACATCCCCTCGAACTGCACGGGCTGCATGGACTGTGTGACGCTCTGCCCCGACACGGCGATCCTGGGCAAAGTGCTTTCCGAGGGTGAGCTGGAGCAGAAGCTCGCCGCCATCGCCGACCCGACCGACCGCGAAATGTACCGCAAGCAGTGGTCGAAGACCCGCAAGTATTACGAGGGTCCGGCCAAGAAGGGAGACGAGGGTGGGATGTTCCAAATCATCATCGATCCCAGCAAGTGCAAAGGGTGCGCCGAGTGCGTCACCGTTTGTGACGACCTGGCGCTGAAGATGATCCCCAAGACCGACGAAGTGATCACTGATATCCGCAAGAGCCACCGCTTCTTCAAGCAGTTCGGGCCTTCCAACGAGCGCTATGTCAACGAAAACCTGCTGATCGACATGATGCTCAAGGAACAAACCCACATTTACGTGGGCGGGGCAGGCAGTTGCGCGGGCTGCGGCGAAGGCTCGGCGCTCAGGATGCTCTGTTCCGCCACCGGGGCCAAGTTTGGCGACCAGTGGGGCATGATCGCCGCGACAGGCTGCAACACAGTCTACACCTCGACCTATCCGTACAATCCGTACCTGATTCCCTGGTCGAACTCGTTGTTCGAGAACGCCCCGGCTTTCGCCTTAGGTGTGCGGATGCGCTGGGACCAGATGGGCTGGGAGGGCAAGCCATTATGGTGCATCGGCGGCGACGGGGCGATGTTCGACATCGGCTTCCAATCGCTGTCGCGGATGTTTGCCTCCGGGTCGAATATCAAGGTCTTCGTGCTCGACACCCAGGTCTATTCCAACACCGGCGGCCAGGCCTCGACCAGCAGCTACACGGGCCAGAACACAAAGATGAGCGTTCACGGCAAGACGATCGGCGGCAAACAGGAGCGCCGAAAGGAGATCGCGCAGATCGCGATCATGCACCCGCGGACGTTCGTGGCCCAGACGACCTGCGCCCACGTGAATCACTTCTATCGCTCGGTGCTCGACGCTTTGGAGTTCGATGGTCCGGCGATCGTCGTTTGCTACACCACCTGCCAGCCCGAGCACGGCGTGGCCGACAACATGGCCACCGACCAGGCGAGGCTGGCGGTCGACTCGCGGGCGTTTCCGCTGATGATTTACGATCCCCGCAAGGGCGACACCATTAAGTCGCGGCTATCGTTGCAGGGCAACCCGGCCGTGAACGACGATTGGTGGCTCAACCCCAAGACGGGCGAGCATGTCGACTTCATCGACTTCGCGCGCAGCGAGGGTCGTTTTTCCAAGCATTTCGACAAGGACGGTAATCCCAGCGAGACCCTCTTGTATGCCAAGCAAGACCGGTTGGAAAACTGGCACGTGTTGCAAGAGTTGGCCGGCGTGCTCGACAAGAAGAAGCCGGCGGCCAAGACCGAAGGGCCTGCCAAGGCGGCGGCCAAACCGGCCAATGGCAAAACGTCCGATGGCGAGCCTGGCGGCGCGGCGGCGCCCGGCTTGAGCGCCGGAGCTCGGATCAAGTACCACGATGGTTCACGCTGGGTCGCCGGCGTGTTGGAATCGACCGATCCGGCGGTGGTATCGCTCGAAGACGACACGGAGATTCGCACCACGCTCAAGGTCCTGGCCGACGCGGTCAAAGACGGTTTGGTTACCGTAGGTTAGGCTTTCCAGCCTGACGTGGCTGTCACAAGTTATCGTAGCTTCGATCTTCGATACTCCGGAAAGGCAACCAAGCAAGTTGTCGCAGATGTGCTCGTTCCCATGCCCCGTGTCCCGTTCTGCGCCAAGATCAGGTGCTGACTCCTGACTCCTACAGATCGCCATGGGTTCGTCCGATTCTGTTTCTGCTCATCCTCCGCTGGCCGCGATCGATTATCAGTCCGGCCAGGTACACGAGGTCCTGGAGTTCCTCAAGCGCACCCGCAGCGAGTTGCGTACGCTGCGCAAGGTACGGGTTTGGATCAACCGGGTGCAGGTGTTCGACGTGAACCGCGATTACTTCGAAGTTCGTGGCCTAGGCTACACCCAGGCCGACGTCGTGCCGGTCTTGCAGATGGTCAACACGGCCTACAAGCCCGAAACGCTGCACGACCCCACCAGCGATCTCTATAAGGAATTCGACTCCGGCCGGCGCTATCCTTGGGCGCATGATCGAGTGCTCTAACGTGGGAAAGGTTTCCAAGGGGCCATGCTGGTCAGGCAACGCCTTTGACGTCACTAAAGAAGCGGCGATGCGGCACCCGCGGAGCGAAGTCGTACGGCAGTCCAAAGTTCATCATCATTTTTGATGCGACTTGCTCGACGATGGACTTCGCAACACGAAGTCTCCGTGAAGCAAGGCTTAGTGAGCGCATTGGGTGTTTCAACCCGCGGCGATTTGACAACCTATCAGAGACCAACGATATTGGCGCTTGGGCCGCTCGACCTCGGCAGCGGCGGCTCTCCCTCTTTGCACCCAGCCGCCACCGGAGGTTCGTCGATGAATGCCCGCACGTCAGCGGTTGCGTTGGCCATAGTATGCTCGTCCGTCGCCACGGCGGCGGCAGCCCAGGATGCCATTCGCGATTCGGTGGTCCACATCACCGTCTCACAACGACAGCCCAATCTGCAACAGCCCTGGAGCAAGATGCCCGCCCAGGATGCATCGGGAACGGGCTTCATCATCGAAGGCCGGCGGATTCTGACCAATTACCACGTGGTGCAATACGCCAACCAGATTTATGTTCAGCCGCACCGCTCGGCCGACAAGCTCTCAGCAAGGCTGATGGCTTTTGCTTCGACCATCGACCTGGCCGTGTTGGAGCTGGAAGACGCGACGTTTTTCGACGACCGGCCCCCATTGCCGTTGGCCGAGGGACTGCCGCCAATCAAGGGGCAGGTGAATGTCTATGGCTATCCGCTGGGAGGCCTGCAAATGTCGGTTACCGAGGGGATTATTTCGCGCGTCGATTTCGTCGCCTACTATTACCAGTCGCTTGGCTTGCGCGTGCAGATCGACGCGGCCCTCAACCCCGGCAACAGTGGTGGCCCGGCGATAAGCGATGGCCACGTCGTCGGCGTGGCCTTCAGCACGGTTCAGTCGGCCGAGAACATCGGCTACGTGATCCCCTGCGACGAGATCCAGATGTTCCTCGCTGACGTGGCCGATAACAAGTACGACGGCAAGCCCCAGATATTCGACGCGCTCCAAACGGTGGAAAACGACGCGCTGCGGGCGAAACTCGGCTTGCCCAAAGGAACCGGCGGACTGATGGTCACTGGCACCACCCAGCCGTCCGAGACGTACCCCTTGCAGGCCAACGACGTGATCACACACATTGGCGAATCGGCCATCGACGCAGACGGCCGGGTCAAGGCGTCGGGCGATTTGCAGGTCTCCTTTCAGTACCTCGTGCCCAAACTTGCCCGCGACGGTAAGCTGCCGATCACGCGCTTCCGCTCAGGCGTGAGCGAACCGGTCGAGTTGCCCGTTTCCGTCTCGCAGCCGCAATTGGTCCCTTTCCTCAACGGCGGTTACCCGCGGTACTTTATCCACGGGCCCCTGGTTTTCTCGTCGGCCACGAAAGAAATGGTTTTTCTAGGCGGCGCGGCGCGCCTTCGCCAGCAGATGTCGGGCGGCGTCAGCCCGCTCGTGAGTCGCCTCGGCGACCCGCCGGCGTTCGAAGGCGAGGAACTGGTCGTGGTTCCTTCTCCGCTGTTCGCCCACCCGATCACCAAGGGGTACAGCCATCCGACGGGCAGCATGGTGACACATGTCAACGGCACGCCGGTGAAAAGCCTGGTGCACCTGGTCGAGATGCTGCGCGATTCGCAGGACGAGTACGTCGAGTTCCGTTTCGACCACCAGGCGACGGAGACGCTCGTATTTCGACGCGAGCAACTCAGCGCCGCTACGGACGAAATCCTTACCGACAACGGCATCCGCAAGCAATGCTCCGACGACCTGCGCGGAGTGTGGGAGAAAAACTGACTATTCCGGTACCGAAAGTGTCGAGCGGTAGGGCCGTTTCCGCAAGCGGTGTCCCAGGATCCTCACGAGCTTTCTTGGGTCGACATCGAGTACCCCCAAGAGCCGGATCAGGGCCCAGGCCGAACTGAAGGTGATCTTGGGCCGAGCGCAGATGTAGCGGTTCTCGTACCGGGGGCGAAAACGGCTCTTGAAGTGGTACAGTCCGGCCGTGTCGAAGAGGAAGTTGAAGTACCGGCTTCCCCACGCCATTCCGCGGCGCGCCAACACGCTGTCGCCCGGCAGCGGCTCGCCGGCACGCAGCCCCGGCAACAAGCAGAGGGAAATGCTCTCAACCCCTTCGCGCGCCAATGAGTGCATTGCCTGGTGCATCAGGAAGGTCACAGTGCCGCGCACCGCGTCGGGCCGGTGGCGATAAAGCTCGAACGACCAGAAGCGACCGTTGCCGCCCGGATTGGCCACCAGGAAACCCTCGACTCGGCCCGCCCCATCGTCGGCGCGGGCGACGAAGATCCGTTTGCGCCCTAGCCGATTCGGATTGAACGAGCCATCGAGAAACCGCAGTTCTTCGGCTTGCGGTTTGGCGGCCAACAAGGACGCCGATATTTCGTGAAATTCCGACAGCAATGCGCTCCCTTCGTCGGCGGAGAACTCGTCAGGCTCGCACTCGCCGAACGACAGCCCCTGGCGCTGGCAGTAGTTCGTCTGCCTCCGCACCCACTCGAATGCCTTGCCTTCCCAGGTGCGTTCGGGCAAATCGACGATCGCCTCCTCACCCCACTTGGTGACCTGGAAGCCAAATTCACGGAACAACGGCAGATCGTCGTCGGTGACGTTGTAGAACGAAAGGCATTGCCCGCGCCGGGCGGCGTGGTCGACCAGTTCGGCCAGCAGCAGGCCCTTGCACCCGTCCGGCGCCAAGAGGCCGCCCCCCACCTTCAGGTGCCGGCCCATCCGCACGAACCCGACTGCTCCTTCTCCACCACGCGACCAGAAGCACTCGCGGTCGGCGTCGTTGACCAGGTACGAATCGTAGGTGCGTCCGTAGCGGTACGCGTATTCTTCGAGCAAATCAGCCGCCTGGTCGTGCGGCGCCTTGAGAGGCCGCTCGGCCACAAGCATCCGTGCCATATCGATCATCCCAACCGCCAACCGGGTGAGAAACCAGGTCGAACTTCACAACTCCAGCCGTTGATTGTAGGGAAATCCGCGTTTTGGGCGACCCCAGTTCGGGCCGCACGCGGCAGTTCATTTTGAGAGACGGTCTTTGACCGAGGGCCAGGCCGCGGGTTGCTCGCCACGGTGCGAGCGGATCAAGGTTGCGTGGTCGGCACCGACGATTACCACGTCGTCCACGCCTTCGAGCCCGGCACTGTCTACGCTCACTAAACCGTCGCTACGGCCGCTGCGCTTGCGCAGCTTTGCGGCGGTAAGATTCAGGCCGTTGTCGAGCCACTGGAAACCGCGGCAATCTGGAAGCCGCGCGGCGCCCGCCTCGATGGCGTCGGCGGCATAGCGCCAGCCGCAGTTGCGGTTGCCGGCGACGATGGTGTAACTGACTTCCTTGCGTCGGGGAAGCGCATTGAGCTGAGCCAAAAGCGACGATCCGGGCCGCAAATCCGGCCCCGCTTCTCCGTTCCCGTCGCGCATCGGCCAATCCCAATTCCACTCGTCACGGTCGCGCCAAAGAAGAAAGTGCTCGACGATTTCGGAACCACGCCGCCAGCGGGCAAAAGTGGTGCCGTGGTTGGGTGGTGCCAGCAGAACCATCCGCCGCACGCCGCCTTGGTATTCCGGTCCCTCGACATACCAACGCGCGACGAGCCCTCCCATGCTGTGCGTCAGCAAATCGACGCGCAACCGATGGTGCTCGCGCCGAAGCGTTCGCAGTGCGTCCGACAAGAGTTTGCCGCTCTCAGCCACCGACTGGTCGTTGGGGTAATTGAAGTACGCAACCTGCCAATCTTCCGATCGCAGTCGAGGATCCAAATCGACCCAAGACTCGGGACCTGAATCGAGCCCATGGATCAACACGATCATCGGCCGTTGGTCGTCGAATTTCGCGGGGAGCATCAGGCCACATTCTCGCGTTCGACTTGCGGCCGTTTGACCATCAGTGAAAGGTACGGCCACCCGGGAAGACGCTCGCAGCCCCGCGCAGGCCCCTTTGAGCTTTTCCTTCCCGAGGTTCCATTGGGTCTTGAGCTTCTCGGACCAGACGGCGGCCTTCGCTCGGCAGTCATCGGCGGACCAACTCACCTCCCACCACTTGCCCCAAGCGGGAGTCGCGGCGAAACATAGGACGAAAGCGATTGGAATTGCGCGGCGCACGGCAGGCTCCTCCCTGACATTCAATTTCACACACGTTAAGTCTACGCGCCCGGCGGAGAACAGGCAACAAATGGCGGTGAGTACCTTGCCGCAGAAAGCCCTCCGTCATATAGCGGCGGACCGTGTGAGAGTCGATCGGCTCAATTTGGCCCGACCAGCACGAATGTGCCCCAGTAATACGGGCTTTTCCAGTTATCTTGCTGGCGAATCCAGCGCTTGGCACGGTGCAACGACAAAGCGTAGTCGGGCGTCGCGCCGGCCTTCTCGTCCCTGGCCACGCCGCTACAGAAATAGCTGATCAGGCTCGCGGCGGCCTCGTCGTCGACCAGCCAGTTGCTGGCCACGACGCGGCGCGCGCCGGCAACCAGGAACCCGCGCGAAAGGGCCCAAACTCCTTCGCCCCGCTGTTGCGGGCCATAATTCGTTTCGCAAGCGCTCAGGATTGCCAGTTCGCACCCTTTCAGGTTCAGCTCGTATATCTCCGGCAGCGTCAAAAAGCCGTCGTCCGCCGGGTCGGTGTTGGCCTGCTTGCCGGGCGTCAATGCCAAAGCGCCGAAGAAGTTGCCGTATTGCTGGTCGGCCAACCCGTGGCACGCCAGGTGGATCACGCGGCGGCCCACGACGTTGCTGCGCAAGTTGGCCTCTGTGGCCGTCTGCTCGATCAGAGCGGCCGATTCGATGCCTTGCTTCTTGTAGGCCTCGGCCACCCAGGTCGATTCGGTCCCTGAATACGGGAGCTGAGCCAGCTTTCCGCCCGCCGACCCGTAGCGGCTGCGTGCCGCCAATTGCCCCAGCGTGCCGCCGCCGTTCGATGCCACTTGCGGGGACTTCGCGGCGCGATATGTCGGGTTGCCGACCGTGAGCACGGGTGATTGGACGGGCTTGGTCTTGGCGGGAGTTTTGCGGTCGCTGAGGTTGTAGAGTACCGTGGCCGAAGGGGCATAGACGATGGGCGGGCCGACGTCGAGCACGTAACGCGGGTTCTCGCCCGGCTCGACCACCAAGGCCTCGAAGGGCAACAGCGCCAGCGGTCCGTCGGGAACGACGATCAGCCGCTTGACTTTCCCTTCGGCCAGCGCCTTGCGCTCGGCCTCGGGGACCAGCAGCTTCCAAAGCACCGCCAGGTTGGCCGTGGCGGCCTTCGCCCCGTGCGAGTCGGCCAGTCGTTCGACGACGCCGTCGTGCCGTTCGTTGGCGCAAACGGCCCGCAATTTCCCGGACGTGAGCGGACCGGGCTCGATCGCCAGTTTCTTGGCTGCCGATTCATCGGCCACCAGCGCCGTCAGGCTCGAGTCGTGTGGACCTACTGCCAGCACGTAGCTCCCATCTTCGCCCACCAGATAGATCAAGAGCAACCCGTCTTCTCCCACCAGCCGGCGCTGGATCTGGCTCAACCGCGGCGGTCCGGCCGATACCGAAAGCAGGTTGCGATACACGGGGCTGGTGCTGCGCTCCTGACGGTAGTGATCGTAGAGTTGCTCGCGAGCGAGCGACAATTGGTTTTGCAGATTCGTGTCGTCGGTCGCTGCGTCATTGGCTGCCTGTTCCAGCTCAGCGATCTTGGCCTTGAGCTCCGCCTCGCGTTTGTGCAACTTCTCGCGCTCGGCGGCCGGCCGGCCGATTTGCAGTTCGGCGCCGCCCAGGTTCATGTCGTCCAAGAGCGAGCGGGCGCGTCCGCGCTCGATGGCCGCCAGGGCCTCGGCCGTATCGCCAAGTTCAACCTGCCAGCCAACCATGCGTTCAAACGCCTCCGAGAAGCGGCTGAAGTGCTGGGCGCGCTCCTGTTCGGCGCCGCCGCTCTGGCCACGCTGCTGCTCGGCCAGGTCCATCGCACGTTGCAGGTCTTTGACGGCCTCATGGGGGCGCTTTAGGTCCCAGCAGATCCGCGCCCGCAAATAGTGGGCGTCGAAGCGGTCGGAGGGGCTGGCGTGAGTGCGGTCGTAAATGGCGATGGCGCGGTCCACCAACGGCTCGGCGTCGTCGGGGCGGCCTTGTTCGAAGTACAAGCCGGCCAGCTCGTTGAGGCTCGAGGCGACGAAGGGGTGCTCGGTCCCAAGGGCCTCCTCACGGACGGCCAGGCCCCGCTCCAGAAGTGGTGCCGCGTCGACGTAGCGCCGCTGAAGGCGATAAAGTCCGGCCAGGCCACTGAGGCTGCGGCTCACGTCGGGATGATCAGCGCCGAGCATCTCTTCGCGAATGCTCAGCGAACGCTTGTAGAGCGGTTCGGCCTCGGCGTAGCGGGCCTGGCGAGTGTAGAGATCGGCCATGCGGTTAAGCGTAAACGCCAGCATCGGGTCGTTAGGTCCCACAGCCTTTTCGGCAATCTTCATGGCGCGCTGGTAGAGCGGCTCGGCCTCGGCGTAACGGCCTTGATCGGCGTACGACGTGGCCAGGTTATGTAGCGCAATGGAAATATCGAGGTGCTCGGGCGGCAACGTTTTTTCGCGGATTTGCAAAACCCGCCGATAGATCTCGTCGGATTCCGCGTAACGGCCCTGCCGCAAATAGACGATGCCCAATGAATTGAGGCAGACGGTTGTGGCGGGGTGGTTGGGGCCTTGGACCCGTTCCCTGATACCGATGGCGCGTTGAAGCAGCGGTTCGGCTTCGGTGTTCCGCCCCTGGTTCATGTACGAACCGGCAAGCGCGGCGAGGCTGGCGGCGACATCGAGGTTTTCTTGTTTGCCGGCGGTTTCACGAATGGCCAGAGCGCGCTTGTAAAGAGGCTCGGCGTCGGCGTAGTGCGCTTGCCCTTCGCGTAATCCGGCCAATAACGTGAGGCTGACGGCCACGTACGGGTGCTCTGGCCCAAGAGCTTTTTCGCGGATGGCCAGAGCCTTCTGGTAGAGCGTTTCGGCCTCGTCGCTCTTTTTCTGTTTCAGCAAGCAGCCGGCCAGGTTGTCGAGGTACCACGCAACGTCAGCGTGCTCGGCCCCGAGGGTTTCCATGGCGATTTCGAGTGCCTGTTCGTAGGATGTTCGGGCTAGATCGAGTTTCCGCAAGTTGAGTTGGGCGCCGGCCAGCCGCGTGAGCGATGCCGCAGTGTCGATGTGTTTCTGGCCTCGGGTCGCTTCGCGGATATCGAGTACGCGCTGGTAGAGCAGCTCGGCGTCGGCGTAGCGGCCCTGGGTTGAATACAAGCCGGCCAGCTTGTCGAGGCTCGACACCAGCTCGGCGTGTTTTGGTCCCAATCGCTTTTCATTGCCCTCGAACGCCCGGAGGTAGTATGGTTCGGAGTCGCCGTAGCGCCCCAGGTCAAAGTACAGGTCGCCCAGGTAGGTCAGGACCATAGAAACATCGGCGTGCGTCGGCGGAAGCGCCTTCTCGCGGATTGCCAAAGCGCGCAGCAGGAGCGGTTCGGCGTCGGCGTAGCGCTGTTGGACATAATATGAATGGCCGAGGTTCGCGAGCACGACCGCCACATCCGGGTGCTCGGCAGGGAGAATTTTTTCGCGGATTGCCAACGACCGTTTGTAGAGCGCATCGGCCTCCGGGTATCGCCCTTGAAAATAAACCGTATTGGCCAGGTAATTGAGGGTGGTGGCGATGTCGGGGTGGTCGGCGTCGAGCGCCTTCTGACGAATATCGAGAATCCGCTTGACAGTCGCCTCGGCCTCGGCGTACTTGCCCGATGAGTAATACATCGTGCCCAGATCGTTCAGCGTGGCGACGAGCCACAGGTCGGAGGCGCCCCAAGCCTTTTCACGGATGGCCAGCGCGCGCTTGTAGAGCGGTTCGGCCTCGGCGATACCATGCAATGCGAATTGTGCCTCGGCAAGTTCGTTGAGCGAGACTGCCACGTCGAGGTGCTCGGCCCCGAGGGCCTTTTCGCGGATCGTTAGTGCACGCTGATGGAAGGAAACCGCCTCCGCGTCGCGTCCGGTGGCGCGGTAGAGTCTCGCCATTTCGATCACACACGCGGCCACATTGAGGTCATCCGATCCAAATACCTTCTCCCGGATCGCCAATGCCCGATTGTAGAGCGGTTCGGCATCGGCATAGCGCTGCGTCTCGTAGTAGGCCCAAGCCAGGTTGATGAGCGCGGTCGCCGTCGACGGATCGTCTGGTTTGAGGTGCTTTTCACGGATTTCCAGCGCGCGTTTGTATAGTTTCAGGCCATCGTCGCGGCGGCCCAGCTCAAACCGCGCGTTGGCCAACATATTGACGCTGTCCGCGACGTCGATGTGATCGTGGCCGAACTTTTTCTCGCGGATATTAAGCACCCACAAATAGAGCTGCTCGGCCTCGGCGTAGCGGCCCAGGTCATAAAATCCCTTTGCAAACGGCTCAATGTACGCCGCCAGTTCGAGGCTATCCGGGCCCATGAGCTTCGACTGGATGGCGAAGGACTCCTTGTACAAGGGAATCGCCTCGGCGTAGCGCGCCTGGTTGCGGTATACGTTGCCGAGGTTCGCCAAAGTAATCGCCACGTGGTTGCTGTCGTGGCCCTGCGTTTTCTCGTAAAGCGCCAACGCCTGTTTGAAAAGCGGCTCGGCATCCGCATAGCGTTTATGATCGAGGTAACCGGCCGCCAGATAGCTGATGCACGTGGCAAGGTTTGGGTTGTTCGTCTTCTCGAAAGCAGCCTGCACCCGCTTCAAAAGCGGCTCGGCGTCGTTAAAGCGCGACTGCTCGTAGTAGGCCTTGGCAAGGTTGTCGATGCAGGTGATCAGTACGGGGTCGTTCGATTTCAACTGCTTTTCCTGAATGGCGACGACACGTTCCAGGTACGGCGTGGCCGCGGCGTGCAATTTGTGCAGCGTGTAGAGATTGGCCAGATTGGTGAGCGTGGGGACCAGGTCGGCATGATCCTCGCCCAAGGCTTTATCACGTATCGCGAGGCAACGTTTCCAGTAAGTCTCGGCGTCGGGATACTGTCGCCGGGCATACGCGACATAGCCCAGCTCGCTGAGGCTGAAGGCAACCTTCAAGTCATCCGGTCCAAACGCCATTTCGCGGATGGCCAACGATCGCTTGTAAAACGGCTCCGCGTCGTCGAACCGATTGAGGTAGTAACACGTCGCCCCCAGGTCGATTAGTATGTCCGCAAGTTCGGTATCGTTTGAATGCTCCGCCTTGTCGTACAGGCCGACGACTTGTTTATAGAGCGGCTCGGCGTCCTTGAACTTTTTCAGATGATAAAGTACGTCTGCCAGGTGCCGAATTCGCTTGGCAAAGTCGAGTGGTTGATCGGCGAATGTCGTTTCGGCCAGCTTGAGAATCTTCCGGGCGGTCGGCTCGGCTTCCTTGTACTGGCCGGCCGAGTACTCCTTCTGAAATTGCTGCTCGAGCTTCGTAAGCTCGCCGGGGGCCGCGGATTCATCGCCGGCGACGGGCATTGGGGCGGGCTCCGGTTCATCGGCAACCGCAAGCGCCGGCATTGCCGCAAGCGAGGCCAAAACGGCTAAGAGCGATCGCCACCTGAAGAATCGCGAGAATTGCATTGGTTCGCTCCTTGCCACGAGGGGACGGCCACGGCATCGCAAGTCGTAGGACTAAAGTGGCGGGACCAACCGAAATAGGGGAATACCACCTGATTTTGCCACGCAAGCGGGGCGAATGGCAAGTCGTTGGGTTAGCATTTACAGCCCAGCGGGGTTCCCAGGCTATTGTTCGGGTAATTTCAAGCGTATGAATTCGGCCATGTGCTCGATCGATTCCCGAGCTTCAGGAAGCAGTGGCTCGTGCGACTGGAAAACATGGAACATGCCCGGCCATACTTCGAGCTGCACCTCGATCCCATCCGATCGGGCCTTTTTCGCCACTCGAATACTGTCGTCGCGTAGCATTTCGTGCTCGCCGACCTGAATCAGCAAAGGCGGAATGCCGCGATAGTCGCCGAAGACGGGAGAGGCGAGTGGGTTACTGGGATCCGTCTTCCCCAGATAAAGATCTCTGAACTTGGGCATGGTTCGCGCACTGATGATGGGATCTTCCACCGTCTTCAACGACTCGCTCGTCAGCGTCAAATCGGTGGTCGGAGACATGGGGATTCCCCCCGCGGGGAGCGGCAGCCGGCGGTCGCGCAACGCCAACAGAGTCGCCAATGTCAGGCTTCCGCCAGCCGAATCTCCGGCAATAAACGTGGCCTTGGCGGGGCGGGGGCCGGATGGCCCGTTTGCGACGATCCATTCGTGAGCGGCGACACAATCGTCGAGCCCGGCGGGGAAGGGGTGCTCCGGCGCCAGTCGATAGTCGGGCAAGAGTACGGCGCACCTGGCCATTGCCGAGATATGGGCGGTGAGCGCAAGATAGAATGCGCCCGAACCGGAAACAAAACCGCCGCCGTGCAGATATAAGAGCCGCACATCGGCATCGGCGCCGGGCGCCAGAACCCATTCACAGGGAATATCACCGACCGTCGCGCGAATGAGCTTGACGTCTTTGATGGCCGGCTGGCGGCGCGAACCCATGCCCTCACGCAACCGCTTCAGATCGAATTCTACTGCGCCGAATGGCGTGTTCTTGCGCAGCTTCTGCAGGTATGCGATGCTTTCCGGCGAAACCTCTCGCGGCTTGCCAGCCGGTGCTCCCACCGGCGTTGGAATATCGCCGTCGTCCAGGCCGGGGATGCCCGTGGAGTGTTTTTTAACGATGTCGTTTTGGACAAGCACCTGCGACGGTAGTCGTTCATCCTCAATGGCGTACGCGCCGATTGCGACGGCGAAGACCAGCGGCACGATGCCTGCAAAGCGTCTCATCATGATCCTCCGATTTTGTCCCCAGTTCCCACTCTACGTCGAATTCAAGCAACTTTCCGCTCGACGCGGCTCAATTCGTGGTCGTTTGGTGATGAAGCCTGGCGACGTTAGTCGCGATTTCGGCGATCACCGGCCAATTGCCGTAATTGCCGGTCATTATCGAGTCGTTGGAGCTGATTTTCAATCCAACTTTCGACCCGTGATTCAGTCGGAATGTTGGCGAAAATACCGGCGATAAGCGCCGCGGCGACTGCCAAGGCGAGCGGTTGGCGCTCCATGAGGAACGCAATCAGCAGGAAGAACGTGGTTCCCTCGATGATGGCCGCTCCGACGATGGTGCGGGTCTGGTTCAAGCAGTAAAGCTGCTCCATGTCGGCATTCAATTCGACGGCCTTGCCCGGGCGTGCTGCGTCGTTAGACGCTTGCTTTTCTGCGATCCGACGCCTGCCTGCCGCGATCATCGCCGCGGGGACAATGAACCTCGCGGCGATCGCCAACCCCGCGAAGGCCAGGCTAACGTAGGTAAGCATCGAAGCTACGATCTGTCCCCCCGCTGGCGCCGGCGGCGGTTCGATGACGAACACCACCACGACGAGAAACGTCAGCGCCCCAAGCGCCAGCGATAAGACGATGATCTGGAGCGTGCGAATCGCCGCCCCGCGCCGTTGTTGAAGCTGTTCATTCGATGGACTTTCAATGCGCTCGATCATGGAGATCATTGCTCAGAATCCGTCCACCGCAATTGGCTCGCCGCCGGCGCTGGTGAACAGAGCCTTGAGCGCATCAGGCGCCATCGTATCTTTGATCGCCCGCACGCTGCCGTCGGCGAAGGCTGCCAGGAAAATACCAGGACGAAATCCTTTCAAGCCGGCCAACGCGTTCTTGGCGTCGAATGGCAGGTCGTCGGGCTTCGTCCAGACGACGGACTTGTCGGCCGCCGCCTCGACCACCAAGATCGTATTTGAAGTACCGTCGCGAATGTCCCTGATCGCCACCCCTGTCTTGCCGCCAAACAGCCCGCCTTCGCCAGTCAACACGAGGTAGTTGGTCTTTCCCTCAGACGCCGGCGGCAAGTCGGGGTTGCGGTAAACGGCGGGCATCCGAGCGATCAGCTTGCGGTTGTGCTCGCTGTCCCAGGGTTCCTCGAGATGGAACTCCTTGAACAACGCGTCCTCATCGAAGTATGGCAAAAGGTAAACTCGCCAACTCAAAACGGCTTTGCCCTGTTTGTTCAAGCCAGCCGCACTCGGATACGATTGGTACACGCTCTCGTAATTAAGGAACCCCAACGCAATTTGTTTCAGGTTGTTCGTCGATTGGCTCCGCCGGGCGGCTTCGCGCGCCTTCTGCACTGCGGGCAACAGGAGAGCGGCACCCACAGCCCCCGTCGTCGTCGATTGGGAACTGACGTAGGGAATGCTCGAATGGCTCTCCATCTGTACACCCGCCGTGGTCCGGCGCACGGCGAACAGCGAGGGGAGTGCGTGGCGCTCGATCGAAGCCAGGCTGGGCAACGGCGGCAGGCGGAACTGAATGCCTTGCGTGGCCAGGCCCATCGCGGCCAACGGCAGCATTTGCTGCAAGCCGGGGTAGGCCGATCGCAGCATGCTTGCCATGTCCTGGTACATCACGAATGAGGGCGCCTCGGTCGTGGCGAACCAGTCGCCGACCTCTGGGCGATCGACCAATGAAGGGACCGACGACTCGCGCGCCAAGAATTGCTTGAGCGTCTCCGGGTCGATGGCGACCGCGAGGTAGTCCTTGGTCAGGCACCACGCGGGTGCGACGGGCACGGCCTGCGGCCCGTCAGCTTTGAGGTAATAGACCGGCAGGTCTTTGAATTTTGAACGCTTGATGGTCGCTTTGCCGGTCAGCAGTTGTTGCGCCATAGTCAACAGTTTCTTGTGCGTCGCTTCAAGCCTTTGGCGGTCGCGCACGCTAACGACCAGCGCCGTGCCTGTGATTTGAGGTGCGGCGCCGAGCTGGGGGGCGCCGGCCGCGGGTGCCGCTTGCGGCATGCTGTACAAACACCAGACGTCGCCAAGGGGCTGGAACAGATCGGACAAAAGCTCAAACCCGATTTGTCCCTCCGTCGCTTGGATGGACTTCAAGGCTTCAGCCCGCGCTTGCGGATTGACTTGACCGATGCCGTCAAGCACGCGGTTGAAGGTGTCTGCCAGATCGAGCCGCATGGCTAGCCCTAAGCTGGCGTCGCGCGGGATTACCTTCAGGTCCGTGGCAGTCAGTGGCTTGCCCGCGATCGCCGCGAAAAGGCCCGTCGGTTGGCCCTGCGAGCTGACGAGCGTCTTACCTGCCATGCCCGTGGCGTCAAGTCCTGAGGTCCAGGCAATCGATTGTACCTTCGCGAGACCAATCGCCTCCAGCGCCGCACCGATGGCGGGGTTGGGCGCACCGGTCATGGGATCGACCATGAACGGTGAGGCAGCGGTGAGGATTCCGGCCACGTTGATATAGCCCACCGTGCTGGGGCGTGCGACGGGGAGTTGCTGGCTGAGTTTTTGTAACCAGCCGGCCACAGGCGCCTTACCGTCGAGCCTGGCCACGACCTGTTCGGCGGTCCCTTGACCGATTGCCAGCATGAAATAGTCGCCCTTGAATCCCCACGCAACTTCGGGCGCGCCGGGAAACGCGGGCGGCTTGCGCAGTTTGGCGGCGCCGACCGTCACCTCTGAAAGTTGCAACCCCATTGCCGCCACCCGGCTTTCCAACTGTGCGATTGCGGCGCCTACGTTGCCCGCATCACTGCCGGCATTTACCACCAGCGCAGCTTGCACGTCGAAGCCGGCGGGTCCCATGCCGGCCTTCGCAACGTAGAGCGTGGCCGGCCGGGTGAGCAGCGTCTTCAACAATCCGGGCAACGTTTGGCTCAAGGCTTGAGCCTGCTGATCGCCCTGGGTACTCTTTTGTAACAGGCCGATCAGCTCGCTTTCGATCGCCGAAACGAACTTGCCGATTTCGACCTCCGCCAGCAGTTGCTCGGTTTGATTCTTGCTCTTCGCATCCGGAGTGGCCGCTCCGTTCCAGGCGTAATAAAACAGGCACTCTTCCGGCGCCACCCGCTGCATGGCCGGATCGGGCGGCAAGGGAACGAGGCAGAACGGAGAGGCCGATGCGGCACTGGCGAAGGCGATCGCCAATACGAGGGCGGGAAGGGAAGTTCTCCAGATGGTTTGTGTTATCGTGCGCGTCATGTTGATCTCCCTTAAGCGGCGCGGCGGTGGCGTTCCAAGCAATGCTTTTCGGACATCGACTTTACACTGATTCGTCGCAATTGTCCAAATCTTGCCGAAGTCCCACGTTTTTCAGGCGGCCTCGCGAGGTTTGGCCTCTCGCCGGCAAACCATATCTATGCGGAGATCAAGTCAAGGCCGCACGTCGATGACGAAACTCTGTGTCGAAGTTCCTACCTCCTCCGTGCCTGAGGAAACGATTTTTTCAACGCCCCACTTCAGAGCTTCGCCGTCCAAACGGCGCATGTCCCGTTGCAACGCCACCGCAACAACCACTTCTGCCTTTCCCACCGTATTGGGAGTTCCCGATAGCCGTCCGGTGTGCTTATCGATCGCGAGCCACGCCGGTCCGCGCTGAATGCTGAACTGAGGCTTCTCGACATCCCAGAAACCCGTGGTCTCTTTGCCCGCGACAATCCGCATCCTCAAATCGCCCAGCGAGCGGATGGTTGCGACCAGATGATCGAACTCCTTCCCTTTCGTCGCCCTGGTCGGGGGATTGCTGAAGATGTGCGGCCGGGGCGCGGAGGCATAGTCGGAAGGACCGCTTCGCTTGCAGGCCGCGTCGACCGCAACCACACGGTAGAAGGCCTTGTTCGCCCCTTCGAGTGCCAGCTCCGTGCCCACCACCGGCAGTTCCGTGCCGCGGACCTCCGCCAGGAAGTTGGCCGGGAACTCGGCAGGCAGCTCGTTGGAGATCCCGGTAGAGACCTGGTAGGGCTCGTCGCTGACCGAAAACCCCTTCTCGTCGCTGGCATAGACCCGGTACGCCGTCGGCTTTCCGCCCATTGGATTCGGCGTCCAGCGGAGGATTCCCAGCGACTTGTCGAATTTGACTTCCACATTCAACGGTGGCGCGGGCCCGCGCGGCGTAAAGCTCCAGGTTGTGCTCCAGGGGCCCCAGACTCCCTGGCTGTCCTGGGCACGGACGCGCCAGAAATACTCTCGATCGGGATTCAACTGACCCGGCGCGGCCAAGGTGAATTGGGGCTGCCCGGCGTCGGCCGTGCGAGAGATCAGTTTCGCGAAACTCATCGAAAGCGGGTACCGCATGTCGCTGCGCGACGAGAGCTCGAAGTGATAGTCGGCAATCGCATCGCCATCGGGATCCGCGGAAGGCTTCCACTGAAATACAAGATCGGTGCCGTCGCATTCGCCCGCATCGGTGGGGAAGACAGCCTCGGGCGGCGCCGCGGGGGGGCTCGTGGCGGAGCGCTCGACCCATTCGTGCGTGATCCGCGCCTTGCCTTCCGCTGACGACTGATCGGTGTAAACGAAGGTGTTCCTGCCGACCTCCATTCCGGGAAGCGTGAGCGGAGCCATCTGCAGATCGTTGATGATTGCCAGCCGCCGGAGGCGATCGTCGCCCACAAGCTGGCACTTCAAGTGATAAACGTAACGAGCGGTTCCCTGGGAAGGAAATGCGCTCGTCAGATCGCCATCGGTTTCCTCCCATGTTTTGCCGTCCCACGAGATCATGAATTTCGCACCGTTTCCCTCAAATTCAAGTTTTCCTCCGACGAACACGTAAGGGCTGCGCATCGTCCAGGTGATAGTTCCGGTCTTGCCTTCCTCCGCGAAGAGACCGTCGGCTTCCGACTTGATTCCATCGACGGTGGCGGCTCCTTGGCGCCACAAAGCCTTTGTGAATTCCGGGCGGTATTCCCACAATCCGTTGCAGATCCGATCGGGAAACTGGGGCTGCCGGGCACCATGGTACTTGACCGGGTTCACGTGTTCCCAGCGCCAGACGATCGCTTCGCCAGGTCGCAACGTCATATCCATGGCGGTGGTGCCGTCCGCATTTCGGTCGCCGGCGACTTCCCCTTCGAATACGTACATGGACGACTCCCACTCGTCTCCTGCGCGCCGATCGGGCTGCAGGATTCCCTGGGTATGGGTGCGCTTCACGAGATCGTGGTCTCGGACGAGCTCCTGCTCGCCGGCGATCGTCTCGTTGTCGCGCAATAGATAGATCGAGTGCATGTCGCCGTCGAACAGGTGCCAGCCGCCATCAAAGAACACCTGCGTAACGCAATGCCCGACCACGCGAGCGGGGGCGACTCTTAGCCCCGCCTGTTTCCATTGGCCCGCCAGGCAGATCGAGTCGTTGCCGCACGTATTATGCCCGTAGACATTGAATACCTTGACCGGGCTCGAAAGCTCGTCGTTGTCTCCCTCGAAGTGAAAACGGTGCTGAATTTCCTGCCACCAGAGTGCCATCGCCTTTTCCTTGTCGGTCATCCCCGGCTCCACAACGCTGGCCACGATCTGCTTGAGGCTGCGGAAATCGTTGCGACCGTTGGAAAGCCAGGGATTGACCAGGTCGGTCGTCCCCACGTTTTCGACGCGGACTGAACGGTTGGATTCCCAGGTTTGCTGGAATGGCTGCCAAACTCCCTGCGGAGAACGGCAATTCTGTCCGTCCATCGTGCCCCCCTGCATCACGACGTAAGTTGCCCTGCGGGTGGAGATTTCGCGAACCTCGCGCATCGGCACGTCGGAGGCGTGGCGATCGGCACTCCACGGAGACAATGAATCGTCGTCGGCCGTCATCGGCCACAGCAGGAGCATCAGCAACGTCGTCCGCACATGGCACCTCATGCTTGAAATCGGCTGACCTATCTTCGCCAGCTTGACGTGCCGGCGCCGGGCGGGCAAGGGCTGTCGTGGCCAGACGCGGCTTTGCCTACGTGGCGATTGCCCAATTAGCCTGCGGCATCGGCAGTTCTCACCGTGGGCGCGGACAGCCCGTGCCTCACACCAGTTGTTTTCCACCGAAATCCTCGTCGATGGCCTTGTCGAACGGCCTCGTCACCCAATACCACTTCCCTTCCAACGTGGTGTGACCTTCCGGAGGTGCGGCTGGCCGTGTTCAAATTTATTGAAACCCTCTACAATCCCCTGCGAATTCACCAAATTCTGTTACGACGTCAACGAATCCCACGAGGCTCTGCCGAAGTAATGGACCATCTCGAATCGGCATATGCCATGGCCGTACTCTTGGGCGGGTTTGCCCTGTTGACGTTGCTGGCGATCCGGGGGCACAGCATTTTCGTCGTGGCACCCCTGTGCGCCCTGGTGATTCTCATTTTTTCCGGCCACGACCCGCTCACCGGGATGACCGGCGATTACATGCAGGGATTCGTCGAGTACCTGAAGCCCTTCTACCTGATCTTCGCCTTGGGGGCGGCCTTCGGCAAGTTGATGGAGACCTCCGGCGCCGCGGCGACGATCGCCAGGAATGTCGTGCGGCTCTGGGGACCGAAACGGGCTTGCCTCTCGGTCGTGCTGGCCTGCGCCGTTTTGACCTACGGTGGCGTTTCGTTGTTCGTCGTCGGGTTTTCTGTTTACCCACTGGCCGTGCAACTTTTCCGCGAGGCCAACCTTCCAAGGCGCTTCATCCCCGCCGCAATGGCTTTCGGTTCCGTGACCTTTACGATGACCACCGCCGGATCGCCTGAAATCCAAAACCTGATCCCGATGAAATACCTCATCGACGATGTTACTCAAGAGCCGCTGACCGATGCCCGGGCGGGCTGGCCCGCGAGCTTGATCGTATCGGCCGTGATGTTTGCCCTGGGGCAGGTCTACTTGGAGTGGGCCCTGCGCCGCGATCTGAGCCGCGGCGCGCGGTTCGAACCACGGGCAGACGATCTGCCCGCTACCGTCAAATCCGAAAGTACCGAAAACGACACTACCGGGAACGATAGCGCTGAGTACGACAGAGCTGTACCAGCCAAAGTAGCACCGCCGTTATGGGCCGCGATCGCGCCCTTGCTGGTGACGCTTCTGGCGCTTAACCTGCTGCCGCGCGTACTGCCGCAACTGGGAAACGCCTGGGAACGCTGGTTGTCGACGCCGGACGGTGGGAACCACGTCGCTAGCCGCGTGAGCTCGCTACTGAAATGGTTTCCGGAGGACCCGACGTTGGCCATTTTCCTGGGTATGATCGCGGGGTTGCTGACGCTATGGAAATTCATCCGCTCGGCCTGGCAACCCCTGGGAGAGGGCTTCGTCAACGGCCTGGTGGCCATCGGTTCGACTTGTTCCGTGGTCGGCTTTGGCGCGGCCATCAGGAACCTGCCCGCCTTTGAGCGATTGATCGAGTGGGTCACGCACCTGCCGGGCGATCCGTTGTTTGGGGCGGCGGTCGCCGTGGCGGTAATCGCGGGGCTGGCCGGCTCGGCCTCGGGAGGGCAGGGTCTGGCGCTACCGATCATCAAGCCGATTTATATCGACCAACTAGGTGTCGCGCCGCGTGCCTTGCACCGCGTCGTGGCCATCGCCTCCGGCTCGCTCGACACGCTGCCGGCAAACGGTTATCTGGTGATGCTGATCCGCAATGTCTGCGGCGACACGCACGCGCGCTGTTACTGGCCGATCTGCGTCACCTGCACGATCATTCCGGCCTTCGGAACGATCCTGGCGATTCTGTTGTTCAAGCTGGTACCGGCGTGGGGCACCATGTAGGGTCGTGACCGTGCTCGGTACCATCAGTGCTCTCCGTGGCTGGGCCGGGCTGACTTTTGGGTCCATTTCCAAATCGCATAGGCGACACAACCGGACGCGATCACTCCCAGCCCGCCCAGCAGAAACCACGGCTTCGACGTGACGAGCACGAACGTCCAGCCGACCAGGGCGACGAGGCTGGGAAGCGGATAGAGCCACATGCGGAAGGGGAGAGCGACGTCGGGCCGCGTCATGCGGAGCACGTGCAAGGCGACAATCTGGCCGATGAATTGGATCACGATCCGCACGGTGACCGTGGCTTCGATCACGGCATCGAGCGGCAGAAAACAGAACACGGCCGTCATGCCGCCGACCGCCAGCAGTGATACGACCGGGTAGCGGTCGGCGGCGTGCAGGCTGGCGAAGGCCGAGAAGAAGTCGCCGTTGCGGGCCGCGGCGAAGGGTATCCGCGAGTAGCCGAGCGTCATCGCGAAGACGCCGGCCAATGCCGTCCAAACGACGAGCGCCGTGAAGCCCAGAGCGGCGCCGCGGCCGAGCAAACGGTCGATGAAGATGCTGGCGACGTGGTCCGATTCCGAAGCGCTCTTCCAGCCGACCACCGAGATGATGGTGGAGTTCATCGCCAGATAGAGCGCGGTGACGATCAGCACCGAGGCGATGACGGCCCGCGGAATCGTCTTTCCCGGGTTCGCGACTTCGTCGCCCAGATGGCAAATATTGTAGTAGCCGAAGTAGTCATAAACGGCGACTCGCATCGCGCCGCCAAAAGCGAGAAGCCAGGCCCAGCTCACATCGAAGGCCCCCGGCGCCGGTGCCAGCGCCGCCGCGTCGAAATGAGGCAACCCCACGACGATCACGCTCAACAGAGCGGCCAGGGTTCCAGCGCAGAGCACGACACTTAGCCAGCCGGCGGCGCGCACCGGCCGGCAAAGCGCCAAGGTCACCGCTACCGCGGCCGCGGCCGACAGGAAGTTGCTTCCCCAGCCACCCCATGCCTTCGTGAGCAGCGGAAATGCGAACCCCAGGTACTGCACCCCGCCAATATAGCCGGAGGCGAGCTCCAAACTGCCACTGACGATGAATTGCCAGATGAATAAGAACGGTACGAGCCGACCCCAGCGATAGCGGCCGAAGATCTCGCGCAGGTAATGGTACGAGCCGCCGCTGGCGGGCAGGGCCGCGCCCAATTCGCTCCAGATCAATCCGTCGCACAGCACCAACAGCGCCGCGACCGGAAAGGCGAGTAGCGCTTGCGGACCATGCATCGCCTGAAGAAAGAGGGGGATCGTGATGAAGGGTCCGATCCCGACCATGTTCGCCACGTTCAACGCGGTGGCTTGCACCAGGCCCAGTCCGCGCACGAGTTGCGGCGAGTCGGTTTCGGACGTCACGCCAAGAGCCCCGTAATGGGGGCGGCGATCAAGAGCGGCCGATCAGCCGCATCGCGGACCTCGCCGTTCTGGTTGCGCAGGGTGAGCGTCATTGCGACCGATTATACTCCTGGCACGATGCCCCTCCAATGATTGACATCGTTTGGTTGCTGATGTGGAAGCCGGGGAGGTGATGGCCGTCGTCCAGGTCGCAATGGCGGCGGGCATCACGTATACCGCGCTGCGAGACACCGTCCTGACGCACCCGACGATCGCAGAGGGGCTCATCGCCCTGTTCTCAAGCGTTCCGGCCGGCGTGACCTGACCTGCCACTGGACCACTTCGTTCTGCCTGCCGTATCATGACAAGGTCCGGATTTCTTCTGTTGAGTGGAGTTTACGCCGTCGGCCGCGGAATCGAGCGTGACAGCGCGCATGAAGGCAACGCTCGACACGCCAGATTGATCTGCCTTCCAGTGAGGTAACCATGCCAGAAGGAAGCTATACGAACCTTGCCCTCGCCGAGCAATTGCTCAAAGTCCTCGACACGCTGTCTGGACTGCACCCCGGCCACCGGCCCGCCCATGCCAAGGGGTTAATGTGTTCCGGCAAATTCACTCCGTCGGCCGAGGCTGAAAAGTTGACTCGTGCTCCCCATGCCAGCCGACCATCCACTCCCGTGACCGTTCGCTTTTCGAATTCGACGGGCGTGCCAACGATCGCCGACAACGACGCGCAGCGCGCTGGCCCCCGCGGCATTGCCGTCCGCTTCCATTTGGCGGACCACGCCCACACCGACATCGTCGCCCACTCCACCAATGGCTTCCCTGTCCGCACCGGAGAAGAGTTTTTGGAATTCCTGCGCGCCGTGGCCGCTTCTGGGGCGGGCGACTCCGAGACGCTGGGGGCCTTTCTCGCCACGCACCCCAACGCCAGGCGGTTCGTTGAAACGCCCAAGCCGATCCCGACCAGCTTTGCCCGAGAGGCATTCTTCGCGGTCACGTCCTTCCGGTTCACGAACGCCGAGGGAGCGAGCCAACACGGCCGGATCCGCATCCGGCCCGACGAGGGAACCGAGTATCTCACCGACGCGGAAGCTGCCCGGAAATCAGCGAATTTCCTTTTCGACGAGATCGATTCGAGGCTGGCCAAAGGGCCATTCCGATTTGGCGTCTTCGTGCAGATGGCCCAGCGAGGTGACGACGTAGCCGACGCCAGCGTGCCGTGGCCGGAGAGCCGTGAGGAGATTCCCATCGGGACCCTCAACCTAACTGACCGCGTCGACGACCAGGAACCCCAGCGGCGAAAGATCATTTTCGACCCCGTACCGCGCGTCGACGGAATCGAATCGTCTGGTGACCCGCTCACCGAGGTGCGTTCGGACATCTACCTGCTCAGCGGCCGTAGGCGGCGGGCAGTATCGCAGTGAAGCAACTCCGCATGCCGTATGGCTACTTAACGTGGATACGTTCAGCCCACGCCCGACCGTTAAGCCGAACCTCGGGTAGCGCCTTGCGCAAGCGGTTGAGTTGCCTGGCACTAAGCCGTCGCTCATCGATCACGAGCAACTCCAGTCGCCGGCAATTTGCCAGCGCGTCGATGGCCGTTTCGCTCAGGTCCATCGGCGGCAATTCAAGAAACACCAGCTTTTCACACGCGCCAAGTCGGCAAACGCCGGAGCTCGTGACGCTCGTGCATCCCAGGAAGAGAGTCGACAGCTCACAGCGGCGCTCGCCTCCGCGCGAAGCCAAACCGATGAGGCTGGCTAGATCGTCATCCGAGAAACTGGGCCGCGTCATCTGGCACGTAATGCCACTGCCGCCGGGCGTGCCGATCCAAGCGGTTCCACCCTGCATCAGCGCCTCGAGCTGTTCCTTGATTTCCTGGTTTTCAGCAAATAGACGCTGATCTTCACGAACGGCATGAGTCAGCAGGGCGAAGAATGCGGAAGCACTGGCCGTCAGCAAAAAGATCGTTTGCAAGCTAAACGAAAACCGCCAGTTGCCGTGCAGAAGTCGCTGCCGTTGCAGGTCGACGATGACGACGATATAGGCAGCAATCACGCATTGCGGCAAAAAAAGGAGCTCGGTTCTGATCGGCATCTGGGCGAACCGGCTGACGATTGCCACCCCAAGAAAATTGATGACGACCGTCGCCGACAAAAATGCCACGATTCGCGCCCAGCGGACGCGTAGCCGGCCCGAGACGACACGAACCCAAGTCAATTTGCTGGGTTCAACGGCGGTCGAGCTGGAACTAGGCAAGGCCAACGGCATACCCTTTTGACAGGTCCTTTAGTTTGCACTATGAGTGACATGGCTGCAATTGGCCACAAGCTCAACTCAAACCATCGGCTCAATCGGTGATTGCCGGTTCGGCGGCGCTTGCTTGGCAAGCGATGCAGGGAGGCAGGTGCAAGCGCCCGCTAATACAGTCAGGTGCAGCGCATGCTTCCGAAGCTGCGTCGCTCACATCGACCGCTAACGCCGTGGCCACGCCCCGATCGCGGTGGCAGGCGCGGCGAACCCATGAGCCGCAATTCGTCTCGCCAGCGGTCGCGTATTATGGGCGTTCGCGCGGGCGGCGGTTGATGACGGCCCGCGCTCGCAGGCCAAGGTCTTCGAAGGTCAGCCCGAAGTTGCCGCCGACGACGTCGGCGAGGGCCACGCTGGCCGGGCCGCGCTTGGGTTGACCAGGGTGGCCGTAAACGGTTGATTCCATCGTTTGCCACTCGTCGTTCCAGACGTAGTCGCCGCCGCCAGGACAAACAAGCCGCGTGTGCCAGAACTCCTCGTGCAGATCCACCGGGTTGCGATCGGGCCAGCGGCGGCGCCATTCGTTGAGAATCGGCAGGTTGCCCCACGAAAGCGCCTGCAACGCTTGCAACCCGTCGTCGCCCGCGAACAGCGAGATGAGGTCGACAAACCGCTTGTCGAATTGGAATCCGACGCTCGTTGCGAGCCAAGGCTGACCATGTGCGGCAAGCGGATGACCGTCCTTTTTCAGCCGGCGACGCTCGAGCACGCGGTCGATCGCCCGCTTCAGCACGTCTTGATTCCAGGCGATGATCAATCCGTCGGAAGAAAACGAATAGTAAAGATACGGCCGGCCAACGCCGGGCGGCAGGTTTCCGACCGCTCGCTCCGAAGGTGCAATCCTGACATAAGGCTCGCCTTGGTGGTCGAACGATTCCCAGACCGTGCCGCCGGGCGCAACTTGTTCGATGAGGACTCTCATGCCCGTCATGAACGCCGTGAGTTTGGGTGGGTCGCGCACATCGATAAAAAACGCCAAGGGTGCCCGGTCCAACGCGACCGGCCCCAGGTCGCTTTCTTTAGCATCCTTTTGTTCGATCTTTTCGGCCAGCCTCTTCCAATACTCGGCGTCGTCGTCGACGAACAGGCAAACCCAATTGCCAAGCCAATCGAAAGGATCGACGTTCACCGCTCCGGCCGCGAGGTTGGCCCAACCGGCTTGCCGCGCCTTGCGGTTGATTGCCCAGATGTAGTGGAAGATGGCCTGGTGCGGATCGCCGTCGGCCGGCCCAATTTCGACTCCGCGGACCAAATCGATCATCCAGCGATAATTGGTGCCCCAGATCAAGGGCATCACGGAGAGATCGGTCGCCAATTGCGACTCGCTTACCGATAAGCGCACGGCAATCGGGTCGAAGGCCCAGCGCCAGTTCAATTGGTATCCGTCGCGCCATTGCGAATACGCCTCCGACTCGGCCTCGGTGATACGATCAAGCGGAAGTTCGGCGATCGGCGTTTGGAACTCAAGTGTGTTTTGCGTCGACGAGCGAACGCCGTCCGCCGTGATCCGCAACTGGCCCACGCCGGCCAGCGCGCGGTCGGCGTGGGAGGGGCCTCCACGTTCGTAATCGTCCTGTTCGTCAAGCCCCATCACGCCGGCGAACGCAAGGTCGGTATGGACGGGGCGTTCCTTGACCTTGCCGCCCACGAGATCGTCGAGAAAGCGGGCTTGCCATTCGCTCATCACCGCGGCCTCGCGCAGCCGGCGCAAGGCGGCGATGCGCCACTGCGGACCGCACCAACGGCGAATGGCGGCGTCGCTGAGAAAGACCAGCGCCGTTTCGTCCGCCTCGCCTCGCGGGTAGCGTTGGCGGAAAAACCTGTACTCGTCGAGCGCGGCCGCGGGCGGCGATTCGCCCCGCTCGACCTCGACCAACTTCTGGAGCTGAGCCGGTGAGTTGGTGATGACCACCGCGCTTTGCATGGCGGCGATGTAGCACGATACGCGGCGGTTGGCGGAGAGAAAGCCCGACCAGGCGACCCCGCCGGTGATGCCGGAAATGGGTTGGGCCGAGTTCTCCTTCGCGGCCCCGAGGGCGGCCTGGCTGAGCAACAGCGTTTGGAGAGCGGTGGGCTCTCGGCTTTCCAGGAGAACGGCCACGTCCGTGCCCGTGAAGAAATACGAATATGGATCGGAACTGGTCAGGGCCGCACTGTCGACGAGGTCGGGACCGAGCAGGCCAACGACCTCCGACAACGGCAGGCACAATTGCCGCTCGTAGCGCCGCTGCACCGATTCTTCTTCACTGCGTTGGAGGGCGAAGCGGCTCAACGGCGCGCCGTGCTCCACGATTTCGTCGACCAGTGCGGCGACCGCGGCCAAAGAGGGAAAGAAGACCGCGTACTGATCTGCGGGTATGCATTTCGCCAACGGGTCGAGCGCCGGCCTGGCGTCGGCCAGGAGCGGTTTCCAGTCGATCTCGGCGATGGTGATGCCCTTGATGGAGGAGACGTTGACCATTTCTTCTTCGTCTATTTTGTCATCTTCGTCGGTCTCCCACAGTTCGCTGTCGAGTTGCAGGTTTTCGCGCAAGGCCCGGCCGCCGATGAAAAGATCGAAGGTCTCGTTGAAGTCGCGCGACGTTCCCATGCCGCCCATCCCCATGCCGCCCATCCCCATGCCGCCCATCCCCATGCCGCCCATGCCCCTGGACGATGAGCGGCCACTCCGGCCACCCGGATCTTCGCCGCGGGCTGTTCGCGCGAGGCGCACCTGATGGCGATACCAGGCGCCGCCGGGCAAGTCGCGCTCGAGCAATTCGTCATAGTGGTTTTCCTTGCCCTCGTAAAACTCGTCGCCATCCTTGATCGCCGCGGAGGGGGCGATGGCGAACCGCAAGCGGACCATGCCGCTAAAATCGGCCTTGGGAACGTAGAGCGACCCAGTCACCTCGCGGCCCGCCGGCGCGCGAACGTCGATGGTGCCTTCTTCCAACAGCGGTGCCGGCGCCCACCAGCGATTTCGGTTTTCCTCGCCAACGTAGACTTCGCCCTCGCCGTCGAGCACGGCCCGCGGCGGCATCGCTCCCCGACGTTGGCCGATTCGCCAGTTGTAGTACCAATCGGAGCGATCGTTCGACTGAAGGGGGAATCTTCCTTCGGTCAGATGCAGATTGGCCAGCCGCACGTGGTAAAAGACGTCTTCGGCACGGGCCGCGCCGCCAAGGGCCGCGAGGCAAAAGACCAACGGAAACGCGCGGCGGCCGAACATGGTAGTTTCCTCCAATTCGCGGGTCTTACGTATCGTGTGATTCGTGGACCAACCGTAGTCGGCATCGGTCCACCTCCACGACATGATATCATGCGTACTATGTGCCCAGGAACACGGTGGCTACCCGGATTTCAAAAACGGCGCCATCAGAAAAAACGGCACCCCGACCGAGAATTGCCCCATTCCCGATCATTTTTCCGCTTGAGGGAAATAGAGCCAAAGAGTTCGCGGGCGCGATGCCGGCACCTCCGGGTGACGAATCACGCGCTTCTGGACGACTCACAAACGCGGAAGTATATTTCCTGGACAGGCTTGACGTGGGGGGATCATGGACCAGGCGTTCGGCGTGAGCGGAACGAGGGCGCTAAGAAACCGCCGGCAAACGCGGTTCGCCTCTCTTCGTTTCTGGCGGGCAGGCGACCCGAGATGGAGCGTTGGGGCCGTGATCGCTGCGCTGGCCGGCTGTGGTGGATGGTTCCACGCGGCCCTTGCCCAAGACGACCATGCCCAAGACGACAATGCCGCAGGCGCGGCGCGCCATCGCTGGGCCGTGCTGATCGGCGTCGACGACTACGCACGCCTTGAAGACCTCAAGTTTTGCGGTGCCGACCAGCGGGCGCTCAGCGACGAATTGGTCAAGTCGGGCTTTGACGCGCGGCGCGTGCTGCTCTTGCACGACAAGGCCGATGACGCGAAGTATCTGCCCACGAAAACGAATATCGAAGACCAGTTGGAGGTGATCCTCACGCGGCTGGTCGAGCGCGGCGACATGGTGCTTTTGGCATTCAGCGGTCACGGCGTGCATCTCGGCAAGACGAGTTATTTCTGCCCCACCGACGCGCGGCTCGACGATCCAAATTCCTTGATCTCGCTCGACTGGATATACGAGCGCCTTCGGCAATGCCGCGCCACGCTGAAACTGGTCGTGGTCGACGCCTGCCGAAACGATCCGCGGTTGGGGAGCGAACGCAGCGCCGGCGGCGCGAGCAAGCTGGGCGGCTCGAAGCAGTTCTTGCAGGCGCTTGATCGCGAGCAATTCCCCGAGGGGACTGTCGTGCTCAACAGTTGTGCTGAGGGAGAAGTATCGCAGGAAGACAAGAAATTCGAGCATGGCGTGTTCATGCACTTTCTACTTGAAGGCCTGAAAGGGCACGCCGATAAAGATAACGACGGCAACGTGACCTTGGGCGAAATCACGCGATTCGCCGGCAATGAAACGCAGAACTATGTCGCGCGCGTGTTCGGCGATTCGCAGCACCCTAAGCTCCGGGGCGACCTGACGCTGGAGGCCCTCGACTACGGCTTGAAGCGCGTCTGGGAGCGGATAACCGATGACGTCGGAACCAAACTGGTACACGTGCGGCCGGGCAAGTTTTTGATGGGCAGCAACGAGTCGCCCGACCAGGTCGCTGAAATGTTCGTGGGTGAAGAACCGACCGATTTCGAAAAGGAACACCCGCTCCACGAAGTGCGGATTACCCGGCCGTTCTACATGGCGGCCCAGGAGGTCACGATCGGACAGTTCCGTCGCTTCGTCGAGGAGACCGGCTACGTGACCGATGCCGAACAAGGCGTCGTCAAGAACAACCCCACGGGAGCCGAAGAGGTCGACGAGGCCCGTAGTTGGCGAAACTCAGGCCACGTCCCAGAGAGCGAGGCGCATCCCGTGACGCTCGTAAGCTGGAACGATGCCAACGCCTATTGCCGCTGGCTGAGCACCAGGCACCGTGCGCGCTATCGACTACCGACGCAAGCCGAATGGGAATATTGCTGCCGGGCGGGCACGACCACCCGCTACTGGTCGGGCGACGACCCCGAGTCGCTGGCCGCGGTGGCGAATGTGCCCGACGCCTCGGCGCGCAAGGGCGTGCCACTCCCGCTGACGTGTGTTTTTCGTTTCTACACGGGCAATGAACGGCTGGGATATAAGGGTTGGCGAATGACTCGCGCAGACCCCGGCGCTCGATTGAGCTTTCGGTTCAACACCCAGTTGTCACCGGCGCGATGGGTGATCGACCGCACCGAACCCGCCGAAGTTCCAACGGTGGGAGGCGAAGGGGGCACCGCGACGGTAACGGTAATGAACCTCGAGACCAACCCCGGCTCGGTGCTCTACCTGCGTGTGGCCGAGCAGCGTCTCTCGGTCGCGGCATCGGCCAGCCGTTCGTTCGACGTGAAGATGGCCAGGGACAGTTGGCAGATTGAAGGCGACGACGGCTTCTCCGGTTTGGCGCCGGTCGGCCAATTCCCCGCCAACCGCTTCGGGCTGCAAGACATGCACGGAAACGTCTGGGAATGGTGCGCCGACGGTTACGATCCGCGCGGCTACACCGCCGAGGCCGAAACCGACCCGATCGGCCCGCGAAACGCCGAGCAGTACGTGATCCGCGGTGGCTGCTACTTGTGACGGCTCGCCTTGCAACGGGCGGCGGTCCGCACGCCCACACTCCCCTCGGCCTTTGGGTTGAACATCGGTTTTCGAGTGGTCCGGGAACTCGATTAGGCACTCCTGGCTCCGTACTCCGCGTTCCGCGCTTCCCATGTCGGCCGCTCGCCATCGGCGGCATCCGCGCCGCCGACGGCAAACCCGTCGGATGCCGGCAGACCCTCTGTATTCCTTAACCGAATTGCCAAAGAACTCCCCGCGACCATCTACCGCGCGAGACCGATCGCCACGAGCCTTCTCGTCTTCCTTTTCTCTTTCCGCTTCATGCGTCTTGCCTTGGCCGCGGCCCGGTCGCGCCGCGGGCCACCGATAACCACCGGCCGGCCATTTTCGCGCGCCAGTTGAGCACCTTGCCCCACCAGTTGAGCACCTTGCTCCTGGCGAGAGGCCGGTGTAATCCGGCCGGTGATTTCGCGCGCCAATTGAGCACTTTTCCCTGCCAGTTGAGCACCTTGGTCGTGGCGAGCGGCCCGCGTCAGCCGGCCGGTGGTTTCGTGCGCCAGTTGAGCATCTTGCCCCACCAATTGAGCACCTTGGTCCGGTAGCGGTCCGCTAACAACAGCGAGCCGGCCATTTTCGCGCGCGAGTTGAGCGCCTTGCCCCGCCAGTTGAACACCTTGCTCGCGCGAGGGTTGGCCATTCGTTACGGCCCCGTCCACGTCCCTGTGCGAATCGGTCACCTGCGCGCAATCGATCGCTCGACAAGCCTGTCCGCCGATTGCCCGCGCTTCCTCGGCCGGCCTGTCCGCTGGTTCAATTGGCAACGCGCCGACCGGCTGCACGCTTGCCAGGTTGCTGGTCGCCAGGTTGAAGACCTTAACTTCGGCCAGGTGTCGGGGCTTCTTGTCGATCGCGACGCGGCTTTGCCCGGCGATCCAAGCTTCCGCCTCTATTTTCCAGAGCCAGTGCCCAGTGCCGCCGTGGTATTCGTGATGGGCGCGGACGCAGAGTTCCTGCCGCGCCCGGCGGACCGTGGCCCACGAGTAGCCCGCGTCCCTGGCCTCGCGCTGGATCTCGCTGACGGGCATTCCGCCGCCGCTGAGCAGCGACTTGAGCCATTGAATCGCATCCATTCGCACCGCGCGGCGGCTGGCCGCCGCGCCGCCGAAGGCGCGCGATGCGCCGTCGGCGGTTGCCAGAACTTTGGCACGCCATTCGACCCGCGCCGCGGTGCTCGACGCGCACGACCGGTCTTGGCGGATGCGAAAAGCCATTGCCGTTTGATCGTCGGCTTCGGGCGAGCGGGCTGCGACCAGGTAGCGCAACTCGGGCAAAGCCTCGTCGCGCAGCACGGCCCATACGGACATCGCCGCACCGCACGACGCCAGCGCGCCCAACTGCCGTTTGGACACTGGTGCGGAGAACTCGTGGCGCAGGCCCACAACCGCCAGCACCGCCACCTCGCGGCGCGCGGCCAGATCGGCGAGCGACTGAAAGAGCCCCAGGCTCTCGTCGCCGAGTTCCGCCCCTCGCGATGCAAAGCCGACGGGCGGAGGCTCGAAAATCACCAGCTTGCAGTCGCCGGCGCGGGTCAGGGCCTCGTCGATCGCCCCGACGATCTCGTCGATTGAAATCTTGCTCCGATCTGCCTGATCGACGACGACGTGGTCCAGATCGGCGCCGGACGCCGCGAGCCGGGGCCACAGCCGGCGCGCTCTCGACGGGTCGCCTGGCACGATCAACACGCGTGCCGGCTTCGCGCTGGGCGCGATTTCGCCGTTGCCGGCGTTAGTCCGGTCGCCAATCGCGTCGGGCCATTCGAATCCGTTAGTGACCCTGGCCGCCAGATCAGCCGAAAGGAAGCCTTTTCCCGACATCGTTCCGCCGGCCAGAATGCTGAGGTGGCCCAGGGCCAAACGGCCAGGCCAGAGCCATTCGACGCGTTCCGTTCCACCCGATCCATGGTCCCCATTGGAACTCCGCTTGCCATCGGAGCACTGTTCGCCATCGCCACATTGCTCCCGGTTTGCAGAGTGCTCCCGGTTTGCAGAGTGCTCCCGGTTTGCAGAGTGCTCCACGTTGGATGTTGGACGCACGATAGGCGATGGACATTTACTTGATCGAAATTTGCTGTGGACTGACATGATTGGACCTCCTGAAAATCGCCATTCAGACCTGGAATCAGAATCATCAGGTGTAATGATAATGATCAGACGTATACTTGTCAAGCGTATACTACATGCCGATTCCATGACCGCCTTGTAATGCGGGCGTGGCCGGCCTTCCGACCTGCCATTCGACGTGCCCTTTGATGGCGCGTTAAAAATTTAACGAACTGGGCCTTGCCTTCCGGCCAGCAAGCGTTAAAATATTAACCATAGGTGGCGCCGCTCATGCGGGCGGCCACGACGGAACCCTGTCACTTCGGGAGTTGATCATGCCGGAACCGTCCGAACTCAGCCGACGCGAACGACAGATCATGGATGCCGTCTTTGCGCTCGGGGAGGCGACCGTGAACAAGGTCGTCGAAACCATTCCCTCGCCGCCGACGGCGATGGCGGTTCGAAGAATGATGCACATCCTGGAGGAAAAGGGGCATCTTCGCCGACGGCCCAGCGGTCGGCAGGTGATCTATGTTCCTCGCCAGACCAAAGGCAAGGCCGGACGACGCGCATTCGAGCGCGTGCTGGAGACGTTTTTTGGCGGCTCTCTCGAAGAAGCACTCGCAGCGCATTTGCACTCGCGAAACGACCGGGTGACGGCCGACGAGCGTGAAAGGCTGATCGCACTGATCGAACAGGCCGCACTGACCGAACAGGCTGCTTTGACCAAACAGGCTCGTGAGGAGGGCCGCTGAGATGAATCGCACAATTCTCACTGTTTCCGAGGTGTCGAGCGCGTTGAGTCCACTGCTGGTCGAGTCGGCCGTCAAAGGCACGGCGCTCTTGGTGCTGGCGGCGATCGCGACCACGATCCTAAGGCGTGACTCGGCGGCGACTCGACATCTTGTATGGCTGCTGGCAATCGTCGCGATGCTGGTGGTGCCGGTGTTGTCGGCGATGTTGCCTCAATGGCGAGTGTTGCCGGAGTGGGCGGGTATTTCACCCAAACCGGTCGTTGTGGATTTCAGACCGCCCTCCCTTTCCGGGCCCGCCCAGCGTGCTGGTGATTTGACACAGATTGCCCCGCCCGTCGAAGTCGAACGGCCTGCGTTTCAACCGCCTGCCGCGCACCAAGGTGATGGCATGCATCGACCCGCTGGCGAACTGGCGGATTCACGACCCGCGTGGCTGACACCCCAGATCGTTCCCCAGTCTGGTTGGAACTGGACCAATGCACTGTCACTGGTGTGGGCGGTTGGCTTTTCCGTGCTCAGCCTGCGGCTCTTGGCCGCGCGATGGATGCTCTACCGGCTGCGGTTAGAATCAAGGCCCCCATCGCCAACGACGGTCATTGGGTCGAAAGCGACCGGCGCGAAAGCAACTCATGACGCCGTCGTAACCGCCCTGGAAGCCGTTTGTCGGCAGCTCGGGATCGTGCGCCCCGTCACCCTGTTGATCCACCCAGACAAGACGATTCCCGTCGTCTGGGGCATTCTTCGCTGCCATCTGCTGCTTCCAGGCGCGGCGCGGCTTTGGAGCGGCGAGCAACTGCAATCGGTTCTGCTGCACGAGCTGGCCCACATCAAGCGTCGCGACACGATGGCTCAACTTCTGACGCAGATCGCGTGTGCTCTGTACTGGTTCAATCCGCTGGTGTGGTTCACCGCCTGGCGCCTTGGTGTGGAACGTGAACGAGCGTGCGACGATCTGGTTCTGGCCAGCGGCGTGCGGCCCTCCGCCTACGCGGCACACCTGCTCGAGGTCGTCACCCAGCTTTCGCCCACCCGCTTGACACAGTTGTGCGGGCTTGCGATGGCCCGCCAGTCGTCGCTCGAAGGCCGCCTCACGGCCGTACTCAGCGGCAACCGAAACCGCCGCGGCGTCACCCGCATGCTGGTAGCCGCGGCCGTCGTGGTCGCGGTCGCCGTTGCCATTCCCCTGGCAATCGTGCGCGCTATCGAGCCTGACCAACCCAAGACCGAAACTGCTAACGTGAATACCCAACGCAATGACGACGAGCCCAAAGAGACATCGCCCAAAGACGCAGCGCCGAAAGTCGATGCGCCCAAAGTCGCCTTGCCCAAGGACGACGAGTCCAGACCATTCTTTGAGAATTGGAAAACCAGCGCTCGCACCGACGGCAAAATCCCCGGCGGCCGCATCGGCGAGCTGGCGGCATCGTTGAAGACCTTCATGGACCTCAATCCCGGTCACGAACAATCCGTGAAGCTCGAGCCCGTGCTCGAGAAATGCGACGCCTCGCGCGACTGGGCGCCTGCCGAAGCTGCGGCGCTGCTCGACGAGGTCGCCCAGATCACGCCGCGCGCGGCGTGGGCGATGCGCGCCAATTCCGAACGACAGATTCATCCCGGCAAGCCGCTCCCTGTCGAGCTGGCCGATGCCCCCTGGGGCGAGCCCGAGGCGAATGGGCTGCGCATGGCCTGGCTGCTCGAGCCGCGTGCCCAGACGCAAGCGCTCGACAGCGTGATGCGTTCACGCGTGCTCTTTCACAACACCGGCGAAAAGCCCGTCTGTTTTGCCACGGAGAACTGGATTCAGTCGGGCGGACACAAGGCGAAGGGCGCCGATGGCAACGAGATCGGCGTCTGGGCGATCGAGCGCATGGGCCTCCGCCTGCGCATGGTCTTCCGCCTTGCGCCAGGCGAGTATGCCGAGGTCGAAGGCAATGGCATCGGCGTCGGAGATCACGAAACGGCGTCGGAAACGAACATCTACAAAGTCGGCTGCTGGATCGAAGCCAAACTCAACGACGAAGTGACGTTCACTCCGGCGAATGTGCTCGTCTCGTTCCAGACCTGGCAGAACAACGAAGGCCTCAAAGACTCGACCACGGTCTGGCGGGAAATGATCGCCGCACGCGTTGCGCAGGAGTCGCCCATGCCCGCCGCCGCCACGGACCGTGAGCAACTGCTCCGTCGTGTGACGAACGATCTGCTGGGCAACGCACCGACCGCGCAAGAGATTTCTGCGTTCACCGCCGACGACACGCCGGATGCTCTGGCGAAACTCACGGCTCGACTCCTGACCACCGCCGGAGAGATGCACTTTGCCGGGGAACTCTCCGGCGGCACGACGCAATTCCGCGTGACGGCGGCGGCGCCGAGAAAGGTCGAGCCCAACCAGGGCGCGAAACTCCAGCCCGGCACTGAGGAGAGACTGGAATGGGGCGAGGCGGTGAACGGCCTGCGGACGGCGCTGGCCTGGCCCCCGACGCTTGGCGAACCGGCGGCGGGCGACGTGCCCGATTTCTTTCTGGCGGTGCAAAATGTTTCGGCGGCACCTGTCCGGCTTTGCACCAAGGCCGAGGCGCCGAATCAGCGTCGCCTGACCATTTCGACCAACGGTGTGCTTCAGGCAAGGACGGTCAGCTCGGAACCCAACGGAGTCGATGTCACACTCAAGCCGCGCGAGGTCGTGTTCCTGCGGCTGTTCGTCGAGAGCGCCAAGGACGATGCGCCGAGAGCCACGCATGGGTCGATGATGGCAGCGGCCGTGCGCCAGAGTCCGGCGATGACCCTCCTTGCGGACATCGAGATCGCCAAGGCCCCCGAGGGGGCATGGACGGGCAAGCTCGTCACCCCCGAGACGCGCGCGGGGGTTGGCGCCCAGGCCCCCAAGAACCGCAAGGCGCAGGAGCTATTCAAGGTGTGGCTGGCCAATGCGCGGGTGAATGGAAAAGTCCCCGGCGGCTGCATCGCGCGGCTTGGCGACAAGGTCAGCCAATTCGTCCAAGCCAACATCGTTGACAAATCAGGCGAGCCGTATGCGAAGAAGATGGAGCCGCTCGTGCCGCGCCTGGACGGTGCGCGCGATTGGCAGCCCGCGGAGGCCTCGGCATTGCTCATGGACATCGCGGCTGTCTCGGACGTGCCCCTTAGCGGGATGCTCGAGGAAATGGCGGGCATGACGATTCTATTTAGCCCGCCGCTGACCAAGGAGCTGGAGAAGGCACCGTGGGGCAAGGCCCTGCCCAACGGTTTGCGCGTGGCCTGTTTGTTCGAGCCGCGCGCGGCGGCGCATCGGCTGGGCACCGCGCTCAAGATGCGAATCCTGGTACACAATGCGGGCAACGAACCCGTGGTGTTCCGCGCGCGGACCTGGCATCACATCGAGCCCACGGCCCGCAATGCGAAGGGGGAAGAGATCGAAATCGAGTCGATCACGCGGTACACGCGGCCGCCGCTTGTGGTGTACCGTCTCATGCCCGGCGGGTTCTTCGAATTGGCCAGCCCGGGCGTTGGTATCGGCAAGCGTGGCTTCCATGATTTTAAGAATGGCGACGTCGCCTCATGGATCGACGCGAAGGTCGGCGACGAAGTGACGCTCACTCCAGGCCCTGTGCCGCTGGGAGATTGGAATGAAGTCGCCGATGTCAATTCCCAGCCGCGCTGGTGGCTCGATTTCCTCACCGCCCGGTTGAACCTTGCGACGCCACTCTCGGCCGATGCCTCCGAGCGTGCGGAACTGCTCCGGCGGACGGTGAGCGACGTCTTTTATTCGGATGTCACCGCCGAGGAAATCGCCGCCTTCGTCGGCGACGGGGAGCCCGACGCTCTCGCGTCGCTGGCCAAGCGCCTCGCCGGCCGCTCAAACCTCAAGTCCTTCAGCGGCTCGCTCCAATCGGGCACGACGAAATTCCGCGTCACCGCCGAGGGTCCCCGCGCTGCGAGGCGCCCGGAGAAGCCCGCGGCGCAAGCTGCTCCGGCCGAGAAGGAAGAGAAACTGCGGGTGCTGATCGAAAGGGTACTGGGGGCTCACGGCGGAGAAGAGAAACTCAGCAAACTCAAGTTCACAGAGAAGGTCAAGCAGACGCAAGACGGCAATCTTAGCACCATCGAATACTTCGTGCAGCCGCCCAACCGTTTCCGATCCGAGTTGCAGCGAAAAGGTGAGGCGAACAAGCAAATCTACATCGGCAAGAAGCGATGGACGAAGCATCCAAACGGAAAGGTCGAGCCTCTTGAGTTTCTTGGCGCTGAATCTCCGATTGAATACTACCTCGACGATGTGAAATTCTTTGGTCCACGGATTGTGCTGAGGCTCAAAGATACCGATCATCGACTCTCCCTGCTGGATGAGGTAAAGATTGATGAGCGGGCTGCCGTTGGTGTGGAAGTCAGCAAAGCCGTCCCGAACAGCTTCACACTGTCGCTGAGGCTGTTCTTCGACAAGGAGACGAACCTGCTCGTCAAGCAGGACAACGTCCTCTCGACCTTCTCCGTTGCTTACAGCGACTACGAGACGTTTGACGGCATCCCGATTGCTCGGAAGATGACGCAGACGGTGGATGGCAAGGTCATCATCGAAACCGAAGTCACCGATTTTCAAGAGGTGGACAAACTGGACGCCAAGTTGTTTGAGCAACCCTGAGCCGCCTATCGGGGTAGTCCTGCTAACGACGCCGAAGGCTGGACGGACTGCTGCGTTGGACGGCATGAGGACGCCTCCGCCAATCTTGCGGGAACACAGCGGCAGGGCGCGTGCAGTGGGTCGATAGGGCATATTCCGTTAGAATATGGCGACGAACGCGCGGAGCTCGCGGCGGTCGCGGTCGCGGGCTTGGGAGACGTCGTTGTCGAAATCGCACCCCGTCCAACGCAGGTCGCTGGGCTTTCCGCCGGCGGCGGCGAGTTGCACGAATTTCGCTTCCAGCCGCTCGCGCTGCTGGTGAAAATCCTTTGGAGCCCGTTCGTACTCGGCCGCGCGCATCGCGGCGCGTACTGGCCGCCAAACCGCCAGGGCGATGACCACCGCCATCGCCACAATTCCCAGCGCAATCCACGTTCCAGGGGTCATGCCAATCACTCGCAAAAGCGCATAGCCCAGATCGCATCGGGCACTCGAGTTGATTGTCTGGATTTAGGCCGTGGATTTAGGCCGGCGGCGGGCAAGCCATCGGCCTAAAAAGGCTTCCATAGGGCCGGCACTAACAACCCATGCAAGTCAAACCGTCAGGCACGCGGCGGGCGCGTTCTACCTTGCGCGTCCGACTATCAGCCCAGGCCGAACCCAAGCAATGCCCCGGTCGTTATGTGGCCGCGGCATCGTTGACGCTTTGCCGCCAGTCACCAACCGATCTTCCGCCTCGCGGCGACACGGCCTGATACCGGCGCAAATTGGCCCGTGTTCGGCTGGACATCTGCGCCGGTTCTGGCGAGAATTTCATTTCATGGCTGACGACTTCGATCCTTACCGCAAATGGCTGGGCATTCCCGCCGACGAACAGCCTCCGAATCATTATCGGTTGCTCGGCATCGGGCTGTTCGAAGACGACGCCGATACGATCGAGACCGCTGCCGACAGGCAAATGGGCCACTTGCGCACGTTTCAAACCGGCCTGCAGTCGGCCCTGTCGCAGAAGCTGCTCAACGAGTGCGCCACAGCGAAAATCTGTCTGCTGAACTTGGAAAAGAAGGCCGCCTACGATCACGAGCTGCGACGCAAATTGGCTCCGCCGCCACCTAAGCCGTTGCCTCCCAATCAATCGCAGCCCAAACAGCCTTTTCCAAAGCCGCCGCTGCTCCGTCCGCCCGCTGCAAGCATTGTGCCAGCGCAATCGCCGACCCCGATCGACCTGTCGTCGGAAGCTCCAGGTCGGCGCCCAACCCATCCTAGTGCGTCGAATCCGGCCGCGCCTGCAACCGCTTACGGAATACGTTCGCAATCGCCTCGACGCCGTAACACTGTAAAGAAGTCGAAGCCTCCGTCGTTACTCTGGCTGGTGCCTTTGCTCATCGGTCTGGTACTCGTCGCGCTCTATTTGATTTCGTCGCACCTAGGCGGCGACGGCAGTCTTGTCAAGCAGGCCGTCGCGCCAGCCGCCGCGGAGCCTAAAGGACCGGTGCCGCCTGCCAAACGGGAAAAAAAGGGCGGTGGTGGGGCACTTCCGACATCGCACAAATCGCCCAAACCCTTGCCGGACACCGACGTAGTCAACACTAGACCGGCCAACCCAATTCCGTCGAATCCAATACCACCGGAACCAAAACCGGCCGCGTTCGAGCGACCGTCTGAGGTGGGCGTGGTCGCCGATCAACTCGTGCTTTGGAACCAACACAATGGCGGCGCAAATGATTACGGCACATCGGGTTGCCGTGTGAGCCTCTGGAGCGACGGCCAGGAGGTCTGGAAACAAGAAGACGTCAAAGTCGCTTGGGCGGCCAACGAAGACCACAGCGTGTCGCTACCGCTACCCGGAATCCGCTTCGATCGGTTACGCGTGGACATTACTGAGTGTGTCAAGTTCGGCGGCGGGCTTTCGGAAATCGAGGTGTTAAAGGACGGCAGGAACCTTGCCTTGGGTTGCCCGGTGCTTGCCAGCGGAGAGTTGGATGCGCGTTTCCCCGCGACGAGTGTCGTCGACGGCGTAATTGGCTCGTCGGTTTGGGCGCTCGGTTACTGGCTTGCGGACTCCACCCATGCTTGGGTCGAGGCCGACCTTTCACTGGTTACCGCGACGACAGGGCCCGGCGTGTTGGCCGATCGAGTCGTAATCTGGAATCAGCACAACGGGATTGCAAACGACCGGGGCGCCAACGAGGCGCGCCTCACGCTTTGGCGCAATGGCCGGGAAGTCTGGGCACAGGAACAAATCACAATCCCCTGGCAACCAAATGCCGACAATCAGGCCACGGTCACGCTTCCAAAAGTGGGCTTTGACCACGTGCGAGTCGACGTGTCAAGTTGGCACGCTGGCGGCGGTGGGTTGGCGGAGATCCAAGTGTTCCAGGGTGAGCGGAACATCGCCTTGGGTCGCCCGGCCGCGGTCAGCGCGTCATTCGGACCGCAATGGGGTGGGTTTAACGCCACCGATGGCCGCACAAGTTCCGCGGAATTTGGAGGCGGGTATTGGTTACTGCCCGACAACACGCGAGGCTGGGTCGAGGTCGACGTCTCAGGCGCCGACCCCGAGCGGCTTGAACAAGCGACGATACTCGGGCGCCACTTGATTGCATCGGTGGGCGATTGGCCTTGGGCGCTTCGCTGGCTGGCGCGTGGCGAAGAAGGAGCTTGGAAGGACCTCGCGGCGGCCGAATTGGCCCGGCCCACGGATGGAAACGCCCAAGTTGCGCTGGCCGACGAATGGCGAGAACTCGCCCAATTGACGCCGGAGCCCGCTCGGCGACGGCTGTTGGCGCATGCGCTACGCTGGTACGTGAAGGCGGCTCCAAAGCTTTCCGAATTGCGTCGCCAGAGCATTCGCAAGCGGGTCGCGGAAGAATTGCCGGCGTTGAATGAACGTCGCTACCTCTACTTTTTCGACGAGCTGGAGACGGTGGGAACTCATAATGAAGAAAGAATCCGCGAGACGGACGTGGTGTTCGACGATCGGCCGTCGCTTTATGGCCTTTGGATGCACCCGCGAGAAAACGGTTCGGCGCACGCGAAGTTCCTTGCGCAGGGAAAGTTCCGACGGTTGAGCGGCGCGGCGGCGATTGACGACCGTGCGTTGACCTTCATGAAGACGCCACTGACGTTTCGCGTCGCGGGCGATGGCCGGGTGTTGTGGACCTCGCAGCCATTGAAGGGCTACAAGGCATCGCAGCCATTCGATATCGACGTGACGGGCGTCAAGGAATTGGAGTTGCGCGTCGATTGTCCTGGTCCGCATGACCACGCCTTCGCTGCCTGGCTCGACCCGCAACTGGAAGAATAATTGGAACGGGAGCCCCAAGCGGCACAACGGCGGCGAGTCGATTGCCCAGAATCGGCCGGAGCCGGTAGAATGCCGGAATGCCCTCGAAACTCAAACGCCGCTGGCTCCAATTCAGCTTAAAGGCGCTGATGTTACTGGTGGTCGTCGTCGCCGTTCCGTGCGGTTCGCTCAGATCGACGCTTGTCCAAAGGGCGAAGGAGCGGCAAGCGGTTGCCGAGGTTCAGAAGCTTGGCGGAACCCCGATTTACGCATGGATGTGGCATGCCCCTGGCTCGTCGGAACCGGACCCGCCAGGTACTGCATGGGTCCGTAAACTGTTTGGCGAAGACTTTTTCACGGATATTTCGGAAGTCACGTCTTTCTTTGCAACATCAGAAATGGGCGACGAGTGTCTGGCTCATCTCGATCCGTTCACTGAATTGACGAATGTTTGCCTCCAACGGTCGCAAGTAACCGACTCGGGCCTGGGCCATCTTGCTCGAATCCCGAATCTCGCGGAGTTGTCGCTCGCCGAAACGAACATCACCGACAAAGGCTTGGAACACCTGTCGCAGCTACCACACCTGGCGCAACTGAAACAACTCCGCTGTCTGCACCTCGAGAGTACCGCTGTGACCGACGCCGGGTTGATCCATATCCGAAAGCTGAAGGGGCTTGTGCAATTGAACGTTGCCAAGACCGGCGTGACCGCCGCCGGGGTTGCCGACCTTCAAAAAGCCCTCCCGAACTGCAACATCGTCCGATGAGCACGACCGCCCCCCCGACCACAAAAGCCACATGAAACTCTTGACGATTTACCCCTACCTCCTGGGCGACACCTGGGTTTTTGACGATCCTCGCACGGGGTTGAAGGAAGAGGCCTTCGTTCTGGGCATGACCGAAATGATTTCCCGGCTGGTCGAAGCCAAAGGCATTCCGCGGGCGGCGAAGGGATTCAGCCTGCAATTCGGCGCGGAACCCTTCGAGGGAGCCGATGCCGAATTGACCTGGATCAGGAGCGACGATGCCCAGGTGGTTCCGGGCATCGACGGAAGCGCCTCGCAAGTATTTGGGAGCTGGTATCGGGGCATCGTGGCCGGGGAAGAGATGGAAGGATGGCTTTGCCCTGCGCTCGGCCTCTATTTCACTTCGGCACCGAGTCGCTTTTTCGTGCGGGCTGAACCGCTGCCCGAAGGGATCGACCCGATCTGGCAAATCGACAGATATGCCCCGGTTGCAAGGCGCTTTGTTTCGGCCCCGCAAACGGAAAGCCCATCATGAAGAGTACGGCCACGCCATTTTGCCGTCGCTGGGGATTGATCGCTTTAGTCGCAAGCCTGATTGCGGGCGTCGCAAACCTTAAGACCAGCCATGGTCAAGAGCCGACCCAGGCCGACTGGGAGCGGTTTGCCCGGCTGTCCGACGCCAGCTCGAATTACTTCAACGCAGGCCATACCGATTTGGCTGCGGCCTCGGCCGAACAGGTCACGGCCTTCGTGCAGCAGCGCTTTCCCGCGCGGTTGCAGTTCTTTGCGCTCATGAATCAGGCCGCGGCGCAAACGTTGCAAGTCAAGTACGACGAAGCGCTGGCCCTGCACAAACAGGTCCTTGAAGCGAATCGCGAGTTTCGTCCGGCGAATGAAACCGAACGACTGCTGCTGGTGATCCACGTCAGCGAGGCGCTGCGGGGAGCGGGCTACTGCCTGAGCCGCAACGGAAAGCCCGAGGAGGCGATTTCGTATATTGAAGAGGCCGTGAAATGGAATCGCCAGCGCGACCCCAAGCATCCGCTGAATGCCGCCAATTGCGAAAAGCAGTTGGCGTTTATGTATCGCGATCTCGAGCAATTCGATAAGGCCGAGCTGCATTTTCGCCAGGCGGCCGCAGTATTCGAACGCGAACATCAAAGAGTACGGCAGCCGATCAACAGCTATCCGCACCTGCTTTCCGGTTGGGCTGTGATGTACAACTTGCGCGGCCGGCCCGACCTGGCCGAGCCGATGTTCCGCCGTGCCTTGGGCATGCAGGTGGCGCTCACCGGCTGGCGGCACACTATGACGGCCGAGCTCTCCAGCAATCTCGGCATGCTCTATTTGGGGGAGGGCCGCTTTGACGAAGGCAAACCGTTTATCGAGGCCGCGCTCAACTCTTGGGAGCAAACACTGGGCAAAGACCACGTGCTCACGATGATCGCGGTCCATCGCCTGGCCATGATCGAAGCCAGGCTCGGCAACTATTCGGCCGCCGACCAGTTGTGGCGCCGCTCCATCGCTGTGCATGAAGCTCAGCTTGGGCCCGGTCATCCCGATTCGATCGAGCAGAAAATGTGCCTCGCGATGTTGCTCGTTCTGCAAGAGAGATTCGACGAGGCGGAGCCGATGCTGAACGATTCGCTCGCGGGCCTCGAGAAGGCGCTGGGACCCATGCATTCGCGAATTCCGCCGGTTCTGATTCACCTGTCGGGCCTCAAGCTCGGGCGAGAGCAATATGCCGCGGCGCTGCCGATTCTCGACCGTTTGGAAAAGTTGTTCGAGTTGTACCCACCGCCGGCTGCGAGCCTGGCTTGCCTGAACCTGTTTCGAGCGCAAGCTCATTGGAATTTGAACCAGCGGGATTTGGCTGTGCGGGAGCTGGCGCAAGCGCTCGACTACCGGGAAACGGACCGCGGCAATGCGGCTGGCATCGAGGTGGAACGGGCTGCGAGCTTTGCCATGTTCTCGACGGAATACGAACTGATGACCGCCTGGCAATGCGAGCTGGGAAATGCGGCCGAGGCTTTTCGGACCATGGAGCGCACCAAGGCACGCTCGTTTCTCGATGAATTAAGAATGCGAAACATCGACTTAAACGCCGGCCTTTCCGAGTTGGAGCGACGAAGTTTGACGGAGCGCGAGCAGGATCTGCGGCGGCAGATCGCGGCTCGCGAAAAACAGTTGAACGCGCTGGCCGACGCCGACCTGGCGCAACCCGGCGCCTTGCAACGCCATCAGCAGGCCGCCGGCGATTTGCGGCAGTCGCAAGACGAGCTCTATCGCCATTTGTCCGATGCGCGCGCCGCCAGCCCCATCTATCGGAAGCTGATCACCGACGAAACGAAACTGGCCACGTTGGAGTCGCTCCAAGAGCGCCTCCGGCCCGATGAGCTCGTGCTGACCTACTTCATCGGCGAGTGGAAATACTCCTACGTGCTGGCGATTCGTCGCGATTCGGTGCAGGCGAGCAAGCTCGAAGTCGACGACGCCGTGGCCGAACAGCTCGGCGTCGAACCAGGGCCGCTGCTTTTGCACAAACTGGCCAAGGTGTTGCTCTCGGACGGCGGAACGCTTGCGTCGCTCTCACGTCCTGGCAAGTTCGAAGCGACGAAGACTCTGGCCACACTCTGGCAACTGCTTGTTCCGGAAAAGGAACGAGCCGCGTTGATTTCGGGCGAGGTTCAGTTGCTTACAGTCCTGCCGGATGGCGCGCTTTCGCTCTTGCCGTTTGAAGCATTGGTGGTCTCAGGAGCCGGCACCGAGAGCTCGCGGTACTTGCTCGACGTGGGCCCGCCGATCGTGTACGCCCCATCGGCATCGGTGCTCATAAATCTCGCCGAGCGGCCAGCCACGACCAGGTCGCTCGACACGCCGATCTTCACGCTCGGCGATCCGACCTACCCACCGGTCAATGCCGCGGCGGTCGCCGAGAGCCGCAAGCCTGGCAACGTGCGCGTCGCGGATCGCTTCCGTGCCGGCCTGTCGCCGCTACCCTACACCGGTTGGGAGTCGACCTGGTTCGAGCAGACCTTCGGAAAAGCGGGGATGCGGGCAATGCGAGTCACCGGCGCCGCCGCCACCGAGGCCGCGATTCGGCAGCATGCTCCCGGCCGCGAGATCATCCATCTCGCCTGTCACGGCATGGCCGATCAGAGCCACGGAAACTTCTTCGGTTCGCTCGCCGTCGCCCCGGGCCACAAGGGAGATCCCAGCGACGACGGATTTCTCTCCATGGCCGAGATCTACGATCTGAAGCTCGATGCCTGCGAGCTGGCGATCTTGAGCGCTTGCGAAACCAACTTTGGTCCGCAGCAACAAGGCGAAGGCGTGTGGGCCTTGTCGCGTGGGTTTCTCGTGGCGGGCGCTCGACGTGTGATCGCCAGCAATTGGATTGTGGACGATGAGGCGGGCGCTACGATGGTGAGCTACTTTGCCACGTACCTGACGCGCGGCGGCAAAGACGCTTCGCTCCGCGACTATGCCAATGCCTTGCACGGGGCCAAGAAGCAGATCCGCAAGCAAGAGAAGTGGACTCACCCGTTCTATTGGAGCAGCCTGGTGCTCGTGGGCCCGAAATAGGCCTGGCGAACCCGTTTCATGTCGGCCCCGGCCGCGGTGAGCCGCGGATGGACCACGTTTTCCAGTCCGTCGCGCGTGAGCAGCAACACACTGGCCGGGCTTTCCGTGGCCGGGTTTTCGGTGGCCTCCGTTTCGTCGTCTGTCCATGGCACGTCGCCGGCGGGAAACCGCCTCCCCGCGAGACGCGACTAATGAGATCGATCAGGACCAGGCTTTTGCCCGCTCCGGCCTCCCCGGCCACCAGGGTCAGCCATCCTCGTGCCACGCGATGCGGCCAGATCCAGCGTGTGGCCAGCGGTTGAACTTCGTCGAAGCTGCGCACCTGGGGCTTGCGTGGCGGAAGTGTGGGCGGCGGGGTGGGCGATGACGTGGGCAGCGGAACGGCATGGCCGGCGAGTTGATTGCGCAATTGATTACGCAGCGCCGCCAATTTAGTTTCCATGTCCTCCGCGAGCACCGCGCCGCGCTCGGGGTTACTCGCCATTTCGCGCCATTCGTCGAGCGTGAGTTCTTCCTCCGCGAGCCCTGTGTCGACCAGCAAAGAGTACATCGCCTCGTAGTCGAGTTCCGCCGTAAAACGCGGATCGGCCAAGAGCGAGCGCAGGTTGCCGAGAGTCTCTTCGAGACAGTCGATGCGAAGGGAGATGTCGCACATGGTGTGCCTCCTTGGGCGAGAATGGCTGGCGCAGTATGTATCTTATCATAACTAACATTAACACAAACAGAAACTATTACACAAATTCTAACTGGCGTAACGTGTTAATGAACAGCCGTTTACGTTCACGCAGTGGCGGCGGCCGGCGGAATTCCATCGGCGTGCGCGTGATTTCCGCCAGGCCAAAGCGGCCTCGCGGAGATTCACGGAACGAAACGACACGATTGGCAGGAGCGACAGGATGAACGATGTTCCTAACGATCCTCGTAACTCATCCTGTGAATCTTGCAATCCTGTCCAAATCGAACGTAAAACAGCCGGCAACGTAAAACAGCCGGCGTAGTGGAACGAAAACGGGTGACCCACCATAGAATGACACGTAGCGTACAATGGATCCCCCATGGCGGCCTTGGCCACTGGACGCTGTACCACGACGAGGACCTCACCGTATGCCCGAACTGAAAGACGGCGAAACGATCGAAATCAAAGGTTCCGCGAAGTCGCCCTACATCCTGCGAAACGTCGGCGGCGTAAATAGCTGCACCTGCCCCGCCTGGCGAAACCAGTCGCTGGCGATTGAACGCCGCACATGCAAGCACTTGCGGGCTTATCGCGGCGAGGAGGCCGAAAAAGCCCGCATCGGATGCGAGCTGGCAGCCGCGACGCGAAGGGCGTCGCCCGGCGCGGGCTCCACGGCGCCGGCCTTGCTGTTGGCTCACACCTGGGAAAACGACGTCGATTTGACCGAGTGGTGGATGAGCGAAAAGCTCGATGGCGTGCGGGCCTATTGGGACGGAACGCAATTCATATCGCGGCTCGGAAACATCTATCACGCGCCCGATTTCTTCGTCGCCGGCTTGCCGCTAGAGCCGTTGCGGCGATGACGACGGCCGGTTCGTCGCCGAGGTTGGGGCGGTGAAGGACGTCTGGAACGAACGCGCTAATAGCCACAACACACCCGAAACCCGATGTGGCCGTAGCGATCCACAGGCTGGACGCCGTCGCGGAACGCGGAACAACAACTGGAAGCGCTCTCGTCGTACGCGCTACCACGAACCACTCGGCCGGACCCGGCGGCTGAGCCTGTCGGATCGCTGACCGCGTCGGCAGCATACTCGCCATGCCAATCCCAGCACCACTCCCAAACATTGCCGTAGACGTCATACAGGCCGAAGGGGTTGGCGGGCATTTCCCCGACCCGCTGTGTTCTGCCGTTCGAGTTCCTGCCGAACCAAGCATGTTGGCCCAAATCACGCTCCGTGTCGCCGAAGGACCACCGCGTGGTGGTACCCGCACGGCAAGCAAACTCCCATTCCGCCTCGGAGGGAAGACGATATCCCGTTCCTCCCTGAATCTTGACCACCTCCCCGTAACGCACATAGTACGGTACACGTTGCTCCCTCTCACTCAACTTGTTGCAGAAGTCGATGGCATCGAACCAGCTGATCGATTCCACAGGGTGCTGGCTGGTATCCACGTCTTTCATGATGTCTTTTCCCATCCCGGTCGGCGAGAAGTGCGAGGGATTAACGCCCATCGCTTCCTGATATTGCTGTTGCGTCACCTCACAACTGCCCAGATAAAACGCCTGCGTGAGTTTCACGCGGTGTTGTGGGCCTTCACTCCGGTACCAACTTTGCCAATCCGCCTCCGTGGTCGTTTCAACCAATACGTCGATCTCATCCTGAGGGCTGCCCATCATGAACCCACCTGGCGGGATCAAACGGAGCTTCATCCCTAGCGAGTTTTCGATCTCGACCTTGGCACCCAGGTGTTTCGCCCGGGCTTCCTGATGGGCCAGGGCCTGCTTAGCGTCGAAAGGGGCGATCGCCGGTGGTGGAACGTCGGCCGGCTTACCGGCCTTCTCATCCGAAATCGTCGTCTGAATGTGCGGCCGATCGCGGGAGACCGACGAACTGATCTTGGCGGCGTTTCCCGCGGGGGTTTCCGGCTCGATCGCCTTCACCACCCGGAAACCAATGTAGGCGCTCGTGGTCGGGGGTGCGTTGGAGTAGCGGAATGCGGAGCGGACGTTCGTTGCGATATCGCCGAACGCCGCCCCCCGCAGCACGCGAGCGGACCCGGCGGTGGAACCCGTCGGATCGCTGACTGCCCCGGCGGCGTACTCGCCATGCCAATCCCAGCACCACTCCCAGACATTGCCGTACAGGTCGTACAAGCCGAAGGGGTTTGGGGGCAATTCACCGACAGGCTGTGTTCGGCCGTTGGAGTTGGGGCGGAACCAGGCATGTTGGCCCAGATCGCGCTCGTTGTCGCCGAATGACCACAGCGTGGTTGTGCCCGCACGGCAGGCAAACTCCCACTCGGCCTCGGTGGGTAGGCGATACCCCGTTCCTCCCAGAACCTTGACTGTCTCGCTGTCACGCGCGTAGTACGGAGAGCGTTGCTCCTTTTCGCTCAACTTGTTGCAGAAGTCAACGGCGTCGAGCCAGCTCACCGTTTCCACAGGGTGCTGGCCGGTATCCAGGCCTTTCATGGCGTCCTTGTACGGCCCGGTGAGCGAGACGCACGAGGGATTGACGCCCATCAGCTCTTGATATTGCTGTTGGGTCACTTCGCAACTGGCCAGATAAAACGCCTGCGCCAACGAAACGCGGCGCTGAGGTGCTTCGCTCGCAAACTGTTGCCTCCACCACTCGTCCGTGGTGGTTTCGACGAGTGCGTCGATCTCCTCCTGCGGGCTGCCCATCATGAACTCACCCGGCGGGATCAAACGCAGTTTCATTCCCAGTGAGTTTTCGATCTCGACCTTGGTATCCAGGCGTTTCGCCCAGGCTTCTTGAAAATCCCCGGCCTGCTTTGCGTCGAACGGGGCGATTGCCGGCGGTGGCGGCTTGACACGTGCCGCGACGGGGGCTGTGTCGTTTGGGCGGGCTGTCGAACCTCCGGTGGCAGCGGGTAGTGATTCGTCACTTTTCGCGTCGATTGTCCTCGTGACCCGCAACCCGATGTCGCTGTGGCAGAACATTGGGTCGAGATCGAGGCGGTCCGCGGACCGACAGTGGGAGGAATGGTAGTGGAACGCACCACCGCGAAGCACGCGGCCAGACCCGGCGGCGGAGCCCGTCGGATCGCTCTCTGCCCGAGCGGCGTACACGCCATGCCAATCCGAGCACCACTCCCAGACGTTTCCGTACAGGTCGTACAAGCCGAAGGGATTGGCGGGCAATTTTCCGACACGCTGAGTTCTGCCGTTCGCATTGGAGCCGAACCAGGCGTGTTGGGTCAGATCTCGCTCAGCGTCGCCGAAGGTCCACGGCGTGGTTGTGCCCGCACGGCAGGCGAATTCCCACTCGGCTTCCGTGGGTAAACGATATCCGGTTCCCCCGAGAACCTTGACCGACTCTCCGTCACGCTCATAATACGGCGAGCGCTTCTCCATCTCGCTCAATTTATTGCAGAAGTCGATGGCGTCGAACCAGGTCACCAATTCCACAGGGAGTTCGCCCGTATCCAGGCCCTGCACGATGTCCTTGCCTTCCCCGCCCAATGAGAAGTGAGAGGGATTGACGCCCATCACCTCCTGATATTGCCGCTGGGTGACTTCGTAACTTCCCAAGTAAAAAGCTTGCGTGAGCTTCACGCGGTGTTGTGGGCCTTCACTTCGGAACCAGTTTTGCCAAATCGACTCCGTGGAGATTTTGAGTAATGTGTCGATCTCCGCCTGAGGGCTGCCCATTACGAACTCACCTGGCGGGATCAAACGCAGCTTCATCCCGAGCGAGTTTTCGATTTCGACCTTTGTGCCCAGGTGCTTAGCCCAGGCTTCTTGGTGGGCCAGGGCTTGATTGGAGTTGAACGGGGCGATTGCTGACAGTGGCGGGTGCCCAAGAGCTTTGTCGTCCTGGACGACTGACACCCGCGTAATCTCCCGGTATAAAACGATGCCGGCCACCAACAACGCGGCGGCTCCAGCCGCACATGCCACCAGCAGGCGGGGCCGCGCCCCTGGTATCCGCCATTTTTTCCACCACGCAGAGCGGGCGGAAGGCACGAGCAGCGATTGTTCGGTCTTGGGGTCGGTTTCAACCTGCTGGCCGGCCATCGTGACCGTGGCGTCGAGTACTGTCGACGAGGGGCGTTTCATCGCCGCCGCAGATTTGCCCGATGGATTACGACTTGCGGCGCTCGACGCCTTCGTGCCGCCAGAGAACTCGCCCAGACGATGGTGGTTGTCGTGGTCATCATGGATCGACCCAGTGTTTCTGGCGGCGGGCTGCGCAGCGGCAACCTGGTCCAAGCTTATTCGTTCCAGCTCGGCGACCACCTCGCTCATCGACTGAAAGCGATCTTCCGCCTTTTTTGCCACCATCTTCGTGAGCACGGTTTCCAGCGCAGGCGTTACCCCAGGGCAGGCCGCTTGCAGCGACGGGATCGGCCGCTCGCGATGGGCCAGCAGTTTCTCCATCACCGTCTCCCCGCCAAAGATCGCTCGTCCCGTCAGCAGGTACCAGAGTGTGATGCCCAGAGAATAGATGTCTGCACGCTGGTCGGCGTGCTTGGTGTTCAACGCTTGCTCTGGGGCCATGTAGTCAACCGTCCCCATGATCTGGCCCGTGCCCGTCAACTCGATGTACTCCACCCCGGTTGCCGATTCCAAGCGGGCTAGACCCATGTCCAGGATTTTGACGACCCCCTTCTTATCCAGGAGCAAGTTGGCGGGCTTGATGTCGCGATGCACAACACCTTCGCCGTGGGCAAACTCCAGGCCCCGAGCAACTTGCAGAACGCAGTTGACTGCCTTGGCAATAGGCAGCGGCCCGGTCGTCTTTACCAGGGCCGACAGGTCTTGCCCCTCGACGTACTGCATCACCAGGAAGTGCCGGCCGGCCGCTTCGTCGGCGTCGTCGGCCGCGACGATGTTGGGATGGCGCAATTTGGCCGCCGCTTCGACTTCCCGCAGGAAGCGATTGATTGCCGCCTGGTCCTTGGTCATGGCCGCCGGCAGCAGCTTGATCGCCACCAGTCGCTTCATCTTGCGGTGCTGTGCCTTGAAGACCTGCCCCATGCCCCCGGCACCGATTGTGTCCAGGATCGTGTAGTTTCCCAGGACGAGGTCCTTGGCATTGCCCTGATAAGCCTCCTTCACCTGGTACGTCGTCAGGATGTTCTGCCGAACCAACTCGCGAGCGAGTTCCTGGGCGTCGTGCCGGCGGTCATGTGGCAGCTTCTCGCACACCGCTCGCAGGTTGTCGGGCGAGATGATGCCGCACTGTTCGAGGCCCTTCACAAAATCTTCGAAGGCGACAGCCATTGCATCGTCAACCTATCGAGGCAACCAGATTGCGGTGTGCGCTCACTGCGGCGATAGAACGATAGTGTGGTAGAGGGCCCTGATGCAGCCCAGTTTAAGCCACCTGGGAGGGGTCGTCCAGCTTTCGATGATCGAGGTTGCGCTGCCATGGGCAAAACCCAGGCTCAACCCGCGGTCCCACGGCACGACCCAGACGCCCGAGTGGGGCGCCTTCCTGAACGTCGGCGGCTCCGTGACGCCGTGTTCGACACCGTGGCCGCTATCCTGGGCGACGACGAAGGCCGTTTCGTGGCCCTGGCGATGGTGCCGCAGCTCTTTTATCTTGGTAGCCTGGAGCGAGGCCATGTATGTTCAGGAAGCCCTTCACATCGTTAAGCCTGATTTGGCTCATCGTCGGTGCTGCGCTGGCGTACGATCATCCCCTTTGTGCCGAGCCAGGCGCCCGAAAGAAACCCGCCACCAGACGGGACCAGATCGACAGAGAGGTTAAGCCAGTGATCGACAAGGTGGATCAGCAATGCCGTGAGCGGACGGTCTACATGATCGGCCCCGCGAAGGCGAAACGGCTGGCTGTATTGGTGCGTGAGAAGAAGCCCCGGCTCGTGGTCGAATGCGGCACGGCCATCGGCTATTCCGGGCTTTGGATTGGCCGAGAACTGAGGGCCCTGGGCCAAGGGAAGCTAATTACGATCGAGATTGACGAGGCGCGGGCCGCGGAAGCCAAGCAAAACTTCGACGAAGCCGGCTTGTCGGAGTGGATCGAGGTCCGCGTCGGCGATGCACGGGAGCTGGTAAAAAACGTGGAAGGCCCGGTCGATTTTCTGTTCATCGACTGCAACTTCGAAAACTACGATCCGTGCTTCACCGGCATCGAGACGAAGCTGGCGAAGGACGCTGTGGTAGTGGCCGACAACGTGGGCATTGGGGCGGCCTCGATGGCGGATTACCTCAAGCGTGTTCGGTCAAAGTACCGCAGTCAAACCGAGTGGTTCGACCTCGATCTGCCCTGGGAAAAGCGTGATGCGATCGAGATCACGCGCCTCGGAACGGCAAAGGAGTGACCATGTGACGCCTGCGATT
>Ga0265314_10000455_pt1 | contig 54619 bp, 51 predicted proteins | sample 4126metaG_FD_203106 | JGI IMG/M metagenome (GOLD analysis project Ga0265314, IMG submission 203106) | Rhizosphere microbial communities from Carex aquatilis grown in University of Washington, Seatle, WA, United States - 4-1-26 metaG | ecosystem: Host-associated > Plants > Roots > Rhizosphere >... | reverse complement strand
GCACGAAGCCCGGCGCGCGTTTACACATGGGCAAGCAAAAAGCGCTTGAGTTCCTGCGCGCAGCGATCGGGCACCGCATCAGTGATGTTATGCGGCATGCCTGCGTAGACGATGAATTCGCAATTTGAAATCAGCCGTTCCAGCACGCGATATTCTTCGACGGAGTGGATCGGGTCGCCGCCCGGCACTACGACCAGAGTCGGGCACTGTATTTTCGGCAGATCGGGCGAGAGATCCATGCCCGCCATCAGCGGCACGACGCGCGCGAGCACCTCCACGGGCGCGCGTGCCGATTCCGCGATGAACCAGTCGACGAATCCCGGTTCCACGGCATCGACGTCGATGCGGTCCCGGATCGTTTCGCGCAGAAACGCGGCCACGCCTTTCTCGCCGATGCGCGTGACCCAGCTCTTGTAATCGTGGGTCCCCTTCTTCATGCCCGGCGTCGCGGCGAAACACGCGAGGGTCAGGATGCGCTGCGGGTAATTCGCGGCCACGCTTTGCGAAACGAACGCGCCGGCCGACGAGCCCATGAGATGCGCTTTCGTCACGCCGAGATGATCGAGGAGCTCGATAACGTCCTTGGTCAGGCGCTCGAACGCGAGCTGGGTCGGGCCTGGAATTTCAGAATCGCCGTGACCGCGCAACTCGAGGCGCACTACGCGGAAATTGCGCGCAAGATGCGGCACCCAGACGTAAAAACGATTTGCATTGCCCATCGCCGCATGCATCATCACGAGCGTATCGCTGTTGCGCCACGGGTCGGTGTAGTCGTCGACGTAGTAGCTTAAGGACAGGCCGTCGCTGGCGCGGAATTTATCCTTCGTCGTCATGGCTTGAATGGGGCACGTTTGTCGTACTCGGCTACCGCGTTCTCGAGCGTCATGAACAACGCGCCTTCCGCCTTCAGCTTCCGGATGAGTTTTTCCAGCATCAACATGCGGCCGGCGCGACCGATCACGAACGGGTGGAACGTGTAGGTGATCACGCCCCATTTCAGGATTTTCTTCATGTAAAGAAAATCGTTGATCCAGTTGTCGAGCACGAGTTCATAGTTCATGAGCCCGGGCAGGATCCAGTCCTTGGTGCGGATGAATTCAAAATGCGGATAGTCGTCGAGCGTCCAGCTGATCGGCATCTCGATGAGCCGCGTGGCTTTGCCGAACACCGCCGGCTTTTCGAGCTCGATCACATCGCCCTGACGCACCCGGTAAGGCGTGTAGTCGTCGCCCATCATGCTGCTGTCGTAAACGAAGCCGTGCTTAATCAGCAGCTCGACCGAATGCGGGCTCAGGTCCCATGACGGCGAACGGTAGCCGCGCGCGTAGCGGCCCGTGAGTTTCCTGATCTGTTCGTTCGCGCGTATGAGTCCGGCCTCTTCCTGTTCGCGCATGAGCAGCGCCGGCGGTACGTGCGTCCAGCCGTGATGGCCGATTTCGTGGCCTGCATCGAATACCTCCCGGCAGCGCGCGGGATAGGTTTCGAGTGTGTGCCCCGGGACGTACCATGACGTCTGAATCCGGTGCTTCTTCAGCAACGCAAGCAGCCGCGGCGTTGCGACGTCGGCGCCGAACTCGCCGCGCGAAACCGGCGTCGGCGAAGTCATGCCGCGCGCGATAAATCCCGACATCGCGTCGAAGTCGAACGTCAGGCAAACGATGTGCTTGGCCATGAAATCCTCGGTATCAGCTTAGTAAGCGGAACGGCCGCCTTCCGCCGGTATCGTGGCGCCGGTAATCATGCGCGACTCGTCGCTGGCGAGAAAGAGCGCGATGTTCGCGATGTCTTCCGGCTGTCCGACCCAGAATGGATATTCCCTGCTGCGGGCCGCCGCGTCCTGCCGGTCGACGATCGGCCCGGGCTTGTCCGGCGTGCCGTAATTGCCGGTAATGCGTTCGGTCAGGATGCGCCCGGCGCAAATCGCATTCACACGCACATTATTCTTTGCATAAGCGCCCGCCAGTGCGCGCGTCAACGACAGAATCGCGCCTTTTGCCGCGGTGTATATGTGCGAGGGACTGCCGCCGCGCAGCGCGGCGCCCGAAGACATGTTCACTACCGCACCGCCGCCTGCCTTGATGATTTCCGGAATCACGTGCCGGCAGCACAGGATGGGGCCTAGCAAATCGAGCGACATGGTGTGCTGCCATACGGCGAGGTCTACATCGGTAACGTAACTGTCGGCCGGCACCGAGCCGCCCGCGCAGTTGTACAGCACGTCGATTTTGCCGAAGCGCCGCACCGCTGCGGCCACCGCCGCCTTGACGCTGTCTTCGCTGGTTACGTCCGTCCGGACGAACAGCGCCTCGCCGCCTTCGTCGCGCACGCGTTTTTCCGTGGTGGCGCCAAGCTCGCTCTTGATTTCCGCCAGCGCAAGTTTCGCGCCTTCACGGGCGAATATTGAAGCCGCCGCGCGGGCTATGCCGGACCCGGCCCCGGTGATGAAAGCGACTTTGCCGGCAAGACGCGCCATATCAACGGCTGCAGTGCTTGAGTAAGAAACGCTTCAACTCGTTCGCGCATTTTTCCGGCACCGAATCGGTGATGTTATGCGGCAGGCCTTCGTACACCACGTACTCGCAATCGCGGATCTTGTTCTTGACGACCTCGTACTGCGCAGGCGTGCCGAGCGGGTCCGGATGCGGGATTACCGCCAGCGTCGGACAGCGAATTTCGTTCAACCGGTCGGTGAGGTCGCAGGCTTTCATCATGCGCACGAACCGGTAGAACAAATCAGGATTGGTGCGCGCCGCTTCGTCGATGAACCAGCGCTTGAAACCCTCGTCCGCCCCTTTGGGCAGGCGGTCGCCGATCGTCGATTCGAGAAAGCCCAAAAAGCCCTGCGCCTGGATGCCGGCGATCCATTTTTCGGCATCGACCAATGAATTTTTAAGCCCGGGCGTCGACGCGAAATCACCCAGCGTTTTGACGCGGTCCGGATAATCGATCGCAATCTGCATGGCAACTATGGCGCCCGCCGACGAACCGGCGACGTGAAACTGCTTGCAGCCGAGTTGGTCGGCGAGTTCGGCGACATCCTGCGCGAGACGTTTGACGGTCAATTGATCGGGTCCTGGTATATCGGTCTGCCCGTGCCCGCGCATATCCGGACGCACTACGCGGAAATGCCGCGACAGGATAGGTACCCATTTATATAGCCGGCGCGAACTGCCCATTGCGGCGTGCAGCAAGAACACGGTCTCCTGCGACCGCCACGGGTCGCTGTAATCATCTACTGCATAGCGCAGCTTGAGCCCGTCGCTCGCAACGTGGGTTTGCATCGGCGTGGACAATGGCATCGTTCTCACTTTCAATCGAGTTTCACGTGGGCGTTCCTAATGACACGCGCCCACTTGTCGGTTTCACTTTTGATGTTCGCGCCGAACTGCTCGGGCGAGCCGCCGATCGGGTCGAAACCCAGATCGATCAGGCGTTGCTGAATGTCCGGCAACTTGAGTACGCCCGCGATGGTCGAGCTTAATTTATTGATGATGTCTTTCGGCGTTGCCGCGGGTGCCAGGCAGCCCCAGTAGGTGCCGGAATCGACGCCCTTCAATCCCGACTCGACGAAGGTCGGCACCTCCGGCATCGCGGGCGAGCGCTTGTCACCAGTCACCGCAATCGCGCGCAACCGCCCGACGGCCACGTGCTGCTTCACCGAGCTGATACCCGCGAACATCATCACGACCTGCCCGCCCAGCACGTCGGCGACCGCGGGCCCCGTGCCCTTGTAAGGTATGTGCACGAGATCGATGTTGGCGACGAGCTTCAGCAATTCGCCGCCGAGATGCGTCGAGCTGCCGGGGCCGCCCGAGGCGAAATTAAGTTGTCCGGGTTTCGCCTTGGCGAGCGCGACGAATTCCTTGACTGTCCTGACCGGCACCGACGGATGCACGATCAGGATCACCGGCGCTGAAGCGAGCAAGGATATGGGCGCAAAATCCCGCGCCGAATCGTACGGGAGTTTGCTGTAAAGGCTCGGATTGGTCGTAAACGACGTGTCGACCGCCAATAGCGTGTAGCCGTCGGGCGGCGACTTGGCGGCCAGTTCGCTGCCGATGGTGCTGCCACCGCCGGCGCGATTGTCGATGACCAGTTGCTGGCCGAGCGCTTCAGAAAGGCGCGGCGCTATGGTGCGCACGAGAATGTCGGTGCCGCCGCCCGGTGCGAAGGGAACGATCAAGCGCACTGCGCGCGACGGATATGGCTGCGCGAAGCTGGACATGCAGCAAAGCATAGCGAGCAGCGTCCAGATCGTGCGTGCGACAGTGATTTTCATGGCGGCGTCCTGCATATTTCAAGTCAAGCGGATTTCCAGCGCGTTTCGCCGATTCTAACCCATCGGCACGGCGGCGTAGCACCGGCGCCTTGACCAAACGAACCGCGCGTCGATACTATCGATGCAACTTCACCCCCCGAAGGACTCCACCGCATGCCACGCTTACCGCCCGTCACCGAAAAATCTTCAACGGCAATCGCCGAGGTGTTTGCCGAAATTTCCACTACCCGCGGCTTCGTGTCGAACGCGTTAAGTTCAGTCGGCCATGCGCCCGAAGGACTGCGCCATCTCGCACGGCTTGGCGCGTACACGAAATACGAGACCGACCTGCCGGAACGTTTGCGCGAGCTGTCCATATTATGCGCGGCACGCGGCGTCGAATACGCATGGACGCATCACACGACGCTCGCCGTGCAGGCCGGCATTCCGCAGGCGGCTGTCGACGACATCGGCGCGGGCCGCGCACCCGCCGCGCTGCCGCCCGCCGAACGGGCCATCGCAGGCTATATCGGGGAATTGTTCTCCCCGCAATCCGTGAGCAACGCAACGTTCGCCGAGCTAGCACGCCATTTCACGCCGCGCCAGATCACCGACATTTCCCTGTCTGCTACCTACTACCGGGCGCTGGGCACGCTGGTAATGGCGTTCGGCGTCGAGGTCGAATCGCCGGCCGTGCTTAAAATCGAGAAAGACTGGCAGAAGACCAAAGCCAGATTGTAAGCGCCAACAGAAATCCTGCCGCGACTGACAAGTGCCATGAAAAACCCGTACTTCTGCTGGCTGCTGACCGCAATCTTTGCTTCTCCGCTCGCGTGCGCGCAGGTTTATCCGGCGAAGCCCGTCCGCATCATCGTTTCTTACCCGGCCGGCGGCGCCAACGATATCGTGGCGCGCAGCGTCGGCCAGAAATTCAGCGAACTGTTCGGCGCCGGGTTCCCCATCGACAACCGCTCTGGCGCAGGCGGTACCATCGGCGCCGATGTCGCGGCCAAGGCGCCACCTGACGGCTATACGCTGCTGATGGCGGCCGGCGCACATACGCTGGCGCCCAGCCTTTACCGCAAGCTCCCGTACGACATCGCGCGGGATTTTGCGCCGATCAGCATCTCCGCCAAAAGCGCCTATCTGCTCGTCGCGCACCCGTCGGTGCCCGTCAATTCGGTAAAGGAGCTGATTGCGCTCGCGCGCGCGAAGCCCGGCGTTCTCAACTATGCATCGTCGGGGGTCGGTGCGCCCCCGCACCTGTCAGGAGAAATGTTCAACTCTCTCGCCAATGTGAAGCTGACGCACGTCGCCTACAAGGGCGATGCGCCCGCGATCATCGATCTCCTCGGCGGGCACGTCGATCTGGCATTTATTTCGATCTCGGCGGTTTCGCCCTATGTCAAATCCGGCAGACTCAAAGCGCTCGCGGTCACCAGCGCGCAGCGCACGCCGGTCATGCCCGACCTGCCGACCATAGCCGAAGCCGGCGGGCTCACGGAATTCGACATTAGCACCTGGTGGGGATTGCTCGCGCCGGCCGGCACGCCGGCCGACACCGTCAACAAATTGTCCGCGGCGATGGCGAAGGTCGTGGGCATGCCGGACATCAAAGCGCGCTTCAGCGAACTCGGCGTCGAGGCAGCAGCCGATACGCCGGAGCAGTTCGGCGCGTTCATCAAATCCGAAATCCAGAAATTCGCAAAGCTCGCCAAGTTGGCAGGCGTCAAGCCGGAGTAAGCCGGCTCACAGCGTAAGCAGATTTTCGCGGACCGGCGCCAGTTCGCTGCGCTCGACGCGTCTGACCAACGCTGCGACCGCCGCGTGCGTCGGCGCCGGCACGCCGAGTTTCTCGCCTTTCACCGCGACATAGCCGTTCATGAAATCGACTTCCGTGCGCCGCCCCTTGGCGATGTCCTGCGCCGTGCCCGAGCGTCCGCCTTCGGGCCGCCGGCGCAACCCGTCGAGCATGCCCTGCTCGATCCCGGCTAGCGATGCCGCATCGCCAGCCTCTGCCGCCAGCCATTTATCCGCACCGAATCCCCGGATGGATTCCAGCTTGTAGCCAGAGACTTTACCTATGCGTATCGCCTCCGCGGCCAGGCGGATTTGCAAACGCCGCGCCGGTGCGTACTCGACGACCTGATTGAGATCGAGCCCGGACGCACCGCACAATCCGGTCGTCATCGTATTGGCCGTGAGCTTGGACCAGCGCTCGCCCCACAAATTGTCCGTCACCCTGGCGCTGTCCACCGCGCGCAACAATTCCGCGACACGTTGCGCGCGCGACGTGACCAGCCCATTCAACTCTCCGACGCGAAATACCGTGTAAGCGTCGCCGCCAGGCAATTGCGTGCGCACGATGCGGCCGGGCGCAACTGCTTCGACGCTGATCGTGCTTGCGATGCACCCCAGCGTTCGCCCCCAACCCGCGATGCGCGCGACCTGCTCCTCAACGAGACCGTTCTGCATCGTGACCACGATGCCGCCCGGTGCGAGATAAGGCGTGATCAGCGCGGTCGCCCACTCTGTGTCGTAGAGTTTCATGCAGATGAACGCGATGTCGATGAGTGTACCCCCGAGGCTCTGCACGTCGGCAATGTGCAACGCTTTGACTTTAACGTCGTGCTCGCCCTGCGTACCGCCCAAATGGAGGCCGCGGCTCTTGATTGCGGCAACGTGCTCCGGCCACGGATCGATCAAGGTCACGTCATGGCCGGCGCGAGCAAGATGGCCGCCCGCATAACCGCCGACGGCGCCGGCGCCGACGAACGCGATCCTCTCGCCCAACCGGCTTACCTTACAGGCTTCATCATCGGCGCGCGGTCCGGCTCGAGTTCTATGCGCAATGCGTTGATGACCGATGCGAGCGCGATGAAATATCCGCACAGCAAGGTGATGTCCGTCACGCCGCGCTCATCGAACTCGCGGCGCGCACTTGCGAACGTTGCATCGCCGACGCTGCCGCCCTGCGCGAACTCGCGTGCGTAGCCGATTGCCGCACGTTCGGCGCTGCTTAACGTCGACGCCAGCGTGCCGGCGTTGAGTTGATCGAGTTCCGCCTGCGTCACGCCTTCCTTCAGCGCGAACGGTGCATGGTGGGTCCACGCGTACTGATTGCCGCGCGCAAGCGCCAGTATCGTGAGTTCGCGCACGCGTCCGCTGAGCGTCGTGCGATAACGCACGTATTCGCCGTAGCCCGCAAACGCACGCAATCCCTGCGGCGCGTGCCCCAGACTGCGCAGAACGTGCGACACGTTGCCGCGCGTTTTTTTGATTTCCGCGAATACCGCGGCAGCGTCCGCATGGGTGCTTTCGTCGACCGGCGACAGGCGTGTAGTGGCGATTTCAGGCTTAGCGGGCATGGGCGACTTTCAATCCCGCGGCGTCGGGAAGTTTCACCGCCTGGTACTCCGATTGCGTGGGCTGCCCCGCGGCGACGTGCATCACCTCGTGCCTGAGATCGAAAATAAGAGAAGCTATGGTCATCGTCGGTTCCTGTCCCGGATAATCGTGAGGCGTGCGGCAGATCGCGCGCGGCGCGCCGAATTCGTCGCGCAGCACGAGCTTGATGTCGTCGATGGTGATGCGACCGATTTTCGGTTCGAGCAACTGGCGCGCTCGGAAGTCGCGATACAGCGTGTCGCCCGTGTAGAATTTCGTGACGCCGGTGGTCTGCGCAACGACGGATTGGAAGTGATTGGCGTGCGTCAACAGGCCGCGCTCGGGATAGACGACGTAAACGTTGTCGGGCGTGGTCTCGAAATCGATGGCCACGCCGTCGCGATGCGCAATGACGTAATTGCCCGAGGCGCCGCGCGGCGCGCGCACGAGCGAATCGATCGCTTCGTAGTAGTGGCGCGAATGCAGGATGCGCCGGCGCAGGATGGGGATAGGCACCCCAATCTTGCCGCGATCGTCGTTCGACACCAGCAGATTGCCGCAGACCATCACGCCGTGCTCGTTGAACCCGTCGCGGCCGACCATGCCGGCCTCGACGATCATGACCAGCGCCGGTTTGTTGCGCTGGCGGATGCGCAGCACGACTACCGATTCCACCGTCTGGTTGCGCCAGTCCCAGTTCTTGCCGACAAGGATGTTCCCGTCGCGAGTCGCTTCGGGCAGCGCGACCACCGTCGTGCACTCGGTCGCGGGTTGCCTGCCGCCGAGACTGCCGTACAGGATCTCGGTGCGGCAATTGACCGCGATCACGTCCTCCAGCTTCTGTTTCGCGCCGGCCGCAATTCCGCGCAGCTCCTGCATGATATCGGTGTCGATCGATTCTATCTGCGTGCCGTAGCCGCGCGCCCGCTCACGCACTTCCGCGAGCGTGAGTTCAGCCTGGCTGACGAACGACGGGAGATAAAACTCTATGGTCTTCGCGACGCGGTCGGCGGCGGCAGTGCCATGCTGCTCTCCGCATTCGTGCGCGCCGCCTTCGAGACTGATTATCGGAAACGGTTTGTACATGCGCAATCCCCGCTAGCCCGCCGCCGGGAAACGCCGATCGTGAAACTTCAACACGTCCGCCACGCAGCGGTCGGGCAGGTAATCGTACACGTTGTGCCGCGCGTTTTCATAAACGATGAGTTCTGCGTCCTTGATGCGCTTCATCATTTCATCGTAAAGCGACACGGATCCGATCGGCTCGGCGCCGGGTGCGACAATCAGCGTCGGCGCCTTGATCTCGTGGATCTCGTCCATGAAATCGGTATCGGTCCAGTAGCCGATGAAGCGCGTCAAAAATGCGAGATCGTTCTTGCAGATTTCGTCGAGCACCCAGGCGACCAGCTTCGGATCGGCTTCGCCGACCGGCAGGCGGTCGTTGATCGTTTCGCCGAACACCGCGCGCATGCCGCGTTTCGCCGCGTCGCTCAGCCAGCGCTTGCCCTGCTCGCCTTTGAAGCCCGGCGTCGAGCAGAACAGGATCAGGCTTTTCACGCGGTCGGGATGATGAATTGCCAGCTGCTGCGCCGCGTAGCCGCCGGCGGAGACCCCGATGATGTGCGTTTTGCCGAGCTTCAGATGATCGAGCAACTCGAGCGCATCCTTCATGAGGCGTTCCTTGTTGACCGGTAAATTGTCCGGCGGAATCTGCGAGGCGCCGTGGCCGCGCGTGTCCACGCGAATCACGCGAAAACGCCGCGCGAGCCCGGGCACCATCGAATAGAAACGGCGCGAGCTGCTCATTGCGGGGTGCAGCATTACCAGCGTCTCGGCGTTTTTCCACGGATCGGTGAAATCGTCGATGTAGTACGCAATCTCGATTCCATCGCTCGTTTTGAAAGTCTGTTTTTCCATTGCTCTTTTTCCGGTTGTGAAACTATTGTGGAACGATGCCGGCGGACTTGACGATACGCGCGAACTTCGCAACGTCATCGCGGATCAGCTGGGCGAATTGTTCCGGCGTGCTCGATTCAGGTTCCGAGCCGCCTGCTGCGAATTTATCCTGTAAATCTTTTTGCGCGATCGCCTTGACGACCGCACCGTTGAGACGGTCGAGCACTTCGCGCGGCAGGTTGGCGGGCCCCATGACGCCAAACCACGAGGTGAGTTCGTAGCCGGGCAACCCGGCTTCCTGCATCGTCGGCACCTGGGGCAGGCTGGCCGTCCGGTGATTGCCGGTGACGGCAAGCGGCCGGAGCTTATCCGCTTCGATATGCACCAGCGTCGACTGCACGACGGTGATCATCATGTCCACCTGCCCGGCCAGCAAATCGACGAATGCGGGTGTATCGCCTTTGTACGGAATATGCGCGATGTCGACCTTCGCCAGCGTCTTGAACATTTCCGCGGATAAATGAGGCGTGGCGCCGGTGCCCGACGATGCGTAATTCATTTTGCCCGGATGCGCTTTGGCAAGCGCGATCAATTCCTTCACGGTTTTGGCCGGCAATGCCACGGGAACCACCAGCACGTTCTGAATTCGGCACGCGAGCGAAACGGCCGTGAAATCCTTCAGCACGTCGAACGGGAGCTTCGCATAGACACTGGGAGCGACCGCGAGCGAACCGAAACCCATCAACAGGTTGTAACCGTCCGGCGCCGACTTGGCAATAGCATCCGCCGCAATCGTGCCGCCGGCGCCGCCGCGGTTTTCGACGATAACGGTCTGTCCCAGGAATTCGGTCAATTTCTGCGCGAGCACGCGCGCGTGGTAATCGTTGGCGCCGCCGGCTGGAAATCCGGACAGGAGCCGCACGGGCTTGGCCGGAAACGATTGTGCGCCGGCTGGACCGGCGACGCATAGCGCGATGCTTAGCGACGCTGCCGCGATCTTCATCGGTCAGACTGAAGTCACAGCGCGCGCCCCGCGAGCACGTCATCGACAAAGCGCCGCGCTTCGCGCGCGCAGCGGTCCGGAATTTCCCCGACCATGCTGTGGCCCGCCCCTTTTACGCTGACGTAGCGGCAGTTGCGCAGGTATTTGCGCATGCGCTCGTATTCGTGCGCTTCGACCATCGGATCGGGATCGGGCACGACCATCAGCGTCGGGCAAGTGATTTCAGCGAGCTTCTCCGGAAAATACTCGCTCGCCATCAGCGGCACGAAGCGTCCGAGATACTCGGGCGTGACCCCTTCCGCCGTGTCGAGGAACCACTTCTGGTGCTCGGGGCTCGCGTCGCCGATGCGATCATGCATCGTTTCCGTCAGAAAATTGCGCACGCCCCCATTCGCCACACGCGCGAGCCAGTTACCTTTCCTGGGGCGTTCGGGATTTATGCCGGGCGTGGCGGCATAGATACCCAGCGAGGCAAAACGATCCGGAAAACGCAGCGCCGCGTGCATCGCAATTATGCCGCCGGCCGATGCGCCGATCACATGCGCGCGCCCGTACTTGAGATGGTCGAGCAATTCGATCAGATCGCGGGCGAGCCGTTCGTTGGTCAGCGGCTTATCGAGCGCAGCCTCGGACTTGCCATGACCGCGAATGTCAGGCCGCACGACGCAGTATTCGCGCGCGAGATGCGGCACCCACGCGTAGAGCCGTAAAGCGCTGCCCATGCCCGGATGCAGCAGCACGACGCAGTCCGCTTTTTTCCACGGGTCGGTAAAGTCGTCAACACAGTAATGGAGTTTGGTGCCGTCGCTTGCGTGCCAGAAATTACTCGAAGCTGTCATGGACCTAGTATCGGTGAAGCGCGCGCGGTTCCGCGCGTGCGTGGTCAGTGGAATCGTTGCTCGATTATAACGCCAACAAGCCCGCGCTGAGCGGGCGCCGTTTTGCTAACATGCGTCGTATGCATTCATCGATGGTCCTGAACGCCGTGCGCGCCGCAGCGCTCGGTGCCGCGTGTTTAACGATCTCCACCGCCGGCGCGGCTGATGGCGGAACCTATCCGGCGAGACCTATCCGGTTGATCGTCCCGTTCGCGCCGGCCGGCAGCGCCGATGCGCTCGCGCGAACCATCCAGCCGGCGTTGAGTGAAGCGTTGGGCCAGACGCTGGTTATCGACAATCGTCCGGGTGCCAGCAGTACCATAGGCACGGACATGACCGCAAAAGCGGCGTCCGACGGCTACACGCTCGTGCTGATAACGACGACTCACGCGATCAATCCGAGCCTGATCGCCAAACTTCCCTACGACAGCGTCAAGGATTTCGCCGCGGTCTCGCTGGTTGCCTCGCAGCCCAATATCCTGGTCGTGCATCCGTCGGTGCCGGCGAAAACGGTGAAAGAGCTCGTGGCGCTCGCCAAGGCGAAACCCGGCACGATGAATTTCGCGTCGGGGGGCAACGGCAGCTCGCCGCATTTATCGGGCGAGTTGTTCAATATCGTGGCCGGAACTCACATCACGCACATCCCGTACAAAGGTTCCGGACCCGGCGTCACCGATCTGCTCGGCGGACACGTGCAGATGATGTTTGCCGGTCCATTGGCGCTCGAGCAGCATATCAAGAGCGGGCGCCTGCGGGCGCTCGCCATCGCCGACAAGCGGCGTTCGACCATCCTGCCGGATGTGCCGACAATGACCGAAGCGGGCTTCCCCGGCGTAGAAACCGGTACGTGGTACGGAATACTGGCGCCGGCACGCACGCCGCCGGGGATCGTCGCGCAGATTCAGCGCGCGATCGTGCGCATTTTGCAGGCGCCCGACTTGAAGGCGCGCATCCTGAACCAGGGAGTCGACATCGTCGCGAGCAGCCCCGACGAATTCGAAAAGTTTATAATTGCCGAAATTGCCAAGTGGTCGCGCGTCGTCAAAGCAGCCGGTGTCCGCGCGGACTAACCAATCTCATACGCCGGCCCATAACTTTCGAAGATTCCCGATGAAACCACGCGATTACGACCTCGACGCATTCTGGATGCCGTTTACGGCGAACCGTCAGTTCAAGGCGGCGCCGCGCATTTTCGCGTCGGCCAGGGACATGCACTTTATCACCGAAGACGGCCGCGAAGTACTCGATGGCATCGCCGGCCTGTGGTGCGTCAATGCCGGCCACGGCCGCAAAAAAATCGTCGAAGCAATTCAGAAACAAGCCGGCGTGCTCGATTACGCACCGCCATTTCAAATGGGCCACCCGCTGCCGTTCAAGGTTGCCAACCGGCTGAAGCAACTGCTGCCCGGCGATCTCGACCACGCGTTCTTCACCAACTCCGGGTCGGAATCGGTCGACACCGCTTTGAAGATCGCACTTGCGTATCACCGCGCGCGCGGCGAAGGCCAGCGCCGCTGGCTGATCGGGCGCGAACGCGGCTATCACGGCGGCAATTTCGGCGGCGTATCGGTCGGCGGCATGCCCGCCAACCGCAAAGCGTTCGGCAGCCTCCTGCCGACAGTCGACCATCTGCAATCCACCCACAATCTCGAGCACAACTCGTTCAGCCGCGGCCAGCCCGCGTGGGGCGCGCATCTGGCCGACGAACTCGAAAGCCGGATCATTACGCTGCACGACGCGTCCAACATCGCGGCGGTCATCGTCGAGCCGCTCGCCGGCTCCGCGGGCGTGCTGGTGCCGCCGCAGGGCTATCTAGAAAAACTGCGCCAGATTTGCGACAAGCACGGCATCCTGCTGATATTCGACGAAGTCATCACCGGCTTCGGCCGTCTCGGCGCTTCGTTCGCGTGCGAAAAGCTCGGCGTCATCCCGGACATCATCTGCCTCGCCAAGGGGCTTACCAACGGCAGCGTGCCGATGGGCGCGGTCATGGTGCGCAAGGGCATTTACGACGGCATGATGGCCGCGGCGCCGGAAAACACGATCGAGCTGTTTCACGGCTACACGTATTCCGGCCATCCGCTCGCGTGCGCGGCCGCACTTGCAAGTCTCGACGTATTCGAAGAAGACCAGTTGTTCAAGCGCGCCGGCGATCTCGCGCCCTACTTCGAAGACGCAGTGCACAGCCTGCGTGAACTGCCGCACGTGATCGACGTGCGCAACATGGGACTCGTCGCGGGCATCGAGCTGGAGCCGATTCCCGGCAAGCCGACGGCGCGCGCGTTCGAAGCGTTCCAGCGCTGCTATGAAAAAGGCGTTCTGATCCGCACCACCGGCGACATCATTGCGTTGTCGCCGCCGCTCATCATCAGCAAGCCGCAGATAGACGAACTGGTCGGCACGCTGGGCCGCGTGCTGCGCGACATGGGACGTCAGTAATCCGTTCGGGCGTTCCGCGTCACACGCGCTGCATCTCGCGTTTGCCGAGCTTGATCAGGCAGTGGTCGATCCACTCGGCCGTGAGCTTCTCCTGCACCGAGTTCTGCCGCAGGCGCTGATTGAGCGCCGGCCAGTCGACGCTGTCGAGCGGCTGGTCCTGGTTGAAGCACGAAAAGACGTAACTCGTCTTGCCGGTTTGCGGGTCGACGTGCGGCTGCAGACACTGCGCGCATATCTCCTTCATCATGCACTGCATCGGCGAGTTGATCGAGCCGATCGCAAAATGATGCGGCTTCAGAAACGGTTTTAGCTGCGCGTGCCGCGCCTGCGCGACCGCGGCCATCATACGGTCCGAACCGATCGCGATCAGGCGGTCGGCGGACTTGAGCTGAATTTCCGGGTTGCCCAGATTCCCGACGGCGTACGCGTGGATCGCCTGCACGATATTGCCGACGAAAGTGCGATCGAGCGGGCGCGCTGGCGTGAAACCGGGCTCTTCGTCGCAGCACCACACAACGACGTCCGCGGCAGCTTCGATGTCGGCGACCTTGTAGCGGTCCAGCATGTGCTTGTAGCCGGCGAAATAAAGCACGCGGTTGCCGGCTTTTCGCATCGCCTGGCCGATTGAAAACAATACGGCATTGCCAAGCCCGCCGCCGACGAGCACGACGGTTTCGTTCTTTGGAATTTCGGTCGGCGCACCGGTCGGCCCCATCAGCACCACGGGCTCCCCCGGTTTGAGCAGTACGCACATATCGCTTGAGCCGCCCATCTCGAGCACTATTGTCGATATCAGGCCGCGTTCGCGATCGACCCACGCGCCGGTCAGCGCCAGACCTTCCATTGCCAGTTTCGACTGCTCCGCCTGAAGCGCGGTCGTTTCGAAATTCTGCAGCCGGTAGAATTGTCCCGGCTGGAAGCGGCGCGCGGCCAGCGGCGCGCGCACCACGACTTCGACTATCGTCGGTGTCAGCCGGATGACCTCGTGCACGGTGGGGCGCAGGTCGTCGTTGAGCCGCGCGAGAAATTCGACATCCGTCAGGTCGGAAGCCGGGTTGACCTTCGCCAGCACGCGGCTCACGCTCGGATAACCCTGCTTCGCGCTGCCGATGGCCTTGACGACGTTGCCGAAGAACGACGGATGCACGTCGCCGAAATAACTGATGAAGCGGCCGTCGTCGCGCCGCGACAGGAGCACCGTCACCTGCTCAGGTTTGGCAATCGCCCGCTCGACGCCGAGAGCGACGCCGTCTTCGTCGCACGCGCGAAAATACTTGCCGTCGAGCGGAAACGACGGCGCTTCCTCGCGCGCGAGCACGGTATTCGGCTGGGTGCCGGCAGCTATCAAAATGGTTTTCGCCGGCAATTCGGTTTGCCCGCTTTCGCTCCACTTGCCATCGTCGCTGCGCGCCTGCACTGCCACGCGCAGCGCGCGTGCATGACCCAGCGCGTCGATTTCAACGCGCAGCGGAGTGAGACCTTCGGCAAAGCGGATGCCCTCCTCCAGCGCCTTCTGAACTTCTTCGTGATTGAGCGTATACGACGGACTGTCGATCAGGCGCCGGCGGTACGCGATCGTCACGCCGCCCCATTGCTGCAGCAACTCGAGTACGCGCGGGTCGCGCTTCTCTGCGCTCGCTCTAGTGCGCTCGTCACGCAGGGCGCGTCCATGCGCCAGAAACTCGTCAGCGATCGCGCGCTCTTCGTCGTTCCATGCGATGCGCGCCGCGGCCTCGCCATGCTCGCGCGCCATCGCCTCATAGCGGCGCAGGAATTTCTCAACCTGCAGAGGGTAGTAAGCGAGCGATTCGGTCGCAGTGTCGATCGCCGTGAGGCCGCCGCCAACCACCACCACCGGCAATCTCAATTGCATATTTGCGATCGAATCCGCCTTGGCCGCGCCGGTCAGTTGCAGCGCCATCAAAAAATCCGACGCCGTGCGCACGCCGCGCGCGAGTCCGTTCGGCATGTCGAGCACCGTCGGCCGGCCCGCGCCGAGCGCGAGTGCGATGTGATCGAATCCCAGCGCAAACGCATCCTCGGCGGTCACCGTGCCGCCGAAACGCACGCCGCCGAACAATGCAAATTCGCGCCGACGCTCGATCAGCAGGCGGATTATTTTCAGGAAATTCTTGTCCCAGCGCACGGTGATGCCGTATTCGGCAACGCCGCCGAAACCGGCCATCACGCGGTCGTCGAGCGCTTCATAGAGCTCGCGCACGTCGCGGACCGGTTCGAACGCGACCCGCCCGCCCCGGCTGTCGACGCCGGAAATCTGCGGCGGCAGCGGTTCGATCTTCAACCCGTCGATGCCGACGACCGTGTGGCCGTCGTTCATCAGGTAATGCGCGAGCGAGAAACCCGCGGGCCCCATGCCGGCGACGAGCACGCGCTTTCCCGACGGCGCTTTGGGATAAGGCGTGCGCAGATTGAGCGGATTCCAGCGCGTGAGCAGGCTGTAGATTTCAAAACCCCACGGCAATTCGAGCACGTCCTTCAACGTGCGCGTTTCCGCTTGCGGAATGTCGACGGGCTCCTGCTTCTGATAAATGCACGCCTTCATGCAATCGTTGCAGATGCGATGTCCGGTTGCCGCCGCCATCGGGTTGTCGACGACGATCACGGCGAGCGCGCCGATCGCGATGCCCCCGGTCTTGACCTTGTGAAACTCGGAAATTTTTTCCTCGAGCGGGCAACCCGCGAGCGTCACGCCGAACGGGCTCTTCTTGAACGAGGCGGCGCCGCGCCCGGTAGCCCCCTTTTCCTTGAGCCCTTTCGAGCACGAGTCCTTGCCCTGCTCGTGACACCAGATACAGTAGTGCGCGTGGTCCAGCGCACCGGTGAGGTCAGTGCCGTGATCGGTCAATTTGAAACCGGCGCGCCGGCGCACGTGTGCGGGCTCCGCAGTAAATTCGGTGTAACCCGCCGCGTTGTCCGCGACCATCGGTACGAGGTTTTGATAATCGAGTTTGTGCGGCGCTTTGAACAGCACCCCGGCGCCATGTGCGGCCTTGCCAGCCGGTGTCTGAGTAGCCCACGCGGCATATTGCAACGCGAGGTCGAGTTCGGCTGCATGTGCAGCTTCTGCGGCCTGCCAGCGCGCGACATGTTGCGCAAATCCGAGCTCGGTGAATTCAGTACCGAAGAGCGCAGTCAACTGCGCGCGCAGTTCCGGCCCATCGATAGCGGAGGCCGCCTCCGATTTATATTTATGCAAAGCCTTGCGTTGGACGAACAGGCGCTTGCAGCTGAAAAGCGGCGCGAGTTCGCTGTGGCGCGCCGACAGCGCCTGTACTTCCGCCTCGATGCCAAATAATTCGGCGATGAAGTCGTCGAGATGCGGCGCGAGTGCGATCAGCAGTTCGGATTCCTGCTTGCTGGCAAGCGTGCCGGTTTGCTCGCGCGCCGCGCGCAGTTGACCGCTTAAGGTTTCATCGGCGGCGGTGAGCGCGGCCAGAAATGCCGCGTCGACCCGCATCAGGCCGCCGCGAGTGTATAGGTCGGGAAATTTCAACCCGTGGGGTAATTTCAGCATGGAGATCGACTACGGATGGTGCACTGCGCAAGGCCGGCGAACATAGCACAAAACTCCGGCGATGTCAGTCGGTGCCGGCGTCCATGAACCGCGGCAAACCTTGTGCGATAATAAATTTATATCAGTCGGTTATATGTCGGCTGGTGCGTTAAGGAGGAGCCGCCATTATCCACGCGTCAAACAGGCAGGCCGCAAGCTGGCGTACGCCGGCGGTCGTGCTTGCATGCGGCAGCATGGTGCTGATGTTGTCGATCGGCACGCGCCAGACATTCGGCTTGTTCCTGCCGCCAATGACGTTCGATCACGGTTGGACACGCGAAACATTCGGCTTTGCAATTGCGCTGCAGAACATCGTGTGGGGTCTCGGCCAGCCGTTCGCCGGCGCGATCGCGGACAAATTCGGCGCCGCGCGCGTGATCGCGACCGGTGGCACGTGCTACGCGCTTGGACTTGTCTTGATGGCCTGTTCGACGACCGGGCTCGCGTTCGATGTCAGTGCGGGCATCCTCGTCGGCCTTGGCTTGAGCGGCACCGGTTTCGGCGTGATCATGGGCGTCGTGGGTCGCGCGGCGCCGGCGGCCAAGCGCAGCGCGGCGCTGGGTCTGGTCGGCGCCGGCGGATCGTTCGGCCAGTTCGCGATGCTCCCCTGCGCGCAAACGTTGATTTCATCACTCGGCTGGTTGAGTGCGCTGCTCGCGCTCGCCGCGACCTCGCTGATGATCATTCCGCTCGCCGCCGCGCTCGCGGGCCGCAATGTCGCGGCGCATACGAGCAACCAGAGCCTGCCGGCGGCCATTCGCGAAGCCGCGGCGCACAGGGGCTTTTGGTTTCTGACGGTCAGCTTCCTGGTCTGCGGATTCCAGACCATCTTCGTCATGATCCATCTGCCCGCTTACCTCGTCGATAAAGGCATGTCGCCAGCAGCGGGCATGACCGCGCTGGCCCTGATCGGATTTTTCAACATCGTCGGCTCGTACGGCTGCGGTCTGCTTGGCGGCCATTACAGCAAGAAGAAACTGCTGATGTGGCTGTACAGCATACGGGCGGTCGCCATCGCGCTGTTCATCTGGCTGCCGCTCTCGTCCTATACGGTGTGGGGATTCGCCGTCACGATGGGCATCACCTGGCTCGGCACGGTGCCTCTCACCAACGGCATGGTGGCGCAGATTTTCGGCGTAAAATATTTGTCGACGCTGTTCAGCATTGTGTTTCTGGGTCATCAAATCGGCAGTTTTCTCGGCGCATGGTATGGCGGTTTAATGTTCGATCTGACCGGCTCCTACACCACGGTATGGATATTCTGCGTGGTCCTGAGCGTGATCGCGGCGGCGTTGTGCGCGCCGATCGACGAGCGCGACGTGACGGCATTACGACCGACCGGGGTTAACGCGTGATTCCCCAGATCCACCGTCCGATCGCCTGGATCCTGTTGGCCATATTGCTCGCCTACATCACTTACGTCAGTTTCAGGGCCTACCTGAGCCCCGACTTTCTGATCGGGTACGCGAACATGTTTGCGTGCTGATACCGTTTCGCGCATGAATTCATTTACCGATCTCCAGGCAATCCTCTCGGCGTTCTTCGAAAGCCTGCCGTGGCCCGTTTTGATGATCGACGAACGCGGTTGCGTAGTCTTTTTGAACCAGCACATGCGTCAGGCGGAGTCCGTCCCGTGCGCGGCCGGCACCTCGTTGGCGCAAAGCTTCCCCGATTACTGCGCCGCGCTGCGCGGCGACGTGCCATGGCTGACCGAGCAAACTGCATCCGTCAGCCGCGTTCAGCAAGGTAAGACCATCACTGAACGCATTTCGTTGCACCGACTGCCGTTCGGCGCGTGCCTGTTTGTGACCGCGCAACCCGATTCCGCAGCCACGCTCGGCGATGCGCAGCTCGCGCGCCTGGCGTCGCTCGGCTTCATGGTGGCCGGCGTCTGTCATGAGCTCGCGAATCCGCTGACAGCGATCAACTCGACCGTCCAGTTGCTGCGCGCCAGTCCCGCGCCGCCGGCGCTGCTCGACAAGGGACTCGCCAATATCGCCGCCAATGCCCAGCGCATGCTCAATATTTCGCGCAAGCTCAACGATTTTTCGCGCGCCGGCGACGACGCGCGTGCGCTGCTGAATTTGCGCGCCACCGTGAACGACGCGGTGTCGCTGCTCAACCACGACAATTGCATGCACGAGGTCAATGTCGTGTGCGCGCTCGACGAAGCGACGGTGGTGCATGCCGATCCCGGGCAATTGCAGCAGGTCTTCTGCAACGTGCTCACGAACGCAGTGCAGGCCATGCGCGGCACCGGCTCGCTGTACATCCGCGATTCGCGTCCCGACGAAAGGCACGTCGAAATCACGATACGCGATACCGGTCCCGGCATTGCAGCGCGCGACCTGCCGCGCTTGTTCGAGCCGTTTTTTACCACCAAGCCGGCCGGCCACGGCACCGGTCTCGGGCTCGCGATCAGCAATGAAATCGTGCTCGCCCACGGCGGCAGCATGCGCGCCGCCAACGACGCGGGCGGCGGCGCCTGTTTTTACATTCGCCTGCCGGCGGTATCCGGATGAACGAAGCGGCCGCTTCCGCGCGCAATGAACGCATCCTCGTCATCGAGGACGATCCGGGTGTCAGTGCGAGCATCGAGATGCTGCTGCCCGAGCGCGGTTACCGGGTCGAATTCGCCGCGCGCGCGCAGGAAGGTATCGCCCGCGCCACCGCCCACGAGTTCGAGCTCGTGATCACGGATTTGCGCCTGCCCGACAGCGACGGGATGGCAGTCATCCGCACCCTGCATAACGCGCAGCCCGCATTGCCGATCATCATGATGACGAGCTATTCGTCGCTCGACACCGCGATTGAAGCGCTGAGAACCGGCGCCGTCGACTACGTGATCAAGCCGTTTCACAACGACGCGCTCTTGTTCGCGATCGAGCGCGCGCTCAACGAAAGGCGCCTGCAGCGCGAGAATGCGCTGCTCAAGCGCAGCCTGAATAAAGCGCGCGCCAGCGCTGAGATCATCGGCCGCGGCGCCGGCATCAAGCGCGTGTTCGAATTGATCGACAAAGTGGCGGCGACCGATGCCAACGTGCTGATACAGGGGGAAAGCGGCACCGGCAAGGAACTTGTCGCGCAGGCCATCCACCGGTCGAGTCCGCGCGCGGAGCGCCCGTTCGTGCCGATCAATTGCGGGGCGATCCCGCCCGAGCTGCTCGAGTCCGAGCTGTTCGGCCACACCAAAGGCGCGTACACGGGAGCCGTGGCCGCGACCGACGGCCTGATCCGCGAAGCCCAGGGCGGCACTTTGTTTCTCGACGAGATTTCCGAGCTCGCGCCGCAGCTGCAGGTCAAGTTGCTGCGCGTGATCCAGGAAAAACAGGTGCGGCCGCTCGGCTCGCCGCGCGTGTTCAACACCGACGTGCGGTTCCTTGCAGCGAGCAACCGCGATTTGAAAACAGCAACCGAACAAGGCGCGTTCCGAGCGGATCTTTTTTACCGGTTGAACGTCATCAACATTCACGTTCCGCCGCTGCGCGAACGCGGCAAGGACATCGAGCTCCTCACCCAGCATTTCATCGCCGTGCACAGCCGCCGCCTTAACAAGGACATCACGAGCCTGGGCACCGACGTGAAGGAACTCCTGAGCCGCTACCGCTGGCCGGGCAATGTGCGCGAACTGGAGAATGTCATCGAGCGCGCAGTGATACTCTCAGACGGCCCCGCGCTCACGGTACGGGATTTTTCCGACCTCTCGACGGCCGATGCCGCAGGTTCGCCGCCTGACGCCGCGAGCGGCACGCTGGCCGCAGCACTGTCGGTCGAAGACTATATCGCCGAATTCGTCAAACGCTATCAGGACCGTTACAGCGAGCAGGAACTCGCGGCGATGCTGGGCATCGGGCGCAAAGCGTTATGGGTGCGGCGCAATCGCTGGGGTCTGTTCCGCGGCGGCGCGCGGGCCGCACGCGGGGCCGGATCACGCGCGCGCGCATAGTGCAGGAGTACGCGTCAGCTTGCTGCGGGCGCTTAGGAAACAGCGGCCGTTTCATTTGGAAACCAAGCCCGCAAGAAGTGCTGACAACGGTTGCCACAAGCCCTTCAATCCAGTCAATTTCCCGTTCAAAACCATTGGCATAAGGATTGCTTACGGATCGACGACTTACCCGTATTCAGAATAAACCATCCAGGAGGCAGCCATGGCCGAACCCGCCGCACGCAAGAAAATCACTATTCCGATGTTGATGGACAAGAAGAAAAAAGGCGAACCCATCGTTCAACTGGCGGTTTACGACTACGAGACGGCAATCGTCGCCGACCGCGTCGGCATCGACATACTGTGCGTGTCCGACACCGGCGGTATGGTGTTGTTCGGGCACGAGTCGACGACTTCCGTGTCGTTCGAAGAAGTGTTGTTCATGGCGCAGGCGGTCAAGCGCGGCTCGCAATACGGGTTGCGCATGGTCGACATGCCGTACATGAGCTTCCATCTCTCGGCGCAGCAGGCGGTCGACAACGCGGCCAAGTACGTGTCACAGGCCGGCGCCGAAGTCATGAAGTGCGAAGGCAACCAGCACCACGCCAAATACATCGAAGCGATCGTCAAGGCCGGCATCCCGGTGCAGGGGCATATCGGCATCTGCCCGATGCGCATCCCTCAGCTGGGAGGCTTCGCGGCGCAAGGCAAGACCGCCGACCGCGCCAAGGAACTCGTCGATGATGCATGGGCGTTCGTCGATGCGGGCTGTTTCTCGATCATGACCGAAGTCGTAACTTCCGAGGTTTCGCAATATCTGACCGAAACGTTGCCGGTACCGGTGATAAGCCTGGGTTCCGGCAATACGTCGGACGGTGTTCATATCATCGGCTCCGACCTCTTCCATCTCTACGAAAAGCACACGCCGCGTCATTCCAAAATTTATTGCGATCTCGTGCCGCTCATCGAAAAAGGCCTGACCGACTATCGCGACGAAGTCAGGAAGCGGATCTACCCGGGCAAGGAACACACGGTGTTCATGAAGGAAGACGAGCTGAAGAAATTCAAAGACAAGGTCGGCTGGAAGAAGTGACTTCGCCCGCGACCGCGAGCGCCGCGCCGGGCGGCGTCGAGATCGTCGCCGCGACCGGCTTTTTCGCCGAGCTCACGCTGGCGCAGCGCGAGCGCGTGGCCGCATTGGGCCGGATCGAAAGCTACCGGCAGGACGGCCAGATCTACAATATCGGCGACGCGGCGACCGATTTCTACGTGCTGGTGGACGGCATGGTGCGCTTCAGCATCGGGCTCGGCACCCGGCGCGCTGCCGCCGGCCAGGTCCTGCGCCGCGGCGAAGTTTTCGGGTGGGCCGCGCTCGTCGAACAGGCGCCGAAACGCATCGCTTCCGCATTCTGCATTTCACCGTGCACCGTGCTGGCCATCAACGGCGACCAGTTGTTGCTGTTGATGGAGGCCGACCACAGCCTGGGTTTCAGGCTCATGAAACAATTGAACGTGCTGATCACCGGCAATCTCACCGCGTTTGCCTCGGGATGATCGCGGATGAGACGATACGTCACGCACTCCAGGGGCATGCCGGCATGCCCCTGATTTTTTGTGGAGGCGGTCCTGCCTGATATCGTCTGGTTGCTCGTAATAGCGTTCGCCGTCGGCACGCTGATCGGCGCCGTCGGCATCGGCGGCATCCTGCTGATTCCGGCATTAAGCACATTCGCCGGTTTGCCCATCCATGCCGCAATGGCGACCGCGCTCTTCACGTTCGCCTTTACCGGCGTCGCCGGAACCATCATGTTCCAGCGCCGCGGCAGCATAAACTGGACCGTTACGCGGCCGGTTTTGCTCGGCGCCGTTTTCTTTGCGTTCATCGGCGCGTGGGTCAATTCCCTGACCGGACCCGGCGCGCTGGCGTTCATACTCGCCGCAATCATCATCTTTGCCGGCGTCTATACCCTCGCCAGATGGCATGGCATGCCGCAACCCGCGTTTGCGGAACGCCCCGCGGCGCAACGTGTGTTGTTGCTCGCGCTCGGCGCGATTGCCGGCTTCGGGTCGGGGTTGACGGGGGTCGGCGGCCCCGCGCTGTCGGTGCCGCTGATGGTGCTGTGTGGATTTCCGGCGCTGACGTCGATCGGAACGAGCCAGGTAATCCAGATAATCGCAGCCGTGTCCGGCACGCTCGCCAATCTGAAATACGGCACGATAGACTACGGCGTGGCCGCCACCGTCACACTGCTCGAAATCTGCGGCGTTTTGCTGGGCGCGCGGATCGTGCACGCGATCAACGCCGACCTGCTGCGCAAATTCGTCGCAGTGCTATGCGTCTTGGTGGGTCTTGGCTTGATGGGGCGCGAACTCGGATGGTTCAGGTAGGCCCGATATTTGCGGCGTTCCTGGCGAAACGCAGTGCCGCGGTATTGCCACTCGTACCTGGCATAGCGGTACCGCAGTGCTTTTCCGACGCGACGAGCGAACACCTCGCCACGCGCCGTGCTGCCGGGCTGTTCGATTTTTCCTTCATGTATTGTGTCGAAATCACCGGCGCCGGAAGCGGCGATTTCCTGCGCGCGGTACAAACGCGCGAGGTCGACACGCTGTCCTGCGGACGCATAGCCTATACGCTGCTGCTGCACGACGACGGCAGCGTGCTCATCGATGCCACCATATGGCGACTCGAAGACGATCGTTACTGGTTGTTTACGGGCCGCCGTGCCGATGCCAATTACATCGCGGATGCTGCACGGGATCACGATGTTGCGCTGAACCAACGGTCACGACAGCAGGCGGTGATCGCCGTCCAGGGACCGGCAAGCCCGGCAATAATCGAGCGCGCCTTGAACGCCCCCGGGGTTCGAACGTTGAAATATTTCTCCTTCACGAAACTGGTCTTCGCAGGCGCTGACTGCTGGCTTGCGCGCATCGGCTATAGCGGCGAGCGCGGCTACGAACTCGTGATTGCAGACGCGGCCGCACCGCAACTGTGGAACGCATTGCTCGCTGCGGGCAAGGACGATGGAATTCTCGAATGCGGCTTCGACGCGATCGATTCGTTGCGCATTGAGGCGGGTCACATATTGTTCACGCATGAACTCGCGTCCGCCACGACGCCGGCCGAACTTGGCATGACCCGTCTGGTCGATTTTACCCGGCCGGCATTTCGTGGCACCGCGTCAGTGCGCGCGCAACGCTGGCGCCCGCCGGCACGGCGCCTGGTCGGGTTGCTGCCGCTGCATCACGCACGCTTCGAACCGGGAGTCCGCGCCACGGAAAAATGCGGCGCTTCGATCATGACCAGCAAAAGCTGGTCGCCGTTACTGGAGCGCGAACTAGCGCTGGGATTCGTGCCGCCCGACCACGCGTATCCGGGCACCCGGGTGATACTCGCGAGCGGTGAACCGGCGCAAGTCGCGCGACTGCCATTCTACGATCCGGCACGGGTGCTGCCGCGCCGGGTGCCGTAACGCTCAATCCATGCCGACGCTGCGTTCGGCGGCGGTCACGGTATTCTCCAGCAGCATGGCGACCGTCATGCGACCGACTCCGCCCGGCACCGGCGTAATACGCGACGCCACGCGGCTCGCCGAGGCGAAATCCACGTCTCCCACCAGCTTGCCGCCCGGCAGGCGGTTAATGCCGACGTCGATGACAACGGCGCCCGGCTTGATCATGGATCCGTCGACGAGACCCGGATTTCCCACGGCCACGACCAGGATGTCTGCCATCGAAGTGTACTGCCGCAAATCCGCGGTCTTGGAGCTGCACACGCTGACCGTCGCGCCGCGGGCGATCAGCATGAGAGCAAGCGGCTTGCCGACGATCGCGCTGCGTCCCACCACGACCGCGCTGCGGCCTTCGATCGGGACGCGCGCGTAATCGAGCATCGTCATCACGCCGAGCGGCGTGCACGGCGCAAGCAGGGTGTGCCCCGCCACCATCGCACCGAGATTCACCCAGTTGAAACCGTCGACGTCCTTGGCCGGCGCGATCGCCTGCAGGATCCGCCCGGAATTCAGGTGCGACGGCAGCGGCAGCTGCACGAGGATTCCATGGATGCGCGGATCCGCATTCAGATTTTGCAGCGTCGCGAACACCTGGTCTTCGGTGCAGTCCGCCGCAAACCGCAGGATCTCCGAATGCACGCCGATATCGTGGCAGGCCTGTGCCTTGTTTTTCAGGTAAATCCGGGACGCCGAATTTTCGCCGACCAGAATCGCCGCGAGCCCCGGCTGCACGCCGCGCGAGTGCAGCAAATGGATGCGCTGCTTCAATTGCGCATAAACCTGCCGGGCGATCGCCGCCCCGTCGAGCAGAGTCGCGGTCATGCTTAAAATCGGGGCGCCGATTGCCGGACAGGCTGCGAGCCGGACTGGTTTGCGGGAAGGTCTTCCCGCGGGCAACGATTTAACGGAAGGTCAGGCGGAAGCGGGAATTTTTTCGGCATTCTTGGCGGCATAGCGTTCGGCAGCGGCGACAGTATTGCATATGAGCATGGTCACTGTCATCGGTCCGACGCCGCCGGGCACGGGCGTGATGTACGACGCTTTTTCCTTGACGCTGTCGAAATCGACGTCGCCGGCGAGACGTCCGTCCGGCAGACGGTTGATGCCGACGTCGATCACGGCCGCCCCGCGCTTGACCATCGGCGCGGTGATCAAACCCGGACAACCCGCGGCCACGATGAGAATATCGGCTAGTATCGTGTACTGGGCGAGGTCGCGCGTCTTGATATGGCAGATGCTCACGGTTGCGTCCTTCGCCATCAGCATCAGCGCCATCGGCTTGCCGACGATGTTGCTGGCACCCACTACCACCACGTTCTGCCCTTCGATCGGGATGTGTTCGTATTCGAGCAGGCACTGCACGCCATACGGCGTGCACGGCGGGAAAATGTTGTTTTCCCCGACCACCAGGCCGCCAACGTTGTACAGATGAAAACCGTCGACGTCCTTGTCGATCGCGATCGCGCCCAGCAGATGACGGGTTTCGAGTTGCGGCGGCAGCGGCAATTGCACGAGAATGCCGTGGATCGCCGGATTGCGGTTGAGTTCCGCGATCCGCTGAATGATCGGCGCCTCGTCGGTGTCGGCGGGAAATTCATGCGTTTCCGAATGCAGCCCGACTTCGGCGCAGGCCTTGACCTTGTTGCGCACATAGAGGCGCGAGGCCGGGTTGTTGCCGACGATGACGACCGCGAGTCCCGGCGTGATGCCGTGCGCCTTCAGCACGTCCACCCGCTTCTTCCATTCGCTCCTGACGTGGCGGGCGACCGCGTTGCCGTCGATGATTTTTGCCGTCATTGTTCGGTGCGTCAGCTCAGTTCGGCCGGAATCCGACTACGATAAATAACAGCATGCTGAATCCCATCAGGCCCATCGCTGCTTCGCGCGTCATACAGCCACCAGTCCATATCAGCCCTCTCAACCCTTGACACGCTTCGAGTACGCGTCGACGAAATCGGCCGCCGCCTTGCTGCCGCGGGAAAATGATTTCATCGCCTCCTCGTGCAGGATGGACAATGCCTGCATCTTGATTTCGTTGGAGCGGTCGTTTTCGACCAGGTCGGCGAGCTTGCGCGGACGCGGCACGTCGACTTCAAGCACGGTGCGCACCTGGGTCGGAATGTTCGACATGATCAGCAGGCGATCGGCGAGGAATATCGCCTCGTCGATGTCGGTTGTCACGAAGAAATTGGTGCGGCGGTTTTCTTCGTACAAGGCCGAGTAGTATTCCCACATCAGTTCCTTGGTCATCGCATCGAGTCCGCGGAACGGTTCGTCGAGTATCATCACCTCGGGATTGTTGATCATGGCGCGTGCGAGTTCCGCGCGGCGCTGCATGCCGCCCGACAACTGGGTCGGATATTTTTTGCGAAAGTCGCGCAGGCCGACCTTGTTGAGAAGAAACTCGGCAAGCTCGACTGTTTGCGGCGTGAGTTCGCCGCGTGCACGCGGGCCGTAAAGTATGTTGTCCCAGGTCGTCATCCACGGGAACAGCGCGCTTTCCTGAAACAGGACCAGCCGGTCGCGCGCCGGCCCCTCGATGCGCTCGCCGTTGAGTTCGAGGGTGCCGCTCGTCGGCTGCTCGAACCCGGCCAGAAGGCGGATCAGCGTGCTCTTGCCGCAGCCCGACGGTCCTATCATGACAGTCAGTTTGGCGCGCTCTATCGTAAACGAGCAGTCTTTGACCACCTCCTTGCTGAAATGCGCCGCGCCGTAGCTCTTGCAAACGTTACGGACGGCAATTTCGCCCGCCTTGATGGCAGGCCTGTCAGTTGTCAGTTCGCTCATATCCCTGTTTATCGCTCAACGCAACCGCATCCACGGCGTCACGCGCGCGCCGACCGCACGCAGAAGCTCGCTTGAAACGTAGCCCGCTATGCCAATGCTGATCATGCCAACCACCACCTGCTCGTAGGAACCGCCGACGTAGGAATTCCAGATAAAAAAGCCCAACCCCCCGCCACTGGACCCGGCATCCTGGCTGCCGCCGCCTGAAATCATCTCCGCGGCGACGACCACGTTCCAGGTAATGCCCATGCCGACAGATGATCCGACCATAATCGACGGCAAGGTCCCGGGAAGGATGATGCGTCGAAAGATGTCCCATTGGCTTGACCCCATGGACTGCGCGGCCTGGAAATAGCGCACGTCGATCGATCGCGCGCCACCCACAACGTTGATGACGATGGTGTAGAAGGCGCCCAGAAAGGTCACAAAGGCAATCGACAGTTCCTGCGTCGGCCAGAAGATAATCGACGCGGGCACCCACGCGAGCGGCGGAATCGGCCGCAATACTTCGAACACCGGGAAACCCACGCCATACGCGGTGCGGCTGACCGCCAGCAGCAAGCCGAAAGGTATGCCAACCAGCATCGCGGTTACGAAACCGGACATCACGCGGAAAAAACTCATATACCAGCTCTGCCAATAACCCGCGTCGCCGATTACACCGGCCCATGCGTGCAAAACTTCGGTCGGCGCCGGCACCGCGCCTATCCACGGCAGATAGACAGGCTTCAGGTCAATTCCGGTGAGCGCATTGCGTAGCCACTCGAACGATTCCCATTTGATCCAGAATTTGGACAACGAGCCGATTTCCCATAGCACGAGAAACACCGCGATAGAAACGACGCCGCGCCAAAGGCTCGAACTGACCAGGGCTTTTTTCCGGATCGCCACGGCTCAACCCTCCTTCTCACCCGCGGCGAACGCCTTGAGCGCTTCCTCGTGCACAGCGTCGTTGGTTTCCTCCATCAATTCGCGAAAGCGCCGGGATGTCAGCACGCTATAGTCGCGCGGATGCGGAATGTCCACCTCGAGTATTTTTTTCGGCTTGCACGGCCGCGTCGTCATGATGGCGACCTTGTGGCCGAGGAATATCGCCTCTTCGAGATCGTGCGTGATGAAGAAGATCGTCACCTTGTTCTTGTAGTAGATCTCGAGCAGAGCCTCGTGCATGACCGACTTCGTCAGCGAGTCGAGCGCGCGGTAAGGCTCGTCAAGCAGCAGCACCTTCGGATCGTTCATCAGCGCGCGCACGATTTCAACGCGCCGGCGCATCCCGGACGAAACTTCGCCCGGAAAATTATGCTCGACCCCGCCCAGACCCGCATCAGCCATCATGTCCAAAGCTTTTTCGATCGCCTCCGCCTTGCTCATTGCACCCTGCATGATCGGGCCGAATGCAACATTCTCAAGATTGGTTTTCCAGGGGAAAAGCGCGCCGTTCTGAAATACGACGATGCGGTCGGAACCGGGCTCCGCCTTCGGCTTTTCGGTGCTGCACAGCACCTCGCCATCGAGCAGAATGCGACCCGATGTTATCTCGTGAAATCCCGCGATCGCGTTGAGCAGCGTTGTCTTGCCGCAACCGGAAGGACCGACAATCATGCAGATCTCACCCGCACTGATTTCAAGCGAGCAATGATCGACCGCCATGACCGCTGCGCCGTCGGGATCGTAGATCTTGACCACGTTATCGATGCTGATTGCACCTTGCGTGGCGCGCCGATTGCTCTTTGGCTGCAATACCGCGGCCATATTACCGGTTTCCCAGCGCGAGTTCGCGCGTGCGCCATTGCATCAGATAATCGCCGAGCACGCGCACCAATGCGCTGGTGGTATAGCCGACGAACCCCAGCGTAATCATGCCGATGACTATCGTCGGGTAGCGCACCATGGTGTACGAGGTATTGATCACATAACCGAGCCCGTATTGCCCTGAAACCATTTCCGCGGCGACCAGCGAGAACCACGATACGCCCACGGAAATCTGCAAGCCCGTGAAAATGAACGGCAGTGCGCCGGGCGCGATTACGTGGCGGAAAATCTGCGCGCGTTTGGCCCCCAGACAATAGGCGGCGCGGACATACGATTCATCGATCGACTCGACGCCCAGCATCGTATTCAATGCCGTGGCGAAAAAAGATGCCAGGAAAGTGAGGAAAATGACTGCTGATTCGGTCGCGATGAACATGACGATCGCCAGCGGCACCCACGCCAGGATTGGAATCGGACGCAACGTCTCGAACACCGGAAAGACGTATTCCTTGAACTTCCTCGACCACCCTAGAAACAGCCCGAACGGCACACCAAGCACCGTGGCAAGAAAAAACGCCCGCGCAACGCGCCAGATGCTGACCCAGATGTGCGTGTAATACTCGGCGGTATATATCGACAGGCCATAGGTCGGGTTCGGACTCAGCCACTCTGCAACCACGGTGGTAATTCCGGGCATCTCCCGAAAACGTGGCAGTTTCCAGACCTCGACCGACAAATACCAGAACCCGATAAACAGCGAAAATCCGGCCAGCATCAGATAGGGGCGCGGACTTTTGATCCATTGCAGAAACCGGTAAAGCGTGAGGTTCATGCCCTGGATGTCGCCCGCGTGCATGCGGCGATGAATCCGGCGCAACTGTGCAATCAAATCCGGCACGGTGAAGTCGCGCGTAATCATGGTGGCGAAGCGGCTCATGACAACGTCGCCGGTGTCCGGCTCCGCTTCGAACTTGCGCAGCAATTCGTTGCCGTTGATGCGGACTATCTCCGCCGCCTCTTTGCACACTGCTTTCGCCAGCCGGTGCGGGAACTTCTCCAGCAGCGCGGCCCAGCCGAAAACATCGCCGGCGCCGAGCAGCTTGAGCGGCCGCCGCGCCTGCGCCCCGGGCGCCAATTCGTGCTCGACCCGGCCGGACACAATGATGTAGATATCGTCGGCATTGCCGCCGACGTCATAAATCATTGCATCGCGCTCGTAAACAGCAAACCGGCCCAGCGCGGCAATCTTGCGCAGCAGGCCGTCTTCAACCACCTGAAACGGCATGGTTTGCTTAAGGATCGCCAGCAGCCGCTCCAACGCCGCCCTCTCTGTTTGCGATTCCATGTTTACCTGATGTTCTCCGGTCGCGACAAAAGAGCCGGCGAACTGGCCGGCTCGAGCTCAGTCCTTTAGTTGGCCGGTTTGAAGTCCGAATCCGGCAATGCCGTGACCTGTCCGATCGGCGCCTTGAGATTGCGCTCCTTCAATACGGCGTCGGCGAATTCCGGCATGACCGCTTCCGGGCGCAACTTGGGCGTATTGATGCTCTTGATCGAGAACAGGAACGTGGTGGCGCGATCAAGCAATTCACGCGATGCCGGCGTGATCGTGTATTGCAGGCTGTTGCGTACTTTGGCGCCGTCCTGCTCGGGTCCATATGCGCCGTACAGCGAATACCACAGGACCTTGTCGGTGAACCCGGTCGTTTGCTGCTTCGCCATGCGGATGATTTCCTGCGAGTTCTTGGGGTCGCCGAAGAAAAGCTGCGCGTCGAGTTCCGCGTTCATCCACGCCTTGACCACGTCCGGCCGCTGCTTGATGAGATCGGCGCGCATGGCGAGGAAACCCGCGTCATTTTCCTGCGGCGTCACTCCGGTAATCACGCGGCGTGCCAGACCTTCCTGTACGAGCTTCGAAGCAGTCGGCTCCCAGATCACCGCCGCATCGATTTTGCCGGCGCGAAAGTTGCTGGTGATGACCTCGATGTTCTGATTCAGATAGGCCGCAGGATTGACTTTGTATTTCAAGTACACCGCTTGCGCGAAGCGATCAGTGCAGCTGCCCTTGGGTACCGCGATCTGCTTGCCGTCGAGCCACTTGATTGCATCCAGGGTGGTCGCGAATTTTGGTGCATCATTGCGCACCAGAAAAATATTGCATTGATCGTGGGCGAGCCCGAGGTTGCCGACAATCCGGATATCGGCGACGTCCTGCTTGGTGGTCGAAACGATCGAGGGCATGTCGCCCATGTAACCGATGTGCTGCTTGCCGGCAAGCATGTTGTTGACGATGATCGCGCCCTGCAGTCCTATCTGGAATTCGACCTTCGATCCTTTGGGCAGGTATTTTTCATAGAACTTCTTGCCGCGCATGATCACGCCGGACCACGATTGCGTGTAATACGGCTGATACCCGACCACAAGTTCGACCGGCTCGCCGGGTTTGCCGAAATTAATGTCGGCTGCCTGCACGATTCCGCCCAGCATCACGGCAGCCGCAGCCGCGCCCAGCAAGTGCACCAACCGCTGCAATTTGTTCATGACACCCTCCTGTGTGGTTAACAAGTTCTGCTACCCGTTTTTTATTTTGCCGCACCCGATACTTGCCTTGATTCTCAACGCATCTGCATGTATCCCTTGTTACTTTGAACCGGACGATACCAGATACCGCGCGATCAGCGACGAGAGCCGGCGCATGACCAGATAGCCGGACGCCGGATCGTTTTCAAGCACGCCGAGCGCCGCCTTGCCGTTGATGCGCAACACCTGCGACGGCTCCAGGCACGTCGCCCGCGCGATGCGCCGCGGCTGACTGTCCAGCAGTGCCGCCCAGCCGAACACTTCGCCCTTGCGCAGCATGAAACCCGCCGGACTCACCCGCTCGTCGCGCCCGATCAGAAATTCGACGCGCCCCGCTTCGAGAATGAAGAAATCGTCCGCCGGATCGCCGACGTCGTACAAGGCGCGGCCCGCGTCGAATTGCTCTTTTTTGGCCAGATCCGTCAGCGCTTTCAGCGTCCGAGCCGAAACGCCGACCAGCAATTCCGCCGCGCTCAACGCGCTTTGTGCGACGACGTAAATCGAATCGCCTTCGACCTGCACCGGAAAGCTTTCCAGCGGCGCTTCCGCAAGACCGATCGCCGCGCCCGTCCGGATGTCCCACTGCCACAGGTGCTGATGGCAAGTCAGGACCGCGCCGTCATAGAGGCCCTCGCACAATGCCACATCCTGATGCGGGCACATCGCCTGATAGGCGAAGTATTCGTTGCCTGCGTTGGCGACGAGCAGCTTCGTTCCGCCGTCGACCGCGCACTCCACCATACCGTTGGCGGGCACCTGGCTCTTCGGACATACGAATGTTTTACTCATCTCGTTTCAGCTGAACTTGTCGTAGCGGATATTATCCGCCGTGAGCTTGGCTTGCAGCAAAAGCATGCGGATCGCGCCGTCGACCGCCGGTGGCGGCCCCGCGAGATAGGCGCGGACATTCTGGTATCTGCCTTCCATGTGCCTGGCCGCGACTTCATGCACGAGTCCGCGATCGAAGCCGAGCGCGGGATGCGAGGCCCGCGCTTCATCCGGCACCTCTTCGTCGGACAACGCTATCGTCACGCGCAGCCTGGCCGGAAACTCCCCGGCGAGCTGCCCGAGTTCAGCAAGGTAAAACGCGTCGGCGTAAGTCCGCACGCCGAAAAATACGTCGCCCGCGTACTGATTGAAATAATGTTCCTGGCGCGCGCGCGACAATATCGACAGCATGCCGGCGATGCCGCTGCCTCCCGCGATGCACAGAATGTTCTTGCCGAGATTCGGATAAAACGTCGCCGCGCCCAGTGGCCCGAACCACTCGACCTGCTGGCCTTCGATCTTGCCGTTGAAAAGCCACTCGGACGCGCCGCCGCCCGGTTTTTTCTTGACTACAAAATCGAGCCGCCGCGCCGCGCGGTCGAAGTTGACCATCGAGTAACCGCGGTAACCCGCGACACCGGGCACCTGCACGACCACGAACTGGCCCGCGTCGAAGTCGCACGGCGTATCGAGCGCAATGGAAAAAGCGGTCACGTCCGGCGTCAGCACGCGCGCTTCTTCCACGGTGCCGCGCCCGAACACCGGCGTACACGCCCCGGGGTCCATCGCATAAACAAAATTGGCCACCTCGAGCGTGCAGTCGCCCTTCGCTGTGCATTGGCATAGCAGTACTTCGCCGGGCTGCTTAAGGTATTTGCGTCCGCCGGCCTGCGGCCACGCATCCTCCACTTCGCCCGTTACCAATTTCGCCTTGCAGGTCCCGCAAGTGCCCGTGCCGCACTCGTACGGCAGATGAATGCCGGCGGCGAGCCCCGCGTAGAGCATACGCGCGCCGGGCGCGGCGTCGAACTGAAACGCGCGGTTGCGCGCGTTGACCTGTATGCGCATCGGATCGGGCTAGAACGGTATGTGGTAACCGAAGCCGAACTGCCGCGTGTCGAGCTTGACCACGCGCTTTAACAGGGTCGGCGTCGCGGCATCGGTTTTAACCGTATCGATATAACGGCCGACCGCGAACAGTTCCGTTGCGCCGCCGTCGAGCGTCGTCCTGAACACCTGGAGCGCGGATACCACCGTTGCCTGTTGCGCCGCTTCATCGGTTTCGACCGTGTAAACGGTGACGTGCCGCGTCACCGGCGAATGATCGCTGTTGTGGCGCGGCAGATTGGTGAACAGCAGCTGCATTCCGGCTTTGTCATGCTCGAGCCAGATCATGTCTTTGCGGATTTCCGGGCTGTGCGCGGTGATCGTGTACTGGAACTGGCTGTCGCAGAGGTCCAGGTAGGCCTTGAAATTCTTCGCGTCGAGCGCAAGGCACGACCGGTAAACAAGTTCTTCGATCGCCGTTCTGTCGGGTTTCATTTGTTGCTCCTCCATGGCGGGGCCGTGCCATCCCGGCGGCCGCTGCCGAAAAACGAATTACGCGGCGGCGCTCGCCTTGCGGTCGCCGTACGGATCGTACGCTTTGCGGCCCATGCGCCTGCTCCATTCGGCGTAGAAGTGGCGCATGCCACCTTCGTCATGGATCGTCATGTTTTCTTCGCGGCCATGCAGCACCCAGGTCGGCTCGCTTCCCGGGTGCATCGCGCGTCCCTGGCCGTGCACGCCCAGCAAATCTTCGTGCAGGTTGCGCCCGAACGGTCCCCAGATCATGTTGTGATCGCGAATGCGCTCGGCGCGCTGCTCCGGCGTATCGCTTTTCAGTCCGAGGCCGCGAAATTCGATCAGCAGCTTGTTGGGACCCAGCGGGATCGACGTATCCATGCGCAATACGGAAGTGCGCAGGTTATAGGTCATGCCCGGAAAAATATCGATCAGTATCCAGCCGCCGGGCGCGAGCCCCGGCCAACCCACGCCGCGCGCCTTGCTGCCTTCGTAAGCGTCGTACTTGATTTCCATCGAGCCGACCGAAGCGTGCCCGTTCGGATAGCCGGTGTACTTGCGATCGAAGTAACCGGGCTGCAGCATGCCGGTCACCCGGTTAAAGTAGTGCATGTAGTCGTGGTAGAACTCGCTGTTGGTATCGTGCCACAGCTTGTAGTTCGTGTCGACGACGGCCTTGTGATAATGGAACACCTCGAGCGGCATCGACATGTTCTCCTGCAGCATGTCGAGCGATTCGCCGATATATTCCTTGAGCGTGCACGCATTGTCGTCGGTATTCACCCACACGAATCCGCCGAAGCCGACCTCGGCGCGCACCTCGCGCAAGCCGGCGTCCGCCTTGCAGAAGCGTTTCTGGAAGCCCTGCTCTTCGCGCGAAATATCGGTACAGTTGCCTTTGGTGTCGAACGACCACGCGTGGAATATGCAAGTGATGCGCTTGGCATTGCCTACCGGATCGTAAAGCAGCGTATTGCCGCGATGCGGGCACACGTTATAGAAGCTGCGTATCCGCATGTCTTCGCCGCGTACGACGATGAGCGGTGTGCCGCCCGGATGATAAAACGTGCGGTAATCGTACGCGTTCGGAACCTCGGACTCATGGCACGCGATGATCCAGCACCTGTTGAAAATTTTTTCACGCTCTTCTGCAAACAACTGCTCGTCCGTATAGATGCGGCTGTCGACGAAATGCGATTGCGGAAACTTGGGCTGCTGATTCCATTGCGTCGCGCTTTTCGACATAAGGCCTCCTCACGTTTATATCCGGCGTGGCCGAAATTTAACCCACCACACGCAGATTTCATGCCAACCCGCTGCCGGCAAGTACGCACTGGGGAAACTGGAGGTAGAGAAAACTGAAGGCGGAGATAGAGCCCCGTCCGGTTTCAAAACGAAACGGCGCCTGGGCTGTCGGGAAACAACGGGACGCTCAGGGTTGCGGCGGCTTGCCGTTCTGGCGATCGTCCAGGATCTGAAAAAACATCTCATCGCGCTTGATCATGCCCAGTTCGCTGCGGGCCCGTTCCTCGATCGCGTCCAGGCCCTGCTTCAAATCCCGCACCTCGGCGTCGAGTGCGGCATTGCGCAGCGCCAGCTTCTCATTGGTCTCGCGCTGCGCGCGCACCTGGTGATCGACCTCCCACACGCGCAACCAGCTGCCCTTGCCCAGCCACAGCGGGTGCTGCAGCAGCGCAATCAGGGCGATGAGCGCGATGGAAACGAACTTCACGCCGTGTGCGTTCCCATGTCAGCGCAGCTGGTAGAACGCCGCGCGGCCCGGGTAAGCCGAAGCGTCGCCCAGGTCTTCCTCTATGCGCAGCAACTGGTTGTACTTGGCGAGGCGGTCCGACCGGCACAGCGAACCGGTCTTGATTTGCATCGCATTGGTGGCCACCGCGATGTCGGCGATCGTGGTGTCCTCGGTTTCACCCGACCGGTGGGAGACGACCGAGGTGTAGCCCGCGCGCTTCGCCATTTCGATGGCGGCGAGCGTTTCGGTCAGCGTGCCGATCTGGTTGACTTTGATCAATACCGAGTTGGCGATGCCCTCGGCGATGCCTTTCGCGATGATTTTCGTGTTCGTCACGAAAATGTCGTCGCCGACCAGCTGGACTTTTTTGCCCAGCCGCTGCGTCAGCAGCTTCCAGCCGTCCCAGTCGTTCTCGGCCATGCCGTCTTCAATGCTGATTATCGGATACTGTTCGCACCAGCCGGCGAGCAGGTCGGCGAATTCCGCGGCTTTGAGCGTCTTGCCTTCGCACGCGAGCGTGTATTCGCCATCCACGAAGAACTCGGAGCTCGCGCAATCGAGCGCCAGTGCGACATCGACGCCCGGCGTATAACCCGCGGCGCCGATCGCTTCCATGATGAGCTTGATCGCCGCCTCGTGGTTCGCGAGCCGCGGCGCGAATCCACCTTCGTCGCCGACGGCGGTCGACAGCCCCTTGTCCTTCAGCAATTTTTTCAACGAGTGAAAAACTTCAGAACCGCAGCGCAAGGCGTCCTTGAAAGTCGGCAACCCGAGAGGCACGAGCATGAATTCCTGCAAATCAAGGCTGTTGTCGGCGTGCGCGCCACCGTTGATGACGTTCATCATGGGCACCGGCATCGACATCGCGCCGGCGCCGCCGAGATAGCGGTGTAGCGGCAGGCCGCACTCTTCCGCCGCGGCCTTCGCGACCGCCAGCGACACCGCGAGCGTCGCATTGGCGCCGAGGCGCGATTTATTTTCCGTGCCGTCAAGGTCGATCAGCGTTTGATCGACGAAACGCTGTTCGACGGCATCGAGCCCGATGATCGCTTCGCAAATTTCCGTATTGACGTTCTCGACCGCGTGCTGCACGCCCTTGCCGAAGTAGCGCTTGTGGTCGCCGTCGCGCAGTTCGATCGCTTCGCGCGAGCCCGTGGACGCGCCGGACGGCACCGCGGCGCGCCCGAGCACGCCGGATTCGAGCAGCACGTCGGCCTCCACCGTCGGCAGTCCCCGTGAATCCAGAATTTCGCGCGCAATCACATCGACTATGGCACTCATGATTTTCCCTGACCTGTAATTAGTTGTTCGGCGAAACCGCGCTGCTTGACCAGGGCATCTAGCGCCTGCAAGGTCTCCAGCAGCACTTTCATATGCTTGAGCGGCCACGCATTGGGGCCGTCCGACAGCGCTTTTTCCGGGTTGGGATGCGTTTCCATGAAGAGTCCCGAAATGCCGCTGGCGACCGCTGCGCGCGCCAGCACCGGGATGAATTCGCGCTGCCCGCCGCTCGACGTGCCCTGCCCCCCAGGCAGCTGCACCGAATGCGTCGCGTCGTACACCACGGGGCAGCCGGTTTCGCGCATGATCATCAGCGAGCGCATGTCGGACACCAGGTTGTTGTAACCGAAGCTGGCGCCGCGCTCGCACACCATGATGTTGTCCTGTCGGCTGACCTCGCGCGCCTTGTCGACCACGTTCTTCATGTCACCGGGCGCGAGAAACTGCCCCTTCTTGATGTTGACCGGCCTGCCGGCGCCCGCCACGGCATGGATGAAATCCGTCTGGCGGCATAAAAAGGCCGGCGTCTGCAGCACGTCGACTACGGCGGCGACGGCTTTGATTTGGTCCATCTCGTGAACGTCGGTCAGGACGGGTACGCCGATTTGAGTCCTGACGTCCGCGAGTATTTTGAGTCCTTCGTCCATGCCGACGCCGCGGAACGACTTGCCAGAGCTGCGGTTCGCCTTGTCGAACGACGATTTATAAATAAACGGCACGCCGACGGCCGCGCAGATTTCTTTGAGCTGACCCGCGGTATCGAATGCGAGCTGGCGCGATTCGATCGCGCACGGGCCTGCTATCAGAAAAAGCGGCTGACTAAGGCCGGCTTCAAATCCGCATAGTTTCACGGCGCGTCACGCGATGTTCTGCAGCTTCGGCGCTGCGGCGGGAAACGAACCGGTGACTTTCGCATTGTCCAGTGCGGCGCGAATAAAAGCGTTGAAGAGCGGATGCCCGCTGCGCGGAGTCGACGTGAATTCAGGATGGAACTGGCAACCAACGAACCATGGATGGGCAAGCTTGCCGTCAACCGGCAGCTCGATCATTTCGCACAACTCTTCCTTGGCGGAAACGCCGGACACGCGCATGCCTGCGGCTTCTATGCGCGGCAGATAATGATTGTTTACCTCATAGCGATGGCGGTGCCGCTCCACGATGCGATCCGCACCGTAGACTTCGCGCACGGTGCTACCCGCCTTGAGCAGGCACTCCTGGCCGCCCAGGCGCATCGTACCGCCGAGATCGGAGGTTGCGTTGCGGTGCTCGACGCGGCCGTCGCGCTCCTGCCATTCGGTGATCAGCGCGATTACCGGATGCGGCGTATCCGGCTCGAATTCCGTGCTGTGCGCGCCATCGAGCCCGACCACGTTGCGCGCGAATTCGATCACCGCCAGCTGCATGCCGAGGCAGATGCCGAGGTACGGCAGCTTGTTTTCGCGCGCGTACCGGATGGCCTTGATCTTGCCTTCGACGCCGCGCTTGCCGAAACCGCCCGGCACCAGGATCGCGTCCATATTGGCGAGGCAGGCCGTGCCGTTCTGCTCGATCGACTCGGAGTCGATGTAATTGATATTGATTTTCGCGCCGGTGTGTATGCCGGCATGGATCAACGCCTCGGACAATGACTTGTACGACTCGGTCAGATCGACATACTTGCCGACGAGCGCGATCGATACGGTTTTCGTCGGATGCTCGAGAGCAAACACGAGTTTGTCCCACACCGCGAGGTCGGCGCGCGGCGGAGAAATCTCCAGCTTGCGGCAGACGATGTCGTCGAGATTCTGCGCGTGCAGCATACCCGGGATCTTGTAAATGCTGTCGGTGTCGACCGCCGAGATCACCGCCTCGACCTGGACGTTGGTGAAGAGCGCGATCTTGCGCCGCTCGTCGGCGGGCAGCGTGCGGTCAGCGCGGCACAGCAGTACGTCGGGCTGAATACCGATTTCGCGCAGTTCCTTGACGGAGTGCTGGGTCGGCTTGGTTTTGATTTCGCCCGCCGACGCGATGTACGGCACCAGCGTCAGATGGATATAGCAGACGTTGTTGCGGCCGATCTCGATACCCATCTGGCGGATCGCCTCGAGGAACGGCAGCGACTCGATATCGCCGACCGTGCCGCCGATTTCGACGATCGCAACCTCGGCATCGGCGGCGCCGCGCTTGATGAACAGCTTGATTTCGTCGGTGATGTGCGGAATGACCTGCACCGTGCCGCCGAGATAATCGCCGCGCCGCTCCTTCTTGATCACGCTTTCGTAGATCTGGCCGGTCGTGAAGTTGTTGCGCTTGCCCATCTTGGCGCTGACGAAGCGCTCGTAGTGGCCAAGGTCGAGGTCGGTTTCAGCGCCGTCGTCGGTGACGAACACCTCACCGTGCTGAAAGGGGCTCATGGTGCCGGGATCCACGTTGATATAGGGATCCAGCTTCAGCATCGAGACTTTGAGGCCGCGGGTTTCGAGAATCGCGGCGAGGGAGGCGGCAGCGATACCTTTGCCTAGGGAGGAGACTACACCACCTGTGACAAAGATATATTTGGTCATTTCATGTCATACCAGCCGTTTGCACATTCTAGCGCAATCGGCGGCGGCACTCAATGAAATTCGCGCCCGATCAGCGGGTTTCAACGCGGCGGCGGCGCTTTTTTGGCTTCGCTCGCGAGGTACAGCCAGGTTTCAACCACCGTGTCGGGATTGAGCGAAAGGCTGCCGATGCCCTCGTCCATCAGCCATTTCGCCAGATCAGGGTGGTCCGACGGTCCCTGCCCGCAAATGCCCACGTATTTGCCCGCCTTGCGGCACGCCTGGATCGCCAGATGCAGCATGTGCTTGACCGCGGGATCGCGCTCGTCGAACCCTTCTGCGATGATGCCGGAGTCGCGGTCGAGCGCCAGCGTCATCTGGGTCATGTCGTTGGAGCCGATCGAGAACCCGTCGAAATGCTCGAGGAATGCGTCCGCCAGGATCGCGTTCGACGGGATCTCGCACATCATGATGATCCGCAGGCCGTTCTCGCCGCGCTTCAAGCCGTTTTGCGCCAGTGCTTCGATGACGTTCTTCGCCTCCCCGACGGTACGGACGAACGGCACCATGAGTTCGACGTTGGTCAAACCCATCTCGTCGCGCACCTTCTTCATCGCGCGGCATTCGAGCGCGAAGCAGTCGCGGAACCCCGGGGCGATATAGCGCGAAGCGCCGCGGAAGCCGAGCATCGGATTTTCCTCGTGCGGCTCGTACTTGGAGCCGCCGGTCAGGCTCGAATACTCGTTCGACTTGAAATCCGACAGTCGCACGATTACCGGCTTCGGCCAGAATGCGGCGCCGAGAGTGGCGACACCTTCGCACAGTTTTTCCACATAAAACTCGACCGGATTGGCGTAGCCCGCCGCATGCTGTTCGACCGCGAGCTTCAAATCACCCGGCAGGTCCGGGTACGCCAGCACTGCCTTCGGGTGCACGCCTATCATGCGCGCAATAATGAATTCGAGTCTCGCCAACCCCACGCCGTCGTTGGGCAGGCGCTGGAACTCGAATGCGAGCTCAGGATTTCCGACATTCATCGTGATTTTGAGCGGGGCCTTGGGCATTGCTTCGAGCGACAAATCGATCACCTCGACTTCGAGTATGCCGCGGTACACGAAACCCGTGTCCCCCTCGGCGCACGACACCGTGACCGGTCTGCCGTCTTTCAACACGCGAGTCGCGTCACCGCACCCGACGACTGCAGGAATGCCGAGTTCGCGCGCGATAATCGCCGCGTGGCAGGTGCGTCCGCCGCGGTTGGTGATGATTGCCGAAGCGCGTTTCATGACCGGCTCCCAATCCGGATCCGTCATGTCCGTCACCAGCACATCTCCCGGTTGCACGCGGTCCATCTCCGCCGCGCTTTGCACGAGCTTCACCGGCCCCGCGCCGACCCTTTGCCCGATCGCGCGACCCGACGCGAGCACGTCGGAGCGTTGCTTCAGCCGATAGCGGCGCAGCGTGTCCACTTTCTCGCTCGCTTTGACGGTCTCCGGACGGGCCTGCAGGATGTAAAGCTTGCCATCCACGCCGTCGCGCCCCCATTCGATGTCCATCGCTCGCTGGTAGTGCTGCTCGATGATCAGCGCGGCGCGCGCAAGTTCCTCGACATCGGCGTCGCTGATCGAAAAACGGCGCCGCTCGACTTCCGGCACGTCGTCCGTGCGCACCGATTTGCCCGCCGCGCGCGCGTCGGTAAACGTCATGCGCAATGCTTTCGAACCAAGGTTGCGCCGGATGATTGCCTTCTTGCCTGCCTTGAGCGCCGGCTTGTAGACGTAGAATTCGTCCGGATTGACCTGTCCCTGCACCACCGTTTCACCGAGTCCGTACGCGGAAGTGATGAACACGACCTGGTCGAAACCCGATTCGGTATCGAGAGTGAACATCACCCCGCTCGCGGCGAGATCGCTGCGCACCATGCGCTGGATGCCCGCGGACAGCGCGACGTCGGCGTGGATGAAATTCTTGTGCACGCGGTACGAAATCGCGCGATCGTTATACAGCGATGCAAACACATGCTTGACCGCGTCGAGTACGCTCGCGAGCCCGTGAATGTTGAGGAAAGTCTCCTGCTGACCGGCGAACGATGCGTCGGGGAGGTCTTCGGCGGTGGCCGACGAGCGCACGGCCACGGACAGGTCGCCGTTTGCCCCCTGCTGCAGCGCCTCGTACGCGCGCCCGATATCCTGTTCGAGCTGCGCGGGAAACGGCTGCGCGGTGATCCAGCCGCGGATTTCCGCGCCGGCGACCGCCAGCGCATTCACGTCGTCGACATCGAGCTTTTCAAGCTTGTCCTCAATCCGCTTGGCAAGCCCGCCGTGCGCGAGAAAATCGCGATAGGCCTGCGCGGTGGTCGCAAAGCCACCGGGCACGCGCACGCCTGCGCCCGCGAGCTGACCGATCATCTCCCCCAGCGAGGCATTCTTGCCGCCCACCCTCCCGACATCTTGCATGCGGAGCTTTTCGAAAGCGATGACGTACGAATCGTTACTCATGAACCACCCATCGGATTTGTGCAAAGCATCAAAAGCGGCTATTTTACCGGTTATCCCTTCCTTGGCCATTGCGATGCCGCAAAAGCGCTCCGCCTTCTTCATTTCCGACCGCACCGGCATCACCGCCGAGATGCTCGGCCACAGTCTGCTCACGCAATTCGAGATGGTGTCGTTCAACGAAGTCACGCTGCCGTTCGTCGACTCGATCGAAAAAGCGCGGGCGGCGGTCACGCAGATCAACGACCAGGGCGCCAAAGACGGAACGCGCCCGCTGATATTCAGCACGCTGGTCAACCAGGACGTATCGGGCGTGGTGGCGCAAGCCAGCGCACTGTTCCTGGATTGCTTCGATATTTTTATCCTGCCGATGGAAAAAGAGCTTGGCGTGCTGGCCTCGCACGCGGTCGGCCGCTCGCACAGCGCAACCGATTTCGCCAACTACCATCATCGCATCGAGGCGGTGAATTACTCGTTAAGCCATGACGACGGCGTTTCCACGCGCGATCTGGCGGAGGCCGACGTGATCCTCGTCGGCGTTTCGCGCTGCGGCAAGACACCGACCTGCCTCTATCTCGCGATGCAATTCGGCATCCGCGCGGCCAACTATCCGCTGGTTCCGGAGGACTTCGCCAGCATGCAGTTGCCCGGCAAGGTCAAGTCACTGCGCAAACGCCTGTTCGGTCTCACGATCAAGCCCGACCGTCTGGAGAAAATCCGCAACGAGCGGCGTCCCGGCAGCACTTACGCAACGCGCTCCAATTGCGAATTCGAGGTCCGCGAGGCCGAGGCGTTGATGCGTCAGGAAGGCATTCCCTATTTGGACGTGACCAGCAAATCGGTCGAGGAACTCGCGACCACTATATTGCAGCAGGCGAGCCTGGTACGCCGCGTCTACTGACGGCCTCGGCGCGCCTCAAGCTGGCGCACGCGCTCGAACAAGCACACTGCCGCGGCCGCGGCGATGTTGAGCGATTCCGCGCGCCCCGGCATTGGAATTGCCACCACTTCATGCGCGACAGCCGTGAGTTCCGGCGACAATCCCGCGCCCTCGTTGCCGAACACGAGCGCCACCTCACCGGCGAGATCGGCATCAAAAACCGCCTTTTCCGCCCGGTGACTGGTCGCGATCACTCTTCCCCTGAATTCGCGCGCGAGCAGATGCAAATCGCATTGCTCGTATATCTGCAGCATGAAATGCGCGCCCATTCCTGCGCGCAGCACGCGCGGCGACCATGCATGGACCGACAATCGCGACAGAAAAACATGCTCGACGCCGCTGGCCGCCGCAGACCGCAACAGCGAACCAAGGTTGCCCGGGTCCTGAATGTCCTCGAGCATCACGCACGCGCCGATATGCGCGGGGACTACCGGCGGGCGCGGCGTCTTGACTGTCGCCAGTACGCCGGTGGGCGTTGCGACCGTCGACAGTTGTTGGAAAAGCTGGTCGGAGAGCACCAAGGGCGCCACTGGCGCCGTCGTGTCGATAAGGCGTCGAACCTCCGGATTGGAAGACCCGCTGTCGCTGACAACCAGTTCAACGGGCAGTCCGACGTGCTCGCGATAAGCGGCGACCAGATGGGTGCCGTCAAGCAGCGACAGTCCATGCTTTTTGCGTTCGCGTGATGACTCCGCCAGCTTGAGCAGGGCTTTGAATCGCGCGTTATCGGAGGAGACGATCCGCTTCATGCGGCGCACGTCCGGAAGCCGGCGAACACGTCGCGCCGGTCCGGTGTATAGAAGTTGCGCCACGTGGTGCGCAGCAGATCGGCGGTCGTCGCAAAGCATCCGCCGCGCAACACTTTGTGGTTGCCGAACCACGGCTCCGAATATTCCTTGTATGGATCGCACTCAAAGCCCGGATACGGATTGAACCAGTCCGCGGTCCATTCCCACACGTTGCCGAGCATCTGGCGGCAACCCCAGGCGCTGTCGCCAGAATCGAATGCGTCAACCGGGGCGACGGTACCGCATACGCCGTGGAGATTCGCGTGCGCGCCGTCCGGCGGCTGCGAGCCCCAAGGGTACACACGCTTGCCGTCGGTGCCGCGCGCGTCGAGCGGCGTTGCGGCCGCGGCCCGCTCCCACTCCGCTTCCGACGGCAGGCGGCGCCCCGCCCATCGACACCAGGCATCCGCTTCGTACCAGTTGACGTGCATGACGGCTGCGTGCGGTGAAAGCGGTACGACTTTGTCATAAATGCGATGCTGCCAACCACCGACCCGCTTGGCCCAATAGACAGGAGCGCGGGCATCCACGTCAGTTCGCCATTGCCAGCCCGCGTCGCACCACAACTCGCACCGCGCGTAACCGCCGGCCTCGACGAATTCCACGAATTGTTGATTGGTCACCGCTGCGCGCGAAATTGCGAACGGCTTGAGTGCGACCGCATGCTCCCACTTCTCGTTGTCAAAAACAAAACCTTCGCCGCGCCGCGCGCCCAACAGGTAGTCTCCCCCGGTTATCGCGACGTCCCCCGGATGCGCACCGCCGCCGGACACGGCCTTAATGCCGCCGCGCGGCGCAGCATAACCGTGCGTCTGGCGCGTATATGTGAATGCTTCGCAATGCATCTCTTCGTGGGCGGCGGCGAGCTCCGAAAAATAGAGCAACGCCGGATTCTCCGGCTCACGCTGCAGGCGCTCCAGCACGCGGTTCAACACCTCATCGAGAAAACGCAACATCGCATCGAACGGCAATAGCGGCAGCATCCAGCGCGTGTCATGCGGCGCCAACGCCGAGTTGTAAAGCGCATCCACCGACGCAACCAGCGAGCGTGCTACATCGTTTTCTTCGCGGTAGCGCAGACACCAGTATTCCTGAAACCATCCGACGTGCGCGATTTCCCACAAAGGCGGATTTACTATCGAGAGCTTCAGCCCCAGCAATTGTTCAACGGTGAGATCGGAAGCGAACGACAATGTGCGTTCGCGCGCAGCGCGCAAACGCGCGGCAAGAACCTGCGCCGACGATGCGGTGGTCAATCCGCCTTGCCGAGCGTCTGCTATAGTTTGTACTGCTTTCATCTCGGCATTCTAGCTTATCCGCAAAGTATGAAAATCGCACTCATCACGCCCGCGCGGCCCGTCGCGCATTCCGGCAATCTCAACACGGCGGTGCGCTGGGCCGGGTTGCTGCGCGAACTGGGGCATCGCGTGCGCGTGTTGACCGCCTGGGACGACCGGCCTGCCGATGTCATGATCGCGCTTCATGCACGGCGCAGCCACGATTCAATCGCGCGTTTTGCCGCTGCCTTTTCGCGCCGCCCGCTGATCGTCATGCTGACCGGCACCGATCTTTATGACGACATCCGGGTGGATCCTGCGGCAAAATTTTCGCTGAAGCTGGCGACCCGCCTCGTCATATTGCAGCATGAAGGACTTCACGAGCTCGCGCCGCCCTTGCGCCGGAAGGCGCGCGTGATCTATCAGTCGACTCGATCGATAAAAAAACCCGCGCCGCGGAAATCGAATTTCGAAGTCTGCATCAGCGGGCACCTGCGCGAAGTCAAGGACCCGTTCAGGCTCGCTGCCGCGCTCGAGCATCTGCCGGCGCAAAGCCGCATCCGCGCCGTGCAGATCGGCGGCGCAATGAGCGTATCGATGGGAAAAGACGCGGCGCGCTGGATGCGGCGCGAATCGCGATATAGCTGGATCGGTGAAATGCGGCACGGCGATGCGCTAAAGCGTCTCGCGCGTGCACGGCTGATGGTGATCAGCTCGCGCATGGAAGGCGGCGCCAACGTAGTCACCGAAGCATTAGCGGCGTGCGTGCCGATCATCGCCTCGCGCGTATCCGGCAACGTCGGCATGCTGGGGCGGGATTACGCCGGTTATTTTCCGTGCGGAGACGAACGCGCGCTTGCTCGCGTTCTGTGGCGCGCCGAGTCCGACGCCGGATTTTACGCCCGGCTCAAACGCCAGTGCGCGGCACGACGCGACCTGACACGCCGTTCACGCGAAAAAAACGCGCTGCGCCTGCTGTTGCGGGAAGTGCTGCCGTAAACGGCGGCTGTCAGTCCTCGCCGAGCAGCGAACGGACCGGCGCAAAAGTACGCCGGTGCGCGCCCGACACGCCATGCGCGCGCAACGCATTCAGATGCTCGGCAGTCCCGTAACCTTTGTGACGGTCAAATCCGTAATCCGGGTACTGCGTATGCAAGGTCACCATGACCGCATCGCGCGCAGTTTTCGCGAGTATCGAGGCCGCGGATATTTCGGCTATGAGGGAATCGCCGCGCACGATAGCACGCGCGGGATGCACGACCTTCGGGCAGTAAAGACCATCCACCAGCACTTCGGTCGGCGGCGTCGCCAATGCCTCGACTGCGCGCCGCATCGCCAGCAGCGTCGCCTGCAAAATATTCAAAGCGTCGATCTCCTCGACCGACGCACTCGCCACGGCCCAGGCGACCGCACGTTGCCTGATTTGCACGGCCAGCGCATCGCGTCGCGCGGCGCTGAGGGTTTTGGAGTCTGCCAAACCCGCGATGCCGTGAACCTCGCCCAGGATCACCGCCGCGGCGAACACCGGTCCGGCGAGCGGCCCGCGTCCGGCTTCGTCAACACCGCAGCGCATGTCAGTGCTGCAGCATCGGAAGCACTGCGAGTGCCGCCTCGCGGGCCGCCCCGCGATGGAGGGTGGCGCGCAAAGCGGAAAAACGGTCGGCGATCCGGTCGCGGGTCGCCACGTCACCGAGCAAATTGAGCAGCGCCTGGCTGAGATTCTGGGGCGTCGCATCGTCCTGGATCAATTCCGGAACCACGAATTCACGAGCGAGAATATTCGGCAGGCCATAGTACGGCAGGTAGCCCTTGCCTTGCAGCAGCCAGTACGTCGCCCGCGGCATCTTGTAAGTAATGACCATGGGTTTGCACAAGAGCGCGGCTTCCAGCGTCGCCGTTCCCGATGCCACGAGCACGACATCGGCGGCCGCCATCGCATCCTGGGCATGGCCGAACATGATGGTCAGCGGCAGGTCTTCGGCGTTGTTGTGGTACAGCGCGGTCTCGAACATTGCGCGCGTTTCGCGCGTGGTCAATGGCGCCAGGAATACCGCATGCGGCAGGCGTGCGTGGATAAGCTTCGCGGTCTGAATGAACAAATCCGCCATGTACCGAAGTTCGCTTTGCCGGCTTCCCGGCAACAACGCGACGACCGGCGCCGCCGGCGGCAATCTCAGCTGTTCGCGCGCCGCTTCGTCGCGCGGCACCCCGTCGAGGAGATCCGCGAGCGGATGGCCGACGAATGCGACGTCAACGCCGGCTTTGCGGTAAATGTCCACCTCGAACGGAAACAGCGTCAACATTTTCGTGACGGCACGCTTGATCTTGCGCAGCCGCTCGCGCCGCCACATCCAGATCGCCGGGCTTACGTAGTGAACGGTCGGGATCCCGTGCGCCTTCAGGCTGCGCTCGAGATCGAGATTGAAGTCGGGCGCGTCGATGCCGATGAAAATATCCGGCCGGATCGACAGCAGCCGGCGACGCAGCTTGCGACGGATGCCGACGATTTCGAGAAAATGCCTGAGGACTTCGAAATAGCCGCGCACGGCGAGCTTTTCCAGCGGAAACCACACGTCCATGCCGGCCGCTTCCATGCGCGGACCGCCGATGCCGACGACATTCAGCGCCGGCATCAGTTCGCGCAGTGCGAGTATCAGCTGGCTGCCGAGAAGATCGCCCGATGCTTCACCCGCGACGATCGCAATGATGCGGGGGCGGCCCGCGCGCTCAGCGGATGATGCCACGCGTAGACTGGGCTAGAAAATCCAGCAAGACCTGCAATTCGGGGCATTGGTCTAGGTGCGTCGCGATATCGCGCTTCGCATCATCCAGTCCCAGTCCCGATTTGTACAGCGTTTTGTAAGCGCGCTTGATCGAGGCAATCGCGTCCGCGGAAAAGCCGCGCCGCTTGAGGCCCTCGGAGTTGATGCCATAAGGTTGCGCGGTATTGCCCGATGCGGTCACATACGGAGGAATATCCTGCAGCACGACGGTCCCGATCGCGGTAATGCTGTGGGCGCCGATGTGGCAAAACTGGTGTACGGCGGTAAACCCGCCCAGTATTGCGTGGTCGCCCACCTTGACGTGTCCGGCAAGCTGAGAATTATTCGCAAATATGGCGTGATTGCCCACCTGGCAGTCGTGCGCGAGATGCACGTACGCCATCACCCAGTTGTCGTCGCCGAGCCGTGTCACGCCGGCATCCTGCACCGTGCCGCAGTTGAACGTGCAAAACTCGCGGATAGTGTTGCCGTCGCCGATTTCGAGCCGCGTCGGTTCGCCGGCGTATTTCTTGTCCTGCGGCGCTTCGCCCAGCGACACGAACTGGAAAATCCGGTTGCCGCGCCCGATGCGGGTGTGCCCGGTGATCACCGCATGCGGACCGATCCGGGATCCGGCGCCGATTTCAACATGCTCGCCAATAACCGAATAGGCGCCGACCTCGACGTCGTCCGCCAGGCGCGCTCCGCCGTGCACAATCGCGGTGGGATGTATCGCAGCCAAGATCCGCGGCCGGTTATGCAGTCTTGCCGTCGATCGGGCGCAGCGTGCACATGAGCTCTGCTTCGGTCACCACCTGGTCCGCAACCTTCGCATAAGCCGTAAACCACCAGATACCACGCGCAAAGCGCTTGATTTCGGCATGCAGCTCGAGCGTGTCCCCCGGCATCACCGGTTTTTTGAAGCGCGCCTTGTCGATGCCGACAAAGTAATAGACCGAATTGTCGTCCGTCTTGTGATCGTGGGTTTTGAAAGTCAGGATCGCTGCGGCCTGCGCGAGCGCCTCGATAATGAGAACGCCCGGCATCACCGGGTGGTGCGGAAAATGTCCGGCAAAAAAATGCTCGTTGATCGTGACGTTCTTGATGGCGACGACGCTCTTGCCCGGATCGCAGGACAGCACCTTGTCCACCAGCAGAAACGGATACCGGTGCGGCAGATATTCGAGAATTTGATGTATGTCCATGCTGTTCACTGCGGGTTTCCTTTATCTTTTCCGAGTCTGGCTTCCAGTTCGCGTACGCGCTCGGCCAGGTCGTCAAGGTTGCGCAACTGCGCGGCATTCTTCAGCCAGCGCTGATGCGTTGAAAACGGGTAAACGCCGGTATAAGTGCCCGGCTGTGCCAGCGACTTCATCACCAGCGTGCCGGCGGATATGCTGATATTGTCCGCAATTGTAATATGCCCGTAAATCATCGCGGCGCCGCCAAGCGTGCAATTGCGGCCGATGGTCGCGCTGCCGGCGATGCCGACGCAGGCGGCGATCGCCGTATGGGCGCCGATTTTGACGTTGTGCGCGATCTGGATCTGGTTGTCGAGCTTGACCCCCTCCTCGATCACCGTATCGTCGAGAGTTCCACGATCGATCGTGGTGTTGGCACCGATCTCCACATCATCGCCGATGGCCACACCGCCGATTTGCGGGATTTTTTTCCACACCCCGTCTTCCCGCGCGTTGCCGAAACCGTCCGACCCTATGACGGCGCCAGCATGCACTATACAGCGCTTCCCGATCCGGCAGGCATGATAGACCGCGACGTTCGAATGCAGCATCGAGTCATCATCGATGACTGCATCGTCGCCGACGTAGCAACCCGCGCCAACCTGCACGCGCTTGCCGATGCGCACCCGTTTCCCGATCACCGCAACCGGGCCTATGCCGGCGGTTTTATCCACGCGCGACGACTTATCCACGACCGCGCTCTTATGCACGCCGGCGATGGTTGCCGCGGTCGGGTTAAACAATGTGGAAACCCTGGCGAAATAGGCATAAGGATTAGCGCACACAATACGTGCGATTCCAGACGCTGCGGGCGCATCCGCGCCCAGGATCACGGCGCCGGCTTTCGTTTGACTCAATTGCCCGAGATAACGCACCTGGGAAATAAATACGATATCGGCCGGGCCCGCCGCTTCCAGGGTTGCAACCTGGCTCACGCGGATATCGGGATCGCCTTTGAGCTCGCCGCCGAACCGCCCGGTGATTTCAGCCAGCTTGTAGGATTTTCGCCTGCTCATTGCCTTGCCACCGCGCGCGTGCGTCTGCGGGCTGTGCCTGCAATTTCGCGGCCCAACTATTTCTCGGCCGCGAGCGCCTTCAGGACTTTCTCGGTGATATCAATGCGCGGGCTGCGGTAAACCGCTTCCTGCACGATGAGGTCGTATTTCTCGCCTTCCGCCACCTGCTTGATGACCTTGTTCGCGCGCTCGAACAGCGCAGCGAGTTCTTCGTTACGGCGCAGATTCAGATCTTCGCGAAATTCGCGCTGCAAACGCTGAAACTCCCGTGTCTGACGACCGAGCTCCGTTTCCTTGGCGCGGCGGTCGGTTTCGCTCATGGTCAAGCCGTCTTTTTCGAGCTGGGCCTGCAGATTCTTTATCTGCGTTTCGATTTTCCGCAGCTCCTGCTCGCGCGGCGCGAACTCCTTCTCGAGCTTCTTGGTGGCACGCTCGGCCGGGACCGATTCGCGGTTGATCCGGTCGGCATCGATGAATCCGATCTTGAGATCGGCGGCCTGGGCCTGGGAAAAAATGCCGGCAGCCGCCAGCAAGATTACATAAATTTGCTTCAACGTCGTCTCCTTACACTTACATTAACCGGTTCGCGCGGGCGTTGATTTCCGCCCTAGAACTGCTGCCCGAACTGGAACTGGATCTTTTGCAGCTTGTCGCCATCTTGCGACTTGATAGGCTGCGCAAAACTCATTTTCAACGGACCGAACGGGGAAACGTACGATACCGCGAATCCGACAGAAGTGCGCGCCTGTCCGAACGAGTAATTGTCACCAATGATACCCCCGTCGACGAATGTCGAAAGCCGTATCGACTTGTCATTTTGCATGCCCGGCACCGGAAACAGCAATTCCAGATTGGCAACTAGTTTGCGCTCGCCACCGGTCGGATCGCCGTTTATATCCTTCGGGCCGATATTCGCCGGATAAAATCCGCGAACCGAAGTGGGACCACCCGAATAGTAGTTGCGGAAGAACGGCAACGGCTTGCCCGCGTAGCCGCCGCCGTAACCGATCTCGGCATTGCCATAGAACACGATAGTCTGCGTCAATGGAATATATCTTTTGTGATCTGCGCTTAGCTTGTAAAAACGTAGCGTCCCGCCGGGCAACCCCGTCTCCGCGCTGGCGCGCGTGATGGCGCCGGCTGTCGGGTAGATGGCACTGTCGCGCGTATCGCGGCCCCAGCCGACGGTACCGAGAACGGCGGTGTTGTTTGTACCAAAGGTATTCACGTAGTTTGAGATCTGGGTCGGCGCGCCATCGAACGCCGTGATGCTCGTATCTTCATAACCCAACCCCATGGTTACGGTGTCGATATCCGTAAACGGGATGCCGATACGCCCCTGCGCGCCGGTAGTCGACGTTTGGTACAAACCGAGACCCAGGGCGGAAGGATTGCTTTTTCGATGGTAAATATCGAATCCCCGACTGACCCCGTCGACTGTCCAGTAGGGCTGGGTAAACGACAGCGAATAAACCGTGTTGATCTTGCTCGAATTCACCTGCACGCCGATATGATTGCCGGAGCCGAACACGTTTTGCTGGGTAATCCCGCCGCTCAGCACGATACCTTCGCTGCCGAACCCGGCGCCGACCAGGACGTTGCCGGTCGGCTTCTCGGTAACATTGATATTGAGGTCCACCTGGTCGGTAGTACCCGGCACGCTCGGCGTTTCGACGTTGACGTCGGCAAAATAACCGAGGCGGTCGACCCGTTGCTTGGAGGCCTGTATTTTTCCGGCCGAATACCAACCGCCTTCAAGCTGCCGCATTTCGCGCCGGATCACTTCGTCCCGCGTGCGCGTATTGCCGGTCACGTTGATGCGCCTCACGTAAACGCGGCGGCCCGGATCGACGAAAAATGTAAAATTGACTTTGCGCTTTTCCTTGTCGAGCTCCGGCACCGCATTGACGTTGGCGAACGCATAGCCGTCGTTGCCGATGCGGTCGCTCATGGCCTTGGTCGATTCCGTCAGCTTGCTGCGCGAAAAAACGTCGCCGGATTTTATCTTGATTAGTTTGCGCGCCTCGGCCTCCGGAATGAGCGTTTCGCCCGCAAGCTTGACGTCCGCGACGGTGTATTGGGCACCCTCCGATACGCCGACGGTAATGTAGACGTCTTTCTTGTCGGGTGTGATCGAAATCTGGGTCGAGTCGACATTGAACTCGAGATAGCCGCGGTCCAGATAATACGACCGCAATGACTCGAGGTCTGCGGCCAGCTTCTGCTTCGAATACTGGTCGTCCTTGCTGAACCAGGTCAAGAGGCCCGGCGTGCGCAGCTTGAACTGCTTGAGCAGGTCCTTTTCCGTGAACACGTTGTTGCCGATGATGCTGATCTGGCGGATCTTCGCGACTTCGCCTTCGACGATGTCGAAGCGAACCGCCACGCGGTTGCGCTCGAGCGGCGTCGCGGTGGTCGTAATCTGCGCGGAATACTTGCCGCGGCTGATGTACTGGCGCTTTAGTTCCTGTTCCGATTTGTCGAGCAGGCCGCGATCGAAAATGCGCCCGTCGGCAAGGCCGATCGAACGCAGGCCCTTTAAGAGGTCTTCCTTGCTGAATTCCTTCGCGCCGACGATGTCGATCTGCGCGACCGACGGCCGCTCCTGCACGTTGACGATCAGCACGCCGTTGTCGACTTCCAGGCTGACGTCCTTGAAAAATCCGGTCGCGTACAGGGCGCGGATGGCCTGCGCCGCTTTTTCGTCGGTCATCGTCTCCCCGACCTTGACCGGCATGTAGCTGAATATAGTGCCGGCTTCCGTGCGCTGGATCCCCTCGATGCGGATATCCTTCACGACAAAGGGCTCGAAGGCACACGCGCTATACGAAACTGCAGCGGCGACGACAAGTAGGACGTATTGGTAGTAGCGCATCTTCTTCTTAACCGTTCAATAGCCGGCTGATATCGTTATAAAGCGCAAACGCCATGAGCAAAAACAGCAATCCCATTCCGATGTTCTGGCCGATCTCCATCACCTGGGTAGAAACGGGACTTCCTTTAACAATTTCAAGCATATAATACATCAAATGGCCGCCGTCCAATAAGGGGATGGGCAATAAATTGAGCACGCCCAGACTGATGCTGATGAGGGCGATGAATGCGAGATAGGAAATCCACCCTGATTGCGCCGATTGGCCGGCATAATCCGCGATCGTAATGGGACCGCTGAGGTTCTTCAGCGATACTTCACCGATGATCATTTTGCCGAGCATACGCAGGCTGAAAAGCGAAGTGTCCCAGGTGCGCTCAAGGGCTTTGCCGGCGCTGGCCCACGGCGAATACCGCACTTCCACCATATAGCGGCGCATGGCATCCGCGTCGACCCGCACCGCCACGCCGATGCGACCGATGCGGCCTGAATTTTCGATGACGGTGTCCGGCGTAATCCTGAACTTTTGCACGGTGTCTCCGCGTTTCACCTCGAGAGTGACTTCACGCGCGGGACTCGCGCCGATTGCGGCGACGAGCTCGTCCCAGCGGTTCACCGCGACGCCGTCGATTGCCAGCACCTCATCGCCCGGCAGCATGCCAGCGCGTTCCGCAGCCCCGCCCCCGATCACGCGCCCGATCACCGGCACCAGCGGCGGCTGCGGGCGCGCGAAACCCAGAGTGCGCAGAAAGTCGCCATCCAGGTCGGACGGATTCAAGCCCGACATATCCAGTTTACGAAAATGAATTTCCAAACGCTCGTTTTGCACTTCAACGGTGACAGCCGAACGGTCGACCGCGTGCTTCAGCAGCAGCCAGCGGGCATCCTGCCAGGTGGTGACCGCATCGGCGCCGATCTTGACGATAATTTCTCCGACATTGAATTGCGCCTGCGCGGCGGGCGACCCTGCGGCGACTCCACCGATGACAGGCCGCAAGCCGGGCACGCCGTGCATAAATATCACCCAATAGAGGAAAATCGCCAGCAGAAAATTCGCGACCGGCCCCGCCACCACGATCAAAAACCGGCGCGCAATGGATTGGCGGTTGAAGGCGCGCGGCAAATCCTGCGGTTCAACGTCGCCTTCGCGCTCGTCGAGCATCTTCACGTAACCGCCCAGCGGAAACGCAGCCAGCGCCCATTCGGTCTGATCGCTACCGAGCCGGCGGCTGGCGAGCACGCGGCCAAACCCGACTGAAAATCGCAATACTTTGACGTTGCACAGGCGGGCCGCCAGATAATGGCCGAATTCGTGCACCACTACGAGCGAACCCAGCGCGACTGCAA
>Ga0265314_10000454_pt1 | contig 54747 bp, 54 predicted proteins | sample 4126metaG_FD_203106 | JGI IMG/M metagenome (GOLD analysis project Ga0265314, IMG submission 203106) | Rhizosphere microbial communities from Carex aquatilis grown in University of Washington, Seatle, WA, United States - 4-1-26 metaG | ecosystem: Host-associated > Plants > Roots > Rhizosphere >... | reverse complement strand
AATTCCAGCGATTACGGCGCCAAGCAAATTACCGTCCTCGAAGGCCTTGAGCCGGTCCGGAAGCGGCCGGGCATGTATATCGGCTCGACCGGGCCGGAAGGCTTGCACCACCTTATTTGGGAAGTTGTGGACAACTCGTTCGACGAGGCCATGGCCGGGCACTGCGATCTGATCACGGTCGTGTTGAATGCCGACGGCTCCTGCTCGGTCGAGGACAACGGCCGCGGCATCCCGGTGGACCTGCACCCGCAATACAAAGTTTCGGCGCTCGAACTGGTCATGACCAAGCTGCACGCCGGCGGCAAATTCGGCGACGGCGGCTACAAGGTTTCCGGCGGTTTGCACGGCGTCGGCGTCTCGGTCGTGAATGCGCTCTCGACGCTCACGCGTGCCGAAGTTTTCAAGGACGGAAAAGTTTGGATGCAGGAATACAAATTCGGCAAACCGGTCGCCAAAGTGAAAACGACCGGCAACACCAAAAAGCGCGGCACCAGAATAACCTTTTATCCCGATCCGTCGATCTTCACCGTTACCACCCAGTTCGATTGGAAATATATCCTCGACCACTTGCGACAGCAGGCCTACCTCACGGCCGGCGTGCGCATCGACCTGCACGACCTCCGCGAAAAACCGGAGCAGGCGTATTCCTTCTATTTCGAAGGCGGCGTCGCGAGCTATGTCCGGCACCTGAACCACAACAAAGAGCCCAAGCACGAGAACGTCTTCTACATTAAGAAGGTTGCCGAAGACGTCGAAGTTGAGCTGGGCTTGCAATATACCGACGAATACAAAGAAACGCTGTTCGCTTTTGCCAACAACATTTACAACCCCGAGGGCGGATCGCACGTTTCCGGTTTCCGCACAACGCTCACCCGCGTGCTCAACAACTACGCGCGCGCCAAAAATTTCATCAAAGAAAAAGACGACAACCTGACCGGCGAAGACGTGCGCGAGGGGCTCACTTGCGTCATCTCGGTCAAGGTCAAGGATCCGCAATTCGAAGGGCAGACCAAGGCCAAACTTGGAAACCCCGAAGTGCTGACCGCCGTGACCACGGTCTTCGGCGACGCTTTTGCAACTTATCTTGAAGAACACCCGCGCGACGCGAGCGCTATTTTGGAAAAATGCGTGCTGGCTTCCCAAGCCCGCGCCGCCGCCCGCGCCGCCCGCGAAACCGTTCTTAGAAAAGGCGTGCTCGAAGGCTTGACGCTTCCGGGAAAACTCGCCGATTGCTCCAGCCGCGACCCCAAACAGACCGAGCTCTACATTGTCGAGGGCGACTCCGCCGGCGGCTCGGCCAAACAGGGGCGCAACCGCGACTTCCAAGCCATTCTTCCCCTGCGCGGCAAGATCCTCAATGTTGAACGCGCGCGCCTCGACAAAATGCTGCAGAATAACGAACTGCGCAACTTGGTCATTGCCATGGGCACGAACATCGGCGAGCAATTCGACCTCGCTTCGCTACGCTACGACCGCATCATCATCATGACCGATGCCGACGTTGACGGCGCCCACATCCGCACGCTGCTCCTCACCCTTTTCTACCGCTATTTCCCCCAGATCATCACCGCTGGGCATCTTTACATCGCCTGCCCGCCGCTTTACCGGGTGGCCAAAGGCAAAGACGTCCGCTACAGCTTCACCGAAGCCGAGCGTGACAAAGCCATTGCCGAATTCCAGGCCATGGCTGCCGCCAAGGGCAAACTGCCAATGGCAAGCGGAAAAAAACCGGACGAAGAACCAAAGGCCGACGAGCCGACCGATACCGAAGGATCGGGAAGCGAATCGCCGACCGGCGAAATCATCGCCCCGGGCGGCGTCGTCATCCAGCGCTACAAAGGTTTGGGCGAAATGAATCCGGAGCAGCTTTGGGAAACGACGATGAATCCCGAATCCCGCCTCATGCTCCGCGTCACGATCGAAGATGCGGAAAAAGCCGACGAAACCTTCGACATCCTGATGGGCGGCGAAGTTGAGCCGCGAAAGCGCTTCATCCAAACACATGCTAAGACGGTGAAGAACCTCGACATTTAAAAAAAATCGACACGTACCATGGACCACGTACCACTTTCGTCGAGCCGATCGACGAAATACTGCATGCTTCATGGTTCATGTTCCATGAAAAAAGCCGGCCCCGTTGGGTCGGCTTTGCGTTTGCGCGTGTCGCACTATCGCGACACGCTTTCGGAATTACTCCTCAGAGGTTTTCCGTTTTCGTGAAACTGGTTGTAAAGATTGATCGCGGGCCGATCGCCGATGAGCAGCTTCACGAGCCAGACCGCCGGCAAGGAGCATTCTTTTCCTTTACTCCAATTAAGAATGTAGGCCGAACTGGGCTTGATCAGGAGTTCGACGTAGCCGTCGCAAACTTTGATGTCCAAGACATAGCACCTGGTAAAGAGCTTTTCGCGGCCGCAGATCTCGACCGCGGGACAAGCCGAGGCGATGATCGGATCGGCTTTGGCGCCGGGAGCCAATTCAACAATGACCGAGATGGTCTGCTCGCGGGCGTTCAGCACGGAAACGGAATTGCCCGGACGCCTAAGCGTTTCGGCAAACAGGCGATCGACGCGAGCTTGACCGTCGATGCGAACGATCGGCGGCGTCTTTGCTTCGGCGTTTTCTTTGAAAAGAGCGGGTTTTGGCGGTTCCTGAACCGGCGCGCGAAGGCCGGGGAAAACAAGTACTTTAGCTAGCCCTGAGGGCATCATGGGGCACCTCCTTATCAAGATGAAGTTCACATCATTTTGGCTTTTTTGTCAAGCCCTAGCGCTTTTATTTGGCTTTTCGAGTCAATAAGATCGGCGCGGGCCTTTTCCGCCTCGTCGAGCCTTAACCGCAGGCCGCGAACCCGCTCATGTTCGTCGCCCAACTCCCCGGCCAGCCGTTCCACCTCGCTCAGCAAACGATTGCGCACCGTATGCAATTCGATAAGTTTGTCGGACAGCTCTTTTTCAGCACTGACGATCTGCGACACTTTTTCCATCCGATCGGAGACGAAGGCGGCGATCTCCGCCCGCACCGCTTCGGAACCGGGCGCTTCGACGCGCGCGGCGAGCGAACGCAAAAGCGCATCGCCGCCCTGGCCGCCGAAGATCGCTTTTTGCGAATAACGAATGATCGACTCGACGCGCGCGCGGTACGGCGAATCATCATCTTGGTAGGCCGGCGCTTTCATCAATTTGAGCAGCGTTTCGAAACGCTCTGCGGCTTTTTCATAACCAACCGAAGCGTCCGCGAGTTTCACCATCAATTCGGCGCGGAATTCGCTTTCCGAAATTTTTCGCGCCGAAAGCAATTTGTTAAGCTCGCCGGACTCGCGCAGATCGTTCAGGATCAAGCGAAAATCCTCAAGCTCGGCAATGCCGGCGTTAAACACCAATTCCGTCGGCGCATAATCGAAACGCGACTCCCCGGCCAGCCGCTTGTCCCCCGTCTGCTCGCGCAAGCCGGCAAGGTCCGGAATGCGGCCGGCCTTTTCATTTAACAAATGAAGCGCCGCGACGAATTTCTTCGCCTCGGCGCGACCGCCCTCGACGCGCACCGCAAATTCATCGCCGCCGTAACGGTACGCTTCGCCCGCGACGCCGGCTTCGTCATAGGCGCGCTCCAGCAGGTCGGCGGCCGCTCGCAAAGCCGCATCGCCGACGCTCCGTCCGCCCGCATCGTTGAAATATTTCAGAAACCCCATGTCGACAAAAACAACCGCCGCCTCCGCGCCGCGTTCTTGCGCTTCATTCACCTGCGCGTTCCAGTCACTGTAAAAGCGGCCGCGCTCCAAGAGCCCGGTGCCGCGGTCGCGCCGCGCCGCCTCGATCGCGTAAGCCTTACGCTCGGCCCCTTCCCACTTTGTGCCGCGCGCCGCCTCCATTTTTTCTCTTGCTTTCGCGATGAGCGAAAGACCCTTGGTCGCGCGCGGAATAGCCGCGATCTTTTGATCGCGGTCGATCGTTTCATGCGGACGTTCGCCGGCTTCCGCTTCCAGCTCCCTGCTGATCGCGAGCAGACGGACATTGACCAGATGTTTCTCGAACTCGGCGAATTTTCGATCTTCGGCAAAGCGCGCCCGCGCCGCATTAACGGCCAAGAGCTCGACCACTTCCCGAAAACCCGGCTTGTCGTACTCCTCGCGCACCGCCGCCATTGAATCAAGCGGCGTGCCCTCCAAACTCTTCCTGAGATAATTGTTAAAAAATATTTCCGCCTCTTCCGATTCGACGCCTTTGATCTTTTCAACGGCGCGGTCGATCTTGGTAACGAACTTTGCGACCTCCAAATTATAATCGGCCGCGCGCTGCAGCGCGGCGACCGTATCGACAGCCAGATCGAGCGGATCATCCGAAACGTTAGCATGGGCGGCGTCGACGTTCATCATCGTTTCGAAAACCTCGCGCAGATCGACGTTGGCAACCGCGAGCGGCGGCGGCTCGACCGGCGGCTTGATCCGCGCGTAATCGCCCATATCGAGCGTCGCGTTGACGAGCGCGGCCTTGATGTCCCTGACGTCGTCGTCGGTCGCGTCTTCGAGCTCGACGCAAAATTCGTTTCCGCCGTATCGAAAAATATTCTTTTCGGCCGCCCGCTCCGCCCCGAGCCGCTCCAAACAAACGGCATCGATCGCCTTGATCGCGGCCTCAAGCCCGGCGTCCCCCGCCGCCTGGCTGTGCCCTTCCTTATTAAGGCGATCAAGCTCGTTTACCGCCACGAATAGATAGCGCTTTTTGCCCATTTCCGGCGGAAGAACGAGCGCGCCGTCTTTCAGAGAGTCCGCCCGCTCAAAAGCCTCGATCATGCCTCTTTCGAAACGCTTGAATTTAAAAGCGCCGGCGTTGTCGTGCTCCGCCTTGTAAAGCTCGACCGACAACTTCGCCTCCAAGCAGCGCGGGTCGCCGTCGCAATGTTCGGCGCCGACCTCGTCCTCGATCTTTTTAAAATCATTTTCCAGATCGTTGAGCGATCGCAAAAATTTTTCTTCGGTCCGAATGCCAAGATCATTGTCGTTGGAATCGAATATATTTTTTTTGAACGCCAGCGTCATACATTGGCATTGTATCACTAGCGCGCGAAGATAAAAAGTTATGCACAGCGCATCATACGCGCGACATTTGCAAAAAAATGTGATATAATTATTTTAACGTGCACCAATCTCTCGCACGATTCCCTCGATCGAGCCAACGGCTCGGCGAGAAAAAAAGAAAGGAGGTGTGTTCACATGGCAAAGAAGATAAAGAAGGCGAAGAAGGCAGTGAAGAAGACCAAGAAGGTCGCGAAGAAGACCGCGAAGCGCAAGGCGAAGAAGTCCAAGCGCTAAATAAACGCCCCGCCCTGCGGGGCTTTATTTTTTTAAACAGCCTTGCGATTGACAAAACGCGCGATGGTGGTACGGTTAAAATATCTTTTAAGAACATTTATGGAGGCTATCAACAAAAATTCCGCCATCGGCGAACTAAACGATTTTATTTTCGCCGACATTGTTTCAACCCTCAAAGAGAAAATCGGCACCAGCCATTTCCCGCCGCCGGTCTACGACCGCATCTCGCATAAGATACGGTTCGCCGGCGTGGAAATCCAAATTCCTTATAATTCTGACCAGGACTTTCTCTGTCAGACGATCTTAAAGAACGCCGCCGCCCTGCGCAAAGAATGGTCATGGGACGAAATGCTCGAAAAATGGGGTGAAAACGTTTCACCGGAAAAAGGCTGGCGGACCGTTTACAACGCGGGGCGCGAGGTCAATAACAAAATCGCGACCGAAACAACCGTCAAAAACCTGCTCCTAGTCAGAAAACTGACCGTCGCCGTCAACCCGAAGTATTACCGAGGTTAGATAACTTTAAATAACCGGCAAAAAAGTAAGCTTTAAGCAAGCTTACTTTTTTCAAATACAATGCACCCGCCAAAAAAACAACTGTTCACCCTTGCGGTCGTGTTAATTGGATTGGGGATATTTTATCTTTCCTTGCACCATAGCCAACCGGTTCATGCCGGCTCGCTCGCGCCCGGGTCGTCGCCCGGGTCGACCTTTTATACGCTATCCGACATCTACGCGCGACTTACGACGGGCGCCGCAGCAACCGAAGGCGGACACATTTTTGCTCCTGGCGGACCCGCAGCCCCGACAATGAACACCTTAAAAGAAATATACAAAGCGATCCCGACGATCGCGGCCGATACCATCAAGCTCGGCACGGGCTATCTAGGCGTCGCCGGCACGCTTACCCCTTCTGGCGGAACGGCGACCGCGACGCAGGTCTTGGCCGGTAAAACTTTTTTCGGCGCAAGCCAGAATGACTGGAATTTGCAAACCGGCGCCATGCCTAAGGTTGGCGGCCAAGCGATCGAGCCCGGAATCGCCGGCCAACCGATCATGCCCGGATATCACGATGGAACAGGCTATGTGCGCGGCGACGCCAACTTGACCGCGAACAACATTAGAAACGGCGCAAATGTTTTTGGCGTGACGGGTAATTATCCATCAGCAACCTATTCCCTCCCCGGCGACACGATCGCGACCGACGCGGCCGCAACGGAAGTATGCAACGGCGACGAGGCTTGGACCAAAGCCGGCGCGATCATGACCGGCAACCTTAACCCGACTGCCGCCACGATCAAGATCGGAAAAAGCTATTGCGGCATTTCCGGATCCTTCCTTTCAGGCATGTTCAACGGCACCGGAGAGGGCGCGGCCGGCGGCACCCAAACAAACGGCGGGATCGATGACTACGACAACGGAACGACGGCGCCTAGCGATCGCTATTATGGCGACTGGACCGCGTGCAACTCCGGCAATTCTTATTGCGGCACCGGCAACGCGGCCGCCGCCTACCAAGACAACTCATCCGGCCTGGTGTGGAGTAACCATTGCGCCGGAAGCGGCGCAACTTGCGACCCGGCAACAAGGACGGCGACCGCTTACACCTGGGCCAATGCAAACGCAGCCTGCGCCGGCATCAGTGGCGGCGGCTGGCATTTGCCGCATCAAAAACAAGCGCTCATGGCCTACATCGACGGCTCTTACGGAAATCTGGTAACTGCGAACGCCAATAATTACAACTTTTGGACCGCCACTTCGCGTTCCACCGGCACCAACCAAGCCTGGATCGTTAATTTGTCGCGCGGCACGAGCGCTGAAACCAGCAAAACCACCACCCCTTATTATGTCCGCTGTGTTCATTAAAACAACACTGCCGATCGTATTTTTTTTAATGATCTTCATTCCTTGGCAAAACGCGCAAGCAACGACGGCGGTCGGCGCGATCGACACGATTTCCCGCTATGCTTGGTCGGAAAATGCCGGGTGGATCGATTTTGGGACCGGCAGCGTCAACGTGACCGCAACTGAACTGACGGGCTATGCTTGGAGCGAAAACGTCGGTTGGATATCAATGAACTGCTCGAACACCGCCTCTTGCGGAACCGTTGATTTCAAAGTTGTTAACGACGGCGCAGGCAACCTGTCCGGCTACGCTTGGGGCGAGAATACCGGCTGGATCGATTTTAACCCTCCTGGCGGCGACGTGACGATCGATGCGAACGGCCAATTCCTAGGCTACGCTTGGGGCGAGAATACCGGGTGGATCGATTTTAACTGCGCCGCGACCGCTAGCTGCGAAACGGTTGATTTCTCAGTGAAAACCGATTGGCGACCAGCCGCGCCAAGCCCGTCACAAGGCACGAATCAAAATCGCCTCGGTCTGCTAGGTTTGAGCAACTCTGCTTTAAGCGTGAACAATGGCGCAACGGCCACCGCTTCGCAGCAGGTCACGCTCAACCTGACCGGCGGGCCAAATACAGCGACGGTCTTGGTCTCCGAAGACCGCGCCTTTTCCGACATAAAAGTACTAACCTATGAGCAAATAAACGGCCGGTTTGACTCCCCCTTCCGTCTTTCGGACGGGCCGGGAACAAAAACGATCTATGCCAAATTCTGCACCGCTTGGGGCTTGTGTTCCGACATTTTCTCGACCGCGATCGCTTTGCGCGCCGTGCCAGCGGTCGCGCCCTACGACATCGATGGCGATGGACGCGTCGATATGAATGAATTTAACCGCTTGATGGCCGATTGGGGCCCGCAGCCGGGGGGCAGCCCTGTTGATTACAACAATGACGGAAGCGTTGATCTCTTGGACTTCAATCTACTCATGTTCCACTGGACCTTATGAGAAAGATCTTTGTCTTGGCCGCGCCGGCCGCCTTGGCGCTCGCCGCGCCGGCCGCAGCCTTCGCCGCGGCGCTTATTTTCACGCCCGATCATGCTAACGTGGCGGTCGGCGATCGCTTGGACCTTCAGATCACGCTTGACCCGCAGAACGAAAAAATATTCACCGCCGAAGCGGCGATTGATTTTCCGGCTGACATCCTCGAAGTCGCGTCTTTTAGCTGGTCGCCGTCTTGGGCCGCACTCTCCGCTCCCGGTTACGACCAAATAGATAATTTGAACGGCGTATTCTTGAAAGCGGCGGGCTATCCGCACGGGACCAACAAGCCGACCAGCATCGGCGTCGTAACGTTCAAGGCTAAAAAAGCTGGCACCGGCGCGATCAGCGCCGCGAGCGGTTCGCTAGCCCTTAATGCCAAAAACAGCAGTGCCCTCAACCCGCCTTATCCCAGCCTTTCGATCGTAGTGTCTGACGCGGCCGCGCCGGCGGCACCGGTCGAAACCGTGTCAGCCGCCCCCGCCCAGCCGACAAGTAATACCATAAAACCGAGCCCGAGCCCGAGCCCGCCGCCCGCCGTGCCGCCGCTTCCCGCCCCCGTCCCCTCGCCCGCTGTGCCGACCATGAATGAACCAAGCCCTCCGACCAATAGTCCAGCGGCGCTTTTCGACGTTTCCGTCGCGCCGGCGACGGCCGCGAATAATTTCATGACGTCAGCTTTCGCCCCCGCGGGCGCGGCCCTGATCGCCGTGATATTTTTTGCGATTGCCCGTCGGCGCGCGCGACACAATAAAAAATAAGTGATAAAATATGCATGTCAAAAGACAAAATAAAGCCGCGCACCGTTTGGTATCGATCGTTTCCGCGTTCGTCATCTTTACCGGCGGCCTCTCGGCCTTGGCCCATGACTCGATCCTGTCTTCGGTCGCGGCGGGCGGCAACATGACGCGCTACGCAGCCGGCGATTCCCTGCCCGTCGCCGTGACGCTCACGAACTATGGCGCGAACGGGCCTACCGATGTTGTCATTAGCTATTCGATCCTCGACCCGTCGGGGCATGCGGTCTACTCGGAAAGCGAAACCGTCGCCGTCGAGACCGCTGCGAGTTTTATGCGATCGATCAGCCTCCCCCGCAACCTTAAAAACGGCGAATATGCCTTGACAAGCGCCGTTTTTTACCCGGTCCAAACCTCGCCCGCCACCTCAAGCTTTAAGTTCACCATTGAATCAAAATTCTTGGGCGTGTTTGTAAACAACCTGATCATCTACCTGGTCTCGATCCTCGCGATCGCGATCGTTTCCGCGCTTATTGGAAAGCGTTACGCAAAAAAAAGAGTCGTGAGAAACGCGCCGCTTGAATACGAAAAAATACCGGCTCGCGAAAGGATCTTCTACGAGATCGCCAGCGACATCATTGCGCAAATCAGGTACCGGATCGGCGGACGGGCGCTGGAACTCGCCGGCGCCGTCCAAGGACTAAAGATCGACGAACGCACCGGCCGCGTGCTCGCAATGACCAAGGATCCGGCCGAGGTGATCGCCATGCTGATCTATCATTACGAAAAATTCCTCGGCACCAAAATAATCACCACGCCCGAACCGCTCGGAAAGGACATGGCCGCCGTCTTAAGACCGGTCAATAAAAATCTTTCGATCATCGAAAAATATTTCAAGATTAACCACAAATAGTATGCGCATCTTGATCGTCGACAACGACAAAAATACCGTTGAAACGCTGAAGGCCGCGCTCGACGGGAAAAAAGACATTGCGGCCGATACCGCTTACGGCGGCAGGGAGGCGTTGGAAAAAATGACCGTCGACCCCAATTACGACCTTTTGGTCCTTGATATCATGATGCCGGAAGTGAGCGGCATCGACGTCTGCGCCGCCATGGTCGGCAGCGAAAAGATGCGCAACACTCCCGTCCTGCTTGTTTCCGCGCTGCCCATCGAGTCGAAAGAATTCCAAACATCGCTCAAAAAATTCAACGAACTCGCCGTGATCAAAGGCGTCATGGAAAAACCATTTTCCATGGCCGATTTTACGGCCAAGATCCTAACGATCCTCGAAAGCGCAAAAAACTAGCGGCCGGTAAACTATGACCATCCATAACCATAATTTTTCCAAGAAGGAACGCGGAGCAAAAACCCTCAATGACGCGCTGCTGGAGGCGCAGTTCGAAACTTCGCCCGACGGGATCTTGGTCGTCGATCAAAAAGGAAGAGCATTGGCGCACAACGCCTTGTTCGGAAAAATGTGGACGATCCCAAAAAAAATCTTAAGCACCGACGATGACAAAAAAATGCTGCGGCATGTCGAAAGCAGGCTTAAAGATCCGACCGCGTTCATTGATAAAGTGAATTATCTGTACAAACACCGCGATGAACGCAGTTTTGACCGGATCGAACTTAAGAACGGACGAGTCTTTTCGCGATATTCGTCGCCGATTCGCAACGCAAAAAAGCAATCTTACGGCCGCATCTGGTATTTTCGCGACATCACGGAGGGAGCCAAAGCGCAACAAGACGCCATCGCCAACGACATAAAATTTCAAGCGATCTTCGAGAATACGGCCGATCCGATCTACATCCTCGACGAACACGGAGTCTTTGTCGAGGTCAACAGAGCCGCTTGCCGCCAAAGCGGATATTCCAGGCGCCAATTATTGAAAATGTCGGCTTTGGACATAAGTTCGCCGTTGGCGCGGCCCACCGTTCTCGAAAAGATCGCGCTCGCCAAACAAAAAGGCGCGGCGGTCTTTGAAACGGAGCATCTGACCGCCTCCGGCGAGACCGTCCCCATTGAGATCCACGCCAGCAAAATGGCCATGAGCGACCAGTCGCTCATTGTCGCCATTTGCCGCGACATGACCAAGAACCGGCGGATCCGCGACCTCAAGAGGATAGCCAACATGGGTGAAAAAAAATTCAAGACGGTTTTTGACAGCGCCGGCGACGCGATCTTCATCCTTCCCGGACAAAATGTCTACGACAAAAAATTCATCGAAGTCAATCGAACGGCTTGCGAAAAATTGGGTTACGGCCACGATGAATTTTTGACAATGACGCCGCGGGACATGGAATTCAGGCCGCGGGAAAAAAATTTCGACAAGATTATCGCCGAGCGGGTCAGCCGCCTGAAGACGCAAGGCGTTCTCTTCTTTCAATTGGAGATGCGCGCAAAAGACGGACGATACATCCCCTTTGAACTCATCAGCCGGCGAGCCAATTATTACGGCCAAGCCGTCTTGGTTTGCGTTGCCCGCGACATAACGGACGTTAAAAAAATTCGCGAACTTCAAGAACTAAAAACGCTTCAGAATGATTTTTTGAACATCACCACCCATGAGTTGCGCACGCCGCTCACCTCGATCATCGGCCTCTCCGAGATCATCGGCCGCGATAACAATTCGCTCACGCCCAAAGAGCGCGAATATTTGAACATCATCCACGAGGAGGGACAGCGCCTGGCGCGAACGATCAAGCAAGTCCTGGAAGTGACGCGTTACGAGAACCGGAATATTCCCGTAAACGTATCCTCATTCAGGGTCGACGACCTGGCGGCAAGTTTGAAGCCGATCCTTGAAATGATCGCCGCCGGCCGGAATGCAAAAATATCGATCACGGTGAACAGCGCCGCGCCGACGATCGCGACCGATCGCGAAAAAATAACCCAGATCGTCTTCGACTTGGTCGACAACGCCGTTAAGTTCGGGCCGGAAGGGCAAACGGTCACCGTCGCCATTTCCCGCCCGAAGGGAAAAGAGATAATGATCGCCGTCGCCGACCAGGGGCCGGGGATTCCAAAAAACCGGCAGTCGGAAATTTTCAAAAAATTCGGCCAGATCGACACGTCGCTCGCCCGCTCCCAAGAAGGGATCGGCTTGGGGCTTTATACCGCCAAAATGATCATTGAGGCGCTGGGCGGAAAAATAGGCGTTAAAAACGGCACGGGGAAAGGCGCGACCTTTTGGTTCACGTTGCCCGTTTAAAACCGCCTTCTGGACAAATTTAACGGATGTGCTATAGTTCTTACTCGAGCCCGCAAGGGCTCTTTTAAGAATCAAAAAAGCCCTATGGCTAACAAAATTACCGCTTATTTTACGCAAACCAAAGAGGAGCTCTTGCGCGTTTCTTGGCCTAACCGGGAAACGGTCGTTAAGCACACCTTGCTGGTGGTCGGCATTTCGCTTGGCGTGGCCGTTATTCTTGGCGGCGCCGATTTCCTGTTCACCTACGGCCTTACCAAACTCATCACTCGATAATATATAGAATTAAGAATTAGGAGATAAGAATTAAGAATACGGTTGCCGACTTCCTAATTCCTAAATCTTAATTCCTATCTCTCGACTATGCCTAAGCAAACAATACAACACGGGCGGCGCTGGTACGCGATCCACACCTATTCCGGCTATGAGGAGAACGTTTCCGAGAACCTCAAGCAGCGCATCGACTCCATGGACATGGAGGACAAGATCTTCAACATCCTCATCCCGAAAGAAAAAAAGATCAAGATAAGAAACGGCAAGCGCAAGGTCATTGAAGAAAAGATCTTCCCCGGCTACGTGCTCGTAGAAATGACCGTGACCGACGACTCGTGGTACGTGGTGCGGAACACGCCGAACGTCACCGGTTTCATCGGCACCGGCACCACCCCCACCCCCATCGCCGACGAAGAGATCAAGTCGCTCCAAAAGCGCATGGGCGTCGACGAGCCGCAATACAAGATCGACGTCGAAATTGGCGACCCGGTCAGGATCAGCGACGGTCCGTTCAAGAACTTCGAAGGCAAGATCGCCGAAGTCGACGCCGAACGCGGCAAGATCAAGGTCTTGGTCAACATGTTCGGCCGCGAGACCCCGGTGGAACTTGACTTCCTACAAGTAAAGAAGATATAACCTACCTATGGCAAAGAAAATCAAGACAATCGTAAAACTGCAGATTCCTGCCGGCAAAGCCACTCCAGCGCCGCCGGTCGGAACCGCTTTGGGTCCGCATGGGCTTAATTTGGGCGAATTCTGCACCAAATTCAACGCCGCGACCAAGAACATGGGCGACGATATCGTCCCGTTGGATCTCACGATCTACGAGGACCGCACCTACTCGATGAAGCTCAAAACCCCGCCTGCCTCCAGCCTCCTTATGAAGGCCGCCGGCATCGCCAAGGGTTCGGGCAAGCCGCTCTCGGAAAAGATCGGCAAAGTTAAGAAGTCGCAGGTGCGCGCCATTGCCGAACGCAAGCTCCCCGACCTCAACACCACCGACGTGGAAGCCGCCATGCGCTCGATCAGTGGCACCGCCCGCCAAATGGGCCTGGAAGTGATCGAGGGCTAAAAAACCGTAAATGATATATAATTGAACCGTTCCCTTTGGGGACGGTTCAATTTTTTTATATGAGAAAAAATAAAATCCTGGCAATAGCAATGCTCGCCGCCGTTATCTTATGCGCCAGACCGGCAAAGTCGCGGGCCGTGGGCGAATTGATGCGCGGCGTTTCTTTGCCGGACGTCTATTACATAACTTCCAACGCCACGCGATTAGCCTTTCCCGACCAGCAAACATATTTCAGTTGGTATCCCGATTTCTCCGGCGTGCAAACGGTTAACGATTCCGACCTCGCCCGCTTCCCGCTCGCCGGCAACGTCACCATGCGGCCGGGAGTAAAAATGATCAAGATCAAATCCGACCCCAAAGTATATGCCGTTGCCGAAGGCGGTACATTGCGCTGGATAACATCGGAACAGGAAGCTTGGAATATTTACGGACAGAATTGGAACAAGCAGGTGGTCGACGTCTCCGACACACTGTTCACCGATTACCGCCGCGGCGACGACATTACCGGCACCGACGCCAAAGGATCGTTCACCACCGCCAACGCGATCGTTAACTCACCGACTATCGATATTGAGCGGAATAAAATTCTCGCCAGCCGCAGCACGCCGGCTTCGCCGCCCACCCAGACCGGCTGCGCTTATGGCAATCCGGCCTGTCCTGCGGCACAGAGTTGCATCAACAATCTTTGCCAAACGCCAAATCAAATCGTCGTCCCAACCCCGCAAGCTACACCGGCATGCAGCACGCCATCTTGTTTAGACCCGCGTCAGACGGCGGTTTACGATGCGCCGGCTTCGGTAAAATCCGTTTCCATGCTCAAGGTCGGCGATTCTTGGACGGTTGCGCCCGGGCGCTTTCTGCGCATCGAATCGATCACGCCGAGCCAATCCGTCATCAGCTTGTGGGCAAGCGACGCCAAAGGTTGCCGTTTCACTGACCGATTGGTCGTCTACGGAGCCGATCAAAAAAACGGCGTCGCTTTTGGCGATGTTTACTTAGACGCGCTTCAATTGAATGGCGGCATTTACGCCGATGTTTTTGCCGGTTCAGGGGCCTATTCAGCCTGCATTCAGGCAATGAACGCGCAGGTGGAGCTCGACAAGCAACAGAACATTACGCTTAATACCGGCATCGCCACGCTCAATTGCGCTTCTTTGCCCGGCGCCGGAAGATATACGGTCACTTCGACCGACGGCCTGTTCCGCCGCCTTTACAAAGACAGCGCCTGGACCCCGGCCGAAAGCGTTCTCGTCGATGCTAACGACGTGTGGTACAAAAAATTGATCTCCTTATTCCCCGCCTTTGCCGAGTCGCGGCCGCTGGGGGACGCTTGGCACATTACGGAATTCACCGACGAACTGCCATACGCCGGCATGCTCATGTCAAACGGAATGATCAGCAAGATGGACAACCAGCTGACTTCCCAACTCATCGGCCCGTTGAACACCGACGTAACTTTTTACAACAAAGTCCGCGCCGATATCGCTTCCGGCAACACGTCCGGCTGGCCGGACGCCCCGATCGAAGAAGCGCACGAACTGGGGCACGTCTTAACCGCCCCAACCCAACTATTAGGTTCTTCGCCCGCCGGATACAGCACGATCCTCGGCGAAGGCGTTGCGAATTATCTTGAAGGTTATTCCGTCTGGTCCAAAGCCGTGGCCGACCAATACGCCAATGACCTGCACTGCCAAGATGCGACCTTTGGAACCGATAACAAACCGTATTCCTCTAACCTCACCGACTATTATGCCGGACAATGTTTCTACTATCTCTACGCCAAATACTGCGGCGGACAAGCGGCGTTAAACGACGCCTTTGCCGACTTTATCGACCAAACATATCATCCCAGCGATACCAAGCCGAGCGCCTTCTCAATGCTTGACGCCCATTGCCAGGACCATGCCAAATTCCACGAAATTCTGACCAACTACGGCATCACTGACAAACTGATAAACAAAACCGGTCCGCTCATGGTCGACCTGTTGCCCGGAAACGCCTGTTCGGCTCAATGACCGGCACCGCCCGCCAAATGGGCCTGGAAGTGATCGAGGGCTAAAATGTTTTTTTAAAACCCTTTCGGGAAAGCGAGAGGGTTTTTGGTTTAAGGTGTATAATAATACATACAATTAAGTCATCATCAAACATCAATTAACCGTCATCGCGAGGAGACCAGTAGGACGATGCGGCAATCCCTTCGGTATATCACCTTAGTTGCGATATTCACGAGATTGCCGCGTCGGCTTCGGCCTCCTCGCAATGACAATATATTATGTCCAAAGCCACCCAGACAATTCGTTCGATCTATTTCTACGCCGTGTCGATCATCGCGCTTTTCATGCTCGTTTTTTCGGCGGTCGATCTGATCAACATCGGACTTAAAACTTGGGTCTTCAAGAATGCCGATCCGTCGTACGGCCTTTGCGTTCCCGGCAATGCCGGCACTTACAACGGCCCGATGATCCCGTCATCGACCGATCCGAACGTTAAAACCGCGCCGGCCGGCCCGACGCAGGCCGAATGCGATGTGCAAAACAAGCAGAATCAGGAAAACATCTCGCGCCAAAACCAAAGCTCCGCCGTCCGCGACTTTTCAATGCTGATCGTTGCCCTTCCCCTCTTCCTTTTCCACTTCCGCATCGTGCAAAAGGAATGGAAGGAACGGAAAGAAGTTTAAAAAATTTATAAAAAATCGCCGCCGGGGAGCGTTCCCTGGCGGCGTTTTTTTGCGTGCAAAAACTAGAGCTTCCAATCGTGGCCGTCGTCTTCGACAAAGGTCTGAACGGCTTCGACGCCTCCGTTCGCCGAGGCGACCACCGACCGCACGATCCAGCCTTTTGGAACCTTGAGCCGCGACGATCTTATCTCGGTTCCCGACGATGTCCGGCTTTGGTCATTGAGCTGTTCCCACATGTTCCTTTCCTTTCTGTACGCGCTATTCTGCCAACGCTTGTTTGGCGATGATCGCCAATTCGTTCCCGTTGATCCCGAGCCGGTCCCAGGTGACCGATCCGTTGGACGCGGAAATTTCAGTCACGATCGCCAGACGCCATCCGTCCACCGTCTCCGGCGTCAAGCCTTGCTCCATGCGCAAGCGGCGGACCAATCCTTTCAAGTAACGGATGACCGCCGAATTTTCGAGCGTCGGCAAGTCTTCCTCTTTAACGCGCAGCTCGCTCCAATCGATCCCGTCGTCGCGAACGGCGAGCGAAATATCGACGACCGCTTGGGCGGCGCGCACCCGCGGCAAGCCGTTCGTGCGCATGACATTGATGAGCCTTAGCAGCTCTTCAAGTTTTTTAGCCCTGTCTGCGTTGCGGCGTTCCGCGAATCTGTTCAAAGCGTCTTGTGCCATTCGACCGTTAGCCATTGCAGAACCTCCTTGCGTTCGGTTGTCGTTTCAAAAGATCAAGCGAAACTTGATATTACCAAAACCCGGCCGGGCGTCAAGAAACAGGGCTGGCCTTGCCAAAAAAGCGGCTTTGGGCTATTATATCGCCATAACGGATGTGGGAGGGACGTAAAAACGCTGCGGCGTTCACGTCCCGTCAATACCACGTCATGAGCCCTAAAACGGACCCATGGCGGTCCGTTTTTCATTAACTACGTACTACGTTACTACGTACTACGTTCTAAGACTAACTCGTATGTCAGGAAAGAAATTCGTCGAAGCGCAGAAGCTCATCGACGCGAAGAAATCTTATTCCATCGAAGAAGCGGTTGCTTTGGTCAAAAAGACCTCGGTCGCCAAGTTCGACGCGACCGTCGAAATTCACGCCAAGCTCGGCATCGACCCCAAGCAGGGCGACCAGCAGGTCCGCGGCACTATTTCGCTCCCCAACGGCACGGGAAAGAACAAGAAGGTCGCGGTCTTCACCACCGCCGCCGATAAAGAAAAGGACGCCAAGGAAGCCGGCGCCGACCTCGTTGGCGGCGAAGACCTCATTGCCACCATTGCCACTTCCGGCAAGGCCGACTTCGACGTCGCCATCGCCACTCCGGACATGATGCCCAAGCTCGCCAAGGTCGCGAAGATCCTCGGCCCGAAGGGTTTGATGCCGAACCCGAAAACCGATACAGTGGGAGTGAACGTGAAGGCCATGGTCGCCGACCAAAAGAAGGGCAAGGTCGCCTTTAAGAACGACGATACCGGCAACGTCCATGTCATCGTCGGCAAGGTCTCCTTCGACGAAGCCAAACTCCTCGAAAACGCCACGGTCTTCATGGACGCGCTCAAAAAGGCGAAGCCATCGGCTTCCAAGGGCAACTTCATCGTGAAGGCCACGATGACCTCGACCATGGGCCCGGCGATCGTCTTCATCGCGTAAACACGTACCACATACCATGGACCACGTACCACTCTAGACGAGCTTTGCTCGACGGAATGGTTCATGCTTCATGGTTCATGCTTCATATGGAGGTCACCATCAAACGCATCGACAAAACGCTGCCGCTCCCCCGCCATGAAACGGCGGGGGCGGTGGCGTTCGATCTGGCGGCACGCGAAACCATGACCATTGCGCCCGACGCCATCGCGCTGGTGCCGGCAAACGTCATTGTCTGCACGCCGCCCGGCTACATGCTCATGATCGCCGCCCGTTCGTCGCTGGCCCGCAAAAAAAGCCTGATCCTTCCCAATGCAATCGGGATCATCGACCAGGATTATTGCGGCCCCGACGACGAACTGCTCATCCAGCTTTGGAACATCGGAAAAGCTCCGGCGATCGTCGAACGCGGCGAACGGATCGGACAAGCCATGTTCGTCAAAATAGAACGCGCCGAATGGAACGAGGTGGAAAAGATCGAAGGCGCCAGCCGCGGCAGTTTCGGCACCACCGGCGGATACGCTGGCACGTAGCGCGCCGCCCGTCGTTCCGAGCCCGTAAGGTAGATTTGTCCAGGGCGAGGAATCTCGAAGTCTGTTTTGAGACGTTGAGATCCCTCACTGCGGTTCGGGATGACGATCGGATCGGATTAGATATTAGAAATTAGTCATTAGACATTAACAATCAAGGATATGACCCATCCTGCCACGCTTTTAAAAAACTCTTGGCGCGCGTACGCCCGCGACTTTCGCGCCTGGCTCATTTTGACCGCCCCGCTCGCCGCGCTCGCCGCGCTCTCGATATTTGTCGCCCTCATGTTCCAAGGACAGCCGATCGCGTCGCAAGATTCGGCGCTATGGATGCGCATTGCGGTCCTCGTCGGATTTTTTACCGCTTTTGTCATCATTATCATTATTGCCCGCATTTTCACGACCGCCGTCATTGTTTCATCCTACCGCTCGTTAAACGGGCAGAAGCTGAACATAAAAGAATCGATCCGCGTGGGATGGAAGACTTTTGCGCCAATAATTTGGGTCGCTATTTTGCGCGGTCTTATCGTTTTGGGCGGACTTATCCTCTTTATCGTCCCGGGCATAATTTGGGCCCTGCGTTATTCGCTCGCGGTCCAAGCCGCCGTGATCGAAGGCAAGCGCGGCATGGGCGCGCTGCACCGCAGCAAAGACCTCACGCGCGGCAAACTGCTTGAAACGCTCGTCAACTTCGGCGTGGTCGGAATAATCCTCGGCTATGGAGTTTGGATCGTGCTCCTCGCCGTCATGGCCGTCTTCATCGTGCTGGGCGCGATGGTCATGCTCGCCGTTCCCATGAGCGCCAGCACCGCCGTTTCCGGCGTGGTCGCGGCCATTACCGTCGTCGCCGAAATAATCATGGTTTGGCTCATCAAGCCTCTCTCCCCGCTCGCCGTCACTTCTATTTATAAGGACTTTTCCGACAAATAAACCCGTATGAAAATAGAACCCGTGATCGGGCTTGAGATCCATGCCCAACTGAAAACCAAGAGCAAGATGTTCTGCGGCTGCGAGAACATCAGCGAAGACCGCCCGGCGAATACCGCCGTCTGCCCGGTCTGTACCGGACACCCAGGCACCCTGCCGGTCGTTAACGCCGAAGCGGTCAACCTCGGCATCCGCGCCGGGCTCGCGATCAACTGCACCATTCCCGATCGCGCCAAATTCGACCGCAAGAATTATTTTTACCCCGACCTGCCCAAGGGCTACCAAATTTCGCAGTTCGACGAACCGGTTGCCGTGAAAGGCTGGCTGGAAATAGAAATTCCCGGCGCCAAAGGCAACGAGCGCAAAACCGCGCGCCTCGGCATCACCCGGCTGCACCTCGAAGAGGACGCGGCCAAGCTTTCGCACGCCGCCGACGGAAAATCGTCGTACGTCGACTATAATCGCGGCGGCACGCCGCTGGCGGAAATTGTCACCGAGCCGGACTTCGCTTCCCCCGCCGAAGCGCGCGTTTTCTTGCAAGAGCTGCAACGGATCCTGCGCGCCGTGGGCGCTTCCGACGCCGACATGGAAAAAGGCATGATGCGCTGCGACGCCAACATCAGCATGCGCGAAATTGTCGAGAACCCGGAAGGCGAACGCAAGGCCATGCAATTGAATCCGAAGACCGAAGTTAAGAACATCAACTCGATCCGCAATGTTGAGCGCGCGCTCGAATTCGAGATCAAGCGCCAAACCGCCGTGTGGGAAGAAACCGGTGCGCCGGTTTCAATAACCACGACCCGCGGCTGGGACGACGCCCGCGGCGTTACCGTTGATCAGCGCTCCAAAGAAGCCGCGCACGATTACCGCTACTTCCCCGAACCCGACCTGCCGGAGCTCGACCTCGTCGCCATCCGCGAAGCGCAGATCAAACTCGTTCCCGAACTGCCGCAAGCCATGCGCGCCCGCTTCATTGACGAATTCAGCTTCAGCCGCGAGGACGCGACCATCATGACCGACGACGCCGCGCTCGCGAGCTACGTTGAAGAGATCATGAGCGAAATGCGCGAATGGCTCCACGACAACGGCGAAATTGAAGGCACCGACGATGAAAAGTGGGAAGCCAACAAAGCCAAGATCGCCAAACTCGTTTCCGGCTGGCTCCTTTCGAAACTCGGCGGCTTGCTCGTCGAGAAAAAGCTGACTTGGTCGGACGCGAAGAGCAAGATTGCCGCCGAAAACTTCGGCGACTTCTTGGCGCTGATCTACGCGAACAAAATGAATTCCGCCGCCGCGCAAATCGTGCTCGCCGAAATGCTCGTGAGCGGCAAGGAGCCGGAAGCCATTCTCGAAGAGAAGGACCTAAAACAACAATCATCCGCCGACGACCTCAAGCCCGCCGTGGAAGGCGTGTTGAACCAATACGTCGACCAGGTCCTGCAATACAAAGCCGGCAAGGTCCAGATCGTAAAATTCCTGGTCGGCGCCGTCATGAAAGCCACCGGCGGCAAAGCCAACCCCCAGGTTGCGGAAGAGATGCTTAAGGAAATGATGAAGTAATTTTTTGGCAAAAGTGTCCCGACCGGGACACTTTTGCATTAATACATGAAGAACGATCCAGTCATCGCAAATTTGATCGCCTCCGACCGTTGGCGCATGGACGCTCTTCGTGCCGTGCGGTCGCTTAGGTTGCCGGATTGGCTGATCGGCGCCGGGTTTGTGCGCAATCCGGTCTGGGACCGGTTGCATGGTTATGATAAATCGACGCCACTTTCGGATATCGACGTCGCCTATTTCGACCCGAACGACTTGAGTGAAGAAACAGAAAAGCGATACGAGCAAAAACTGCGGTCGATCATGAATGAAAATTGGTCTGTCACGAACCAGGCACGAATGGCAATGATCAATAAATTTTACCGGGATTATATTTCAACCGCCGATGCGCTTAGCCACTGGCCGGAAACCGCCACCGCGATCGGCGTCAAGCTCGACGATAACGATAATATCGAACTGATCGCGCCGCACGGAACCGACGACCTCATGTCGCTCACGCTTCGCATGACACCCGACTTCCCCGGCGGCCGCGAATATTTCCTTGAACGGATCGAGAAAAAACAATGGCTGACCAAGTGGCCAAAATTACAAATCGTATGAACATTCTCCTCATTGGTTCAGGCGGGCGGGAGCATGCGCTGGCATGGAAATTGAAGCAGTCGCCGAAAGTTGACGATCTTTTTATTGCGCCGGGGAACGCCGGGACGGCGAAAATCGGCAAGAACGTAAGTTTGGATTTTTTGGACCACCAAGCGATCATTAATTTCTCAAAAGAAAATAATATCGATTTAGTTGTTATCGGACCAGACGACGCTTTGGCATCGGGGCTGGTCAATTCTTTGCAAACTGCCGGCATTAAGGCATTCGGACCGACGAAAAAGGCGGCGGAGATAGAATGGTCAAAATCGTTTGCCAAAGACATGATGAAGCGTTTGAAGATCCCAACCGCGAAATCGGATGAATTCACACGAGCTGAATCGGCAAAGGAGTATTTAAAAACGCAAACTTATCCCCTGGTTATCAAGGCCGATGGCTTGGCGCTGGGGAAAGGCGTCGTGATCGCCAACGCCTATGACGAGGCGGCGACGGCGATCGACCAGATGATGAACGAAAAAACTTTCGGTTCGGCCGGCGACACCATTATTGTCGAAAAATTTTTGGTTGGTGAAGAAATATCAACGCACGCTTTTTGCGACGGCGAAAATGCCGTCATGTTCCCCACGGCGCAAGACCACAAACGGATCTTTGATAACGACCTAGGCCCGAACACCGGCGGCATGGGAACGGTCGCGCCGTATCCGGTTGCCGATGGAACCCTCGACCTAATTAAACAAACGGTGGTTATTCCGATTTTAAAAGAGCTCAAAGCAACCGGACGTGAATTCAAAGGCGTCTTGTTTCCCGGCGTCATGCTAACCAAAGACGGTCCAAAAGTCTTGGAATTCAACGCCCGCTTCGGCGACCCGGAAACGCAATCGTACATGAGACTATTAAAAACCGATCTCATCGATATTTTGCTTGCGTGTTTAAACGGCGAACTCAGCAAAACACCTATCGAATGGAACAAAAATAAATCCGCCTGCTGCGTCGTCCTTGCGTCTCAAGGCTACCCGGGAAATTATCCCAAAGGCCTGCCAATTGAAGGAATCGCGGCAGCGGAGCAAGCAGATGATGTTGTCGTTTTTCACGCCGGAACAAAACAATCTGAAAACGCGACCGTAACCAACGGCGGACGGGTGCTTGGCGTGAGCGCAATCGGCGACAATCTGCCCGAAGCGCTAAACCAAGCCTATGCCGCCATTGATCTTATAAATTTTAACGGTAAACAATTCAGAAAAGACATAGGTTAAATATATGAACTCCAAATACATCCTTTTCGATTTTGACGGTGTGATCATCGATTCTTTTGAAATTGCATATGAAACCAGCAAGCTGAATTCGCCGACGCTGACGGAAGACGATTACCGAAAAGCTTTTGAAGGAAACATTAACGATTGGAAAGATAAAGACTTTAAAAAGGCTCCAGCCGTCGATTTCTTTGCCGAATATATTCCGCGGCTCATGAAGGCGCGCTTGTTCCCGGGAATCGAAACCGCGATCAAGGAGCTGGCGGAAACATATCGTTTGATCATCATCTCATCGACAATTTCCGCGCCGATCAACGAACTCTTAAAAAAATTCGGCCTTTTCCCGTTCTTTGCCGAAACTTTCGGCAACGACGTCAGCGGCAGCAAGGTTGAAAAGATCAAAATGGTTTTTGATAAATATAAAGCCACGCCTCAAGATTGCGTTTTTGTGACCGACACGCTGGGCGACATGCGCGAGGCGGAGAAGACGGGCGTCGGCGCGATCGGCGTCAGCTGGGGCTTTCACGATCAAGCGACCTTGCGGCGCGGAAATCCATTCACGATCGTCGCCTCCCCCGCCGAACTGCCAAGCGCGATCTCCAAATATTTTCAAAAATAATTTTGATCGTTCCACATAAAATACGCCGCTTTTTTACCGCCTCAACATTGACCCGGCCGGGTCAATGTTGAGGCGGCTACTTTTGATACTTTTATGGAAAAAAGGACAAGGACATGACCGGATAATTTTACCTCGACTATTTAAAAAATGAGCTGCCCCGCTGGGACAGCTCATCGCGTATGGCGCGACATATCGATTTACCGAAACTTTAGCTTTTGTATCAGACGGACAATTCTTGCTGAAGCGGATTGACGATGAGCACGCGGTCGAAACCGTCGGAATCGATGCCTGCTGCAAACTCGTGAAACAGCTGGTGGTCATTCCGAGGCGCGTCTTTGCAAAAAAAGACATACCCTTGGCCCTGTTTCTCTTTCCATTCGCTCGACTTGGCGACGCCGGGCTTTAGCCAAAACCACTGTTCGACGTATTCGACCGGCGTAACAAAATAAAGAGCGATGACCTCCTCCGCACCGTAACTGCGTGAAGCAGCGATCAACCCTTTCCTTTCCTCGCTCGTTCCATTCCAAATATCGAGAACGATACGCCGCCCAGCTTCGTCGGATAAATACTGGCGCAACATGGCATGACACGCTTCCAAGGCCTCAGCACATCCGGCACCGTATGGCATGTGAACGGTTCCGTGCCGCTGCATCATGATCTCATCACGGCTGATAAAAGCCATTCTCTCCCTTTGAACCAGCACCTGCTTGCAGTAATGACTCTTTCCCGAACCGCGCGGACCAACCGTCAGAAAGACCGTTTTTGCGTTATTACTCATCCTCGCCTCCTTGTTCTAGAAACAGAGTACAAGCCCAGGCGTATTTGTCAACTTAACCGCTCGCATCAAATCAGGCGCTTTTTCGCCGCCTCAACATTGACCCGGCCGGGTCAATGTTGAGGCGGCTGTTTTTATGCTTTGACCCGCACAGGAGCGCGTGTTACCTTAGCTCTCAATGAGACAAGCGAAAAGATCCTGAACAACCCAAGGAGCAACAAAACGAATGGGAAACACCGTCCGAATCGCGCCTTCAGAAGCAACGCAAAACGATAATACCGAATTGCTCAAAGGAATCGATCACGAGTGCAGCGCCCCGATCAGTTTGCTGACTTTCTTCGATAGGGAGGCGGTGCGGATCACGCCCGCCAAAGAGGAACCGATCGACGACATCAACCGGCGGTTCCACCTTGGCGAGACCGCCAAACTGCTCGGAGCATACCGGATGAGCATCGCCAAGTTCATCACAACCCGGCCGCCCGAGCTGGCCGAGGCCGTGTTCACCTTCGGCCCGCGAGACGGGAGCAAACCGGACATCATCCGCTTGCGGGCGACCGACCACATCCGGACGCGGGACAAGAACCTCGTTGCCGCCTTCTATCTCGTCTGGCAAGCCGAGGCTTTCCCCGACCCGAAAGATTACGCGGGACACGCGCTAGCCGAACTGGTCGGCGAATTGGTCAATCTGGCTGCAAGCGGGATCACCCAACACGCGCTCTTGGCCATCATCTCGCGGATCAGCAACTGCGAAAGGCTGTCCCGGTAGGCTTCTCGCTTTTCAGGCCGACGTCCTTGACGCCGGCCTTATTTATTAGGCGCCGCGACGGACCGCCTGTCCAGCGAGTTGATATGGGTGTAAGCTTAGGTCATTAATACCCCAACCATATGAAACAGAATAATTCATCAACCGTCATCATGATCCTCGCCGTCGTGGCCTTCTTGGCGATCGGCGGATATTTGGCCATGCCGAAAAAGGCGGCGCCAAGCGTTGTGCCGACGACAAATCAAAACACCAACCTGAACACCCCGCCCGCTTACGTACCGCCCATCAATATTCCCAGTGCCACGCCAGGCGCCGCAACGATCACTTATCAAAACACCCAGTACGGTTTCAATTTTACCCTCCCCGCCAGCTGGACCGGATATTCGATCGTCGCCACCAAGTGGACTGGCGTTAAGTCCGGCGCGCAAGGCGAAACAACCGTCGCCACCGGCCCCATTGTCTCGATCCGCCATCCGCTTTGGACCGCCGCCGTGCCGCGCCAGGACATCCCCGTCATGGTCTTTACGATCAAGCAATGGAACGCGCTCCAAAACGACGACTTCCACATTGGCGCCGCCCCCATCGGCCCGAGCGAACTGGGCCGGAACAACGTGAACGTCTTCGCCCTCCCCGCCCGCTACAACTTCGCCTACCCCGTCGGTTTTGAGGAAGTCGATACGATCCTGCAAGGAAAACCACTTAGCGCTTTCTAGTCGACCGTTAAAACAGCTTCGCCATGCGCGAAGCTGTTTTTTTAACCAAAGGTGGCTTTTCTTATATCGAAACGGTACAATCAACATATTCGCGAATCAGCCGCATTTTATGCAAAAATCAATAGAAATTTCGCACTTAACCAAGAAATTCACCTTTCCGGTCAAGAATAAAAAGGCCGGGTGGGTGAAAAATTTGTTATCGCCGGAAAAACGGGAGGTGGTTGCGGTCAGCGATATTTCTTTTTCGGTCGGCGCCGGCGAACGGGTGGCGTTCATCGGACCGAACGGCGCGGGCAAGTCAACGACGATCAAGATGCTGACCGGCATCCTCTTCCCCACTTCCGGCACCATGAACGTGCTCGGATACGACCCGACCAAGGAGCGCAAAAAACTGGCGTATCAGATTGGCACGGTCTTTGGCCAGCGCTCGCAACTGCTCCCCAACCTGCCGTTAACCGACTCACTGGAATTCTTCGGCGTCATGTACGACCTGACGGACACACAGATAAAAAAACGCGTCGCCGAACTGACCGAACTTTTTTCCTTGGGCGAATTCATCGACCAGCCGGTGCGCAAACTCTCGCTCGGACAGCGCATGCGCGCCGAGGTGGCGGCATCGCTCATCCATAAACCAAAACTCATCCTCTTGGACGAACCGACGATCGGCCTCGACGTCGTCGCCAAAAAAGCGCTGCGCGACTTGCTGTTAACGATCAACAAAGAAGAAAAAACCACTATCTTCCTCACTTCGCACGACGTGGGCGACATTGAATCGCTTTGCGAACGCACGATCATCGTGAACCGCGGCACGGTCATCAAAGATCTGCCCACGGCGGACTTGGCCAAAAGTTTTGCCTTTGAAAAATATATCGACCTGATACCGACCGATAAATTCCTATCTTTCGCCGAATTGCCGGCCGGCATCCGCTACCTTAACCGCGAACCGAACAAAATAACGATCGCCGTAAATACGGACAAGACAAGCACCAAGGATGCGCTCAAGGCCATGCTCGACCTCTACGATATTGAGGACATCGACGTCTACAACGCCGATACCGAAACGGTTATCCGGCACATTTATGAAAGAACTGCGTCTCGCGCTGACCACAATTAAAATCCGGATCAAGGACCAGCTGCATTACCCGGGACGATTCTTCACCGACATCGTTGTTTTTGCGACGCGCTGCGGCATTCTGCTCGTTCTTTACTGGTACGTCTTCAAACTGCGCGGCGGCACAATAAGCGGAACAACCTTCCAGGCCGTGGCCTGGAGCATGTTCTTCTATTTCACCTTCATGACCTTTCGCTTGCGCGACATCTCGCGCGAGATGATGATGGACGTGCAAACCGGACAGATCGAAACGCTCATGAACAAACCTATTTCCTACCTAAGCTACAAGGCTTGGGGACGGATCGGGACGGGGATCCTTCCCATGCTCACTGTCGGCGCCTTAGGCGCGACGGCGCTAACCTTAACGGTCGGCGCTCCTCCACTCATGCGCTCCGCCGCCTTTTTTCCGACGCTCGCGCTCGTCTTCATCGGCTCGTGTAGCCTGACCATCGCCGTCTACACGATCGTCGGCCTCTTGTCTTTCTGGATCGAGGACATCAATCCGGTTTTTTGGATGGTCGACAAAGCAGTCATGATGCTTGGCGGTTCATACCTGCCGATCGCCCTCTTCCCCTCCCTCATGTACAAAATTGCCGTTTTCAGCCCGTTCGGCGCTTCGCAATTCTTAACCCATACTGCCTACGCCAAATGGCTCTATGAGTGGCCGATGCTTATTGGCATCCAAGCCGCTTGGATCGTCTTGCTGGGAACGACCATGCTGATCATGTATAAATATGCGCGTAAAACGGTTTGCGTTAACGGCGGTTAACTATGAAGAACGACCTGTCCTTCGCGATTTACGCGATAAAAAAGAATATCCAAGGGAGCGCCGAACTGCGCACCAGTTTTTTGACGAATGTGATCGGCATGATGATCAATAACACCGCTTTCATTTTGCTGTGGGTTTTTTTCATCAACGCTGTCGGGCAGATCGGCGGCTGGACGCCGACCGACATCATCGGGCTCAACGGCTTTGCCGCCCTAACCTACGGGCTGGCGTTTTCAACCTTTTACGGCATTCGCAAAATGCCCGATTACGCGGCCACCGGCGCTTTTGACCGCTTCATGCTTTCGCCAAAGAATTTGTTGGTTCGCGTCTCAACCTCGGCCTTTTCCACCTCCGCCGTCGGCGACGTGCTTTTTGGCATCGTTTGTCTTGGCATTTTCAGCTTCCTCATTCACACCAACATTATTCAGCTGGCTTTGCTTTTAATCTTGGCTTTTGCGGCTTGCTTGGTTTTCATTTCGACGATCATCATAATTTATTCGATCGGTTTTCTATTCACCGATGGCAACAACGTGAGCGAGGGCATTTTCCAACTGTTCTTCACCCCCGCCATGTTCGACGGCGGCGCCTACCAAGGCGGCATGCGCCTTATTTTCACCTTTATCATTCCCTCACTATTGATCGGCACGATGCCGATCGAGGCGATCAAAGACCTTTCGTTCGTAAAAGCCACGCTGGTGGTCGGCCTGTCCGCCGTCTGGTTCCTGCTGTCCATTCTCATTTTTAATCGATCGGTAAAAAAATACGAAAGCTCTAACTTCATGACCTTTGGAAACTAAAAAGACCTCGCATTAAGCGGGGTCTTTTTCCATCTTCCTAAACCTTCTTGCCGAGGATCTTGAACATCTTGGTGCCGCAGACCGAGCAGGTGCCGGTCATGGCGCGGCGGACGGCGCCGCCTTTGCCGGGCATCTCGACCTCGGTAGGCGCGTTCATTACTCGCTTGGCCTTGCACTTTACGCAATAGCCCTCGTTTTCGGCGCTCGGAACTTTGACTGCCGGCGCGCTCGTCGTTGCTTCATCCATATTTAAAATAAGATGAATTAAGTGGCTATATTATATCATTTTAGCCACTCTTTTACCAGCGCTGACGCGTTTTTCGGCTCATCCAACCAAATTATCCGCTTGTCGCGTTTGAACCAGGTCATCTGCCGGCGAGCATATTGGCGCGTCCTGGCCTTAATGCGCTCAACGGCGTCCGGAAGCGATTGCTTGCCGTCAATGACGGCATTAAGCTCGGCATAGCCGATTCCGCTCATGGCCGGCAGCTCGGGCGGGTATAATTTTTTGCGCAATTCCATGACCTCATTCATGAAACCGGCTTTCATCATGGCATCGACTCGTTTATTTATCCGTTCAACCAATTCTTCACGCGACACCAACAAACCGATCTGCAAACAATCGAACAGCAGGTCCCCTTTTTGCGTGGCGCTGGAGAATTTCTCGCCGGAGGCCATCACCACTTCGAGGGCGCGAATGATCCGACGCTTATTCTCCCCCGTCACCTTGGCGGCTTCGGGATCGATCGAGACAAGCAATTTTAACAGCTCGGGCGCGGTTTTCTTTTCCAATTCTTCGCGCATTTTGCTTTGCGGCGGAACTTTGGGGATGAGCAAATTATCGACAATGGCCCAAACATAAAGCCCGGTGCCGCCGACCAGGATCGGCAACTTCCCTTTTTTAACGGCGGTGCGGATCGCGGCGAGCGCCCTGGCTTTATAGTCGGCCAAATTCAAGGTCCGATCCGGTTCGACAACATCAATCAGACGATGCGGAAAACTTCGGTCCTTACCGGTGCCAATATCCATGCCTTTATAGATGGTGCGCGAATCCGCGGCGATCAATTCGCCGTTATATTCTTTGGCCAGTGCGACCGCCAAGTCAGTCTTCCCCGCCGCCGTCGGCCCGACTACAACCAGCAATTTTGGCTTGTTTTTTTGCATAGATATTGACAAAAACGCATTTTTATGATATCATTATTTCATAACTTAACACCAATCATTATGAACCATTCAGAAATGAGTCCGGAATTGCGCGCCAGCATTGAAGCGACCGCCAATGCGCTGGCTTCCGATTCTAATCAGAACTCGCCTGAATCCAGCAAGGCACAAGAGGTGGCGGAAAAATATGTCGCCGAAGAGGGTCCGGCGCTCAAAGCGAGCATCGAGGCCGAGCAAGCGGCTTTGCAAGAAGCGCGCGACGACATTGGCGCGGAGTATGAAAACAAGGTCAAAGCCGAGCTCGAATCAGCTTACGATGAAGCCATGACCGAGGTTCTGTTCAACGCCGGTTTGACCATCAAGTCGGAAAAAGCCCAGCGCATGATTGAAGCCAAGGCCGATACTATCAAGACTGTGATGAACAAGATCGGTTTTGAAAAAACGCCTGCGGATAAAGTTAAAGCGAGACTGATCGAACTCTTGCCTGAATTGGTTTCCGACTTCAAGGAAGCCAACGCCTAAAAAATCCAAGCAATTAAAAAACGAGCGTTCACCGAGAGGTGGCGCTCGTTTGCTATGTGCGGATCGCGCGAAAGATCAAAGCAATGACATCTTGCAATTCTCTGCGCCGTTCTTTGTCGGCGTTCAATGACCTGGAGGCAAGATTTATCTGCATCGCGCCGCTCAAATAGCGGACATCGTTGATCTCGTGAGCCGAGGCCAAGCTCCGCCGGTCGCCGGGTATGGCGACCGCCAGTATTTCCGCTTCGCCGGCGACAAAGACATCTTGTCCTAATAGCGGCTCAAGAATGCGGACCAGCAATCCGATCTCCGGTCCGGAGAGTCCCAAACCCAGTCGTCCGCCGGCGGAGACAACCAGCTCCTTGGCCGCGGCCTTTTGATCAAACATCGCATCCCCCTTTGGCGACGGCCCAAGAAGCGCGCGCCGCTTCGATGAGCAGGATGGCGTGCTTTAGGACGGCGTTCATCGGACGCCAAGCGTCGGTGTGGCGGGCGACAAGCGCGCGCTGGAAACATTCATAGACGACCATGGCTTCGGCTTTCTTGCTGCCGGGCTTTTCCCAGCTTCTTAGCGTTTCGTTGGCTTCCCGGACAAGCCCGGGGCATTCGATCGCCTGACCGATCGCGCGCGCCATACCGTCGCTCCATGCGACCTTTCCGAATTGCGCGGCAACGGCGGTGAAGAAAGCATTGAGGTCTTCGATCAAAACGCCGTAGACGCGAGCAAGCGCCGCATGATGGCCGATCAAGAGATCAGCCGAACCGAGCTCATTAAGCAGCAGCGCGTTGAGTCCGCGGGGCGCCGGGTGAAATGCTAACAATGATTTTTCAATGACCCAATCGGGGAGCGGATAGCGGTAACCATCATCGCTCCTGTAATCCCTAAAGCGCAGGACCTGTGCAAGCATGACATTCCTCCTTCCAAAACATACATGTATACCACAAATTTGCCTTGACGTCAAGCCCTTTTTATGCTATTATTTATCTATTCTTAAACAATTTTCTTATGTCTGCTTCCCCAGAACGCATGCAAAATCACGAAGATTTTTCAGAAGACCAAGCGAATAACCGATCGGAGGCTGCGCCGGAAAATCCGGTCATCCTGAAGCTTGCCGAACAGCGCGGCATCGACATGGGCAAGGTCTACGAGCTCATGGCCACCATGTACGACAAGTCGCGAGAATTCGCCTTGAAAGAAAAAGCCGAGCTCGAAACCCAGCTCAAGGACATGGGCGCAGCGCGCCGCCATGCCGAGCTTAACAAAGAGATACGGAACATGGACGCTTCGATCGCCGAAAACCGCGCCCGAGCCGCCATCTTGGAAAATCCCGCTTGGGAAAAAGCGGAAGCTGAAGCAAAGCGCTTGATCGCCGAGAACGCCGAATGGGAAGAGGCCATGTGGACGGAAAATGAATGGGCGACCCGGATCGACCAAGCCAAAGCCGCCGCGCTCGCGGAAGAGAACAAGGCTTGGGAAGACGCCGAGTGGGCGGCCAAGATAGATATCGCCAAACTGGAAACCTCGCCCAAAGAAACCAAAGACTATTTTAACGAGCTGATGGCCGAATTGCCGAAAGCGCAGGAGCGCCTGAAAGACGCCGAAGCGCAAGCCCAGCTCATGGGCATTGATACCGACGATCTCGGCCGGGCGCCCATCTGGCCGGGAAAGAAAAAGAAAGCCTACAACGAATATGTTTCCGCCCTAACGGAAATGAACCGATTGCAGGAGGACCTTGTCGAAGAAAAACTTTTCATTCGCGACCCGCGCGCCTATGCCGAAATGCAGCACGCCGCCGCGCTTCGCGCCATGTCGATGAAAAGCGTCTAGAAAAAATAAAAAAATATCCCGTCACGGCGGGATATTTTTTATTGGCAACCTATTTGATATTGATCGTGATATGGTTCGCTGCCGGCGCTTGGTTCACCCAGAAAGGCGAGAAAGAAACGGTCGCGTCGGAAATTGAGTCTTGGCTTTTGAAATAGGCTTTGATCGTGTTCGCGTCCAAGCCGACAATGCGGGACTTGTCCAAAACCGGGCTCGTGGAAGTGATGTTGGCTTGACCGCTGAAAACCGCGTCCAAGGTGGCGGTGCCGGTCGCAGCCGAGGCGTTCTGCACGGCGACCTCGGCCGTATTGACGTTGTTCGAAACAAGCTCCATGTCGGAAGGCACGTTGGCGCCGAGCGCCGCCGAACCCAAGTTCTGCAATTTGTCTTTGTCGTAATAAACGCCGGTAACGGTCAATTTAAGCAAAACATCGAACGAACCGACGGTGTCCCCCGGCTTGGCCGAGACCGACCGGGCGTTCTCATCGACAAAGGTCGCCGATCCGGTAAAACCGCGGCCGGCCGTCTGCGCCGCCAGATCGGCGTTCGCTTTGGCGACCAGCTGGTCCTTGAGGTCGGAGACGGCTTTGTCGATATCGGATTGCGCGACCGCGCTGACATTGCTTACGCCGCCGGTCATTGGCTTTTCCGAAAAGGCGTAAACCAGCTTTTGCAGATCAACCGACAGGCCGGGAACGGTAAAAGTGCTTGGCCCTATTTCGCCGGCCGATCCTTCTTGATCGGCGACAACCGCGATATCCTTAAGTTCGCCGTTCGCGGGAATATTCACGCTTTTTTTAAGACGGAACAAGACCCCGTCTTTGGTCAGCAAACGCGTCGTGGCGACCAGCGCCTGCGGCGTTGCCCGTTTGTTAACGAGCAGAACCGTGCCGGTTGCCTTTCCTTTGACCACGGCGCCGGCGCCGGCCGGGCTCGCCGTACTCTGTCCGCTAACCGCTTCGGAAACGACCGTGCCGGGCACGGTTTCGGCCGTATTGGCATTGGCCGCGACCGCAACTTTCACCTCGGCGCGAACCGCAACCGGTTTGGACGTGATCATGATGGTTGCGCGCGAAAGGGTCGCCGCGAGCACGACGCCCAAGAGCACCAGCGTGAGACCGATGAACGTAAAAGCGATGCGTTTATAAAGGCGAACCGATGCCTGACTGGCGTTAGGTGTTTGATGGGTGGCCATAGTCAATTCATTATACAGCAAAAAGACGCAACGATAAACTGTCGCCAAAAACTGCGCTCGCCGGGATCATAAGAACCGGCGGGAATGATCCCGCCGGCCTCCGTGTTTTATTCGTTCCTTGATCAAAACCTTACGCTCCCCTGCCCCAGCACCGCTTCAATCTCGGCGCGCAGCAGTTCGTTCATTTGCACGGAAAGCGAAGTGCGAACCTTGCGGGCGCGGCCGCCTTCCATGTAGATGAGTTCAACCAATGAGGGGCCCGGGTATTTTTCCAGGATCGCCTTCAACAGATTGACCGACGCCGGCTCGAGTTTGGCGACGGTCAGCAGGACCGGTTTTATTTCCGGAGCGGCAACGGAAACGGAAGAGGAATTTTTTGGGCCGAAGTCGCGCCTGATCCGATCTGCCGTCTGGCTGTTCACGACCTCGGCGCGTTCGGCGATGATCTTCGGCACGCCGTCCTTTGAGGAAATTTTCCCGACCACGACCACCAGCTTGTCCTCGGCCCACATGGCGCTCCCCATCTTATAGACCGACGGAAAAACAATGACCTCGGTCGAGCCGGTCATGTCGGCCAATTTCACAAAGGCCATCGTATCGTTCTTTTTCGTTTGAATGTTCTTGACCGTGACGATCACCCCGCCCACATTGACCGGCGCGCCTTCGCTCTTGGTCAGCGCCTCGGTGAGCGAGACGGTGACGCCGGCAAAGAGCGCCGACCACTGCTGCCATGGGTGTTCGGAAACATAGAGCCCGAGCAATTCCTTTTCCCAGGCCAAACGGTCGGACTTGGCGGTCGTGACCCCGGCCGGCAATTTGATCATGCCGCGCGCCAATATTTCGCCGCCGAAAAGCGACGGCTGGTTGGAGTGCGCTTCTTTTTGCCCTTCATGCGCGAAAGCGAGCATCGGTTCGACCATGTCGAGCATGGCTTGGCGGTCGCCAAAAGCGTCCATCGCTCCGGTCTTGACCAAGCTTTCGATCGATTTGCGATTGACCGATTTCAATTTAAGGCGCGTCAAAAAATCTTCGAGCGTATTGAACGGACCGTTGGCTTTGCGTTCGGCGATCACGTTCTCAACCGTGTCGGTGCCCAAATTCTTGATGGCCAAAAGCCCGAAGCGGATATGCGTGTCGTCGATGTAGGTAAAATCCTTGAACGACGAATTCACGTCCGGCGGCAGAACCGCAATGCCCATGCGGCCGCACTCGGTCACGGCCTCGGCGACCTTTTCCAAGTCGTCGGACTCGGCGGTCATGATCGCGGTCATGTATTCGGACGGATAATGCGCCTTGAGGTAGGCGGTGTGGTAAGCGACGACCGCGTATGAGGCGGCATGCGCCTTGTTAAAGCCGTAAGCCGCAAACGGTTCGATCAGATGCCACAGCTCGCCGGCCAGCGCTTCGCTGCCGCCGTGCGCCACAATTCCTTTCCAAAACTTCTCTTTTTGCTTGGCCATTTCCTCGGGAATTTTCTTGCCCATGGCTTTTCGGAATTTGTCGGCCTCTTCCCAGCTATAACCGGCCAAATGAATGGCGGTCAAAAGCACGTCGTCTTGGTAGGTAATGACGCCGTATGATTGGTCGGTAATATCCTTCATGCGCGGATCAGGATATTTGACGCGCGCCGGATTGTTCTTCCGGGCAATGTATTCCGGGATCATGTCGATCGGGCCGGGACGATAAAGCGCCACCATCGCTTGCAGGTCGAAGATCGCCGTCGGCCTCAGTTCTTTGAGATACTTGGTCATGCCTTCGCCCGAAAGCTGAAAGACGCCGAAGGTTTCGCCGCGCGCCAGCATCTCAAAAGTTTTGACGTCGTCAAGCGGCAGTTCGACCAGCTTGATGTCGATGTTCTTGGTGAGCTTGATGAGCTTAATGGCGTTTCCCAGGATCGAGAGGTTGCGGATCCCGAGGAAGTCCATTTTGAGCGTCCCCGATGACTCGACCGCGTTCATGTCGTATTGGGTGATGATCTTGTCGCCGCCGCCGGATTCTTTCTGCAGCGGCGTAAAATCAGTCAAGGGCGACGGGGCGATGACGACGCCGGCCGCATGGACCGAAGAATGGCGCACACAGCCTTCCACCTTTTTCGCGAGGTCGATGACGCGCTTGGCGTCCGGGTCGCGATTCACCAGCTCGGCGAGCTCGGCGTTCTCCACCATCGCCCGGTCGATCGTCATGGCAAAACCCTGCGCGCCCGGCGGAATGAGTTTGGCGAGACGGTCGCCAAAAGCGTACGGCAAGCCCAGCGCGCGGGTCACGTCGCGGACCGCGGCGCGCGCTTGCATCGTTCCAAAAGTGCAAATTTGCGCCACCTTGTCGGCGCCGTATTTCCCCTTCACGTATTCCAAAACTTCTTCGCGGCGATTGTCGGCAAAGTCCATGTCGATATCCGGCGGCGACGGGCGGGAAGGATTAAGGAAGCGCTCGAACGGCAATTTGAAGAACAGCGGATTGACCTCGGAAATTCCGATCGAATATGAAACCAGCGAACCGGCGGCGCTGCCGCGGGTGGTGGAAACAATACCCTGCGCCCGCGCCCAGTTGGTATAATCGGCGACCACCAAAAAATACGGATCGTATCCTTTTTTGGAAATGATCCCCAGCTCATACTCAAGGCGCGCCACGACGTCCGTCGGCGCCTTGCCGCCGTATTTGGCGTCCAGCATCTCGTGCGACAGTTGGGCTAAGTAGTCTTTAGCGTTCATGCCGCCGGGCGGAATGTAGTTGGGGAAGACCCATTTACCGAGGTCGAGCTCCAAATTGACCGTGTCCGCAATTTTCCCGGTCGTTTCGCAAGCGCCCGGATATTCGCGAAAATGTTCTTCCATGAGCGCGCCCGCCGGGAAGCTGACGTCCAAAGAGCGCATGTCGAGGCGCTTGGGGTCGTCAACGGTTTTGCCGGTCTGGACGCAAACCAAAATATCCTGCGCATCGCTGTCGCCCGGTTCAAGATAATGGCTGTCTTGGGTGGCAACCAGCGGGATCCCGAACTCTTCGGAAAGCTTGAACAGCCCGCGATTCACGATCTCCTGTTCGGAGACAGTCGGATGATGCTGAATTTCCAAATAAAAATCCTTGCCGAAATAGCTTTGGTATTTCTTGATCAGCTCGCGCGCGCGGATCGGTTCGTTCGCGAGGATCGCTTTAGGAATTTCGCCGTTCAAGCAGCCGGAAAGCGCGATGATCCCCTCGCCGAGTTCGGCCAGCAGTTCGTGATCGGTGCGCGGCTTGTAATAAAACCCTTCAAGCGACGCGCGGGTGGCCAGCTTCATCAAGTTCCGGTAGCCGGTAATGTTCTTGGCGATGAGTGTCAAGTGGGAAGTATCATTCTCCCCGCCGCGGCCGGATTTTTCAAAACGCGACTTGGGCGCCACGTAGGCCTCCATGCCGATAAGCGGCTTGATCTCCTTCTTCTTGCAAGCCTGGTAGAATTCAATCGCCCCGTACATGGCCCCGTGGTCAGTGATCGCCACCGCGTCCATGCCATGGAATTTGGCTTTGCCCACAAGCTGGTCGACCTGGGTCAACCCGTCGAGCAGGCTGTAGTGGGTGTGGACATGGAGGTGGACAAAACGGGACATACGGCTACAGATTACACGGACGAATGACGAATGTCTAATGTCGAATGTCGAATTGGCCCAAATACCAAAACACCCCGCTTTCGCGGGGTGTTTTTTGGCGAAAGTGATTATTTTATCTTGACCAACTTTCCGTTTGTAACGTCGAGCGAGTATTCGCCGTCGGTGGGGGCGGGCGTATCAAGGGCGCTGGAGCGGATGACTGAAATATGAGTGGCATCGATCCAATTCGCGCGCGTGTCAAACGGCGCGCCGCTCTTGCTGGCAACGAGTTGCTTCGGAACCGTCGACCAATCCGCGCCGACCAATTGCTGAACATAAACGGCGCTCGGTCCCATGTATTCCATTCCCTGCTGATTCGCTTTACCCGGAATTTCGGCGTGAACCAAATACTTTCCATCCGGCGAGAACGAATAACCGTAAATATCCGGACCATTGGCGACGTTGGTTGAATAGTCGAGGGCGCCGGTCGCCAAATTAACAAGCGAGATGTCATTAGTGTTCCCGTTGATAGTCACCGCCCACTGGCTGTCGGGCGAAATTATCACTTCGCCGCCATAGTTGATCATCGATCCTTTGCCGAGATCGTAGACCTCAAGCCCAGTCAAACCAAGCGTGTAATAGCCGGGGCCGGGGCTATTGTCGCCAGAGAGCTCCAATTCGATCACTAAACGATTCGGGAAAAAATGTCCGATCGAAATATCGTAGCCATCAAAATCGGGAACTTCGGTCATACTGATCGGTCCCGACGGCTGCGATTCGATCTTTTTTGAACCAGAACCATCCAAAGCGCCGACATAAACATTAAGCGTGAATTCCCTGCTGTTAAGCGTCTTATCTTCATTTGTGTCTGGCCGCGGTTGATAAGTATTCCAAGCGACATACTTGCAGTCGTCAGACAATTTAGCTTCGCGGACAACCTCGCCTGGCGCTAAATTAACGAGCGCGGTCGGCTGTCCGTCTAAGGTCACAGTATTATTTGCCTTATCGACCACGACGACCGGGCAATGATCTGTTACCGGTGCGACGACGGCCGGCACGCTATTGGTCGGCGTCGTCGGCTGAACGGCAACGGGGGCTTTATTCAAACTCATGGCGATCTGCGAAACCTGCGCGCTTAGCTGTTGGATATTTTGCTGAACGGTCAGGTCGTTCACCAAAATAGCCGCTACGATAATTACAAAGACGCCTGAAATTATCCAGGGAAGATAATTTTTATTCACCATAAATAAGCTTACGAATTATGTATTAAGGTCTTTCGCGCGCCTACTTCTTCTTTTTCTTCGCCGCCGCCATTTTTTCCATGAAGATCTTCGCGCCCTCGGCGCCGATCGAGGCGATGTTCATAAAAGCGCCCATTTTGTCCTTAATCCGGTCGGCCGCCCCTTCAATGGCGTCGGCCGCTTTTCTGATCCCATGCACCGTGTCGCGGGCGTCCTTGAGGATGCAAATGAGGTAATACAACGTCCAAGACAAAAAAATGGCCAACCACAAAACCGCGAAGGCCAGCACAATGAACAAAATGTCTTTTGAGGTAGAAAGGTACATAGTTATATATTATAACATAAAAAGAACTTAGATGGTAGTACGTAGAACTTAGTACAAAAAAACGACGGCACGGCCGTCGTTTTTACATTTTCTACGTTCTAAGTTCTAGGTTCTACGTTCTAAGTTCTAGGTTCTACGTTCTCGTCAGATTTTTCCGACCAGATCAAGTCCCGGCTTGAGCGTGGATTCCCCCGGTTTCCAATTCATGGGGCAGACTTCGCCGGGGTGGGTCATGACGTATTGGGCGGCTTGGACCTTGCGCATCATTTCGGCGCCCGAGCGGCCGATGCTGTTGTCATTCACTTCCGCCGACTTGATGATGCCGTCGGGGTCGATCACAAAGGTGCCGCGCAGCGCGACGCCGTCATTTTCCAAGTACACGCCCAAGGCGCGCGACAAGATCCCGGCCGGGTCTGCCGCGAGCGGGAAATTTACTTCCTTGATCGCCTTTGAGGAATCGTGCCAAGCCTTATGCACAAAGACCGAATCCGTGCTCACCCCGACCACTTCGACGTTGAGCTTCTGAAAGGCCGGATACATGGCCGCGAGCTCCCGCAGTTCGGTCGGACAGATAAAAGTGAAGTCGCCCGGGTAAAAGACCAGCAGCAGCCATTTGCCGGCAAAGCCCGAGATGTTCATCTTTTTGATCGCATCGTTCGCCAGCGCGTCAAAAGCGATATCCGGCACTTTTTTGCCGACAAGCGGCATGGTCAAGTTAAGTTCGTTCATATGATTATTGATAAAGAGTAATCATGGAACTATACCGCATATCGTTACGCTTGTCACCTCACGCCCATGCGCGCCTGTGTGCAACCAAAATTCGCCAACTGGGCATACGTCAACCCGACCACATTGCACCAGCCCCGACCATCGACAAAAAACCATAATTCCCCGCGCTTCAAAAGTGAAGCGACCGCTTCACTTTTGAAGCGCGAGTTAATCGAGGCGGCCGCGATACGCTTCCACCCACTTCCCGATCTTTAGCAGCCCGATCAATGCGCGGGTTTCGCGTATGACATTCTTTTTGGTGCGCCAGACGCTTAATTGCAAACGCTCGAATCCGATACGGCGCAATAAGCGCCGGAACGATTGACGCGACCGCCTTGCCGCTTCGGGAAAATCAAAAACCACCAAGCAATATTCCCCATCCGGTAAAAACGATCTGGTGCAGCGCATTATCGTTTCAAGCGCGGCAACCTGTCCATTTGCGGAAAGCTCATATTCAAGCCTGTTTCCTTCCTTTCGCTCTTTAAGGAATTTCATTTGTTTCAGCCGTCTTATTGCCTGCCTCTTTTCCCGTTCCTTGCGAAAAAATTCGCTTTCCGAAATTATTTCTCTTCCCTCTCTTGCTCCAACTGTCATCGCCAAAAACGGATGACATCGCGCAAAACACGTATCGTCGTATGTCTCCCATAGCGAAAGCAAAAATTCTTCGGCTGTCGATAGAACGATTTTCGCGATTTGCTTGGCCTCCTGTTTTGATTTGCTCATAATTCATTATTGGTTTCGCGCTTCAAAAGTGAAGCGATCGCTTCACTTTTGAAGCGCGGTGGTAACAGGAATATTTTCCGTCTAATCGTTTTTAATGTATACGAAAGTGTCATCCACAGCTGACAGTGAGGCGATATTTTTTGGGGTATAAGCCACAAATTAGTGTTATCCACAACTGACAGATGATGGTCTGAAACTGGGGACGACAAAAAAAGACCGCCGTTTAAGGAGGTCTTTTTTAAAATTTTTTTGAGTCGTCCGAATTATGACCTAATGCGTTCTATTCGCGAATTACGGCGTGGAATTTGTGCTCCAACATCCGCGCGACCTTGGCGTGGATCGTTTCAACCTCCTCGGCGGTCAAGGTGCGCTCACGCGATTGATAGGTCAAATGGTAGGCTAAATTCTTTTTTCCATCCTCGATCCCCTTGCCTTCGTAATGGTCGAAGAGCTCAAGTCCGACAATAAGCGGATCAACGGCTTTGACGGAAGCGACGATGAATTCGTGTTCGGTCTTTCGCGGAACGACGAAAGCGATATCGCGGAGGATGGGCGGATAGGATGAAGGTTCGCGATAGTCGGCCGACGGCTTGGCGGCTTTGACCAGTTCGCTCATGTCGATGAGCGCCAGCGCGGCGCGCGACTCGATGCCGGCTTTGGCTCTGGCGTCGGGCGTCAGTTCGCCAAGCGTGCCGATCACGGCTGAACCCAAATGAACCGAGACCGAGCGGCCGGGGTGCCAAAAGTCATTCTTGGGAAAATCCTTGCCAAAGGTCAAATTGACGTGCAGCGTTTCGCCAAGCCGTTCGACCAAGCCTTTGGCCGAATAGAAGATCTCGCCCTGATCGCGGCCGCCGCCCACCGCCATCGAGCGGCCCCAAACGACAATGCCCAAGCTCAATTGCTCGATCGGCAATTCCTCGGCATCGACTGACGGCGTGAAAACCTTGCCGATCTCAAAGCCGGAACCGGCGGTAAAATTCTTTTCATTGATGCGAACCGCTTCCAAGAGGCGGGCGCGATGCGACGGGCGCAAGAACTCCAGATCGTTGGTGAGCGGATTAGCAATGCGGGCGACTGACAACTCCCCTTCCCCGGCTTGCTTCAGCAATTCGGCGCCGACGAGCGAGACGCTCATCATGTCGGCGCAGCCGGCGCCGATCAGCGCTTCGCGCGCCCGGCGTTCAACGTCGAAGACCGGATCCGGCAATTCGCCGGAAACGTCCGGCGGAATGACCGACGGCAATTTATGATAGCCGTAGAGGCGCGCCACTTCTTCGACCAGATCTTCAGCGATCGCAATGTCGCCGACGCGCCAATAAGGAACCTTGGCCGTTATCTTCGAGGCGTTCGCGGTCACCACAAAACCCAAGGCGGTTAAATATTTCTTTACGACGGTTGGCGCCAATTCAATGCCGATCTTCTCGTTAAGCGCCTTCATGGCGATCGAAACGCGCGGCGCGATTTCGCGCTTCACGATCTCGTCGGCGGTCGCCGTTACCGTACCGCCGCAAATTTGCAGAATCAATTCCGTGGCGCGGGCGAGTGATGGCGCGGTCAGACCTTGCGGGAAGTTCTTTTCAAAACGCATGGCGGCGTCGGAGCGCAAGTTGAGCGCGCGACCGGTGCGGCGCACCGATGTGCTGTCGAAACAAGCCGCTTCCAAAACAATGTTCTTCGTTTGTCCGGTGACGCCGGAGGCTTCGCCGCCCATGATCCCGGCGATCGCGATCGGATTGGTCGCGTTGGCGATCACCATCATGCCCGGCTTCAACGCATATTCCTTGCCGTCCAAGGCGGCCAGCTTTTCGCCTTCAACCGCTTCGCGCACTTTTATGATCCGCTTCGGCACCATCGCCTCGTCAAAGGCGTGCATCGGCTGGCCCAATTCAAGCATCACGTAATTGGTAATGTCAACGACGGCGTTGATCGGACGCAGGCCGGCGGAAACCAAGCGCGTTTGCATCCAATCAGGCGAAGAACCGATGGTCACGCCTTCGATAACCGCAGCCTGGTAGCGCGAACAAGACTTTTTCGCTTGGATCGTTATCTTGATTCTTGATTCTTGATTCTTGATTCGCGGCAATTTTGTTTCCTTCCAGACAAAATTACCGCCGGTGGCCGCAGCGGCTTCGCGGGCCAAACCGACAATGCCGAGCGCGTCCGGGCGATTGCTTGTCACCTCAATGTCATAAACGCAGTCGTTCGAACCGAGCGCCGCAGCAAGCGGCGTGCCGGGCTTGTATCCGAAAGCAGATAGATCGACGATCTCTTTTTCATCGGTTGCCGGGAAACGGTCGGCCAACCCGATCTCGGATGAGGCGCAGATCATGCCTTCCGAAGCGACGCCGCGAATGGTCGCCGGCTCAAGCGTGATAAGGTCGCCTTGCCCGTGCCAACGGACGCGCGCACCAACCAGCGCGACGGCGACCAGTTGCCCTTCGGCAAGGTTCGACCCGCCGCAGACGATCGTCAAAATTTTTCCGCCGACGTCAGTCTTTGCCAAGCGCAGTTTGTCGGCGTTCGGGTGCTTCCCCAATTCCACGATCTTGCCCACGACCACTTTATCGAGTTCGGCGCCGGCATAAGCGATGCGTTCGACCGACGGGCCGACAAGCGAAATTGCCGCCGCGAATTGCTCGGGCTTTTGCTTCATTTTAACGTATTCGCGCAACCATTTGTCGGAGACAAGAATGTTCATATGTCAGTTAATGATGAACCACATACCATGGACCATAGACCACTCTTTACGGAAAAATCCGACGGAATGGTTCATGGTACGCGGTCCATGTTTCATGTGCTAAGAATTGTGCCCAACGTGCGTTAGGATGACCGCGACCACGGCGAGCGCGACGCCGGCGTAATTCACAAGATTGAATTTTTCCTTGAAGAAGATCGCGCCGAGCGCCACGGAAAAGACGATCGCGCAACAGGCGAGAATGGTGATCGTGCGCGACAGGTCGTAATGCTTCAGGACAAAAAGCTGGATGACAAAGCCGACGCCCGAGAGCGCAAGCGTGATCCACATCGGGAGCGAACGCAGGAGCGTCAAGTCGAATTCTTGCCCGTGCAGAATGAATTTTCGGACCAAGTCGCTCGCCGAATACAGCGCCTGGGCCAAGATGATAAGAAGGATGAATTGCATAATTCTAAAACTGCCTTAAGAAACGCAGGTCGTTATTGTAGATGAGGCGGATGTCGGGAATGCGCATGCCGGCACGCATCATCATCGTCCGCTCAAGACCCCAGCCGAAAGCAAAGCCGCTGTAAACCTTGGGATCGATGCCGCCGGCCTTGAGGACATTGGGGTGCACCATGCCGGCGCCGCCCAATTCCAGCCAGCCGGTCTTGCAGACGCGGCAATTGACCCCGTCGATCTTGCCCGTTCCGTTGCAAAGGCCGCAAGAAATATCGACCTCAAAACTCGGCTCGGTGAATTTAAAGTGATGCGGACGCAAACGCGTGACGCGGTCGGCGCCGAAATATCCCTTGGCAAAATGATCGAGCGCGCCGCGCAGATGCGTCAAATTGATGCCGCGGTCGATGACCAAGCCTTCAAACTGATGGAACATCGTCAGGTGCGTGACATCCGACTGGCGGCGATAGGTCTTGCCGAAAGAAACCATGCGAAGGGGCGGGCGGCGGCGCTCCATTTCGTGGCCCTGCGCGTTCGAGGTGTGCGGCGTCAAAACCTGCTTGCCCATTTTTTTATTCTCCGGCGCGTCCAAAAAGAACGTCTCCCAGTCGTCGCGGGCCGGGTGGTCTTTCGGCATGTTCAGCATCTCGAAAGAATAGCGGTCGAATTCCGCCTCATTGTAGCGCGCGCGGCGGAAACCGATGCGTTCAAAAAGCGCAGACATTTCTTCGATCGCGGCGTTCGACGGGTGTTCGTGGCCGGCGGCGGAGGCGGTTCCCGGTTCGGTCGTGTCGATCCAGTCATTCTCGGCCAGTGCGGCGGAAAGCTCGACCCCCAGCGCGGTGCGGCGGCGAGCGATCGCCTGCTCCAACTCTTTTTTTGCGGCATTCACCGCCGAGCCGAGCTCGGAACGACCGGCAGCGTCCAATCCGCCCATCGCCGAAAGCACGCGATTAACTTCGCCCTTACGCCCCAAAAGACGCACTTCAATATTGCGCAACGCCTCTTCGCCGGCGACGGCGAGCTCAAGAACCGAATCGGCAACGATCTTTTCCAATTGTTGTTTCAATTCTGACATAGGGTTATGGACAATGGACGATGGACAATGGACGATTCTATCGGAATCGGTGCGAAGCTTTATTTGTCCATTGTATGTTGTCCATAAAGTTCATTATATTATTCCTTTGAAAAACCCGAGGATCGCACCCCCGTATCTTAGCAAATCCCGGTAGGTTACCGCCACTACCAGAAGCATGAGCAAGGCGAAGCCGATCTGATGCACGACCCCTTCGACCCGCTGCGAAACCGGGCGACGGCGGATCGCCTCAATGATGAGGAAGAGGAAGCGCCCGCCGTCCAGTGCCGGGAAGGGAATGGCGTTCACGACCGCAAGATTAAGCGACAGTATGGCGACGAATTCGACCATGTACATGAAGCCGATCTGCGCCGCCTGCCCGGTCACGACTGCGATCCCGATCGGCCCGGAAACGTCCTGCGAAAGGCCTTGTCCGGCGAAAAGACCGGCGAGCAATCCGTAGAAAGAAAGAACGATCGAAGCGAGCATGTAGCCGACCGCTTCGGCGCCGCGAATGGGCGCCAGATACCATGGAAAGCGCACCGTGCCCACGTCCACCAATTCGACGCCGATACCGCGCACGTTCGTCTCTTTCAAAATTTCGGGGACGATCTTGAGCGTCAACTCGGCCTTGCCGCGCTTAACCTTGACCGTAACGTCGCCGGAGCTGGCGCGAATGGCCGAACGCAGCGCTTCGGCCCCGGTCGCTTTTTGGCCGTTGAATTCCTCGATCTTGTCATTCGACCGCAAGTCGCCGCGGGCGGCGGGCGAACCGGCAAGCACTTGCCCCACTTGAATGGTGGGCGCGGAAATGATCGCGCCGGCGGGCGGCACGTCGATCGCCTGCGGCACGCCGATGAGATAGCCGCCGGTGAACAAGACAAAAGCCAAAATGATGTTCATGCCCACCCCGGCCAAAATGACCAGCACCCGGCGCGGGAGCGATTTTGATCCAAAACTTTCGCCCTCCCAAGCCTCTTCGCCGTTCTCGCCCTTGATCTTCACAAAACCGCCCAGCGGGATCCAGTTGAGCGAGTAGATCGTGCCACCCCGCTTAACGCCGAATATCCGCGGCGGAAAGCCGAAGCCGAATTCGTCGACGCGCATGCCGGAACTTTTGGCGGCAATAAAATGCCCCAGCTCGTGAACAAAGATGATGATGCCTAAAACTACGATGAAGATTATTATAGAAGTCATGGATTTATAATGTCTAATGCCTAATATCTAATTTCTAATCCGTCACTTTGTCGTTCCGAGCCCTTGTGGTCGATTGGCCCAGGGCGAGGAATCTCGTAGCCAGTCATGAGACTTTGAGATCCCTCATCGCTCCGGCTCTTCGGGACGACGAAATCAGTTAGAACTGTTTAATTATTTCCGCCACTTCGGCCACCTTAGCATCCATTTCTTCTTTTGTCGCCGCCTCCAAATTGAGGCGGACGAGCGGTTCGGTGTTCGAGGCGCGGATGTTGAACCACCAAGTCGGAAACTCGAAGCGCAGGCCGTCGATGCGGATCGTTGCGGAAGCGAGCGGCGCATACTTTTCGTCGAAGCGCGCGAGGAGCGCCTTCTTGTCGCCCACCGAAAAATTGATCTCGTCGGAATGAAAATATTTATTGAGCGGCGCGATCAGCTCCGAGATCTTCTTGCCGCTTCGCTTCATGCCGGCGAGCGCGTAAAGGACGGCCAGGTCCGACGATTCGGCGATGAAAAAATCGCGGAAATAATAATGCGTCGAGAGTTCGCCGGCGAACCAGGCGCCGTCCTCGCGCATTTGTTTTTTGATGAACGCGTGGCCGACCCGGCACATGACCGGCTGGCCGCCGGCGAGCGTGATCGCTTCGGGAACGGCGCGGCTTGAGCGCACGTCGTAAAGAACGGTCGCGCCCGGGTGCTGCCGCAGCACTTCGCCGGCCAAAAAAGCCGTCATGATGTCGCCCCCGATCGGCGCGCCCGTCTCGTCGATCATGCGCACGCGGTCGGCGTCGCCGTCATAGGCCACGCCCAGGTCGGCACCCTCTTTTTTGACCATGGCAATAACGGCGGCCAAGTTTTCGGGATTGAGCGGATCGGCCGGATGATTGGGGAACGAGCCGTCAAGGTCGAAGAACATTTTCCGGCACTTCTTTTCCAAACCGTACGCCTTGATGATCTCGGGCGCCACATAGCCGGCCATGCCGTTGCCTGCATCATAGACGACGCGCGGCTGCCCGACGTCGCGGCGCGGGATGATCGACAAATGCTTGGCGACGAATTCTTCGCGCACGTCCGCTTCCATGACGTTGCCCTCGGGGGCGTCGGTAAAATTCCCGGCGATCACGAGGTCGCGGATCTGCTCCATGCCGCTCCCCTCGCCGATCGGCGACAAACTGCCCAAAACCATTTTAAAACCGTTGTACTCCTTGGGATTATGCGAGGCCGTCACCATGATGCCCGCGCCCGCGAGCGCCGAAGGATCATCATCGCCCAAAAACTGCGCACCGACGGCGTAATAGAACATCGGGGTCGAGGTGAGCCCGATATCCACCGCATCCGCGCCGGCGGCGGTTATGCCCTTAATAACGGCGGCCGCCAATTCGGGCGAGTCCAAACGCATGTCGCGGCCGACGACGACCACCGTCGCCTTGGTGTAGGCAACGACCGCCCGGCCGACCAACTCGGCCAATTCCGGCGTTATCTCGCTTCCGGAGAGCCCGCGAATGTCATAAGCCTTGAAAATTTTTGGGTTTATCTTCATAATTCATGATTGACGTTGCGCCCGGTCTATGGGATTATTCAATCATCATACTTGATTATTTTAATCATCACCACCCTATGTGGCTTTACATTATTCTCGGTGTCGTCGCAGTGCTGTTCCTGTGGTTCATCACGACTTATAATCGGCTCATTTCGGCTAAAAATGCCGCTGACAATTCTTGGGCCGACATCGACGTCCAGTTAAAGCGCCGCTACGACCTTATTCCCAACTTGGTGGAAACGGTTAAGGGTTATGCCGGCCACGAAAAAACTTTGTTCGAGAACGTGACCAAGGCGCGCTCGGTCGCCATGGGCGCGAAAACGCCGGCCGAACACGCCGCCGCCGAAGGCGCGCTCTCGGGCACGCTTAAAACGCTTTTTGCGGTCGCGGAAAATTATCCCGACCTCAAAGCCTCGCAGAATTTCATGGAGCTTCAAGGCGAACTGCGCGATACCGAAGACAAAGTTCAGGCCGCGCGCCGCTTCTACAACGCCAATGTCCGCGACTGGAACACGCTGATCCAGCAATTCCCGACCAACACGGTCGCCAACTCGATGAAATTCAAAGCCATGGATTTCTTCGAAATATCCGACGAGACGCAGCGCGACGCGCCGAAGGTGCAGTTTTAATTTTAGAACGTAGAACTTAGAACCTAGAACTTAGTAAGCGGAAACGACCAATCGCCGTTTCCGCTTTTTCGTTATGCGCTACGTTCTATGTTCTACGTTCTAGGTTCTATGTTCTACGTTCTAGGTTCTACGTTCTAGGTTCTAAGTTCTAGGTTCTAGGTTCTAAGTTCTAAGTTCTAGGTTCTACGTTCTATGTTCTATAATCAACGATTGCGTTATAATAAGTAACTATGTCCACCTTACGAAAAGTCCTCTTGGGAATACTGCTCCTTGCCGTTGCGGTCGGCATCGGTTTTGCCATTTATTACGTCTTTTTCAAGCCGGTAACGGGTCCGGTCACGCCGAGCACAAACGCCAATGCCAACAAGCCCGGCGGCATTCTTAATCCGTCCGGCGGCGGCGCCAATTTGCCATATGTTCCGCCGGTAACCGGCGGCGGCAATCTTAACCCCGCCTCCCCCGTTGCGCACGGCGGCGCCACGGTTTCGCCGACCTTGGTCGACACGCCAACGCTCGGCTTGGTTCTCGCTTCCGACGGAAAAACGATCCGCTATTACGACCGAACGACCGGAAAATTCATGACCGTCGATGCAAACGGCAAGATTGTCGCGTTGTCCGATCAAACCTTTCCCGAAGTGCAAAGCGTGACTTGGTCGGCCGACGGCTCAAAAGTGGTCATGGTCTTCCCCGACGGATCAAAGCTGACCTATGACTTTGCCGCAAAAAAGCAAGCAACACTGCCCTCAAGCTGGCAAAACTTTTCCTTTTCTCCCGGCTCCGACCAAATTGCCGCGCTCCAAAACAGCGACTCCGTGAGCAGTCGATATTTGGTCGTTTCGAACACCGATGGCAGCGGCGTCCAGGCAATTGAACCGCTGGGAGGGAATGCGGCCGATGTCAGCGTCGCTTGGTCGCCGGGAAGCGATGTAGTTGCCATGTCGCAAACCGGCGAAGCCGACGATACCGGCGGATTCGGCGTAAAGAACATACTTTTCGTCGGCAAGAACGGCGAGAATTATCCGGCCACCGAAGTGGACGGCATGGGCTTTACCCCGCTCTGGTCGCCGAACGGCGATTATCTGCTTTACTCTGCCGCCGGCACCGCCGACGATTTCCTGCCCCGCCTTTATGTCGTAACCGGCAAAGGCGACAACATGGGCGCCGGCCGCCGGGCGATCAGTCTCATGACCACGGCTGACAAATGCACCTTTGCCGACGCCAAAACCGCCTACTGCGCCGTACCCGACACCATGCCGGAAGGCGCCGGCTTGGAGCCGGCGATCTTGAACGGCATCCCCGACTCCGTCTATAAGGTCAACGTCGTGAGCGGGCTGGTGACGCTCATCGGCCGGCCTGACATCGACACCACCATCTCGGCGCTGACCGTTTCTTCGGACGGCGGCACGCTTTTCTTTACCGATGCTTCGACCGGGAATATCAAAAAGATGGCGCTGAAGTAACATGAAACACACAACATGAAGCATGAAACATTCCATCGGATCGTTCCGTAAAGAATGCTTCATGTTTCATGCTTCATGTTTCATAAAAACCCCATGACCTCTCAAAACAAGATCCTGTTAACTTTAACGATCGTCGCCGCGATCGCGATCGGTTGGTACGCGTTCCGGGTTCTTCCCGCCGCGATCCCCCAACAGCCGCAAACACCACCGGAAACGGCGAGCGCCGTGCGCGCCGATCCGTCCGATCAAATTCGCGGCGACCGCAATGCCGCAAAAACCGTCATCGAATTCGGCGACTTGGAGTGCCCGACCTGCGGCGAGCTTGATCCGCAGATCGCCGATCTTGTAAAGCAGCAGCCGGACGTCCGCTTGGTTTGGAAAGACTGCCCGTCGTCGCAGCACCCGAACGCCGAAACCGCCGCCGAGGCCGCGCTTTGCGCCGGCAATCAGGGAAAATACTGGGAGTACCATGACCTCTTGATCCAAAACCAGGACCAGCTCGGACCCGATCTTTATCCGCAACTCGCCGCAACCCTTAAACTGAACGGCCCGCTCTTCGCCTCGTGTCTCGGAAATAACGACAAGGCCGCGCAGGTGCAAGCCGGACTCAACGAGTGCGCGAGCGCCGGCGTGACCGATCTGCCAAGCTTCTTCATCAACGGAAAAGCCGTAGCCGGCGCCAACGCCAACATCGTCCATGCCATTTCGATCGAACTAAACCGTAATTAGCCGCAACATGAAAAGATTGATCGTTATTATCTCGCTTTTTGCAGTGCTCGTCCTCGGCGCTCAAAGCGCGTCGGCCACGGCTGGTAAATGCTGCGCTACGTTAACAGGCAACGCTTCCACTGGAGGGAACACCGCCTCGTCTTGTTGCGCCGAACCCGACACGGCGAGCGGCAGCGTTTGCGCCACCGGACAAACCGAGGTCGATTGCAGCACCGTTAGCAGCTGTCCGACCAGTTCGGCAGCCGGAACAACTTGCGCCGCTCCCGCCACCGCTTCAAGCTCAGCCGACCAAGCGCCGACGAAGGCGGAATTTCCGATCATCATGCCAAAGATACCCTTGGACATTCCCACCATCTCCCTGCCGGATTTCACCAATGTCACGCAAAAGGACGGATACATTTACATTCCTTTTATCTCAATTTTTCTCGTCGGCGCCTATAAGCTGGGCGTGGGCGTCGCGGCGATCCTCGCCGTCATCATGATCATGGCGGGCGGTTTTGTCTGGATCGCCGCCGCGGGCGATTCCGGCAAGATCGGCCAGGCAAAAAAAATGATCAGCGGCGCCGTGGTTGGTCTGGTACTGACCGTCGGCTCGTATGTCGCGCTTCAGACGGTCAATCCCGACCTGGTCAACTTTACGGCGTTAAAAATAAAAACGGTCGATCAGCGCACCGTTGACGTGATCGACGACTATAACCCCGAAGCCGATGACGCGACCCCCGCCACTGGCGGCGGAAGCAGCCTGCCGCCTTCGCAGCTCGACCCCATCTTTGCCAAATACGCGCCTTGCGCCGGGGTCACGCCGGACACGCTTAAAGCCATCGCCCAAGCCGAATCGGGCCTTAACCCCACCAAGGTCAATAAAAGCGGCTACACCGGACTTTTCCAAACCAAAGCGGCGAACTGCCCGTCATCGGTCAAAAGCTACTGCAACGACCTGACGAATCCCGACAACAACACAGCCGCCGGCGCCGCCATGATCAAAAGCTCGGTCGCGACCATTACCAGCCGCTGTCCCAACGCCAGCCCCCACGACCAAATGGTCATGATCTATGTCGCCCACAACATGGGCGGCGGCATGCTAAAATACGTCACACAAAACAGCTGCAACGTGGCCGGCATGAAGCAGGCGGCGATCGATTACTATATCAACAATCCCAAAACGGCCAATTCCTACGCGCCAATGTACCAGCCCCAATGCGTGACCGACCAAACTGCCGCTAACGACCCCAACCCGAACGCCACTTGCACCGGCGGCAAGAAATTCGATTACGCCGTAAAAACCGCCGACAAATCCGGCGTTACCCAAGTCCTTGACTCCAGCGGCAGCTGCCCCTATTAAAATCATGACCAATCCCGACACGATCTTTAAATGCTCAAAATGCGACGCCCAGTACCCCAAGTGGTCTGGGCGTTGTTCGGAATGCGGTGCGTGGTCGACGATCGCGGAAGCGGCCGCCGCTCCGACCGCCAAGCCGTTAAGCAAGATGTCGGCGCCGGCCGGCAAAACCGTTTCTTTCGCCACTATTGCCAATACCGAAACATCACGGCTCTCGACCGGCCTTGCCGAAGTCGACCGCGTGCTGGGCGGCGGCTTCATTCCCGGCGCTGTCATTCTGCTCGCGGGCGAACCGGGAAACGGAAAGTCAACCCTGGCCGCGCAAATTCTGGACAAGATCGGCCGCTCGTCCCCCACCGCTTCAACCCTCTATGTGTCGGGTGAAGAAAGCGCCGAGCAGGTCAAGTTGCGGCTTGATCGGCTTGGAGCGAAGCTCGACAATTTGAACTTCTTGGGCGAGACCGACGCCGCCACCGTGGCCGCGACGCTCGCACAAACCAAACCGGCCATCGCCGTCATCGACTCCATTCAAACCATGACCGCCGAAGGGAGCAGCGCCGGCTCGTTGGGGGCGGTCCGCGCCAGCGCCGGCATGTTGACCGAGTGCGCCAAAACGAACGGCGTGCCGCTCATCCTTATCGGCCAAGTGACCAAAGACGGCGCCACGGCCGGACCAAAATCGCTCGAGCATTTGGTCGATGTCGTGCTCTCGCTCGAGGGCGACCGCGAATCGCATTATCGAATTTTGCGCGCCGAAAAGAACCGCTTCGGCTCGACCGAGGAGATCGGCGTTTTTACGATGGCCGAAAGCGGGCTTAAAGAGGTGAAGAATCCGTCGGAAATGTTCGTGCGCGAACGCAATCTCCTGCCCGGCTCGTGCATGACCTGCTTGGTCGAAGGTTCGCGCGCCATGCTCGTCGAAGTCCAAGCGTTGGTTCACCCCTCAACCTATTCCGCGCCGGTGCGCCGCAGTTCAGGCCTCGACATGAACCGCTTACAGATGATCGTCGCCGTTCTTACTTCGCGCGCCCGTTTGCCGCTCGGCAAAGCCGACGTCCACGTGAACGTGGTGGGGGGCATAAAACTGCGCGAACCGGCCGCCGACCTCGCCGTCGCGCTCGCCATTTATTCGGCCGCGAAAAACATTACCCTCCCCTCGGACCTTTGCGCCTTCGGCGAACTGGGCTTGGGCGGCGAACTGCGGAGCGTCCGCGCTTCCGACCGCCGCATCACCGAGGCCCTGCGTTTCGGATTAAAAAAGATCGTCTCGCCGCCGGACGCCAAAACCATTTCCGACGCGATCGCAAGAATATAAAAAAGGCCGGCGTAATTGCCCGGCCTTTTGCGATTCGCGCGGCGCGTTTATGCGCTACATCGCTCTCCGTTTCCGATCGTCGCGGCGGTCATAGAACATGCCGCTCGAGCCGACCGCCAAGCTGACCGACAAGCGCGGCAGCAAGACCAAACGGCGCCTTGGCAGATGATCGGCAGCAATGCTTTTGAGCGCTTCAACCGAAGCGGAAAGCAACCGAACCAAACCGCTGCGTCCGCGCGCCCGGGGGACATCCTGCATGTCCGAGAGTTTCTGCACAAAGGCGGCAATGTTGCGCCTGGCCGAACCGGTCGGACTGCGGTGTATAACCGCTTCGCGGCGGAAGCGAGCGTGCATGACCGCGAGCTGGCTCTTGTCAGGGCCGTCAACGAGCTCGCCCATCAGGTCGTCCAGCACCGCATCAACGCCGGCCGAAACATCGGGTGGAAGCGGCAGCCGGTCGAAACAGGCGCCGTGCCAGATCCGTCCGGCGAGCTCGATCTTGTCGGATTCCGACAAGCCGACCGCAATATGGCATCGCTCGCAAACCGGTCCGCATGCCAAAAGCGGTTTTTCACTGACCAAAATTTCCCTGGTATTCATTTCTGCTCCTTTTGTCTTGTCCGATTTTCCAAAGAAAAAATCCGCCATAAGCGGAAATACCTCTCCCACTGCGAGATTACCTCGTTTTCCGGCAAAAGTCAACCCCCGTCAGCCCAAATTCGCCGCTTGCTCGCGATGCGTTATTTTTTCTTTTAGCTGCGGCACCGAATCCAATTCCGGATCGGCGGTGAGCAGCTCCATGGCCGCTTCGTGCGCGTCTTCAACCAAACGCAGATCGGTAAAGGTCGCAAATTTCATTTCTTCAATTCCCGACTGCCGCGTGCCAAAAAGCTCGCCCGGGCCGCGAAGCGTCAGGTCGCGTTCGGCCAAGTCAAAGCCGTCCGTGCACTGGGCAAAAGCCTTGAGCCGCTGACTTGAAGGATTGTCGGAAGCCATGGCGAAACAAAACGACTGATAGGCGCTGCGCCCGACGCGCCCGCGGAACTGATGCAGCTGCGCCAGCCCGAAACGTTCGGCGCCCGCGATCGCCATGACTGAAGCGTTCGGCACGTCGATCCCAACTTCGATGACCGCAGTCGCCACCAAGATCTGAATTTTCCCGGCGGCGAAATCGGCCATGGTTTTTTCTTTCTCCGCCGGTTTCATGCGGCCGTGAAGCAGCCCGACCGACAGGTCGCCGAAGATCTTTTTCGAAAGTTCTTCGTAAAGCTCGGTCGCCGATTTGGCGCCGGTTACGTCCGACGGATCAATGACCGGCGAAACAAAGAATGCCTGGCGACCCGAACCGATCTCGGAACGGACCTTGGCATAAACTTCTTTGTAGCGTTCCGGACCGACCACTGCGGTCATGATCGGCAAACGATTCTTCGGTTTTTCGCGCAGAAGCGAAATATCCAAGTCGCCGTAAAGCGCCAAATGCAGCGTGCGCGGAATGGGCGTTGCCGTCATCGTGAGCAGGTGCGGCAAGCGTCCGTCTTGGCGCTTCTTCATAAGCTCCTGCCGCTGTTCGACGCCGAAGCGATGCTGTTCGTCGATGACCGCCAGCGTCAAATTCTCCAAAACAACCTTGTCCTCCAAGAGCGCATGCGTGCCGATCACAATTGCCGCGGTTTCATCGCCTTCTTTGTAAACATTGGTGCGCAAAGCGATCTCGTGCGCCGGCAAAATTTTCTTGAACGTTTCGTAATGCTGCTTGGCCAGCACTTCGGTCGGCGCCATGATCGCCGTTTGACCGCCCGCGGCCGCGACGTTCACCGCCGCGACCGCCGCCACGACCGTTTTCCCGCTCCCCACGTCGCCGTCCAAAAGCCGATGCATCGGCTCGGCTTTTTCCATGTCGCGCAAAATGGCCCAAGCGGCTTTTTTCTGATCGTCGGTCAATTTGAACGGCAGCGAATCGACAAATTCTTTTGTCTTGTCTTGATTAAACGGCACCGCAATTCCGACCGACGCCTTGACCGCGCTCTTGATCCGCAACGCCAGCAGTTGATGCATCAGCAGTTCGTCGAACTGCAGACGGCGACGCGCGCGTTCGAGCTTGGCGTTATTCGTCGGATAGTGGATCTCATGAAGCGCTTCGGCAAACGAAACCAAGTCGTATTTTTCACGAAGCGTTTCCGGCAAGGGATCGACAAATTCCGCAAGCGCCGGTAAGGCCATGGCCACCGCCGCGCGAATATGCTTTTGCGTCAGGTTCGCCGTGGTCGGATAAATGGGAATGATCCGCCCGGTGTGGATCGAGCGGTCGCCCGGCTCATAGACCGGGCTCGTGAGCTGGAGCCGCCCGTAATCCGCCGACACTTTGCCGGCAAATGACGCCTTGGTGCCGGGCTTCAGGATGTTCGTAATGTACGGCTGGCTGAACCAGAGCGCGGAAATTTTTCCCGTTCCGTCATCCAAGAGCGCCTCGGTCAGCACCATCCGTTTGGCGCTCGTGCGCCGATTGGCAATAAGTTCGACCGTTGCTTGAACCGTCACCAGCTCCCCCGCCTTGAGTTCGGATATTTTCTTAACTTCCGAAAGGTCTTCATAGCGGATCGGCGGATGCAGCAAAAGATCACCGATGGTTTTGATCCCCAGCTTCTTAAACCTGCTTCCCAGCGCCTTCCCGTAGCGCCCGATGTCCCCGATCGGCGTATCGGCATTCATAAGAATGAAGCATATAACATGAACCATGAAACATTCAAATCGAAGTGTTTCATGCTGCGTGTTCCATGTTTCATA
>Ga0265314_10000453_pt1 | contig 54843 bp, 48 predicted proteins | sample 4126metaG_FD_203106 | JGI IMG/M metagenome (GOLD analysis project Ga0265314, IMG submission 203106) | Rhizosphere microbial communities from Carex aquatilis grown in University of Washington, Seatle, WA, United States - 4-1-26 metaG | ecosystem: Host-associated > Plants > Roots > Rhizosphere >... | reverse complement strand
GCAGTTCATCCAGGTCCGCGTCGGGATAATGAGCCAGGATCAGAGCCGCGACCCCGCTGACATGTGGTGTGGCCATGCTGGTCCCGTCGAAGATATCGTACGCGTCATCCGCGCTTGCCACGGAAGAGTAGATGGCAACCCCTGGAGCACCCAGGTGCACCGAATTCTGGCCGTAATTGGAGAACGAAGCCAGTTGGTCGTTGCGATCGATGGCCGCGACCGCAATCACATTCGCGAGTTGGTAACTGGCGGGATACCCCGGAGAGCTATCGTTGTCATTGGAGTCGTTTCCCGCCGCCGCCACGAACAGAACTCCTTTCTGCCTCGCTCTGTCGATCGCATCGAATAACGACTGCTCAAATGGGCCTCCGCCCCAACTGTTGTTCAGGATTCGCGCCCCTTTGCTCACCGCGTAATCGATGCACGTAATGGCGTCGCTCGTGGCACCAAATCCGTTTTGATCCAGGAACTTGCAAGCCATCAGCTGGATGTGCCAGTTGATCCCTACATGTGGATGTCCATCGTTCGCCGCCGCGCCGATCGTCCCTGAGACATGTGTGCCGTGGTTGTTATCGTCAAACGGATCACCACTGCCCGTGATCGCATTGATGCCGAACACGTCGTCCACATAGCCGTCGCCGTCGTCGTCCTGGCCGTTGCCGGCGAGTTCGCCGGGATTATGCCACATTTGATTCCGTAACTCCTGGTGCGTATAGCGGATTCCTGTATCGATGACCGCCACGATCACGTTGGTGGAACCAGTGGTGATATCCCAGGCATTGGTGGCGCTGATGTCCGCCCCGGGCGCTCCGCCGTTCTGCCCGTAATTGTTGAGCGCCCAAAGCGTGCCGTCAACGAACGCCTGATCGGTAGGGGCCAGGAGGCCCCTGACAATGTAATCCGGCTCAACGTAGGCGAACAGACCGCTGGCCTTCAAACGAGCTATTCGGTCGAGCAGGCGCTGGCGACGAGTCGCCTCATCCGTAACCGGGCCCGCCGCTAGCGTGGCTGCGGCTGGTTCGTCGAGAGTCAATAGTCCCTCGACCAGCCGGTGACGCCGGTGGATGACGTGACCCAGTTGGCTGAGTGTGTTGGTCAAGGTCCGCTCGTCTGTCGGAACCGCGAGCTTGGCTAGAATCCTCGTCGGATGGGCCTTATAATTCCCGATTGTAATCGCGCCACTTTGAGCGTGGGCCGCCGTGACGCTGATCCATAAAATGAGCAATCCTAAGCACCACAAACCTCTGGCCACACCTCGCTCCCGCCCTGGCCGCGTGCGTGACTTGCTGGCGGTGATCTTTTGTACGCAGGACGCTAGCCTGGTAATAGCATAGCGTCCAAAGGGCGAAATCGAACACCTCACATGAGCATTCCACCGGTGATCACAACTCAAAGAATGAACAACACCGACATTAACTAAGGACTTCATACAAAACTCTTACGCGTCGCGAGTATGCCGCGACATTATTTCTCAAGGGGATTCCGCAGGCCGCAAACCACAACGGATCAAGCCTGCAACAGCAGAACAGCGAGAAGACTAAGCGGAGATGCTAGATGGGGGAGCGCGGCCCAGAGGCAGCAGCCCTATGCACAACGAGGGCAGGGGATTTACCGCCGCTGGTTCCGGCTCGATGAACGTGAACAGCCGGACTACGGGGACCACCACCGTGCTGCTGGAGACCAACAGCTCTTTCTGCAACAGCGTCGCTGCGCATTCGTGGTGTGCCTCACCAGCCTGGGTGTGGATGAGCTTATGGAGGAGTGGGCTTGAGGCGAGGACCAGGGCCGCCGAAAGAATCAGCACCAGCAACGACCCAGGGCGTCCAGGGCAGCTTTGCGAAGAGGTGATCTCCGCCGTAGCGCGCTCATCTTTCGTGAATTATACTAGGTAGCTTCAACCTCGCAAGAAGAAATCGGGAATGTGTCCCCAGGAGTAATACGGATAGGTCGAAGGAATCATTCGCTATGATTAACTATGATGTGGCCCAAAAATAGCAGACACCAGCGCATGTCAGTATTGGATCTCCGATGCCATGATCAGAATGTGTCTGCAGGCGAAAGTTGGGCCGGTTCTTCAAGAATATCCAGGAGCGTTCGGGCGCAATATACCCGCGCACGCTTCGCACCGCTGACTTCCTTCAGGATTCCGCGCTTCTCCAGTTGTCCGATAGCGCGCATCGCGGTGTTGTAGGCCAGTCCAAGATCCTTCTCCGCGCCGCGGGGAGTGACAAACGGATTCCCGCTTAGCATATCAAGCATCCGAAAGGCAACCTTCGCGCGTGCTTCGCCGGCCAACTCACTCCGCCATCGCGCCAACAGCGCGTTGATGCGTTCAGCGCGGCTTACGGCGTCTTCTGCCTGACGCGCCACGCCATTTAGAAAGTATTGCAGCCAGCTCAGCCAATCGCCCTTTTCAGAGATACCGCGAAGTCCGTCGTAATAGTCTTCACGAGTGGCCTCAAAGAACGCCGAGAGGTAAAGGAGTGGCGCGGGCAAAACTCCACGCTCGCACAATTCCAGGGTGATCAGGAGGCGTCCCACGCGGCCATTGCCGTCCAGGAACGGGTGAATGGCCTCAAATTGATAATGGACCAGGGCTACGTGTATCAGCGGTGGCAACATCCGGTCGTGTAGAAACTTTTCCCACGCTGATAGATGCGCACCCAGTGAATCCGGGGGCGGCGGCACGTACGACGCTTGCGCCAGGGTGTCGCCTGGACGACCAATCCAGTTTTGTGTGCGACGGAATTCGCCGGGCGTGGCATGCTGGCCCCGAACGCCCGTCATCAGTTTTTCGTGGAGTTCGCGCACCAGTCGCAAGGACAGCGGCAGGGTCTTGAGCCGCCCGATGCCGTATTCCAACGCGATGACGTAATTGCCCACCTCCCGCAAATCGTCCGGGCTTCTTTCGACTGCCGCCCCGGCCTCCGCCGCGAGCAGTTCGCCCAGCGTGGATTGAGTCCCTTCGATGCGGCTTGAATATACGGCCTCGCGGCGTACGAAAGGACGGATCAGGACATGCGGGTTTGGCAAACGTCGTCCTTCTCCGGCCAGCCTCCCGATGAGGGTCGAGGCGTTGGCCAGCGCCACAGCGAGCGGTTGCGTCCACTCAATCCCCGGGGGCAATGGGTTGGGATGATAGGCACGGTAGCCTTCCAGGGTCTTAATCCACCGCCCCGATTCTGTGATGGGTTTTCGATTGGTCGTTGGGCTGCGCACGATTGAAATCGAAAATCCACCTATTTCATTTTAAAGGCAAGCACTGAAATAATGCCATTCCTTGTTTCAATCCAGCCAACTCTTCCCGCCACAGCGTCCACAAACCGGATTGGTCGGTGGTGGCGAGAGCCTGATCACGCCCGCACGCCAGGGCCTTTCAGGAGATGACCAGCCGCGTGACGCTGCCGTAACAGATTCCGTTTGCTTCCGTTGGCAGTTCCACTTCTGATTAGCCACCATGAACACCCTAGGCTTTCACGCCCAACGGATCTATGCCCAGGTCCTCTCGGTCGCACTGGTTTTGGCTTCCGTTCCAGGCCACGCCGCTAACCCCAAAACTCAGAACGTCTTCCTGATCATCAGTGATGGTTTTCGCTGGCAGGAGGTGTTCAACGGTGCTTCAGCAGGTTTAATGAACAAGCAGAATGGCGGTGTCGCTGACACTAATTCGCTCAGTGCTGAGTTTTGGCGTGGCTCGATCGAGGAGCGCCGCGCGGCACTGTTGCCTTTCTTCTGGACCGAGATCGCCGCCAAAGGCCAGCTATTCGGAAACCAAGCCAAGGGCAGCGTCGTTGCCGTGACCAACGGCAGAAAATTCTCCTATCCCGGCTACAACGAGATCCTGACCGGATCCGGTGACCCGAGGGTTGACAGCAATGCCAAAAGACCTAACCCGAACGTAACCGTATTCGAATGGCTAAACGCCCGCCCAGCCCTCCGGAACCGCGTGGCCGTATTCGGGACTTGGGACGTCTTTCCCTATATCTTCAACATCGAGCGTAGCGGCCTCCCAACCTGGCCTATATCGGAAACGAAGTTCGCCAAGCACGAGATTCGAGTGCCCCTGTGGATTACCGAGATTCTCCGGGATACCACCCCGATGTGGGAGGACCTCACCTACGACTCGTTCCTATTCCATGCGACCCTCGATTACGTGAAGCGCCAGCATCCCCGGTTGCTGTTCGTCGGCTTCGGTGAGACCGACGAGTGGGCTCATGCACGGCGCTATGATCACTACCTCACTGCAGCTCGCCACGTGGACGGCTTCGTCAGTCGGCTTTGGATCACGGTCCAATCCATGAGCCAGTATCGGGACAAAACGACGTTCATTATCACCGCCGACCATGGTCGCGGCAGTGGACCGGCGGATTGGACCGATCATGGCGAAAAAATCGAAGGTGCCGAGGGGGATTGGATCGCCGTGATCGGCCCGGACACCCCGCCTCTGGGCGAACGCACGCAAACCGGGCGCCACACCCAGAGCCAAATCGCGGCCACGATCGCCGCTCTGTTCGGTGAGGATTACCACGCCGCTGTCCCGTCGTCCGGAACCCCCATCACCGACCTGTTCGGCCGTTGACAATCCAGACAACGAGCCCCCGCGTCCTCGGCCGCAGCAAGTCAGGAGCATCCGAGCGTGTTACACACTCTCCCAGACCCCGACCCGCTCGGCACTCCGCCCCCGGAACGCGACCTTCAGGTCGCCTCACCGTGATGGTCCCCGTGACCCAAGCGATTCCCAACACCCTTTAGTCCCCGGAGCGCGGCCGTCCTCGGCCGCAGCAAAGTGATCACCACCCGGCGCTGGGCGCCTGAGCCGGGGACGATTCCCAATACGGAGGATACCGAGTTCGCCCAGTGATGGCGGAAATCTCATCGAGGGAACACCGGTGGAGGGACCGAGTCCGCTCCTGTTTCAGGGCGTTCCCCGTGCTCGTCTTCGAAAGGGGACGGGCCGACCCGCGGCTTTGAGCTCCGCGGGTGCCGGCCCTGCTTGCTCAACGAAACAACTGCGGCGCGAACTCGTTCAGGTATTGGCGCCAGTTCGTCCAGGTGTGCGCACCGGCCGATTCTTGATATGCCACGTCGAACTGGTGCTTCTTCAGCATCTCGACCGTGGCCTGTGAAGTCTTGAGCAGGAAATCTTCCTTTCCGGTTGAGAACCACACCAACCTCAAACCCTTCTTGAGCGCTGGGTCGTCGAGCGTGGCCTTGTTCTTCTCTTCCCAGGTTGGGCCGGCAGGCGCATTGGGGTTGCCGCCCCCCCCAATCCCGAATACGCCTGAGCTGTAAACCCCCAGGTAAGCGAATTGGTCCAGATGAGCCACACCGATGTTCAGGGTCTGCGCGCCGCCCATGGACAAGCCGGCGATGGCACGAGATTTCCGTTCAGCGCGGATCCGATAGCGCTTCTCCACCAACGGCATCACATCGTTCACGAAATCCCGCTCGAACTCGTCGCCGAATTGTCCCCCGAAGCGGAACGGCCCCGTGTGACCTGCGGGCATGACCACAACCATCGGCTTGGCTTTCCCGGCTGCGATCAGGTTATCCAGGATGAATCCGGCCCGGCCCACGCTGCTCCAGGAGTCGTCGCAATCAAACGCTCCGTGCAGCAAATAGAAGACCGGAAACTTACCCGCGCCCGAGTCATAGCCTGGTGGTGTATAAACATGCATGCGGCGAAAGCCCTTCAGCGTCGTCGAGTAGTAAGTGACCGCCGCAACCGCGCCGTGCGGCACATCCTTGGTGTCCATAAAATCGGCGCCGGGCACGTATAGGAGGCTCCAGGTGTTTTCATTGGACTCGCTGGTAGCCGGATTGCGCGGATCGATCACTGCCACGCCGTCCACGTTGAAGTTGTAGCGGTAGGCGCCGGGATCGATGGGGCCGATGGTCAATTCCCAGATATCGTTGGTGCCTTTGATCAACGGCGCACCCTGGCCAAGACCCGGTAGGTCACTGCTGCTCAGATGAACCGCCTCCGCTTTGGGCGCACGAATCCGAACTGTGATCTTGTGGTCGGACGTGACCTCCGGTGACACCACCGGAGGCGTCATGGGGCCCCCGCGTCCGGGTCTGGCCGCGGGTTGGCTGATTGCGGTGGAATAAGAGGCCGTGGCGACCAGCGCCGTCCACAGGACGGTGCGCGATAAGGCTCGAGTGTTCATGAGTTTGTATCCTGCATGCTTTAGATACGGATTGTAAGCCAATCCTGCGCCTTGTTAACACGAACGGACCCCCACGTCTGTCGCAATCTTGACCGGCGGCGGCTCTTTAACGTGACATCTCCCCCGCGTGGCCTGGCCTCGTCCTTCAGAAATGAGCGTTTCCGTTGAACCTTTTCTCGTCTTTCGCATTCCACTGACCGTAAATGCTGGCAGTGGACACCGAAATTCAGTTGCCTGTGCAGGGCGCCAGGGCCGGGGAACCGGACGCTTGGGATGCATTGTTCAAACGGTATCAACTGCCGCTATACGCCTATGCTTTCGAGCTTTTGCGGGACGAACAAGCCAGCCTGGATGTGGTTCAGGAGAGCTTCATCACCGCAGTACGCCATATCCGGAGTCTGCAAAATGACGAAAAGTTTGGCTCCTGGATGTTCAGCATCGCCCATCAACGCTGCATTCAACATTGGCGCCGGAGCGGCCGCGAACACCCCGTCGAGGTGGAAGAGTTGGAGGCCTTCCCAAGCGACGATCTTGATCCCTCCGAGTGGTGCTTCCGCAGGGAACAGGAGGAGCAAGTGATGGAACTCCTCGGCCATCTTCCTCCGACTCAGCGTGCCGTGCTGCTGCTTCACTTTCTGGAGGACTTCTCCTTAGAGGAGATCGCGCGAATCACCGAGTCGCCAATGGGCACGGTAAAATCCAGACTGCATTACGCCAAAAGCGCCCTGCGTCGGCTCCTGGAGGACCAAAGGCCATGAATAAGACCCTTCGCGAAATTGTGCTACGCCGACACCTCTCGGCTCAGACCCGCCTGGACGAAATGCGGCAACAGTTGTTGAGCGAGACATTTGATCGGCCTGTTCCCCAGCGCCCGCGGCAGTTCGTCGGCGCCGACATCATAGGCACTGCGATGATAAGCCTCTGGCGTGAGTTGTTCTGGCGCGCGAGACACGCATGGGCTGGCCTCGCTCTGGTCTGGTTGGCGTTGCTCGCTGTGAACCTGGTTATTTGCGACACCCGCCCGGATGACGCCACCCGCGCAGATTCCGGCCAAGGTGCGATTCAGGCGTTGTTGCGTGATGAACAACAGCTTCGAACCGAGTTGGCGGAGATCGCCCCCGCCGAACCTCTCGCCGCACCACCGACTCCTCCACGACCCCGGAGCGAACGGCGCGTGGCCACCACCAACTCCTGCGCCTAATCTTTGATATGAAACTGGAAACTCACTCACCATCCCCGGCCCGCCGGCCAGGCCTCTTCAGCCTGCGCACCTTACGGCGTTGCTTGATCGGATTGGCCGTGCTCGTCACCCTGGTCGCCCTGGCGGGGACGATCGAGAACTGGCGCGGAAAACGTGCTTGGGAACGCTTTAGGAAAGAATACGAAGCCAAGGGCGAGAAATTTGACCTGGCGGACTTTCTTCCCAAGCCGGTTCCCGCCGAGCAGAACTTCGCCCAGGCGCCTTTCCTGGCGCCGCTGACCGATTTTCAATACCCCTACGGAGCGCCCGGTGAGCCCGTCTTGCGCGACACAAACGCCCCAGAACGTACCGCACACTGGACGGTCAGCGAGGGGAATGCCGCCGAGCGTCCCGCCCCGCCCTTTGGGAATCCTGAAGCGGGAGCTGCCCTCAATCTGCCGGATTGGCAGGCGTTTTACCGCGGAAACACCAACTACCCGCAAGCCCCAGCCGATGCGGACGCTTCCCATACCGTCCTGGCCGCGCTCGCTAAATTCGATCCTCTTCTGGATGAACTGCGGGTTGCTAGCCGGCGCCCCTATGCTTTCTTCCCCGTCCAGTCCGCGGAGGATTTCCAGGCGCAGATGCCTTACCTCGGCGCACTCAAGTCGCTCAGCGTCATTCTCAGCTTACGGTCAACGGCCTTGCTCGCGGCGGGCCAACCGGACAAGGCCCTCGATGATATGCGCCTCGCCTGGAAGATCGCCGACTCGGCCAAAGCCGATCCGATCTTGATCTCCCATCTCGTTCGCATCGCCCTCATCCACGTCGCGACACGCACGATTCACGATGGGCTGGTCAAGCATTCATGGCACCAGGAGCAGCTCGCCGAGTTGGAGAAGTGGGCGAGTTCAACCGACCTCTTGGCAGACTACGAGACCACGATTCGTGGAGAGCGCGCCTACAGCAATGCCCTCTTGGCGCGTATGCTCAACGGAAAAGGCTTGGGTGGCGCGAGCGCCCAAGGCCAATCGCTTGGCCCATGGCTTCGGCTCTTCGGCATCGCTCCGAGTGGTTTCCTCTATCAGAACCAGCTCAAGATCAATCGGATGTCTCAATTCGCGATTCTCCCGGTGGTTAACTCCACCGAACATCGGGCCTTTCCCGATCGAGTCCTGGAAGCCCAGGATTACCCCGAACTTCGCCGGGCGACGCCGTACAATGTCCTTGCTCGTATGCTCTACCCCGCCGTCTCCAAAACCGTAGTCAAGTCGGCTTATTGCCAGTTCATGCTCGACGCTGTCGCGCTTGGTTGCGCTCTCGAGCGCTACCGCCTGGCCAACGGTGGCTATCCTGAGAACCTTGGGGCGCTGTCGCCTGGCTTGATCGCGGCGATTCCCAAGGACTTGTGCAACGGGAAACCATTGATCTATCGGCGGTCGCAGCCTAACGGGTACCTGATCTATTCGGTAGGCTGGAACGGAGTGGATGACGGCGGCGAGATTAAATCAAAACCCAAAGGATCTCGTTCCCAAGACCTGCAGCATGGCGACTGGATCTGGCGCGTCAATGCCGGCGGCTAATCCGCGTGCGCGGGCTCGCGTACCCCTCTGCCCACGCGCTGGGTCAAGGCGTCGCCCAGCTCCTCGCGGCATTGTTCCGCAAGTGATTCCAAATGCTGGACCACCTCTGGGTTTTGGACCGCAACGTCTTTTTCCTCAGTGGGGTCGCTGCGCAGGTCAAACAGTTGTGCGGTGATCAGCTTCTCCTGTTGATACTTCGCCGGAATGCCGTCATGACCGCCCCGGCGCCCGGCCAAAGTGTTATAGGTGTGCGGAAGGAGCAGTTTCCATTGGCCGCTGCGAACCGCCTGAAGTTCGTTCCGACCGTAATAGAAAAAGTAAGCCTCGTGTGGATTCCTGGCCCTTGGCTTCCCGGAGAGCAACGGCCAGATATCCAAGCCGTCGATTTTGTTCGCGGGGAGTTCCGCTCCAATGAGCTTGGCGATGGTGGGAAACAAGTCGATGGTCATCGCCATTTCCCGGCAGGTTTTCCCAGCGGGGATGTGGCCGGGCCAGCGGGCGATGAACGGTTCACGAGTTCCCCCTTCCCAGCTGGTGCCTTTGCCCTCGCGCAGGGGATAGGCGGACCCGGCGTGGTCTCCGTAGGAGAGCCAAGGCCCATTGTCGGATGCAAACATCACCAAGGTATTGTCGTCGATCCCGCAACGCTTCAGTGTGCCGAGGATTTCTCCCACGCTCCAATCGATCTCCTCGATGACGTCTCCGTAAAGTCCACGGCGGCTCTTGCCTTTGAATTTGTCGCTCACGTGCAGCGGCACATGGGGCATGCTGTGCGCCACATACAGCAAAAACGGCCGTTCCCGGTTCTTCTCGATGAACTTCACCGCGCGCTCGGTGTACCAGGTGGTTAGCTGCGCTTGGTCCTCATGGGTCAGGCCGTTCTTGATCACTTGATCGCCTTCGATGAGTGGCAGCGGCGGGTAAGTGCCTGGTTTCGCTTCGGGATGCAGCGGCCACATGTCGTTCGAGTATGGTAGTCCGAAATACTCGTCGAACCCTTGGTGGATTGGCAGGAATCGTTGTGGCCGGCCAAGATGCCACTTCCCTACCATCCCGGTGGCGTAACCCTTTTGCTTCACCAACTCGGCCAGCGTGACCTCGTCCGGATGCAAAGCGACTCGGTCGTTTGGCCCGAGGGCGCCGTGGATCCCGATACGATTGGGATAGCAGCCGGTCAAAAGCGCCGCGCGCGAAGCGGAACAGACCGGCTGCGCCACATGGAAATCCGTAAACCGTATTCCTTCGCGTGCCATTCGATCCAGGTTTGGTGTGGTGAATCCTTTGGCGCCGAAAACGCCGACGTCCGCGTAGCCTTGGTCATCCGTGAAGATGATCACGATGTTCGGAAGCCGAGCCGGGCCCGCACTGGCGTAACCTGCGCACACGGATGCCAAGGCCAGGGCCCATGCCATGCGGATCCAAACCGAAGTGGGGGGAATTCTGCTGATCATAAGCCGTGGCCATGCTGCCGAACTCCGCGGAAGTTGGGAAGGATTTAGAGACCCTCACGGCGCTCTATTCGAACTTCGAGACGTCCGCAGTCGCGACGATCGCCAGCGAACGGGCGCCTCTGCCGTTTGGGACGATGCGCTCACCACCAACGGCTATTTGAACCGCCGCTCAGCGTTGCTGCGGGGCCATCGAGTCGATCAGCGGTCTGTGGCTGGCGTCGGTCCACCCACTCTCCTTTTCGGGTCCGTTTCCCTGGTTGCCCGCGCCGTTGCGAGCGCGCGATGCGACCGCCAACTCACGCAGGTAGGGCTGATTCTGTTTCTGCCAGTCGCGGTTGATCTTCCAGGCGTAAAATGACAGACCCGCCGATACCCACCGCCCGGTGGCGAGTTTTCGCAGGCCTTCCGGTATGGCGTAGAGCGTGGTATGGCCGTAAACCTGCGCGCATTGGAGTTCAAACGGATCGAAACCGGCCGGCCGGTAAACAACGTGGTGGGTATCGTACAGATCCCAATCGAATGAGGTGATCCTGCCTTCGGCGGAAAGACGATGGTAGAGTTCGGAGCCTGGGAGCGGGGTGAGGATCAGCAGTTGCGCGCTCGCCAATTTGGTTTCGCGGGCGAAACGAACGGTTGCTTCAACCGTTCCCCAGTCGTCTTGCTCAAAGCCGAAAACAAACATGCCGTGAATATGGATGCCCGCACCCTGGACGACTCTGACGGCGGCGCGGATGTCCTCGAGACTTTGGCTCTTCTTCATCTCGGTGAGGCTTTTGGGGTTCACCGATTCGAAACCGATGAACACCGTGTGACAGCCGGCGCGCTTCATCAGGCGTACGAGATCCGGGTCGCGGGCCAGATCCGCGCGCACTTGAGTTGACCATTGGAAGCGAAACCCCGTGCTGACCATTGCTTCCAACAATTCACGGGCGCGCCGTTTGTTTGCTGTGAAGTTGTCGTCGCAGAAGAAGACGAAATGGTTCTTCGAATCGTAGGGCCGAAGTTCCTCCAACATGGACTGCACCGAGCGGTAACGGAACTTCTTGCCAAACATGCCTGTCACCGAACAGAAGGAGCAATCGAACGGGCAACCGCGCGAGGTTTGCACCATAACCGTCCGTCGGCTTCCGATGACACAGTCCGCAGTTCCATCGGCTAGGGTGAAATCGGGCACGGGAAGCGCGTCTAGGTCGGTGATCCAAGGCGCCATCGGGTTGTTCTGAATTGCGCCCGCGGAATTCTTCCAGGAAAGGTTGGGGACCGTGGCGTACCGTGGGTCGTTAGCTGGCACAAAGCCGTCGACCCAAAGATCGAGCAGCGCGTTCATCGCCCCTTCGCCCTCGCCGCGCACGACCAATTGGGCATGTTCTAGGGCCTCGTCCGGGAGGAAAGTGACATGCGGCCCACCAAGAACGACCGGAATCCCCATCGCCTGGCACTGCTGCGCGATTTCATACCCGCGTTTTACTGTCGCGGTGATAGTCGAAATGCCAACGACCTCCGGCCGCCCATGTTCCACGATCCAGGTGGGAAGATCAATGCGTTGGCGCCCTTCGATGAACACCCGGGCGTTCCAGCCAGGGCGGCGGTTCACCAGCCCGGCAAGAATAAAACTTCCCAAGCGTGGCAACGTGAACTGGGTGAAAATGTTGATCTGAGCCGCGGTGGGTTCGATAAACAACATGAGCCGCTTCATAATCAAGATTCGGTCCGTGCTCGTTTCTGGCCACCCAGGCGACCGTGGCGGGGCAGAGGCCGAGGCCCATGACAAGTTCTTCATTGAACTCGTCATCCTATAATATTGCGTGATTGGTTCGGGAGCTCAAGGAGAATCCGTGAGGCCCTTGAGCACAGTCGGCCTCTCTCCTCAGCTTTCCCAGTGGGTCATGACTCTTTGCAGAAAACGCAGGAAGTTCTGGCTGAAAATCCCCTCGACGTCCGTTTCTGAGTAGCCTCGACGACGGAGGATCGGACCGAGTTGCTGAACGTCGGCGATAGTGCCGATCTCAACCGGGGTTTGCTCGCTGCCGAAACCCCCATCGAGGTCGCTGCCAATCCCAACATGCCGGCTATCGCTCGCGAGCTGGCAGTAGTGGTCGATGTGATCGGCCAGTTTCTCCAGGGTAGCGCCCGCCTCTTGAGGCGTGCTTTGGCCGCGGCGCCACCCAGGGACGATCATCCATGCGTCAAAGGCCATGCCCACCACCGTGTCGCGTTCGAGCAACGCCTTGAACATGTCGTCGCTCATCTGGCGGTTGTGGGACACCAGTGCGCGGGCATTGTGGTGGCTGGCCCAAATCGGGCCGGTATACATGTCTAGAGCCTCCCAGAAGCACTCATCGCAAAGGTGAGTGACGTCGAGGATCATCCCCAAACCCTGCATTTCGCGCAGGAGTTCCTTGCCGCGCGGCGGGAAGCCTCCCGAGGCGTCCGTGCCGTTGGCGTACACCGCTGGCCCGTAATGCGCAGGTCCTACAGCCCTCAGCCCGTATGCCCACGCTCGGTGTAAATGGTCCAGGCTGATGAGAGAATCGGCGCCTTCCAGGGAGAGGAGGTAACCCACCGGACGGAGGTCATCGGTTGTGGCAGTGCATTCGACGCTTCTTGATTCCTCCTCCTCAGTGCCTGCCCGGGGCTCGGCGGGCTTTGGGGCGGCCGAGTCCCAGCGTCGCAGCTGTTCCTGCAATCCCGCCGCATCACGGATCTGAATCATTTCGCCTTTTTCCTCCATGGCGCGGTACCAGGCGAGCTGAGCTTGGGTCATCGCCCATGCTTGGGCGGCCGAGCCCCAGGCGAAGGAAGGGCTATACCCAGGATGTTTGATTCGAGCAATTTGCGTCGCCACGACCATCCCGGCGCCGGCTCGGCGCAACTCCGGGAGTGAAACGGTCGCGTTGCCACGGCCCGGCAGGTCCTTTTGCCCGGCTTCGCGGTCGCGAATGAGCCCCAACGGCTGAGTGAGATCGCGATTCCACTCGATGGCGTTCATCGCCAAGTCGAGATGACCATCGAACAGGAGCATGCAGCAGCCTTGGTGAGCGAGCTCAGTGCAATTCGAAAATGGCTTCGATCTCGACGGCGATTCTCGCGGGAAGTGGCCCCATACCGACCGCGCTACGAGCCCCCACGCCATCGTCCGGGCCGAAAACTTCAGCCATCAGCTCGCTAAAGCCGTTGATCACCTTAGGATGTTCATAGAAATCGGGCGCGGAATTGACCATTCCCAGGGTCTTCACCAGGCGCTTCACCCGGTCGAGCGATCCCAGGTGGCTGCGCATCGTCGCGAGCATCGTCAAACCCGTCTGACGCGCCGCGGCGTAGCCTTCGGCCAGAGTCAAATCCCGCCCGACCACTCCCTGGATGAAAGTGCCATCGGCCCTGAGCGGGCCGTGGCCGGACGCGTATGCGATGTTCCCTACCACCACCATGGGCTTGTAAACTCCCATCGGCTTTGGGGCAGGGGGTAATTCGAGCCGCAGTTCGATCAAACGATTCTCGTGTGACATCGGGTCAGTATCGTCATCTTTGCTCGCCAGGAAAGCGGTAAATGGTTTAGCGTTGCTACCGTGAAGATCCGAGTTTTCCTCCTGGTCCTGATCACCTCTTGGCACCGTGCGATCACCGCCGACAATGCGGTTACCAACGGCGGGTTTGAAGCCGGTATAGAAGGCTGGCGCACATGGTCTCGGACTTCGGGTCAAGTTACGTCGACTCTCGACCAGCAGATCTTTCACGAGGGAAAAACGGCACTGCGACTCGAATATCGAGGTGAACAGGACTGGAGCCTCGAGCCGTCACCTCACCTGGCGGTCCATCCGGGAGATTTGGTCGAGCTGGACTGCTGGCTCAAAGTCCAAGGGAGCGGAGAGGTTACTCTCTGTGTTTCAACTTGGGATGCCCAGGGCAAGAATCTGGCCTGGTCGCAGGGCGAGCGCACCGTACACCAAGCGCCCGATTGGCAGCATCTGCAAAGTCGGGTGGTCGTCCCGGCCAACGTCGCCAGAATCCAGCCGCGACTCATCGGGTACGGGACAGTGACGGTTTGGGTCGACGATTACTCCGTCGTGCCGCGTGGCAACCTTGCGGACAACCGCCGAGGCGGCCTGCCTGCCAGCCTGGCCCTTCGCAATGCAGCGATCGAGGTTACATTCGACACCACCAATGGTGCGTTCTCGGTGCTGGATCTGCGAACTCAACGCGTGTGGGCTCAGAAACCCTTCGCTAATGATTGCATCGTTAGATCCGCCTCCTTGCGTCAAAACACCCTAGACTGTCAGCTGCTCGATGGCGGTTCTGGATTGGAGTTTTCCCTCCAGGCACAATTGGACAGCCTAAGGCCAGAGCTGGTGATCGAGTTGAAGGCTCAAGGAGAGATGTCCGCCGACCTCAGATTTCCGCACCCATTCACCGGGCTGCCTGGCGATTATCTGGTAGTACCGATGAATGAGGGCATCTCCTTCCCCGTGGATGACATGACCATTTCCCCAATGCGCCTCGTTGCCTACGGCGGACATGGTATTTGCATGGCGTTCTACGGGGTAACCGATGGCGTCAGAGGGCAGATGGCGATCTTGGAAACCCCCGATGATGCGTCTATTCGGGTGGAGCGGCTCGAGGGGCGCTTGGTTGTCGTGCCGGAGTGGGAACCACAGCATGGGCAGTGTGGCTACGCAAGGAGGTTGCGGTATGTGTTCTTCGACCAGGGTGGACATGTGGCGATGGCCAAACGTTACCGCGACTACGCCAAACAGATTGGACTGTTCAAAACCCTCGAGGAGAAGCGGCAGTTTAACCCGAACGTGGACCTGTTGGTTGGCGCGGTGAATGTTTGGTGCTGGGATCGAGACGCCGTGCCGCTCGTGCGCGAGTTGCAGGCCGCGGGCATTGACCGGATCCTGTGGAGCAACCAGCAATCGGCCGACAACCTGAAAATCCTCAATCAACTCGGCGTGCTGACCAGCCGATACGATATCTACCAGGATGTGATGGCCCCTACGAACTTCTCACGGCTTCGGTGGATTCATCCCGACTGGACCACTAATGCCTGGCCCAACGACATCCTTATTGACCGCCGCGGCAACTGGGCCAAGGGCTGGGGCGTCGAAGCCAAGGACGGCTCAATGATCCCCTGCGGGGTCATTTGCGACAAGCGGGCAGGGGACTATGCCCGCGAACGCGTGCCCGCTGACCTCGCAACACATCCTTATCGCTGCAGATTTATCGATACCACAACGGCCGCGCCCTGGAATGAGTGTTATCATCCTGCCCATCCCATGACCCGCACCGAGAGCAAGGCGGCGAAGATGGAGTTGCTTCGCTACGTCTCCGAAGACAACAGGTTGGTTACTGGGTGTGAGACCGGTCACGACGCTTCGGTGCCGTATCTCCATTATTTCGAAGGGATGATGAGCCTTGGGCCGTATCGGGTGCCGGACTCCGGGCGGCGAATGGCGGAGATTTGGACCAACGTGCCGCCGCAGGTGGCCAAATTCCAACTGGGCCATGCTTACCGCCTCCCGCTCTGGGAGTTGGTCTATCATGACTGCGTGGTGGCGCAATGGTACTGGGGTGACTACAACAACAAACTCCCCGCGCTTTGGGACAAACGGGATCTGTTCAACGTGCTTTATGGCGTTCCGCCTATGTTTATGTTCAATCGCAGTCTCTGGGAAACCAGCAAAGATCGCTTCGTCCAGAGCTATCAAAATACTTGCCCGCACGTGCGCAGAGTCGGCTACCAGGAGATGACGGACCACCGATTCCTGACCAAGGATCGCGGCGTTCAGCAAACCCGTTTTGCCAATGGAATCACCATCACCGTGAACTTTAGTTCGGCCCCATTCGAGATGAGCGGTGGTGCGGTGATTAAACCGATGGGGTATCGGGTCGAGGAGCGGTGATTCTCCAACCCTGATCACGACCTCTAGATCGGCCGGCGCGCCGGGGGAAAGGCGGTGCAGCCGGGGCTCCGTGTGGACTTGGGGCCGGGATACTCGTTCACATCCCCTCTGGCCCAAACCGCATTTTCAATCCGCCTTGACGATGCCCCTGCCAGAGATGATCTTATGACCAGAAATCACCGAACTCATTAATTCGACTTTCCCGCATCCCCCGGTCCAGCTATGAGCAGCCAAGATTCCCCCGCAACCAGCCAACCACCGATCCAAGCCACGATCCCCACCGTCTCCTTTGCCCACCAACGCAGCGCTGCTGAGGAACGCAAGAAGTCTTACCCGTTTCGTTTCCCGCGCGATACGCGCCAGTTGGGCGGGGCATTCTCCGTCGCTCGCAATTCCAAACGGCTTGTCCGCTTCTTCTACTTCGAGCGGCGCCTCATGCAGGCCCTAGGGGCGTGGACATTATCAATCCCCGAGTTTGAGGTTAAGCTCGAGACTGGCAGGCATATCTTCTATCACGCCGACGCCGCGCGGGCGCTACGGGAGCGGCTCAACGAACAGGAGATGAGGCTCAAGGAAGTGGACGCGATGCGCGATGCGGATGTGGATCGCTTTATCGACGAGATGTTGAGCGCGCGCTCAGGCGCGGAACTGCTAGTGGGGGTGCATCAGGTAGTCGGCCAAGCTTTGGCCACCGCCTACCGCCACCACATCGACGACACTGATCCGGTTACTGATGTGCCTACGATTCGATGTCTTCGCCGTATCCTTATGGACTACGAGCCGATGCTGACGTGGGCTGAAGCCGCGATCGGTGCTTACGTCGAGGGGGGTGTGGAGGAGGCTGGGTTGGCAAGCTGGCGCTGGCACCTGGCCAGGTTGCTGGCTTCTATCGGTGGCGTCACAGGCGACGGGCCGGCGACCGCGGCGCCTTCGCCCTTGCGTATTGAAGCTCGCCCGTTCGAGCGGGGGACAGTGCCCCTGCGCGATGTCCGGTTCGATACGTTCAAGAACACCGGCGACTACGATGCGGCGGACGGCCAGGAACGCTTCCCCAAGGATTCCTACGAAAATCTCCGGTTGCGGTTCATTCGCACGCAACGGGATGAGGTGGATGCCATCGAGGCTTTCGGCACCTTCATTTGGGATATTCGGTTCAAGGATTTTGAGTCCGAGTATGCGCTCGCACGCATCACCTGGGACGAGGCCCGCCACACCGAAATCGGTCACCGCGCCCTCCAGGCTTGCGGATACGATCCCTTCGAGTTGCGCAACCGATTGACCGGTTCGACCTGTCGAGGCCCGATGGAGCCTGCCTTCGCCATGGCGGAGATCAATCTCTTCGGGGAAGTGGGAGTCCTCAAGACGATCAATAACTTGATCGATGCAGCGGCTCAGCGGAACGATGCGCTGCTTCAACACGTCGCCGATTTTATCCGCGCCGACGAGCGCACCCACGTCCGCCGAGGGCAGGGGATCCTTAAGGTCATGACCAACCTGGAGGCCAGGGCCTTAGAGCAGCGCACTCGTGAATTGTTCACCGAATGCCTGATTAGTCTGGGGGCGATCAAGCAGGATATGGACGTGTTTACGGTCTCTCGCGAAGACATAGAACATTTGGTAGGAGAGTAGGACCAGCAAATCCGACGTGCCAATCACCGTCCGATTGCGGCGGCAGCCATCGGCGACGATGGGGATCTGTTCTTGCGCTCGGCCGGTTTCATGGAGGCGGTGGTTGCCTCCCCGGGCTGTGAACATTGTCCACGACACCCCGCCATCGCAAAAGCACGCGAGCTAAGCCCTTAGGCGTCTCAAGGCAGCGTTCGCCTCCTCCGGACTGAACAGTGTCGCATCCCATGCCTTGCCGACCCATGCCTGCATTTGCTTGTGCTGCTTGTGCTTTGGATCGGCCATTGCCTCCACAAACTCGGCGTAACCCTGGCTCCCGCCGCAATCCTCTGGCGGGCAGGCATTGGCGCCCCCCAGGCAGATCGGGTGCTTGAAATCCGCGTTGGGTGGCAAGACCTTTTCGACCACCACGGTGTGTTCCCAACAGTCGAAGTCGTACTCGTAGACGAAGCGTTTCTTCGCCGTCGGCGCGAGGTCGGTCAGCGTAAATGGCTTCTCCTCCAAACTCTCGCCTTCTACCTGGTCCAAGTCGGGATGAGGAATGCCATAACACACACGCCCAACGCGGAAATGGTACAGAGGTCCACCGAGCCAACCCATCGCTATCTGGATCACACGGTGCAATCGCGCCAGTGTCACGTCCGCTCGCACGACGACCCGCCGCCAGACCGATGGCCGACAACCCCGCAGCGTGATCTTCAGTTGGTAGAGCGGCACCCCCCCCACCGGTGTCGGCTAGTCGGAACATTTCAGTTCTTTCGATGCGGTCGATCTAGGGCTCACCGAGCCGATGCCCGCTGTTTCGTACGAGCTCGGCATCGACGTGTGCTCAGCAAGCAGAGCTTGGTTGACTCAGGTCTGGGTTCTAGGAATTGGTTAAATTACTGCGAGTGATCTGGCAAGCTAAAACGAGCCGAGCGGCGGCTGGCGAGTCGGAGTTTGAAACCCACCGCAGTGCACGCCAGCCCACCAAAGCGCGTTCTGCCGGTGGCCTGTTTGTTGCGGGTCTCGCGGCCACCTGCGCCGACTCGGAGAGTGTGTGGAGACCTGGGCGGCATCGCTGTTGAGAACCTCCGGCTCTCCTTCGCAATTACCCTGTCTATCGGCTATCCCTCCGACAGCCTCTACGAACCGCTCGGGGGGTGGGGCGAGAAAAGTCGGGTTCCCACGGCTAGCGGGTGTCCCGCCAAGAACGCAGCCGTAGCCAAACGGCGTCCGCCTTCTCGCTGGACTTCGACCAGCCGCAGCCCGCCCTCGCCGCAGGCCACCACAAGGTTCTCGGCGTCAGCCTGGACCACCGTTCCCGGTGCTGCGCTGCAATTCTTCACCACCTCGGCGCGCCAGATCTTCAACATTACCGGCTTGGACGGGCCGGCGATGAAACTGAATGCGCCGGGCCACGGCGTGAACGCCCGAACGCGATTCCAAAGGTTTCTGGCATCCAGGGTCCAGTCCAGTAGCCCATCCTCTTTCGAGATTTTGCGAGCATAGGTCATGCCCTCGACGGGTTGTTTGCTGGGCTTCAACGAACCAGTCACATAGCCGGGGATGGTCTCCAGCAGTAACTCGGCACCTAATCTTGCCAACCGGTCGTGAAGAGTCTGGGAATCGTCGTTCGCCGTGATTTCCGTGGCCCGCTGGGTCAGAATATCCCCGGTGTCGAGGCCTGGGTCCATCTTCATGATCGTGACCCCCGTCTCGGCTTCACCGGCGAGAATTGCCCATTGGATCGGTGCCGCACCTCGGAATTTGGGAAGTAACGAGGCGTGGACGTTCAGACAGCCGTATTGTGGAACATCCAGCACCGCCGGTGGCAGTAGCTGGCCGTAGGCCGCGACGAGAACCAACTCCGGTTCCAAATCGCGGAAGGTCGCCAGGAAATCCGGGTTCCTCGCCCGGTCTGGCTGGAGTGTCGGAAGGCCTAACTGGCAGGCTAACTCCTTGACAGGGGAGGGTGCTAGCTTGAGCTCACGACCCTTGGGCCGATCGGGCTGGGTGACAACCGCCACCGGGCGCAAACTATCCTCGCGAGCCAGAGCGGCCAAACTCACTGACGCTAGTTCGGCGGTGCCGAAAAAGACAACGCGCATGGTTGGACAATCGAAATGGCCTTGTCCCTACTTCAGGAGCAGGCGGCGAGGCGGCGGACTGGCGTGGTTCGGCCCCCGGGTGGCGGACGAACGGCGCCCTCGCGACGGCGCGGACGGGACCGGCCGCGTCACGGTGGGGCCCGATACTTTACGCTGCCCTAGAGAACTGGCGCAGCCGACGCACAGATACTCATAAAGCTCCCCATCCGGCAGGACCAAAAGCAGTTTCTCCCGAACCGGCTGAGCTCGTTTGCATTTGGGGCAATAAAGCTCGCTCGCGGTGAAGGCACCAAACTGCTGAGCCATAGTCAAATAGACTGTAACACACCGAGGATATCATGCAAGACGCCCACCGGGCTTTTGGCGGCATCGACTGGGCGAAGCGTCTTCGGCCCGTAATACTCGAGTACCGGGCGAGACTCCTGCTCGTAGGTCTGCAAGCGCGCACGAATCACCTCCAGGTTGGCGTCATCCAGGCGATTCTCCCTCAAAGCACGACGCTGAATGCGCTCAATGAGTTTCTCCTGTACCGGGCAGGTCAAATAGAAGATGGCCTTCACGTCCAGCGTGTCTTGCAGCATTTCCGCCTGGCGGACGTTTCGGGGAATTCCATCCAGGATCAACAGGTCGGTCTCCGGGTTGAATCTTCCCGTCTGTTCCGAGGCATCAATGAACTGCCGCCACAGGCGGATGGTAGGCTCATCGGGCACGAGTAGCCCCTTGCTCGAGTAATCGGCAAAAATATGCCCCAAGTCACTATCCAGCCGAAGGCTCCGGAAGACATCTCCACAAGCACAATGAAAGAAACTCGGAATGGTGCCAAGAATCTTGCCCTGCGTTCCTTTTCCGACGCCCGGGGCGCCAAATAGCAGTGCGGTTCGGTACTTCATGGTAGCAGCGCGACTAGCCGGCGTAGTCATGGTTCAAGGGTTTGGGAAGGGCCCAGGGGCGCACTCCGGTGCGCCTCAGGGTTTGATATCGTCCTTGTGCCGAATCTGGATCTGGGTGATTTCGCTGAAAGGAATGCTAACTTCCTTCGTCCCGCCACCCTGCTGGAGTTGGAGGAAAAGTTCGTTAGAGGCAATTCGACTGACCCGGCGACCCACGTATTCTTGCTTGGCGGTCTTAAAGACCAACATCAAATCCTTTTCCGCCTCGCTCGGGACGATTCGGAAGAAACCAGCGAATTGCGTCTCTATGAAACGGCGGTTGAACGTATAATCCGCCCGGTTGAATATCTTGGGCTCGCCTTTTCCGCCGGCTTTTCCCTCTGCAGCGGCAGCCACCCGCAGGCCCCCACCGGACATCGGTGCAGGCGTGCCGACCTTCCGGGACGTCGCCGCGCCGGCGGTTCCGGCTGAGGCCCCTGGAGGCGGCGGGGGCGCTTCTGCCATCGCCTCGGCTCCTGTCCCGCCCTCTGCCATCCCTTCGGGGGCCATGGTTGGCGTGGACAAGAAGATCAGTGGACCGACCAAAGGCAGGAGGGCCGAAAGGCCGCAAACCAAAGCCAGGGGACGATTTCGATAGATTGAGATTTCGTAAGCCGCGAACAGGTTCGCGATATAGAGCAGCGCCAGGACGGTCAAGCCTAGCGGAGTTGCCGCTGAGCTGAAGAACGATAGCCTGCCTACGGGACGCTCTACCTGCGGCGCCTCCTTGAGGATAATTGGTTTGGGCGCGGGTCTCGGCTTGGGCGGCAACTCGATGAACGGCTCAACATACTGGCGAATCTTAGGGTCCTCGCTCATGTCTTTGAGCGATTCCTGGGTGAATTTGCTCCAGGGGTAGCGTTGTGAGAATCCGCCAGTATCAAGTCGAAAAATCACTCCGTTATCGTCAGGCCCGGAAATTGTCCCGCTGATGACGGTTCCTTCCATCAGCTTGTAGTCCTTGGCCAAGGCTGTGCCAACCCATTGACACGCAAAAGCCAAAGACAGAACGATAAGGCAGAGTTGACGCATGACGATCAGTTGAATAACAGAGCTTTTTAGGCAAAGGAAGCAATTTTGTGGCCGAGAATGCGCCCGCTGCTTCGATCTGCAAACTGCACCGTTAGGGTTATTGCGCGCTCGTTGGGAATCATGAGGCTCTTGTGACGTTGCCTAGGTGGTCACTCAGGTCCTCGACGCACCAGTTTGGCTTACTCCTGGTCAGCTCCTCGGCGGCTCTACCATGCGCCCATGCGGCATAGGATAAAGCCTTGGCAGGAGCGCTCTGAAGTGAAGGCTGGGCCAGGAAGCCGCCGAGAAACCCTGCCAGCAGGTCTCCCGTGCCCCCCTGGCCAAGGAATGGGTTTCCGGAACTATTGACCAAGATGGTGCCTTCACCGTGTCCGATTTGAGTTTGATTACCCTTCAGCACTACCCAACATCCACCGTAACGACGGGACAACGTTCTCAGCGCATCTGTCCGGTCAGCCTGCACGTTGTCCACCGATACGCCGAGCAATCGAGCCGCCTCCCCTGGATGGGGGGTGATTACACGAAGAGCTCGACTCGCACACTCGCCCGTGGGCAGCCAGCCAAGTCCGCTGGCATCAACGACCACCGGGTAAGGAGCATGCTGCCAAATACGCCGAAATTGCTCCTCCAACCCATCCGGCAGCTTGTCCGCCGCCAGGCCTGGACCCATCACGGCGGCGCTGATGTTCCCGGGCCAATGCGCTTCGTCGCGCCAAGGATGCACCATCACCGCTTGGAGTTGGCTCGCCACCGGCAGGTAGGCTGCGGTGAACACTGAAACCAGACCCGGCTGAGCCCGTTGAGCTCCTCGCGCGGCCAGCACTGCGGCGCCGTGGTAGCCCTCGCTGCCCGCTACCACAGCGAGGTGCCCAAAGCTTCCTTTGTGCCCAGCCGCTGGACGGGGGGGTGGAAAGTCACCGAAATCCGTCTCGAGGACCCACTGCAACACGCTCTCCGGAACCTCTGGCACGAGACCAATTTCGGGCGCAACCTCCAGCCGACCGACGTAAGCCCAGGCGGTTGGGCGGAGGAAGCCGGCCTTCGGGGCTCCCAAGGTAAGCGTCACGGTGGCTTTGATAGCAGTACCAAGGATTTCCCCCGTGTCCGCGTTCAGGCCCGAAGGAACATCCACGCTTAGGATCCGAAGACCTTGCGCGTTGATTTGGTTGATCAGGCCGGCCCACGGTGCGCTCAATGGACGGTTGAGACCAATTCCGAATAGCCCATCGATCAGCAAGGCCGGCCGCCGCGAGAGAGCCGAGGCGCACTCCACTGCCGCGGCCTCTGGGTCGGCTACTTCCACAATCTCGACCGCCCGTCCCTTCAAATGAGGTGCAGCACACCGCGCATCATCACCGTTATGGCCTTTGCCGCACCAGATTGAAATGGCTTGGCCTTCCTCGGTCATTGCCAGCGCCTGTCGCGCCGCTAACCGCCCTACCTCGCGGATGACTTCCTCGGAGGATCTGCCGCTTGCCCAGGACGCGGCCTCCCAACGGCGCATTTGGTCGATAGTTAAAACCGGTGCGGACATACGCCGCCTTACTTGAGGAAGGGCTTGATGATCGAACGCCATAGCGCGTAACCATCGGCGTTGAGGTGGAGTTGGTCAGATCGGAACAGCTCTGCCCGCGGCTTGCCAGAAGAGTCCAGCATGGGCGTGAACACATCGATGTACCCAAGGCGATCTCCTTTTTCGGTTTCTCCCCGTATCAGGGCATTGGCCTCACGGATTTTCTCAGCCAGCTGCCAGCGCGATGGACTCGGTTTAATGGAAACGAAAATAATGGGCGTTTTGGGAAGCTTAGCGCGCGTGCGCTTTACCAGCTCCTGGAAATCGAGCAAGACCTGCGTCGGGCTCTTGCCCGAGGCCAAATCATTGTCGCCTTCGTAAAGAAAGATCTGCCTTGGCAGATACGGAGTCACGATCCGGTCCACGACCTCAACGCAGTCGGACATCTGCGAACCGCCAAAACCGCGATTGACTACCGGCACGCCTGCGAAGTCATTGCTCAATCCGCTCCACATTCGAAAGCTCGAACTTCCCAAAAAGAAGATCGCGTGCTTCGGGGGCGATTTCAGCCGGTCCTGCTTCTCAAATGCCTGAATCTCGGCCTCAAATTTCGACGGGACATCGCTGGCCTGAGTCGCTCCCGTGCACCTCCACACGGCCAAAGCGAAAGAAAGCCAAAGCCCGAAGATCCTGCCTGAAGCCAGAATGCCGTGTCTCCAGGTCGAGTTGCCGTCGGAACGCGTGTATGAGTTCATCGTGAAGGACTGGGCTCTTGTAGTCCCATCACCGGGCCAAAGCAAAAGTTTTTCCTTCATTCCTCTGGGGCCAATACCTCATGCTCAATGGCTTGACGATGCTTTCCGACCAGGAACTTCAAGACCTTGTCCGGCGCGCGTTGGCCGAAGACGTGGGTGAGGCCGACGTGACCACCTTGGCAACCATCCCGCAGGTGGCGTGGTCCCGCGCTCAGGTAGTCGCTCGTGAGCCTCTGGTCGTCAGCGGTCTCGCCTTGCTTCAGGCCACCTTTCACTGCCGATCGCCCTTGGTCGAGATCCGTTTGAGGGTCGCAGATGGTGTCCGAGTCGAGGCGGGGCAAACCATTGCTAGTATTCAGGGACCTGCGCATGCAATCCTGAGCGGGGAGCGTGTCGCCCTGAACTTTCTTCAGCGCCTCTCGGGCGTTGCCACACTAACGGCCCGGTTTGTGGCCGCAGTCGACGGGACCCGTTCGCGCATTCTCGATACAAGAAAAACTACCCCCGGCTTGAGGGCTGTCGAGAAATGGGCGGTGCGTTGCGGAGGGGGGCAAAACCATCGTTTCGGTCTGTTTGACATGGTCCTGATCAAGGATAATCACTTAGCGGCGCTTCGGGATGCCCTCCCAAACCCGATTGCCGCGGCGGTTTCGCGGGCACGAGAAACGGTTCCGAATTTGCGCGTGGAGGTTGAGGCGGACACCCTTGAGGAGGTCGGGCAGGCCGTTGCGGCCGGAGCGGACCGGGTGCTGCTGGATAATATGTCTCTGGCCGACTTGCGATCGGCGGTTCAGCGAGTTGCGGGGAGAATTGAAACCGAGGCAAGTGGTGGCGTCAGCTTGGACACGGTCCGAGCCATCGCCGAGACGGGAGTCGACTTCATTTCCGTGGGAGCCTTGACGCACTCCGCTCGCGCGATGGACATCGGTTTGGATTTCGAAGAAAGCTAGAGCCTGTTTTGAAATGGCCGCCCGACCTCGTCCCCACTCGCCGCTGAGTTTCGATGCGCGTATCCTGAGCGCGCTGCGCGCCGCGGGGTCAGGGGCGGTCTCGGGCGCCGAGTTGGCGCAGTCTCTTGGAGTGAGCCGGGCGGCTGTCTGGGCGCGAATCCAGGAACTGCGTAGCTTGGGGTATGATATCGCGGCGAGTCCGCATTTGGGCTATCGGTTGGTCAGCGCTCCAGATGTTCTCCACGCCGACGATCTGATTCCACGTTTGGGGCCGGTTCGAGTCATTGGGCGCGATATCCGGGTATTCCAGGAGACCACCTCGACCAACGATATCGTGGAGAAGCTCGCTCGCGATGGGTTGGCTGAGGGGGTCGCCGTGTTCGCTGAATCCCAAACTCGCGGCCGCGGACGTTTGGGCCGACCATGGGTCTCCCCCCCCGCACGCGGGCTCTGGTTTTCGGTGCTGTTACGGCCAAATCTTCGCCCCCAGGAGGCGACCCAGCTTACGGTCGTGGCCGCCACGGCCTTGCTACGGGGATTGCGTACATTCACCGGCCTCCCGGCTGAGGTTAAATGGCCAAACGACATCCTGGTCCGCGGGCGCAAGGTCGCTGGTATCCTCACCGAATTGAGCGCTGAACTCGACCACATCAAACATATAATCCTTGGAATCGGCGTCGATGTGAACCTATCAATCTCTGAGTTTCCTCCCGAGTTGAGGCGTGTGGCCACCTCTTTGCGGATCGAGAGCGGCCGCGCTTGGGATCGGGCGGACCTGGCGATCGTGCTCCTTCGAGAGCTGGACTCCGATTATGCACGACTGGCCGCCGGCAGGTTCGAGGAGGTCGCCGATGAATGGGAGGCGGCGTGCTCGACTTTGGGCCGCCAAGTCAGTGTCAGTTGGGGCGAACACCGCATCCGCGGGCGTGCCGAGGCCCTGGACAGCGATGGCTCGCTGTTAGTGCGTACCCAGCACGGTCGTTTGGAGCGCGTGGTCGGCGGCGACGTGACCATAGACAAATAACTCACCCTGGAACACCCGAAGGAGGCTATGATCTTGCTCTTGGACGTTGGCAATACCCACACCCATCTTGGCCTCGCCGACAGCCGAACCGTGGTTCGACATCGAGATGTACCCACCCCTTCCTGGCTGACCGGCCGGGGCGCGGAACTAGTCGCGCGCTTCGTGGGAGCCCAAGAACTCAGGGGCGCCATCCTGTGTAGCGTGGTACCTCGCCTCACACCTCGAATTCAACGTGTCCTCCGCAGCTTGTGGGGGCGGGATGCGCTGGTGTTGACCCACCGTACGCTCCGAGGAGTAGGGGTCAATTATCCCAAACCCGCCAGCATCGGTCCCGACCGCCTGGCGAACGCCGCGGCAGCTCGGCAGCTTTTGGGCGCTCCGGTTGTAGTGGTTGACTTCGGTACGGCGGTCACGTTCGACGTCGTGGACCGAAACGGAGATTACGTCGGCGGCATTATCGCACCTGGGCTCGCGGCGATGACCGATTACCTGCATGAAAAAACCGCCCTATTGCCTCGGATCCGAGTGACCGAGACCCGGCGGGTCATCGGCAAGAGCACCACCGAGGCGATGCTGATCGGTGCGGTTCGAGGCTACCGTGGCCTAGTGAAAGAACTTTTGCTCGCTTTGCGAACAGAACTCGGTGGGGACAAACTCCCCGTGGTAGGCACCGGAGGCTACGCTCGGCTGATTTCCGCAGGGGTGAGCGAAATCGACTGCGTCGAGCCCTTGCTGACGCTCGACGGTTTGCGCCTGATATGGCATCAGCATTCCGGACTAGCCGCTTGAGCCAAGACGACTGGACTGGCAAGCTCTCCGCATATGAACCGGATCATCCAGCGTTTTGCCGACTTGCGCTCCAAACAACGCAAGGGTGTGGTGGTTTATATCGGGGCGGGTGATCCCAACCTCGCTGCCACGCATCAGTTGGCGCTCGCCTTCGACCGTGTCGGCGTTGATGTGCTGGAACTCGGCGTTCCCTTCAGCGACCCGCTGGCCGATGGTTTGGTGAATCAACTGGCGGCTCAGCGCGGCTTGGCGTCGGGCACTTCCCCGCGCGGTGTTCTGGATGCCGTGAAAGGAATTCGCCGGGAATCTTCCATTCCCATCGTGCTCTATATCTATTTTAACTTGGTCCATCGCTACGGCCTGGAAGCGTTTATCCACGACGCCTCGGCAGCGGGCGTGGATGGGTTGTTGGTGCTGGACTTGCCACCCGAGGAATCGGAAACTTACGAGCAGCTCGCCGGGCGAGCCGGCCTGTGCGCCATCTATTTGATTGCACCCACCACTCCGGACGACCGCTTGGCTATGATCGCCAAACGAGGCAGCGGCTTTCTCTACTATGTTTCGCGCGAGGGCGTCACCGGAATGCAGGCCACGGTCGCTTCCAACCTGCCTGCTATGGTCGCCAAAATCCGTCACGCTACCAACTTGCCGGTCGCTGTCGGCTTCGGTATCTCGAACCCCAGTCAAGCCCTGCTAGTGGCTCAGCACGCTGACGCTGTTGTCATCGGCAGCGCTGTCGTAAACCAAATCGCTGAGGCAGGTGCCCAAGCTGGATTGGTCGAGCGAGTCGCGAACTTCGTCCAGTCCCTTGTAGTTGCCCTGAAGCCAATATGAAGACCTCCACTCAATCCGCGGAACGCTATGCGATCATTATGGCAGGTGGTCGGGGCGAGAGGTTCTGGCCTCTGAGCCGAGAGCGGACGCCCAAGCAATTGCTCACGCTCACCGGCTCTCGCTCGCTCCTGCAAGCCGCCGTGGACCGGATCGCTCCATTGGTACCTCCAGAGCGTACCTTCGTGATCACCAACGCCGTCCAAGCACCCGAGGTGCGCAAGCAGCTACCTAAGTTGCCCCGCCAGAATATCGTGGCGGAGCCTTGCGGGCGCGACACCTGTGCTGCTGTGGCTTTGGGAGCCGCCTTGGTCGGCCAGCGCTCCACTAAGGCCGTGATGGCCGTCCTCCCTGCGGACCACGTCATCGATGATGCGAAAAGTTTCCAAAGAGTTCTTGGCGATGCCTTCGATCTTGCTCGCCGTGGCCAGATAATGGTCACCATCGGCATCAAACCTTCGGAGCCCTCCACCGGTTACGGTTATATCAGGGTCGGAGCTCAACTGCCGCCTCCACAAGGTGCCCGACCCTACAAAACCGCCTTCTTCAAAGCCGAGCAGTTCGTCGAGAAACCCCATTACGAGCGGGCCGTTGAGTACGTCCAGAGCGGACACTACCGATGGAACGCCGGTATGTTCGTATGGTCATTTGTGACCATCACCGAAGGGCTATCGAACCATCAGCCAGACATCGCCGCAGCCTGCCAGAAGTGGTTCAAGGCCGCCGGTACGCCCAAACTGGCTAAGGCTCTCGCCGCCGATTATCCGGGCCTCCGCAAAGTTTCTATCGACTATGCCCTCATGGAAAAGGCCCATAACGTGGTCGTCGCCGAAGGCGATTTTGACTGGGATGATTTGGGCTCCTGGACTGCTTTAGCGCGACATCTTCCTGCGGATCCGCAAGGAAATTGCGCGGTCGGCGAGTTCCTCCACGTCGATGCTGAACGCAACCTGATCTTCGACGCCCGCACCAAACACCGCACCCTCACTACAGTCGTTGGCCTTCGGGATGCTATCATCGTCCACACTGACGATGCTACCTTAGTGGCACATAAGCATCAGGCTCAGAAGGTGAAGGAATTGGTCAGTCGTTTGAGTGAGTCTCCGGCGCTTCGAGGATTGCTAACATAGAGCTTGCTCTAACCAACCAACGTGCTCTGTTCTTCGGTCCGCCTGCGGCTCAGAAATAGAACTGAGGCTGATTGTTACTTATAAAAAACAAAAGGCGCGAGTTGTTCACTCGCGCCAGTTGCTGAATTAATCGAGCCTGCGCTTAGGCGCGGCGGCGTAGGAAACCGTAACCCAAACAGCTACCCAGACCGATCAAGCCCAGTGCGATGGTCGAGGGCTCGGGCACAATCACCACTCCACCGACTTGCGCGGCGAAGTTGGCGGGCGTGTTGCCGTTATCGATCAAGTTCAAGCTCCAAGTTCCACCGGATTTTTCGTAGAAGTCTTTGAAGCTCGAGCCCACCGTCGGAGGATCGTAGAGAGGCAACCCGGCGGTTTCGCCAGCGGACAAACCACTGAAACTCACCGTCCAAATGAAGCTGGACGAAGTGTTGACGCCGGTGATCCCGTTAATATTGACAGTGTTCTGTCCCGACTGGAGCGGGATGGTCCCAATGGTAGTGCTATCGAACAGCAGCGTGCCAGGCGAGTTGTGGCCAGGGATGGAAGTGCCATCGATGTCGTAGATTCGCAGGACAGCCGCCCCAGTGACCGTGGCGCCTGCAGTGACATATTGGAAGCTGAAATCTGTCAGCGCCAGGTGGTTGTTTGCACTGCCAGCCAACTGCACTTGATCACCAAACTCGGTTACCCCCGCTGCTTGACTCACCTGACTGCCCAAGGCGGTGGTCGAGTTATCGTAAACGATATCGGCCGAGAGACTCGCGCTTAAGCTGACGGCGACCACGCCGGCAAGTACCATGGTAATAGTTTTCTGGTTGTTCATATTCTGGCTCATTTATTCAGCATTCATTTCCCATTCGGGTCTGACAGCAGTCCTTCACACACTGTTCGTGCGCGTATTGAACGGATTTCGTTGGTTTGAGTCAAGCATTTATTTTCAAATAATTGAACGTTATTCCCAACTTAACAGTTTTTTCTCCGGGAGCCTCCTCTGATGTGTTCCCGCCCCCTTGAGGCTGCTTGAGGCTTGCACATCCACCCCCTTTCGCCCAAACTCTCAGCAACAGACCTCAAAAGAAGCTGCTTATGCTGGTCGAAGCAATCCTGGACCCTTACCCCAAACAACTCCTGCTCAAAGCCGGCGTTCAATGCGCTGTGCGCCCGCTCGAGTCATCGGATGAGCAACCTCTCTTGGAATTCTTCCGCTCCATGCCCGTCCAAGAGTTGATGTTCATGAAACACCGAGTAACTGATCCGGAGGTGATCCACGACTGGACCCACAACATCGACTTGGGCCGCAACCTGCCACTGCTGGCGTTTGACGCCCAGCGAATTGTGGCCCTCAGCACCCTGCACCAACAACTCGGAGGCTGGAAACGCCATATCGGCCGCGTCAGCGTTCTGGTACACCCGGCGTTTCGCGGACGTGGCTTGGCCAAGTCGCTGGTTGGCGAGATCGTTCAACTGGCTCGAGAGTTGGGGCTGGAGAAGGTAGAGGCTGAGTTCATCGGCGAACAGAAGGACGCGATGAAGGTCTTTGGGCTTCTCGGTTTTGCTAACCTCGTCTGCCTGCCGGATTACGTGAAGGATATGCAGGCTGTCAGGCACGACTACGTTCTGATGGGTCTGGATCTAAAAACCGATGAGGAGTACGCCGGCGTTGGTTAGCGGGTCCCTCCATGCCTCCCGAGTACTGCCCTAACTGCGGAGAGGAAGTCCCCGACCAGGCGCGGGCATGTCCCGCCTGCGGTTCATGCGAGGAAACCGGATGGTCGTCTTCAGCGCATGCGGAGCGCCTGGGCGTTCCCGATGATTCGTTTGATTACGACCGTTTCGTGCAGGAGGAATTTGGGGGGGGCTCTCACCGGCCGCCCAACCGGCGCCGCGTCTGGTGGGTGGCTGCATGTGTGGTGCTCGCGGTTTTCTTGGCCCTAATCTTGTTCCACTAAGGTCGATCTTGAAAGGAGCTCTTCTTCTTTTTGCGGGGATTTTGGCCCTCTTTTCGGCGCACCGTGGGCACGCTGCGGTAAGCGATCTGCCCTTTCGCCAGGAGTTGACCGCCAAACTCTCTCTCAACCCCGAACTCCAAGGTGCAGCGCTCCGGCGTCTGGCCATCGACCGCGATGGCGTGGCTTATGTTCTGACTGAGCGCGGTTTGGCGCGGCTATTCGAGGATCGTCTGGCGCTCGACCATGCTTTTCGCCCGCTCGTCGGCAAGGTGGCGCAAGACATTTCTCTTTGCCGAGGCCGTGTTTTCTATCTCTTCGAGGACCGCTTCTTGGCCAACGATTTTGCAGGGAAGCAGCAGGGCTCCCTCCCGGCAGGCGCCTATCGCCATTTGGCGGTGGGCGAGGATTTTAGCGTGCTCCTCTCCGGAACTAACAGTCTCGCCCTGTTTAAGGACGGCGTCCTGTCTACAGTTCCCTTCGCCGTCGCTCGCGAAGGGGAGCGGCTCTACGCCTGGGGGGGGCAGTTTTATGTGCTTGCAGCCGACTCCGTGTACCGGGTCAATTGGCCCCGCGTGGATGTGCTCTACCGGGGTAGAGATTTGACCGCGCTCGGCTTCCGTGGGACCCAAGTGTGGGTCGGCACCAAACACGGCTATCTGGCCGTCGATCTGAGCAATGGGCGCGTGAGCATCCCGCTTCAGACTCAGTTGCCAGCTACTGAGATCACCTCCTTGGCGCCCACCGCTGACGGTCTTTGGGCGGGAACTACGCGAGGAGCTTTTTTCCAAAGCGGCCCCAATCGATTTCGCTATTATGCCTCGCGCCGCTGGCTGAGCGATGACCGGGTGGTGGATCTCCAGCCAGGTCGCGCGGGGGAAGTAATGGTGCTGACCGAGACTGGACTGAATAAGATCAATTTCCGCGCCATGACCTTGGCCCAAAAAGCAGCGCTCTACGATAAGAAGATCCGGCAGCGGCATATGCGCTATGGCCTGTGCGCCGAGTTGGTCCTACGCACTCCGGGGGACATCACCACTGAGGAAATGGTCGATACGGACAACGATGGAAGTTGGAGCAGCTACTATCTGGCCAGCCAGGCGTTTCGTTACGCCGTCACCGGCGAGGAGGAGGCGCGGGCCAATGCCTGGGAGACCTTTGATGCGCTCGAACGTCTTCAAACCATCACCCCTTTGGATGGGTTTCCCGCCCGGACCTTCGAACGTCGCGGTTTCAAGTTTTCAGACCCCGATCGATGGCATGTCGCCGCCAATACTAACTGGGAATGGAAGGCCACCACTAGCAGCGACGAGATTGCAGCGCAGACCTTCGCCTACGCCGTGCTTTACGAAACCGTGGCCCGTACCCCCACCGAACGCGCCCGCATCGCCGCAGTGTACGATAAGATGGCATCGCACATCGTACGCAATAACCTTTACCTGGTTGACGTCAACGGCCAACCGACCCTTTGGGGCCGATGGAACCCCGAATACGTCAATCATTACCCGCCCTCGATCGTGGACCGCCGCCTCAACAGTTCGGAGATCATCGCCGTTCTCCAATTGGCCTATCGCATGACCGGAAAGGAGTTGTACCGGGCTCGAGGCTTCGAGTTGCTGGAGCGCTACGGCTACCTGCGGAACATTACCAACAGCATGACGCAGGTTCAGTTCACACCTGGCTTCCTTCATCAGGGGGAGGATATGGGCGACGAGTGGAACCATTCCGACGATCTGCTGGCGTTCGTGAACTACTGGACGCTTTACCGTTTTGCTTTTAACGAGACCCTGCGCCAGCACTATGCCGCCGCCATTCGTGACCATTGGAACATCGAGAAAATCGAACGCTGTCCGATCTGGAACTTCGTTTACGCCATGTCCGGCGCGCAGGATTACGACCTAACCGGAGCTCTTTGGACCTTGCAGTATTTCCCAATCGATTTAGTCAATTGGACCGTGACCAACTCGCAGCGCGAAGACCTTCATAGGCTGCCCGACAATTTCCGGAAGCAGCAGTCGGTCGAGCTCTTGCCGCCGGACGAGCGGCCACTGATGCGCTGGAATGGCAACCCTTTTGCCTTGGATGGCGGATCAGGGGGGGGGAGTGAGTTGGCGGGCGATGAGTTTCTTTTGCCCTATTGGATGGGACGGTTCCTCCGCATCATCCAATGAGATCCGAGTGCGGTCTCGAGTTCCACCCCGCGGCGCCGTTTCTTCGATCGACCTCCCGCGTTCGCCGGATGAAGAGTCGCAATGCATCCATCATTAAGCGCCCTGCATCCCGGCCGGCCGCGAGGCGCGCCATGAGCATGTCTTGTTCCCTGGTATGGAGATTTGTTTATGCGCTGGCGTGGTGCTATCTCTACGGCATCACCCTCGCGGTTGCGGGTCCGAACCCTCGCGCCATCGCCCCAGATCTGGCCGTGACCGAGATCGGTCCAACCTTCCGCGTCGACACCTGGAAGACGGAGCAGGGCCTGCCGCAGAATACTGTCAAAGCCATGCTCCAGGACCATGATGGCTATCTGTGGCTGAGCACACGCTTTGGTATCGTTCGCTTCGATGGGCTCGCGTTTCGGATCTTTGCCCGTCCCGATACCCCCGGGCTCGGCGACGACAACGCAATTGCCTTCGCAGAGGATCGAGATGGCAGCCTTTGGGTTTTGCACAAGACAACGGTGACGCATCACAAGGACGGCCTTTGGCGATCAATTGACCTTTCGACTCCCGGCGGTTCCCTGGAATATCTGCACGGCATCAGTACTTCAAGAAGCGGCGGCGTCTGGGTCGTCGGAAGCGACAACCTCTTTCGAGTCACTGAAGGGCGGGTGAGGCGCTACGGGAAAGACGAAGGACTGCAGGCGCAGTTGTTTGGCGGGCCCGCCGAGTTGCCAGGCACTGGAGAGGTGTTGATCATCGATGCGGCTGGAATTCAAGCCCTGAGCCCGGAAACCGGGCGAGTCCGCACCTTTGCCGGGCCGGCGCCATCAGCGTCGAGCTGGTTGCAGTGCTTTTGTCTCGACCAGAACGGGGGGGTGTGGACCGGCGGACAGCAAGGGCTTCTGTATTGGCGCGAGGGCCAAGGAACGATTCTCTACACCACCAGGGACGGGATGTCGGTCAACTCAGTCAGCCAGCTCTCGATGGACCGGAGCGGCAGGCTTTGGGTCGTGACCGAAGACGGCGAGGTCCGGGTCAAAACCGAGCGCGGTTTTGTGGCGCCCGAATGGGAATCTGCCGTGTGCCAGGATCACGCGCTTTGTTTTAGCGAGGATCGAGAGGGCAACCTTTGGGTAGGGTCTGAAAGCGGAGGACTCAAGCGAATCCAAAATGTGCCGATGGCGAACCTGACGACATCCAACGGGCTGCTCGGGGACCATGTCCAATCGATATCCGAATGCCGCGATGGGAGGCTGTTGATCGGTACGACCTATGGATTGGCCATTTTTCAGGACGGCAGCATCACCACGGTCGCTCTGCCTGACTCGGGCGAAGATAGCGAAACGCGCGTCTCCACTGTCTTGGAAGATAACACCGGTGCCATCTGGCTGGGAACACGCCGGCTGGGCTTGAACCAGTTGGTGGGGGGCCACCTGATTCATCACCGGCTTAACAGCGAGCAGGACGCCCGTCAGGTGAATGGGCTCTTCGAGGACAGCCAAGGCCGTTTGTGGGTCAGTTGTGGCGACGGCCTCTACTGCCTTGAGCGCGAACGCGAACGCCCGCCTACGCATTTCACAACCGACAACGGATTGGTCGGTTCGGATGTGCGTTGTGTCCAGGAGGACTCCCATGGCGACATCTGGATCGCGACTTATGGCGGCGGGATTAACCGGCTGCACGATGGGAAGATGACGGCCTACACTCACAAGAACGGTTTGTCCGATAATCGCACCTGGCTGTTGCGCTTTGACTCCGATGGCGTGCTCTGGGTCGGCACCGAGCACGGGCTCAATCGTTTCAAGAACGAGGAGTTCTTTCGTTTCGATGAGGCCCAAGGTCTCTTCGACGCGACCATCAACGACGTGCTCGAGGACGACGATAAGAATTTTTGGATCGGCTGCAATCGAGGCATATTCCGGGTGGCCAAGGCCGAGCTGGACGAGGTGGCAGACGGAAAGACGAATCGAGTTCGCTCGGTGGTTTACGGCACGACCGATGGTATGGTTAGTAGTGAAACTAACGGCGAAACTCAACCCGCCGCCTGCCGAACACGCGGTGATCAACTTTGGTTTCCCACCGTTCGCGGCGCGGTCCACTTCAACCCGCGCGATTTGCGCGAAAACCGCGAGCCCCCCCCTGTTGTGATCGAGGAAGTGCTCGCCGATGGCCGCGACATCCTTCGCCTTTCACCTCGCACGGTTGGATCCAGCATGGCCCGGGTGGTGGAATTTCACTACACGGGCAACAGCCTGGTGGCTTCGGAGAAGGTGCGCTACGAGTACCGACTCGACGGGCACGACACCGAGTGGACTCCCGCAGGCACCCGCCGGGTAGCGATCTACACGGACTTGCCACCAGCCAAGTACTGCTTTCACGTCAAAGCCTGCAACAACGACGGCATCTGGAATGAATCCGGAGCGCAGTTCGCATTCGCGGTGTCTCCCGGCTTCTTCCAAAGCCGCACCTTCCAGCTGCTTGCCGTCCTATGGGTAATTGGCTTTGCCTACGGTCTGCATCTCCTTCGCGTCGAGTTCTTGAGGCGCATCCAAGAGTTGGAGAAGCAGCACGCGCTGGATCAAGAGCGTGGCCGGATTGCTAGAGATATGCATGATGAGCTTGGATCCAGCCTGACGAAGATCAATCTTCTCTGCGAGTTGGCCGCTCGCAATGCTCACAACGCCCCGCAGGAGACGTCAGACATTCAAAAGATCATGGGTGCCTCGCGAGAGGTCTTTCGCGCCCTTGATGAGATCGTCTGGGCGGCGAACCCGAAACACGACACCCTGGACAGCCTAATTGCCTACGCCTCCAAGTACGCCCAGGATTACTTGCGAACTGCGGAGATCCGCTGCCGCCTCCAGGTGCCCAGCCAGCGATCGGGCTATACTCTCTCAAGCGAGCAGCGCCATCACCTCTTCCTGGCGATCAAGGAAGCCCTCAACAACGCGGTCAAACATGCACGGGCCTCTGAGATTAGCCTGCGCATTGAGTTTACAGATTCCTTGATCACCGTGGTCGTCACCGACAATGGCGCTGGTTTCGACCCCGATCGTCCCTCCGAGATGCGCAACGGCTTGGGCAATATGCGGACTCGCTTGCAGGCCATCGGCGGTAAAGCCGAGATCGTCTCCTCTGTTACCTCGGGGACCTGCGTGACCTTTCGAGTGCCGGTTAAACCTCAAGGCCCGCCAACTCACTCCATCGACGACAACGGCTCAACCATCCCTTAGGGTTTCACCCACCCCACTAGCGGGCGAACGCTAACCCAATTGAAGGCGAGGATCGTCCTGGAGCAATTTCTCCAGGTTCTTCCAGTTCGGCACGCTGGTGGAGGCGATGGTGTGCAAATAGACAGCGACGGTTTCTTTCGGATGCTTGGAGAGCAACATGTCAACCGCCGCTGCTAGTTTCGAATCCTCCACCGATTCAGGAAACTCTTTCACGACCCCTTTCTCGTGGGCGATGCCCAGGGCGTCAAGAAATTCGGTGATGATCGCCGTTTGTGACTTGAGCAGCCATCCCCGAAGCAGGTTGCCCGCCGCCTCCTCTGACCAGGGCCGGCTCAGTGTCAGCGCCATCTCAGGATGCCGGTCTTGCCGGGCTTTGCGCTCGTAGAACGCCGGCCGCACCTTGCGGGCCTCCGCTACCGAAATGAGCAGACTCCGGTAAAGCTGCTTATCCGAGTTGAACGTGGCCTCGAGAATCTCCTGCGACAACGCCGGAGACATGAAGCCCATGAGTTCATGACAGGTCAACATAAGCGCATCCAAAATTCTTTTTGTTCTGATCTGCTTCCATCCGCTCCAACTACGGGCCAGCCGAACCCTCTCCCGCTCGAGGGGCGATTAAGCAACCTTCTGATCATGGACGCCGGAGTTGAGCAAATCAATCCTTATCCACAAGTCGTCCCTGGGAAAGCGCAGTTGCTTTGCCTCCCTCCTTTAGCACGTGTTTCCCGCGGGCAGTCGAAAGAACGCCCCTCAGAAGGCGCGCCCAGCCGCTCCAATTCTCCGCCTGGTGCAGGTGCCGCGGATGCGGACTTGCGCGGTTCAGCGCCTATTAGCCAGGCCGCTTGCCTTGCACGAGTTTTTGAAGCAAAATGAAGAAAAGCAACAGGGCTCCGATGGCGATCTTGGTCCACCAGGAACTCAGGGTGCCTTCGAAGGTGATCCAGGTCTGGATGATTCCGAAGATCAGAACTCCAGCGAGAGTGCCGGCGACATAGCCGATGCCTCCGCTAAGGAGCGTGCCTCCAATGACCACCGCGGCGATGGCATCCAACTCCAACCCGGTTCCCGCGATCGGATTTCCTGAGAAGGTGTAGAGAGTGTAAACCACGCCCGCCAGCGCGGAGCAAAAACCGCTCAGCGCATAAACTCTTAGTTTAGTGCCACCGACCGGCAAGCCCATTAGCACGGCCGATTGTTCGTTGCCCCCTAGGGCATAAACGTTCCGCCCAAACCGTGTGCAGTGCGCCACAAACACGGCTATGCCGAACACCGCCAAAAAGATCAGCGCTGTGGCCGGGAGATCCACGGCGGGACCCAGTGGCAGCCTTACTTGGGTTAGCGCCTTATAGAACGAATGGTCGATCGGAATGGATTCGAGGCCAACAACAAAACCCATCCCGCGGGCTAGGAACATGCCGGCTAAGGTCACTAAGAACGGTGGCATGGAGTAGAACCGGATCAGGGCGCCCATCCCCAGCCCTAATAGGGTTCCCAGCGCCAAAGCTATGGTTATGGCCACCGCCGGGTGCAAATGAGCCTTTTGAACCAGCGTGGCGATCAAGATGCTGCTGAAGCCTACTACCGCTCCCACCGATAGATCGATCCCTCCGGACAGGATGACAAACGTCATGCCGATGGCCGTGATGCCAAGAAACGAATTATCGGTCAGAAAATTGACCAGGACGTTCGCCGAGAAAAACCCCCGATAGATCACCGACGCAACCCCATACAAAACCAGGCACACCGCGCACGTCGCTGCAATCGGGATGTGTTTGTCGGCGATGCGCAGTTTCATGTCGCCTCCTTTCTCCGGGCCGGGAAAACCTTGTTCCGGAATGCTTCCGATTGGAGCAGGCAGACCACCACGATCACCAGCGCCTTAATCACCAGGGTGAACTCGACCGCGGCGCCGCGCCTGAGGATGGTGGTCGTCACGGTCTGGATCAGGATGGCGCCCGCCACCGAACTGAGCAGGTAGCAGCGGCCCCCCGCGAGCGAGCTCCCCCCCACTACTACCGCTAGGATCGCATCCAACTCCAGCCACAAGCCTGCATTGTTCGAGTCGGCCGCCTTGATGTCACCGGCAACGATCAATCCCGACAATCCAGCGCAAAACCCGGATACCGCGTACACCAGCAGTTTAATCAACCGAGTGTGCACCCCGCTGTAACGCGCGGCCGTTTCGTTGTTGCCGCTGGCCTCAATGAAAAGCCCCAACGCCGTCTTCCGCGTCAACCACGCGAGGCTCGCCAGAACCCCGGCGACTAAGGTGATCGTGAATGGCAGCTCCAGGAACGTGCCCCGCCCGATGAACTCAAACGACCGATTGCTGAAAGTGATGATTTGGCCCTGCGTGAGCAGCTGCGCGATTCCCCGTCCGGAAACCATGAGAATCAGAGTCGCAACAATGGGCTGCACCTCCAGGACACACACCAGCAGACCGTTCCACGCACCGGCCAAGACCGCGCTCCCCAAGGACAGCGCCAGCACCACCATCAGAGGCTGGCCACTTTTGATCGCCAACGCGGCAATCGCCCCGGCAATCGCCATGACGGCACCCACCGAAAGGTCCACCCCTCCAGTCGCGATCACTAAAGTCATCCCCAGGGACAAAAGCATCACGGGCGCGGCTCGATTCAATACGTCAATCAGGCTTCCATACAACCTCCCATCTTTGATTTCCACCTGGAAAAAACCAGCCGTGAACAGCCCGTTGAAAAGCAACACCAGCGCCAGGGCCGCAAGCGGCCATTTTATTTTGGGCCATAGCCCCTGGTCACCAGTGCCTGGTTTCGCCGTGGCCATTGTCTACAGCCCCGGCGCGGCCGGGGCGTTCTGTTTCGGCTCTGTGCCCGCGATCGTTCGCATGATGGCCGCTTCCGAAATCCCGCTGCCAGCCATCTCCCCCACCTTGGCACGATCGCGCAGCACCACCACTCGGTGACTGGCTCGAACCACCTCCTCGAGCTCCGAGGAAATGAACAGTATGGCCATGCCTTGGGAGGCCAGCGAGGCCATCAGTTTCTCGATCTCGAACTTGGCTCCTACATCAATTCCCCGGGTCGGCTCATCCAGAATCAGAAACCGGGGTTGGGACGCAAGCCACCGGGCGAGGATCGCTTTCTGCTGATTGCCCCCGCTAAGGAACTTGATCGACTTCTCTGCGTCTGACGTAGCGATATTGAGGGCTTTGATGTAGTGGTTGGCCAGTTCGTCCTGTTTCGTCCGCGAGAGACCTCGTAGCCAGCCCTTGCTTGCCTGGAGTGCCAGGACGATGTTCTCGCGCACCGATAGGTCCGGGATGATCCCTTCGTTTTTCCGGTCCTCAGCGCAAAAGCCAAAGCGATGCCCTATCGCTTGTCTCGGGGTGCGCAGCGAAACCAGCTTCCCTTCGCAGCGCACTTCACCGCCGTCCGCCCTGTCCACACCAAACAGAAGCCGTGCCGTTTCGGTGCGGCCCGAGCCCAGCAAGCCAGCCAAACCAACCACTTCTCCCGCCCTCACCTCAAGGTCCAGCTTCTCAACGCCACCTCGCCGGTTGAGACCGCGGGTCTGGATAAACGCCGCCTTGGGCGCCACGGGCGCGCGTGTGGCAGCGTTGTGGCCAATTGCGTCCAATTCCTCCACTTGTTTGCCCATCATGCGGGCGATCAGTTGCAGCCGGGGCAGTTGGCTGGATTCGTATTCCCCGACTAACTGTCCGTTGCGCAGAACCGTGATCCTTTCTGAAATCTGGTAAACTTGGTCCAAGAAATGGGTCACGAACAAGATCCCCATCCCTTCGCTCTTGAGCTTGCGCATCACCGCAAACAATTGGGCGACTTCTTTGGAGTCGAGGCTGGATGTGGGCTCATCCAGAATGAGCAGTTTGGCAGAAATGTCCAGGGCCCTGGCAATCGCAGCCATCTGCTGGATCGCAATCGAAAAGGACGACAACGGCCGGTTCACATCCAGGCTCAGATCCAGGCGCGCTAGTGCCGTCGCAGCTCGTTTGCGGATCAGCCCCCAATCAATGGCCCCCCAGCGGACCGGCTGACGCCCGAGGCAAATGTTCTCTGCCAGCGACAGATGCGGAATGAGGTTCACCTCCTGGTAAACCGTGCTGATGCCCAGGCTCTGAGCCTCCAGAGGCGACCGCGCGTCGATCGCTCGGCCGTCCAGCGTTACCTCCCCTTCGTCACGAGAATAAACACCCGTGAGCACCTTGATCAAAGTCGATTTCCCAGCTCCGTTTTCCCCCATGAGGGCGTGTATCTCACCCCGCCGGACCGTCAGATCCACGCTTGAAAGCGCCCTCACACCGGGAAAAGACTTGCTCAACCCGCGTACCTGGAGGAGTTGGTCGAGATCGAGTTGACGGCCGTTCATCGACAGCGGCTAAGCGAGGTCAGCTTAACCCAGGAGCAGAAGAGAATTAAAACGTGAACCGAATGCCTGCCGTGGCCTGCAGGAACTGCCCGAGCTTGACGGTGGCGTCCTTGGCTGCTCCGGAAATCGTGGTGCTGCCGAGGTTTTCGTATTGCCCCCCCAGAAAAACGCTCATGGTTTCCGAGAGCCGATAGGCCAGGCTGGCCGTGGCGTAAGGGCCGAAGAGCCACTCGCTGTGGTTGAGCGTCGCCGTTCGTGTCGCCGGCGGTCCTCCGGTGGCGCCACCCCCGGCAACGAGACTCGTGGTTTCCGTGTAATCGAATTGCAGGTCTGCGTTGACCCCCATGATTCCCGCGCCCAGGCTCGCGTAGAAACGATCCCAGATTGGCAGTTCAATGAAGGGGCCGATCTTCAGCCCGTAAGCAAGTCCGGTAATCTTCGACGCCAGGGTTGAGCTTACGGCAACATTGTCCGGAGGCGGGAGCGCGCCCGGTGTTACCGCGATGAGCGGCCCAGGGCCGGCGAACGTCCCGTTGTACGGGACAGTGAGCGGGGGCACTGTCCCGCCCAGCGCGAAAGGGTAGGTTTGTCGGGGGACAATGCCCGACATAGTATTGACTGACCTTAAGTCCAAATCCGTCGAGGAAAACCCCACCATCACGCCCCACGGCAGCTCGGCATGGCGGCCGATATGGAAACGTCCCAACTCCCGGCCGTAACTCAAATCGAATCCCGGATGGGGATCGTCATTGAATTGCTGCTGCGACCCGTCGCGCGGTGAACTCGCGCTGTGCATGTCGAGGTTGCCGCCTTGCACCTGGTTGGGGTTCGTGAAGCCCCAGTTCCAGGTCTTGAGGGCACTGCCGCTGATGTCCGGGGCAACGTAGCCGTCGTCATAAATCGGGCCAGCCGGGGCCGCCACTACGTGGTTGCGAATCGTCGCCGAGACGTTAAAGCCAAAGGTCGCCCCGATATTAATACGATTGCGGGAGATGCTGGGATCATCGGCGCGCGCGGCGCCGCCGCTCGCGCCCAGCACACCCAAGACGCATGCCGCCACACAAGCGGGTTGGAGAGAGGAGGGGTTCTTCATCGCTGAATAGGTTGATGGTCGTGTGGGACGTGGATGCATTATGGGTAGGTGACCAATCGATAAAAGCGGATCGTATTCGTGCTGGGCGAGCTCGCTGTTCGGGGCGGACCATCGTCGATCCAAAGAGCCGCTGAACCCGTGCCTGCTATGCCCGGCAGGGAGGTCAGCCAATTGGTGCTGGTGGCTGAGCCAGAGTATTGCACGTAGTAGGTCACGCCAGACGTCGTAGGGAAATCGAGCAGCACCTGATTGTTCACGAACCGTCCGCTTAACGAAGTGGGCGAACCCGAGCCAATCGTAGGCACAGCCGGCGCGGTAGTCTGAAACTCGTAGACCGGCGTCGGCTTTGTCGTGCGGTCTGAAACGTAGAATTCCACCGTCAGTGTTACGGAACTCGCCGGAGCGAGGGGGCCAAACTGGACATACGGCGCACCGCTTAAGGTCGTCCCGGCGATGTTGAACACGCGGATCATGTTGCCCAGCGAGTCGTTGGTCAGCCCGTGGACCACCACATCGATGTTCTGCAAAGTCATCGCTGCAGGGTTGATCACCGTGACCGTTTGGACAAAAAGCCCGCTCTGATCCACGACCTGATCGCTCATGCGGCCTGCCGTCCCCTGAGCCAGCACAGTGATGCTCGCATCCAGATTCGTCCCGTTCGTATCGGTTAACGAAAAGCCCGTCGGCATCGTCTCGATCGATAGGCCGGCGTGCAATGCCGCCGCGGCCGGGTCCACTCCCTCGGCCAGGCCAAAGGACACGCTCACCACCGACTGCGTTCCCAGTAGGAAATGCTCAGCTTGAGGCAGGGTGACGGTGATCCCCAATAGCCCATTGGCCAAGAGACTCGTGTCGGTGTTCAGAATTGAAGCGCCCTCGGCGCTCAGCCCGACATGCAGTTGACGCGAACTCCCGGCGGATGATGTCCCTACCGCATTGGTGGACGTGGGATCAAACGCGAGAGCGGCTGATGGTGAAGTGAGCACATTCGCGTTGAAGCCAAGGCTGAACGCAACCGAATGCTCGTTTCCCAGCGAGATCAGATTGATCGGCACCACCACTTGCCCATTGGTGGCCACGATGCTGCCAATCATCAGTTGGCGGAAGTCGACGGTGGTTACTGTCAATCCAGCGAGTGCGCTTGCCGTCCCTCCTTCGTCGTTGGAGACCATGACCGAATAGTCGCCCATGTCCGTAGGCTGGACGTTCGTAATCGAGACGCTGCTTCCGGTGGCTCCCTGGATTACGATCCCATTCCTGGACCATTGATAGGACAACGGTACCCCGTTGGTAGCCTCCACCGTGAACGTTGCTGTGCCGCCCGCAATGATCGTCAGAGTCTGCGGCTGCAGGAGAATTTGCGGCGGCCCAATTGGAGTCACCGTCACGATCGCCGGGTCGCTATCGATACTGCCAACCACGTTGCTGACCGTCACCAAGTAGCTGCCCGATTGGCTGGGTTGCGCGTTGGTCAGGATCAGGGAGGAGTTCGTCGCCCCCACGATATTGGTCCCGTTTTCCTTCCATTGGTAACTCAGCGGTTCTGTGCCGGCGGCCTGGACAGAGAGAGTAATGGTAGATTCCGCGATATTGGTCTGGCTCGCAGGCCCCTGCACGATGGAAGGTGCGGTTGGCAGCGCCGCTGGGGCCACAGGACCGGCGATCGGCGGTTGTTGAATGACGACCCCGCCGCTGATCACACCCGCACCGCCGTCCAGGCCTTGGGCCGAAGCGGGGCGCGCCTGCCAGCAGGTCAGAGCCAAGAACATCGCCCACAGGGCGCGGGTCGCGAAGGATGGAATCCAGTTACGCATATAACAATTCTGCACTTCTGCCACATTCTCGCAGTCAAAGACCAGAAAAAGCCCACCATTCGGCCTCATGGCTCCACTTTCAATTGGACAGGCTTATGCCGAGAACTGCCTCGACCTGTCAAACCAAATCGAAATCCCAACGCCCAACCACAACTCTACGGGCCAGGCGACCCCTCGCACCCCACAACCGGCGATGGCGGCGCCCGGCAGCCGTGCGTGACTCGTTCGCCGCGTTGATCGGTGGAGAATCGACCAGGCAACGCTTCTCGACCTGCCGCCGGTCTGCGTTTGCGCCCTGTTGCGTTTACTCCCTTGCCAAGCCTGCGGATGTATTTCACACTCAGTGAGAAAGTTAGCAAACCGTAAACTTGCACCCGACTCATGAGTGACGCGGCGAAACTCGAAATCGACGGAAAAGCCTATCCGCTACCAATCGTTCAGGGCAGCGAAGGAGAGCGCGCGCTGGATATCTCGGCCCTGCGGAACCACACTGGCCACATTACTCTCGATGATGGCTATGCCAACACCGGCTCCTGTGTAAGCCGCATCACTTTTATTGACGGAGAGCAAGGAATCCTTCGCTACCGCGGCATTCCGATTGAGGAACTCGCTGAAAAATCCACCTTTGTCGAGACCTCCTTCCTGATCATCCACGGCCATTTGCCCAACCATAAGGAACTGCGCGAGTATTCCGACATGCTCACACAGAATGAGAACATTCATGAAGACATGAAGTTCCATTTCGAGGGCTTCCCCTCCACCGCCCACCCGATGGCCATCCTCTCCTCGATGATCAACGCCAGTAGTTGCTTCTATCCCGGGCTCATGGGTCGATGGAATCCTACTCGATTTCCTGTTCATGCCGCTCGGCTCATCTCGCAGGTGCGAACCATCGCCGCCTTCTCTCACCGCAAGTCGCGCGGTCTGCCGATTATTTACCCGAAGCCCACTTATAAGTACACCGCCAACTTCCTGCACATGATGTTCTCCGAACCTTACCTGGATTACCAGCTAAGGCCGGAAGTTGTCCGGGCATTGGATCTGATTTTCCTTCTGCACGCGGATCATGAACAGAACTGTTCCACCGCCACCGTTCGCATGGTCGCCTCTAGCCAGGCCAATCTCTTCGCTTGCGCGGCCGCCGGAGTCTGCGCCCTGTGGGGTCCATTGCACGGCGGGGCCAACCAGGCGGTCATCCAAATGCTCGAGGAAATCCACCGCTCTGGGGACGACGGCTCGCAGTTCATTGCCGCCGCCAAAGACAAGAACAGCGGCAAACGCCTGATGGGCTTTGGTCATCGCGTTTACAAAAACTACGACCCGCGTGCCAAGATCATCAAGAAGGCGTGCGACGAGTTGTTGAGCACGATGCACATTGAAGACCCGCTCCTGGATATCGCCAAGCGACTCGAGGAGGCGGCCATGCACGATCCCTACTTCGTCGAACGCAGGCTCTATCCCAACGTCGATTTCTACAGTGGCATCATCATGCGCGCCATTGGAATACCCGAGGAAATGTTCACCGTGATTTTCGCGATTGGTCGTATGCCCGGCTGGATCGCGAATTTCAAAGAAATTATGGACGATCCCAAAACCCGGATCTACCGCCCGCGGCAGATCTACATGGGGGAAACCCTCCGGCATTACCAGCCCATCGACCAACGCTAGACCCGTCAGGGACCTATCTCGCCTTCGAATCCTTGTTGGCGCAGCGCCTCGAATAGAACCAAGGCCACGCAATTGGAGAGGTTTAGCGAGCGAGCGGCGGCGTTGAACATCGGTACCCGCAGCCAGCAATCGGTACGGTCCTCGAACACCTGCCGCGGTAACCCCGCGGTTTCCCGACCGAAAACCAGGTAATCGTCAGGAAGGAATCGGGCGTCCGAGTAACGGCGGGGTCCGCCGGACTCAATGAACCACAGCCGCGCCCCTCCTGGCAAAGCCTCCCGAAAACTCGCCCAATTTGGCCAGCACTGCCAGCGCACGTGCTGCCAGTAGTCCATCCCCGCCCGCTTCAATTGACGGTCGTCCAGCCGGAAGCCAAGGGGCTCGATCAAGTGCAGGCTCGTCTGCGTCGCGGCGCATAACCGCGCGACGTTGCCGGCGTTCGGCGGAATCTCCGGCTCGAAAAGGACTACGTGCATGCGCCTCGCTAGATATTCGAGGATCTCCGGTCCGCGGAAGGTCGCCCGCGTCCATAAAACACTCTCCACAAGACCAGACCATGCGCCGGCGCAGTCATGCCGGCAACACGGCGATCCTTCTTAGCTAGAACACCAGGGATGGCATCTAGGGGGAACTTCCCTAGCCCGATCTGGACCAGCGTCCCGACAATGCCCCGGCACATCTTATAAAGAAAACCGTCCCCGCAAATCACAAAGGTGAAAAGGGCGCCTCGGCGCTTGATCTCGCACTGTGAAAGCGATCTGACCGTTGACCCGAAATCGTATCCGCGGCTGGCGGCGAACGATCGAAAATCGTGTGCCCCCACGAATTGCCGGGCGGCCTGGCGCATGAGAGCGAAATCGAGTTTCTTGGGCACGTGCCACGCTTGATGCCGGAGTAGGGGACTCATCGCGGGGTGATTCCAAACCTGGTAGCGGTATTCCTTTCCCCGCGCGTCGAAGCGCGCATGGAAACTCGCTCGGCACTTGCTGGCCGCCATGATTCGGATGTCCGCTGGCAGGTGCGCGTTGATCGCCAGCAGCAGCTTTTGGGGTGGCATTGGCGCCTCGTCACCTCCCAACTCGAAGTGGGCCACCATCCCGTTGGCATGCACCCCCGTGTCCGTGCGGCTTGAGCTATGGAGCCGGGGCTTGCTGCGAAAGATCTTGGCTAACGCCTCCTCCACAATTTGCTGCACCCCGGTGCCGATCTGCTGCATCTGCCATCCCTGGTAGCCGGTCCCATCGTAGGCGACCACCAGCTTGTATTTACTCATGGTCGGATGCGCTGCACGCGAATGCGTCTGCCGGGCCATCGCTCAGGCCGCCTGGTAGGCCAGCCAAAGGCCCCGGAAGTAATGCATCACCCGGATCGGGTCGTTGCTCTCGGGTACCTCAGCCATGGTGAACCCGCCGAACCCCTGCTCGTTGAGGCGCCTAAGCAATTTGCGAAACGGATACTCTGCCAGGTAGAGATCGCGCATGTGCACCGAGAAGATACGGTCTTTCACCAAGTCAAAGTTGGAATCGAACCCTTGGCCCTCCAAGTCCGTCTGGTTGGAGTTCCAGCAGACCCCGACATTGGGATGGTTGGCCGCCGACATGATGGTCGCGATGTGAGGCACTAGGGAAGTCCCTTGCCCGTGGATTTCGAGACGGATTTGTTGACCAAGGCCGGCGCCAAATTCCCCCACTTCACGCAGCGACAGCCCAATCTGTTCGAGCGTTTTCTCGACTGGCACCTCGCTCGGCAGCCCGTTGGGTCGCACTTTGACCCCTGTCGCGCCGACATCATGGGCCAAAACGATGTAGTCCTTGGTGGCTTGGATATCCCGCTTGAGTTTGGCTTGGTCGGGAGTGTGGTAATCGAACGTGCTGCCCAAACCCATGAGACTGACCGCCGAATCGGCAAACCGCTTTCTCACTTCCTGCCTCTGTGCCGGCGTCAGGACGACCTCCACGCCGTGGGCATGGCTGGTTCGCAGTTCGACCCCCTCGAATTTGGTTTCGGTGCAGTTCTTGATGATGGTGGGGATGTCCCAGTCTTTGGCCAGGTTGTAAGTTACGAGGCCCAAACGCGGTCGGCCGGCCTTCGTAGCTGGGGAGGAGGACCCTGGGTCGGCGGCGCGAGCCGGCACTTGGCCTCCAAGGCAGCTTGCCGCGGCCAAACTTAGGCCTGCCGATTCGAGAAAACCTCTGCGGCTATATCCGCGTCCGCCTTGGACGGGGGCACCGGCCGCTCCCCCCGGCACGCGCTCGGGCGCCGGTCCGGGCGCGTTCGGCGTCGATTCGCTTTCACCAAACGTTCTGTGAGACTCCGGTGAGGGCGGATTCGGATTTGCCATGTCCTTGATTCTATTGGCGTGTGCCCAAAGAACAAGACTCTGATTGGGCCGCCAACAATCCGGTCCTGTTTCCGGCAGTCGGTGCATCTGCTGGCATAAAATGTGCGGCGTAAAGCCCGTTGACACTCGGTCGCTAGGTGCTTAGGTTAGCGTCGTTACGTAAATTTTTACGCATTAGAAACATGCTTATTCGAATCAGTCTGATCATAGCCCTGCTGGCTGGCTTGGGCGCCTTGGTGGTTTCGCATGTGCAGGTGGCGGGGAGAATCGACAATCTCACCACAGACTTGACGTCTACCAAGGCCACTTTGGCAACCACTCAGGAGTCCGAAGCCAAGGCCAAGAAAGAGGCCAAAGCCAACAAGGAATTGGCCGACAAGACCGCCAAGGATCTTGCTGACACTTCAGAGAAACTCGAGGCCGCCACCAGCCGTGGCAACACCCAACAGGCTCGTGCCGACAAGGCCGAAGCCGAGTTGAAAACCACCGCAGGGGAGTTGACTGACGCGCAGCGCGATCTCTCCGCATGGAAAGCCCTCGGCATCACCGTGGACCAGGTGCAGAAGAGCTTGGAGGACCTCAAGAAAGCGACCGCCGCGAATGACGCCTTGAAGGAAGAAAAGGTGATCATGATCCGCAACATTAACCGGCTGAGCGCGCGCTTGGCGATCTACGAGAAGGATAAGGAAATCGCCCCCGACCTCCCCGTCGGTCTCAAGGGCAAAGTCGTCGCCGTAGATCCGAAGTGGGACTTCATCGTTTTGGACATTGGCTCTAACCAAGGGCTGGTTGAGCGCGGCGAAATGCTGGTGGATCGCGCGGGCAAGTTGGTTGCCAAAGTCCGCGTGACCAGTGTGGAACCCAACCGAGCCATCGCAAACGTATTGCCTGAATGGAAGCAGGCCGACGTGATGGAAGGCGACGAAGTGTTGCACTAAGAGTCGGTATGAGCGCAACTCGCCTCTCCCGCTTGCTTGCCCTCGGGCTCTGTTTAGTCGGACTCGGGCTCTTCGTCGGCGGCTGCGCTAGCACCGAACCGGACAATCTCTCCGAGCGTCCCTGGAACACCCCTCAGCAATGGGAGAACGGACTGCCTCCCGAAATGTTTGAGGGCCGGTAGGCCTTCCCAGCGTCGACTGCTTCGCTTCCGCCCCTGGCTATTTGGCGAACTCCACGCAGCGAGTCTCTCTCACCACTGTGACTCGGATCTGTCCCGGGTACTGCAGTTCATCCTCTACTTTTCTCGCCAGGTTGCGAGCCAAGGAATAAGCCTGCTCGTCGTTGATCTTATCGGGCAGCACGACGACTCGCAGTTCTCGGCCGGCCTGGACTGCATAACAACGATCCACGCCCTCGAAGGAATGCCCAATCTGCTCCAGGTTCTCCAGCCGCTTAATGTAAGTGGCCATCGATTCGGAGCGCGCCCCGGGCCGTGAGGCGCTGATCGCATCGGCCGCGCTGACTAGGATCCCCAGCAGGTTCGTGTGAGGCACTTCATCATGGTGCGATGCCACTCCATTGACCACATCATCCGATTCCCCGAATCGTTTGATGATGTCCGCCCCAATGATCGCGTGGGACCCCTCGACCTCGTGGTTCACGGCTTTGCCGATGTCGTGCAGCAAGCCGGCACGCTTGGCCGCCATGGTATCGATGCCCAATTCAGATGCCATCAGCCCCGTGAGATGAGCCACCTCGACCGAATGATCCAAAATGTTCTGCGAGAAGCTATGGCGAAAACGCAAACGGCCCAGCAGCTTAATGATCTCGCTATGCAACGGCGGCAAGCCCGCGTTGAACACCGCTTCCTCTCCCGCCCGCACAATCGTTTCGTCCATCTCCTGGGACACTTTCCCCACTACTTCCTCGATCCGCGTCGGGTGGATGCGTCCGTCCAGGATTAGCCGTTCCATTGCCTGGCGCGCGATCTCCCGGCGCACGGGGTCGAAACCGGACAACACCACCGCGTTGGGCGTATCGTCGATCATCACCGTCACGCCGGTCGCGGCTTCAAACGCCCGGATATTGCGGCCTTCGCGGCCTATGATCCTGCCTTTGATGTCATCCCCATTCAGAGCGACTGTCGAAGTCGTGGTTTCGAACGTGTGCTCCCCCGCGTACCGCTGTATCGCCAGGCTGACAAGCCGCTTCGCTTGCTCCTCGGCGCGCATTTTGGCTTCCTCCATTAAATGACGCACCAAGTCGCCTGCGTCTTGGAGGCTGTCCTGCTCCACCTGCTTGATTACCATCGCCCGGGCTTCGGCCTCCGACAAATGGGCTACCCGCTGCAGTTCCGCCCGGCGTTGGTCGGCCACTGCCGCAGTCTCCGCTTTAGCAGCGTCCAGGACGGTCTGTTGCCTCGCCAATTCCTGTTGCTGTTGGCGCAGGTTCTTCTCCTGCTCCACCTGGCCCTCCCACTGACGGTTGAGCAAGTCCTCCCGATGCGCCAGGCGTTCTTGCGCCTGGTCAAGATCCTGGCGGCGCGCGGTGAACGTTTCCTCCGCCTTCTGCTTAAACTTGGTGACTTCCTCGCTGGCCGCCAGCCGCGCTTCGCGAACGACAGCTTCGGCGTCCCGCTGAGCATTCGACAAGATGGTCTTGGCCTGGAGCTCCAATGCCTCACTCTGCACACGCTGTCGCCAACGCCACAGCAGATACCCCAATACAATGCCCGCTGCGAGGAACACCCCCGCCTCGGCCCAGTGAATCGTAGCCAACAAAGTCATTTTCAAACCGACCCTGGAACGCAGGTGATCCAGCGTGTCGGCGTCAAGATGCAATCCAAATGCCTATCGTGGGGCTCAACCGGAAGAGAAGGTAGAACTTGCAGGTCCATCCCAACTCCACAGAGCCGCCCCGAAGTCAGTCCGAGTAGCCGATCATAATACCCGGCGCCTCGGCCCAGACGCCTACCCGTCCGGTCAAATGCTAACCCAGGCACTAGGATTAAGTCTAGCTGGTTTAGTGCCAATCCCGGGCAGGCCGGTGCGGGCTCGAGGATCTGGTAACGTCCCACGACCATATCCTTATCCGCGTCAAACACTTGAGCCGCCTGGTAGTCCTTCGTGTCGGCTCGAAAGCGGGGCAGGGCGGTTACTCGTCCCTCCGCCAGACGCTCACGAAAAAGCGGCCACAGATCCAATTCGTCGCCAAGCGGCGCGTAAAACAGAACCGCCCGTGCACCCAGCCATTCCGTTCGCTCTCGTAGCCTTCGGCACACTTGTTCTGAAGCCTCCCGGCGGACCGCAGCCGGGAGCTCTCGCAGGCTCTCCTGCATCCGCGAGCGCAGAGCGGCCTTTTGCGCCGGAATGTCCTGGCTGCCGGTCATGACCGCGAGCCAGAACCGGATTCTTCGCTGGATTTGGCCCGCGCCTCGTCCATGAGAGCACGCCACTTCTCCAGGCGTTCTTTGATCTTCTTTTCGACGCCTTGATCGGTCGGTGTGTAGTAGCGGCGGACCTCACCCAGGTAATCCTGGGCGACAAAATGACCCGGGTGATCGTGGGCGTACTGATAACCCTCGCCTCGCCCCAACCGCTCCGCGCCCCGGTAAGAGGCATCGCGCAGGTGCGCCGGCACCGGCAGGGTGCGGCCTGCCCGTACGTCGCTCAGAGCCGCGTCAATCGCCAGGTACGCACTGTTGCTCTTGTTGGCCGTGGCCACGTAAAGCGCGGCCTCAGCCAGCGGTATCCGCGCTTCCGGCCAACCGACGAACTCGGATGCCTGGCAGCAGGCCTGGGCTAGCACGAGCGCCATCGGGTCGGCCAACCCGACGTCCTCCGCCGCGCAAATCACGATCCGCCGGGCGATGAAGCGCGGGTCCTCGCCCGCATGGATCATCTTCGCCAGCCAATACAGCGTGGCATCTGCATCCCCCCCTCGCATGGATTTGATAAATGCCGAGATGGTGTCGTAATGTCCGTCTTCGTCGGCGTCATAAACCACCGCCTTGCGCTGGATGCTTTGCTCCGCGACTTTCAGATCAATCCGAATCACTCCGTCGGGCGACGGCGAGGTCGTGAGCACCGCAATCTCAAGCGAATTGAGCGCCTTGCGCGCGTCCCCGTCGGCCATCGTGGCAAGATGATGCAACGCCGCCGGTTCAACCTCGCTTCGAATGTGACCAAGGCCCCGTTCCTCATCTGCCAGCGCGCGGCGGAGCAGATCCTCAATCTCGGCCTGGCTCAGCGGCAGTAACTCGAAGATCTGCGAGCGGGACACCAGCGGGGAATTGACAAAGAAGAACGGGTTGTGGGTGGTCGCGCCGATCAACCGCACCACGCCGCTCTCCACATCGGGTAACAGGATGTCTTGCTGCGCCTTATTGAACCGGTGGATCTCGTCGATGAACAGAATCGTGAACTCGCCCTTGTTCGCCAGGCGATTTGAGGCGCTCGCCAATTCGCGCCTCATATCGGCCACATTCGATTCCACCCCGCTGAGGCGTACGAACCGGGAACGCGTTTGCCGGGCGATGATTTGGGCCAGAGAGGTTTTGCCCGTGCCGGGCGGGCCGTAGAAAATCAGCGACTGGATCCGATCCGCCTCGATCGCCCGCCGCAGGAGCTGTCCCGGGCCCAGGATATGAGTTTGGCCTGCGTATTCGGCGAGGGTGCGCGGTCGCATCCTGGCAGCCAGAGGAGCGCTTGCCCGCGACTCGGATTCCGGAGCGGTCCCCGGCCCGGGCGCAACTTGGCGGTTAAACAGGTCATCGCCCGTCATGCCCTTACGCTAATCCGATCGCACTCACGCCTAAAGCAAAAAGCCAATTCACCATTTCGCTGCTTGTTGGGGCTTGTGTTTGAGCGGGATGGAAGGTGAGTCTTTGACGTCGCGGGCATTCGCGCGGGGTTTGCCCCATTCAAGAGGTCTTGCTCCTTGGAATGTCTCCGTGAGAGGCCAGAGAAAACGAAAAAAGAAAACCCCGCCGATTGCCGTGTGTAACAGTTCCTTTGAACTATTTAGAAACAGGTGGAGCCCAGTCGCCGACTTTCGACTTCCAGTTAAGGCCTGTCGGCCGCGGGCGAGAACGGACTCCCATTCTAGTCAGACTACGGTTCAAGGACATAGCTTCTTATCACGAGCATGGCAGGGTAAATTGTTTCCAATCTCCGCTTCTCAAAGAACGGACGACCTCGCTAACAGGGCCGTCATCTGGGTTTCTTATCGCCCTTCGCGGTCTGACTCTCAAGTTAAAAAAATTCAAAAATCTGCCGCCGAAAACCCCGGTTGGCTTTCTTTAGGCTTACGGCCTTACGCAGTAGGTCTCATACCTCCACTCGGGTCCCCGCGCCGTCACGTGCTCCCGAGCCGTCGGGCGGCGTCCCCCGATCGCCGGCTTTCTCCCAGTTAGACAATCCATGTCCTAACCTCCTAGTCCCAGCGCCCGGTCGATTCTCTCCAGTGCCTTCTCTCGGCCGAGCACCTCCAGCAGATGATAGAGGCTCGGGCCGATCGACTTTCCCGTGCAGGCCAGCCGCGTCGGGTGCACCAGCAGGCCGGCCTTGACTCCCAGCTCTGAGGCGGTGGACTTCAGCGCCGGCTCAAGGTAAGCGGCCTTGAACTCGGGCACCGACTCAAACGCGTCGCGCAGCCGTTTGAGCCGCGCGCGATTGTCGCCGCCAAACTCCGCCTTGGCCGCTTCCAGGTTATGCTCGACCGATTCGGCGAAATAGAAACCCGCATAGCCCGGCAGCTCGGAGAACTGCTTTAGTTTGCCTTTGCAGGTGTCAAGCGCCGCCTTCACGTACGGCAGCGGAAAACGGTTCGTGTCCAGCCCGGCCTTCCCCAGGGCATGCACGCAGAGCTCATGAAAACGATCCTCAGGCAGGTTCCGCATGTATTCGCCGTTCATCCATTGCAGCTTCGTGAGGTCGAAGCGGGCGTTGTGCCGCAGGATCTGGGGAAGATCGAACAGGTCCACAATCTCCTTGACCGTCATGATCTCCCGGTCGTTCTTCGGAGACCATCCCAGCAGGCACAGGTAATTGAGCACTGCCTCGGGCACATAGCCATCCTGGACGTAAGATCCCAGCGAGGCGCCGGTGTCGCGTTTGCTCATCTTGCTTCCATTGGGATTGAGAATCAGCGGAATGTGGGCGTACTTGGGCGGATGCACTCCGAAGGCGCGGAACAAAGCGATGTGCTTGGATGTGTTGGAAAGATGGTCCTCTCCTCGAATCACGTGCGTGATTCCCATCTCAAGATCATCCACCACATTAACTAAATGAAACACCGGTTGCCCGTCGGAGCGGACGATGACGAAATCCGGATCCTGCGCTTCCCGATCGGTGAGCTCGCGCCGGACCTGGCCGACCACCAAATCCTCGATGATCACCGGCTCGCGCGGCATGCGGAACTTGATCGCCCCTTCGTGCTCGTAGGCCATCCCATGTGTCAGCAGCGCCTCTACACGCCGGCGATAGTTTTCGGCCCTTTGTGATTGGTAATAGGGCCCGCGATCTCCTTTGGCCGGCCCGGTGGCGTCAGCGGTGAGCGGCCCCTCGTCCCAAGCCAGCCCCAGCCATCGCAGCCCGCCTAGGATGACATCCACTGCCTCCTGCGAATTGCGGGCGGCGTCGGTGTCCTCGATGCGGAGGATGAACTGGCCGCCATGATGTTTGGCAAACAGCCAATTAAACAACGCCGTGCGGGCGCCCCCAATATGGAGGTATCCCGTCGGGCTGGGTGCGAATCGAACACGAACACTCATGCGACTGCCTTCTGGTTTAAAGCTTGAACGTGGAATCGTTTAGCCTCTCCACCCTAAGCCGTGGACGCCCTCCCGTGCAAGGTTAAGCAACGGCCGCCTCCTACCTGCGCCGGGCGCCCGTCTTGGGGCGGAAGATTCCTGTTCGTTCTCGTAATCGTAATCGTAATCGTAATCGTAATCGTAATCGTAATCGTAATCGTAATCGTAATCCCCAAATGCATCCGCCCCGAAACTGAGTCCCTCATCCTCCCCGTGGAACGCGACCTTCAGGTCGCCTCACCATAATGCTCCCCGTGACCCAATCGATCCCCAACACCCTTTCGTCCCCGGAGAGCGGCCGTCCTCGGCCGCAGCGAGCCAGGAACATCCAAGCGTGTTGCATCCTCTCCCGACCTCCAGCACATCCGTCAGTCCGCCCCGTGGAACGCGACCTTCAGGTCGCCTCACCGCGATGCTCCCCGTGACCCAAGCGATTCCCAACACCCTTTAGTCCCCGGAGATCGGCCGCCCTCGGCCGCAGCAAGTCAGGAACATCCGAGCGTGTCGCATCCTC
>Ga0265314_10000452_pt1 | contig 54864 bp, 41 predicted proteins | sample 4126metaG_FD_203106 | JGI IMG/M metagenome (GOLD analysis project Ga0265314, IMG submission 203106) | Rhizosphere microbial communities from Carex aquatilis grown in University of Washington, Seatle, WA, United States - 4-1-26 metaG | ecosystem: Host-associated > Plants > Roots > Rhizosphere >... | reverse complement strand
GTGCAGTGCGTTGGCCTGACTGCGCTTCGTGTAGCCGTCGTGGCGCGCAACTCGCAGATCGCACCAACTCAGGTCTCCACCTCCGTCCCAACCTGGAATCCGAACGGCATATCCGCGCCGGTAGCCACAGCCCCGACGACCTCGTGGGGAGCCAACTGGGATCACTACCGTTACAAGACCTTCGAGACCATCGTCCCTATCCGCAATGCCATCTGGACTGGAGTACACGGATGTTAATCACCCCCAAACATAGTCATATCGCTGCGCGCTCGAGACAAACGGGCGTGACCTTGGTCATCACCCTCATCGTGCTGGTCGCCATGACCTTGGCCGCGATCTCGTTGATGCGCTCAGTGGACACCACCAACATCATCGCCGGCAACCTGGCCTTCCAGCAGGCTGCCATCCACGCTGCCGATGCCGGCACTGAGGATGCCGTGAACAACCTGCTGCCCACCATCTCTGCCGCACACCACCAGAACTGCTCACCCGCATCCTCCTGCCCCACAGGCTACATCTCTTGGCGCGATCCGTTGCTGGAACCGCCATTCGTGACTTGGGAGACCTTCTGGTCGAACGTGAATGCGAGTGCGGTGCATCTGGCTGCCGATGCGTACGGCAATACCGTGGATTACGTCGTCCAGACCCTGTGCGACGGGGTCGGCCAGGTCGATCCCTGTGTCTATTCCCCCCCCAGCCTGATGGCCAGTTGCCAAGGCAGCAATGTGGGAGCCGGCAACGAAGTCTGTTACGGCGCTCCGCGAAATTATTACCGTGTCACCTCTCGTGTGCGCGGCCCGCGCAACGTAGTGAGCTACATTCAAGTCATCGTAGCGATGTAAAACAAGGAGTCAGCCATGAACACTCGCTCATCCATTCGTACACTCGTCATCGGCACATTGCTGGCGGCATCATTGAACGCTCAGAGCGGCACCACCGACATCGCCACCGCGCCGCTGATCACCGATCCGACCGCGTCGGTGCTACCCAATGTATTCCTGGTACTGGATGACTCCCTTAGTATGAAATATGACTTCATGCCGGGCGAGGCCAACGATTTCAATGCCGGCAAATACGGTATCGCATCCAACCAGTGTAACGGCATCTACTACGACCCCACCTACCGCTATACCCCGCCGATCAATTCCGACGGGAGCAGCTTCGCAAACTCCACGTTCACGACTGCCTGGATCGACGGATTCAACACCGGTGCCGGAACCGTCAACCTGAGTACCAGCTTCGTCGACGCTGACTCCTACTACCGCAGCGTGGACGCAGCCCAGCCTGCGTTCTACTATGTGTACAGCGGTTATCAGAACACACCGATACAGCAAAATTACTACAACACCAACAGCGTCTTCTATAAAGAGTGCAACAGCCTCGTTGGCTCGACCACTGCTGTAGACGGCACCCATCCGGTCAACACCCTGTTCACCAAGGTCGTCATCAGCGCCGTCACACCAACCTATACCAAAGGGTTGGCCCGCACTGATTGTGCGAGTACTAGTTGCACCTACGCCGAAGAAAGCCAGAACTTCGCCAACTGGTACAGCTATTACCGCATCCGCATGTTGATGATGAAGACCGCCACCGGCCTCGCCTTCAAAACCATAGGCAACAGTTTCCGCATGGGTTATGCCAGTGCCAACAACAACGGTAGCTCTGATTTCTTGGGCTTGGGCCAGTTCGACACGACACAAAAAGCAGCTTGGTACGCCAAGCTCTATCAAGCCGTCCCCAATAACAGTTCGCCATTGCGCATAGCTCTCGCCAACGCGGGCAAGATGTACGCGAACAAATTGCCCACCTGGAACGGCAGCACGGTAGTGGATCCGATCCAGTACTCCTGCCAACAGAACTTCACCATCCTCACTTCGGATGGTTCGTGGAACGGTGCCGCCCCGACCAAGCTCGATGGCGTAGCCGTAGGCAACCAGGACGGTAGCGTGCCACGTCCGCAATATGACGGCACTTATCAACTGAGCTCGACCACCCAGACCACGCTGACCCAGACACAACAGACTCAGACCCTCAGCCAGTTGCAGATATGGACACAACAGAACCAATCACAGACCAGCAACCTGCAAAGAAAGACCGGCACCTTGCAATGGCAGACCGATCAGCAATATCTGGACTCGACGCTGCAATGGCAGACCAATCTGCAGCATACCGACGCACCGCTGCAATGGAAGACCAACCTGCAATCGACCACTGCAACCCTGCAATGGAAGACCAACCTGCAACACACCGACAACACGCTGCAATGGCAGACCAACCTGCAACATACCGACAACACGCTGCAATGGCAGACCGACCTGCAAGCCACCATCCAGCAGCAATTGTGGTCCACCGATCAGCAGATCACCACTGCCCCCCTGCAATGGCAGACCAAGCAGCAGATCACCACTGCCAACCTGCAATGGGCCACCAATCTGCAAACGGCGACCGCCGCCCTGCAGTGGCAGACCAACCTGCAAGCCACCACAGCGGCACTGCAATGGGCCACCAACCTGAAAACGGCGACCGCCGCCCTGCAGTGGCAGACCAACCTGCAAGCGACCAAAGGCACCTTGCAGAAACAGACCTCGCAATTGCAACAACAGATCACGCAGTTGCAGAAACAGACTTCACAACTGCAATCGCGCACCAGCACCCTGCAATCCTCCACCATGTACCTGCAAACCAGGACATCACTCAATTCCGGCGGTTCCTGGGGTGCCTGGTCTGACGTGGGTTCATGTACCTGGGCGCAACAGATCGACGGATTCTGGAGACAATGCCAGTACGTCACAGCGGTGGGTGGAACCACCTTATGGAGCTCAGGCGCAGGCACCTGGTCGAATGCAGGCAGTTGTATCACCGGTTTCAGCACCGTCACCACAGCTGGCACCACCTGGACCGGCAACGGCACCAGTTGCCGCTATTACGACCCTGTCGGCGGCGTTGGAGGATGGTCTAACTGGGCCAACTCGGGTTCCTGTAACGCACTTGCCCAATCGACAGGCCCTGCCTATACGGTCGGTACAGCAACCCAGTGCCAATACACGTCCTATACTTCATGGGCCGGAGCAAGCTCCTGCTCCATCCTGAATCAATCGACAGCTCCCAACTACACGGTCGGCGTGGCAACCAATTGCCAATCGCCGGTGACCACCCCTTACGCGAACGCTGCCTCCTGTTCAGCGAACGCGACGCCCGACGCCAGCGGCTTTACGACGCAATGCCAGTATCTGGCTTATACAGGATGGAGCACGGTCATCAGTGGCAGTTGCAGCCATATTGCTCAATCCTCCAGCCCGAATTACACGGTAGGCGTGGCCATGAACTGCCAGCTATTAAGTCCTGCAACCAATTACGTCGCCACCTATCCGCCCACCTGCGCGGTGACCTACAATACAGGAACCACTTCAGGCAGCAGTGACGCCAGCGGCAATTCAATATCGGCCTGCTCCAATACCGGCGTTACCTACAGCACGGCGACCAACATCGGCGCCAGTGGGACATGTACTCCGGGCGCAATCGCCACCGGCACGGGTGGTGGGTCGGTACAGTGCGTCATGGCTTCTAACACGCCGGCTTATGTCGCCACCTATCCGCCCACCTGCGCCGACACATTCAATGCCAACAGCAGTGCCAGCACGGCCAATGCCAGCGGCAACGTCACCGACTGCACCAACACCGGTGCGACCTACAGCACGCCAACCGTGGTCGCCACCAGCGGCACCTGTAACGGTACACTGGCAAACGTGCAGTGCTCCATCGGTTCCACAAGCACCGCCTACGTGAATGTCCTGCCTGCTACCTGTTCTACCACATGGAATGGCGCTGCCGCTTCCAGCACCGCGACCTCAGGTCTGACTACTGTGGTGACGGCTTGCACCAATACCGGCGCCACTTATTCTGCGCTCGCCAACGTTGGCGCGAGCAAGGCTTGCGCAACAGTAAGCGGAACAGGTCCGGCATCCAGCTCCACCAACTGCACGATATCGGCCTCGCCCGCCTATGTCTCCACTTATCCGCCGACCTGCGCGGACACCTATAGCGCGGGTGGAACCAGTACCACCAATGCTTCCGGCAACGTCACCGACTGCACCAACACCGGTGCGACCTACAGCACGCCTGCAACCGTAGCCACCGGCGGAACCTGCAACGGCACACTGGCCAACGTGCAGTGCTCGACAAGCGGGGGCGGCACGGCCTATACGACTTATGCTGCGCCGACCTGTACAACCACCTATAACGGTGCAGCCGCTTCCAGTACCGCGACCTCAGGCACGACCACCGTCGTGACCGCGTGCCCGGTCTCGGGTTCTTATTCTGGCACCACTACGCTCACTGCGGGCCAGGCATGTTCCGGCAGCGCCACCGTGCAGTGCCCGATCGGCAGCACGACCACGTCGTATGTGACTTATAACATGGCTTTAGCTGCCTCCTGCTCCCCCAATTATGGCGGCCTCAGCGGCAGCAGTACGGCGGGAAGCATCACGACGGGATCAGGCACAGTAACCGGTGTCACCACCGCCTGTCCGACATCGACCTTCACCACACCTGCTGCCATTGCCACCTGTACCCCCAATGCTCCGCATTTGGTCTGTTCTTTGGGGACAGGTGTCACCGATTATGTAGGCACCTATCCGCCGACTTGCACCACCGGCAACCCCGGCACCGGCCTCGTTGTCACCGCTTGCGGCATTACCGGTAGTGGTGGTGCGTTTGGTGTCACCCACACCTTTGGTCCGCTGACCAATATCGGTAATGGCAACACCTGCACTGGCGGCACGCGGGCGGCACTCACTCCGACCTGGGGTAATACCGTACAGTGCGTCGCCACGGCGGGTACGGCCACGAGTTATGTGGCCACCTATCCGCCGACCTGTTCGACCAATTACAACGGCCTCACCGGTACCAGCACCGCCAATGCAAGCGGTAACGTCATCACCGCTTGCCCCAATACAGGAGCAACCTATAGTGGCGCCACCACAGTGGCGGCAAGCGGCAGTTGCAACGGCGCACTGGCTAACGTCAAGTGCATCGCCACGGCGGGTACAGCCACGAATTATGTGGCGACCTATCCTCCCGCCTCGAACTGCACGGTCAATTTCAACGCCGCCGGTTTGAGCACGGCCAACGCCAGCAGCAAGGTCACCACTGCGTGTCCGGTCAACGGCTCTTATGGTTCGGGCACCAACGTAGGGGCGAGTGGCACCTGTAACGGCACACTGGCCAATGTGCAGTGCGACGCCTCCACGGGAGTGGTAGGCCCCGCTTACATAGCCACCTACCCGCCGACCTGCACCACCACCTATAACGGCGCCGCCGCCTCCAGCACCGCCAATGCCAGCGGCAAAGTAGTCACCTGCTCCAATACCGGAGTGACCTACAGCAGCGGCACCGCCGTGGGCGCAAGCGGCACCTGTAACGGCGCAGCGGCCAATGTGCAGTGTGCGACCGGCACTGCCCTGTCACCGGCTTACGTGACGACTTATCCGCCGACTTGCACGACCAACTACGCTGGCGCAGCCGCTTCCAGCACCGCCAATGCCAGCGGTAACGTCATCACGGCCTGCCCCAATACCGGGGCGACTTACGACACTGCTCACAACTCGGGCGCGAATGCCACCTGTAACGGTGCGCTGACCAATGTGCGGTGCGCCATCTCGGGCGGCACGGCGACGCTGTTCACGACCTATCCGCCGACCTGTACACTCACTTACAACGGCGCCGCAGCTTCCAGCACTGCCAATGCCAGCGGCATCGTCAGGTCTTGCCCCACTACCAGCTTCGGCTCCTGGACGAACGCGGCGGCGACCTGCACAACGAGCAGCACGGTGAATTGCCAGTACAACTGGGGCAGCTACAGCAACGTCACTTCGGGTACGTGTACTGACAACTACAGTTCTAGCTCACCCTACTCCATCCTGAGCAGCACAATGTGCCGATACTCGGCACTCACAACTGACGCGGACCCGGGCGGGTTATATACCGCATGGGCCGACTATGCCGGTGCGACTTGCCCCGCTGTGGCACAGCCCGCCGCTTCCGGCTCTTCGACCTACGTCGTGCGCAATTGCCGGGTGGTCAACGCCAACACCTCGCCAGCGAATACGCCCGCATGGCCCACCCAAGCATGGTTGGCGACCGGTTCCTGTTCGGCAACCGTACCAGCCGGCAGTTTCGATGCCACCGGCAAGAATGTGCAATGCCAGACTTATGCACCCGCCTCGACCATCGTCGATACCTGCACGCCATCCGGTCCGAATGCGGGCAACAACTATTTTGACACGTCATGCGCGACGAACTACGTGCTTAACGCGGGCGTCCCTGTCCACAACATAGGTGTCGCTTCCTGTACGAACATCCCGGCCAGCGCAAGCACCTCGCCACCCCATGCCACGACCACCTGCAACACAACCACGACTGCGGGGGTGCATACCGTCAATTGCGTCGACACAGTGGCAGACTCATCGAACAACTGGACAGCGACCACCTGCTCAGGACCGATGGGTGGATCATCCGACACGCTGTCCGATGTGGCGCAGTATTACTACATGACCGACTTGCGCACCACGGCACTGGGGAACGATGTTTCTGGCGCATCCGGGTTGGTCAACGGCACGGACGTAAGCGCTAACAACGTGTTCACCAGCGATGCCGATTCGGCCACCTACCAACACATGACGACCTTCACCGTCGGTCTGGGTACGCGCGGCCGCATGGTGTTCGATCCGAACTACCAGACCGCAACCAGCGGCGATTACTACTCGGTAGCACACGGCGTGACTGCAGACGGCGCGAGTGTCTGCTCGTGGGAACTCGCCAACGCGGAATGCGACTGGCCGGTACCCGCCTATGACACACCTGAGGATATCGACGACCTGTGGCATGCGGCGGTGGATGGACGCGGCACCTACTTTAGTGCCAAGAACCCTTCCGACCTCAGCATCGGTTTGACCGGCGCACTGGCCAACATCGAGACCCGGCTGGGTTCCGCCTCTGCAGCGACAACCAGCACCGCGTTCGTGACCCAGGGCGACAACTTTTTGTTCCGCTCGTCGTACGTGTCGGTGAACTGGACGGGCGAACTGACACGGCAACAGATCGATATCAACACCGGCTCTATCCTCTCCACCATCGACTGGTCGGCGCAAAGCCAGTTAGATACAAATGCTTCGCGTGTCATCTACACCTACGATCCGACCAACGCGCATAACGGCGGCGGTAGCAACAAGCTGAAACTGTTCTCCTACACCAACCTGACCACCACGGAGCAGACTTACTTTGACCTTGCCACCCTGCATGCAAGCGGACATCGACTGTCCCAGTTCGCCTACATCTCCGAAAGCTGTTCGACCGACCTGGTCTGTTTGAGTCAAACAGATGAATCGAATGCCACCGGTGCGAATCTGGTGAACTACCTGAAAGGCACCCGCACCAACGAGGGCGGCAAAGGCGACAACACCAAGTATTACCGCCAGCGCCTGCACTTGCTGGGTGACATCGTGGATTCGGAAACGGTCTATGTCAAAGCTCCCTCGGCTAATTTCTCGGATGCGGGGTACGGCACGTTCAAACAAAACAATCTCAACCGTCGCGCAATGGTCTATGTCGGTGCGAACGATGGCATGTTGCACGCGTTCCGCGCTTCGGACGATGCTGCTACGACGACCATCAACGAAGGCGGACAGGAAGACTGGGCGTATATACCGACCTTCGTCATGCCCAACCTCTATCTGTTGGCAGACAAGAGCTACGGCCAGAATCACCAGTTCTTCGTCGATGGCACACCGGTCCCGGCCGATATCTGTGTCAGCAATTGCACCACCGAAGCGCTGGCTTCGTGGAAGACCATCGTGATCGGCGGCCTGAACCGGGGTGGCACGGGCTATTACGCGCTCGATGTCACCGACCCGGCCAACCCGAAGGCACTGTGGGAGTTCACCGATGCCAACATGGGTTACACCTTCGGTAATCCCAAGGTGGTGAAGCTGCAGACCGGCCAGTGGGTGGTATTGGTCACCTCCGGCTACAACAACACCACGGGCGACGGCCAAGGTCACCTGTATGTGCTGAACGCCGCGACCGGAGTGCTCATCCGTGACATCACCACCGGTGTCGGTTCCTCGGCTTCACCCAGCGGCCTGGCTCGCATCGACGCACCGGTCACTACACCCGGTGTCGATGCCACGGTGATGGCCGTATATGGCGGCGATGTGTTCGGAAACCTGTGGCGCTTTGACGTCAACGGGGATCTCGGCGCCGCCGGTTACGATGCACAACTGATCGCCACCCTGAAAGACTCGTCGGGCAATGTGCAGCCAATCACCGCGAAACCGCTGGTCTCGCTGGTCGATACCAACCTCATCGTGTTCATCGGCACAGGCCGTTTCCTCGGCACGAGCGATGAGCTTGATACCCACACTCAGTCGTTCTATGGCATCAAGGATGGGTTCCCGGCCAACACAACGCCAAGCACACCGATCTATGCGGATTCTGACTTCCGCGGTGCAAGCCCGACGTTCGTACAGCAGGTGCATTCCGAAGTGACCTGCCCATCAGGTACGTCGGCTTCGATCTGCGTAAGCGGACAGACCGTCACCGTGACCACCAGCAACCCGGTGAACTTCGCCACTCAAAATGGCTGGTTCGTCGACTTCCTGCGAGGCGGGGAACGCGACAATACTGACCCGGCCATCGTCAAGAGCACACTGGTAGTCGTTACCAACCTGCCGAGTTCCAGCTCTTGTGCGATCGGCGGTGACAGTTACCTGTACCAGCTGGATTACCGTTCCGGCGGTGCAGTCAGCTCCTCACCCACCGGAGTCATCGGCGGCTTCCAGGCGCACGAGTTGTCATCGCGACCGGTTATATTCTGTCTGCAAGACGGCACCTGTGACATCGTCACCCAACTGGCAGGCGGCACCCTGGATAGCCATGAAGCTTTGAAGAACCAGTTCTCGGATGGCGTCGCCCGCCGTGTCTCTTGGCGCGAACTACTGGTGCAGTAACAGAAGCGAGTTACAAATGACAACGGCGCCTTTTGGCGCCGTTGTCATTTGTACCACAAAATATTTTGAACCTTCCTCGATTGAAAACAAACTTCATACCTTGTAGGTCGGACTTCAGTACGACATGGCTGTCCTGAGCCTGACAAAGTCGTCTGACTGAAGTCCGACCTGCAAAAAACAGCCAAACGAATAATCTGAAGTTATGAATTCGGGTTGAGCGCCTTCGGCAGTGGAAACACCACGTTCTCCTCGATGCCGGATATCTCGCTCACCTGAACAGCACCAAGCTGTTTCAGGCGCGAGATGACTTCCTGCACTAGCACTTCCGGGGCGGAAGCGCCCGCCGTGATTCCGATCCGTGTCTTGCCGGACAGCCATTCCGGTTCGAGTTCGCTGGCATTGTCGATGAGGTAGGCAGGTACAGCGAGGTTGCGTGCCACTTCGCGCAAACGGTTTGAATTCGAGCTGTTGGGTGAACCGACCACGATGACGAGCTCGCACAGTTTGGCCAGCAGTTTCACCGCATCCTGCCGGTTCTGTGTGGCATAGCAGATGTCGTCCTTGCGTGGCCCGGTGATGAACGGGAAGCGTGTCTTGAGTACCGCGATGATGGTGCTGGCATCGTCCACCGACAGCGTGGTCTGCGTCACATAGGCCAGGTTGTTCTCATCCTTCACTTGCAGTCTGGCTACATCTTCGGGGGACTCGACCAGATACATGCCGCCCTCGCTCTGCCCCATGGTGCCTTCCACTTCGGGGTGCCCCTTGTGTCCGATCATGATGATCTCTTTACCCTGCTGGCGCATGCGCGAGACCTCGATATGCACCTTGGTCACCAGCGGACAGGTGGCGTCGAAAATAGTCAGATTGCGCGCCTCGGCTTCGCGCCGCACCGATTGCGGAACGCCATGCGCGCTGAAGATAAGGATGCTGCCGGGCGGCACATCGGACAGGCTTTCGATGAAGATCGCCCCCTTGGCTTTCAGGCTTTCGACCACGAATTTGTTATGCACTACTTCGTGCCGCACATAGATCGGCGTGCCATGCATGGCCAATGCGCGCTCCACGATCTCGATGGCACGGTCAACACCGGCGCAGAATCCGCGCGGGTTAGCCAGCAGTATTTCCATTACCAGCCCCTCATGTAGGTCGGACTTCAGTCCGATATGATTTTTGTTTCGCGTCGGGCTGAAGCCCGACCCACATTATTTGCCTTTATTGAGCAAACTTTCCCAGATCAACAACCCGGCACCGCAGGTGATGGCGGAATCAGCCAGATTGAAGGCGGCAAAGTGATAGTTGCCCCAATAGAAGTCGATAAAATCGACCACATAACCATAAGCGATACGATCGATCAGGTTGCCCAGCGCACCGCCCAGAATGAATGCCAGCGCGAAACTGAACAGCTTCTCGGATTGATGTTTCCGCAACAACCAGACGATCCATACCGAGGCGACGATGGCGATGATACTGAACAGCCAGCGCTGCAAGCCGCCCGCATCGCTCAGAAAACTGAATGCCGCGCCGGTGTTGTGCGCCAGCACCAGATTGAAGAACGGCATTACGGCAAGACTCTCGCCATAAACGAAATGGTTGTTGATGCCCGCCTTGCTCAACTGGTCGAGCACGATGACAACGGCAGAAATGGCAAGCCAGGACATATAGCCCCTCCCTCGTGGGGAGAGGGAATCTTCCTCTGCCGAGTTACGCATACTTCCTCGCCTCGCCATTGCCGAACAGGTTGCTCACGCAGCGCCCGCACAGCGTCGGGTGATTGGCATCACTTCCGATATCCGAACGGTAATGCCAGCAACGTTCACATTTGACATGCGCGCTCGGTGTGACCTTGATCTCGATCTCACCTTCACGCAGAAATACGTTGGCACGCGAGGTGATGAACACCAGCCGCAGATCGTCACCCAGGCGCGACAGCAATTCAAAAGTAGCTTGCGGCGCATACACATCCACCTCGGCTTGCAACGCGGAACCGATGGCATTGGTGGTGCGCTGCTCTTCCAGCTTCTTGTTCACCTGCTCGCGCACGGCACGGATGTCAGTCCATGCACTCACCGATGCACCATCCAATCCGGAATCCGGCAGCTTGTACCAGATCTGCTCGAATACGCTCTCACTATCTTTACCGTTTAACACCGCCCATACTTCTTCACCTGTAAAGCTCAGGATAGGCGCGATCAAACGCGCCAGCGACTGGGTGATGTGATACAGCGCGTTCTGCGCAGAACGGCGTGCTTTGGAATTTTCGCCCGCGGTATACAAACGATCCTTCAGGATGTCGAGGTAGAAACCGCCCAGATCTTCCGAGCAGAAACCCAACAGCTTTTGCACCGCAAAGTGGAACTCATAGCGTTCGTAATCGCCGCACAAGTCATCCTGCAGCTTTTGCGCCAGCGCCAGTGCGTAGCGGTCGATCTCCAGCCATTGCTCCACCGGCATCGCATCGCGCTTGACGTCGAAGTCGGCGATGTTCGCCAGCAGGAAACGCAAAGTATTGCGGATACGGCGGTAGCTTTCCACCACGCGCTTGAGGATCTCATCGGAGATGGTGAGCTCGCCGGAGTAATCTGTCGAAGCTGTCCACAGTCGCAGGATGTCCGCACCCAGCGTATCGAACAACTTCTGCGGCGCGATGACGTTGCCTTTGGATTTCGACATCTTGTGGCCGCTGCCGTCCACCACGAAGCCGTGCGTGAGCAGTGCATCGTATGGTGCACGATCATTGATGGCGCAACCGGTGAGCAATGAACTCTGGAACCAGCCGCGATGCTGGTCGGAGCCTTCCAGATACAGATCGGCAGGCATGCGCAAGCCTTCGCGCTTGGCCAATACAGCGGCATGCGTAACACCCGAGTCGAACCACACGTCCAGTGTGTCGGAAAGTTTGCGGTAATGTGTGGCGTCTTCGCCCAGCAGGTCAACGCTGTTCAAACTGAACCAGGCTTCAATACCCGACTTTTCAACCAGTTTGGCGACTTGCTCCAGCAATTCCGGCGTGCGCGGATGCAAGGCCATGGTTTCCTTGTGCACGAAGAATGGCATCGGCACGCCCCAGTTGCGCTGGCGCGATACGCACCAGTCGGGGCGGTTCTTGATCATCGCCTCCAGACGTGCACGCCCCCACGACGGGAAGAATGCGGTCTGATCGACAGCCTTGTTTGCCAGAGAGCGCAGCGATTTCTTGTCGCCCTGCTCCATGCCGATGAACCACTGCGGCGTGGAACGGAAGATGATCGGCGTCTTGTGGCGCCAGCAATGCGGATAGCTGTGTTTCACTTTTTCCTGATGCAGCAGGTGTCCGCTCGCTTCCAGCGCCTGCAGCACGATGTCGTTGGCCTTCCACACAAACACACCGGCCAAGGGCGTGCCGCCGACCGCAGGCGTGGTGGAGATGAACTTGCCGTCGTCGCCCACCGGATTCTCGTTCGGCAGGTTGTAGCGTTGTCCGACCACGTAGTCGTCCACGCCGTGCGCCGGGGCGGTATGCACCAGTCCGGTACCCGCTTCCAGCGTGACATGCTCGCCGCAGATGACGGGCACGATACGGTCGTAGAACGGGTGCTGCAAAGGCATAAATTCAAGGGAACTTCCATTACAACGGCCTAACTCACCTTGGCTTTCCAAGCCATACCTTTGCAGAATAGCCGCATATTTCGGTGACATTTGAAATTCAGGCACGTGCGCAACCCCATCGGTAGGGGATGATCTAACGTACTGCGGCGAAGTATCCAGTTCAGCGCAAAGAATCAAATAGCCCTTTTCAGTTTTAACCAAGGCATATTTCATTTCCGGGTGCACACTCACGCCCTCATTGGCGGGCAACGTCCACGGCGTGGTCGTCCAGATCACGGCATAGACCTTGGCACTGCCCGGCAAGGACACGCCGAATGCCTTCTCCACGGCATGCAAGTCTTTGACCTCGAAGCCGACGTCAATGGCAGCGGATATCTTGTCTTCATACTCCACTTCCGCTTCGGCCAGCGCCGACTGGCAATCCAGACACCAGTTCACCGGCTTGCGGCCCTGATACAGATAGCCGCGCTCGTTGATCTTGCCGAGTGCGCGGATGATGTCGGCCTCGGTCTGGAAATCCATGGTGAGATAAGGCCGGTCCCAGTCGCCCAGCACGCCGAGGCGGATGAAGTCCTTCTTCTGGCGCTCGATCTGTTCTTTCGCGTATGCGCGGCACAACTCGCGGAACTGCGACGCGGGAATCGCTTTGCCGTGCTTCTTTTCCACCTGCAACTCGATGGGCAGGCCGTGGCAATCCCAGCCGGGTACGTAGGGCGCATCGAAACCGCTCAGTGTCTTGCTCTTGATGATGATGTCCTTCAACACTTTGTTCACCGCATGGCCGATATGGATGTCGCCGTTGGCGTACGGCGGGCCGTCATGCAGGATGAATTGCTTGCGCCCTTTTGCCGCCGCGCGGATGCGCTGGTAGCGCTGCTGTTCCTGCCATTGCGCCAACATCAGCGGCTCGCGTTTCGCCAGATCCCCGCGCATCGGAAAGGTCGTGTCAGGGAGATTCAGCGGGTATTTCTTCTTGTCATCATTCATGTTTTTCTCAAACAAATTCAATCAAAATTTCAGATAAATCATTACGGCACGAGCGCGCTTCCTGTAGGTCGGACTTCAGTCCGACGCGTCGGGTTACACCCGCAAGGGGTAGGCCGTAGCTGTAAGGGGCTAATGCTCCAACAGCACACGCACAAACCCGACCTACTGAATAGCAAACCATTTCTTTGCATTTTCAACATCCAACGCGATCTGCCGGGTCAGCTCATCCAGCCCGTTAAACTTATGTTCATCGCGCAGTTTGTGCAGAAACTCCACCCTCAGGTGCTTGCCGTAGATCTGCTGTGCGAACTCGAACAGATGCACTTCCAGCACCGGCTTGTCATCCTGCTTCAAAGTGGGGCGTATGCCAAGGCTCGCCACACCCTGCAATACGCCCGACTCTTCCGCATGCGCCAGCACCACATACACGCCCTTGAGCGGCGGCAGGTTGTGTTTCAACTGGACGTTCGCCGTGGGATAACCCAGCTTGCGTCCGGTGGCATCACCATGCACTACGCGCCCACTGATGCTGTACGGACGCCCAAGATAGTCGCGCGCCTTGCGCAACTGCCCGGCCGCCAGCACTGTGCGTATCGCTGTGCTGGAGATGCGCACACCTGCATGCAGCACGCTATGCACCGCGCGCACTTCAAAACCTTTTTGCGCTCCGATCTTCTGCACCAGCGCAAAATCGCCCGCGCGCCCGCTACCGAAGCGAAAATCATCACCGATCAGCACGAACTTCGCATGCAGCTTCTCATGCAGAGCGCGGATAAAATCGTCCGCTGTCTGTTTGGCGAACAGTGCATCGAAACGGCACACATGCACGCGATCCACACCCATGGTACGAAACAGCTCCAGCTTCTCGCGCAGGCTGGTGAGCCGTGCCGGGGCCTGCTGCGGTGTAAAGAATTCGCGCGGGTGCGGCTCGAAGATCACCACCGCCGAATGTAACCCGCGTTCCTGTGCCGCCACGCGCAACTCGTTGAGCATCGCCTGATGACCGAGGTGTACCCCATCGAAGTTGCCGATGGTGACCGCGACGGATTGTGTGTCTTTGGAATTAAGTCCGCGTAGAATCTGCATAGCGCGCGGATTATACCGTGAGATGCCCGATTGACGCCCACTTCAAACAAGGAATACCCATGCTTGACTACCCGCAAGTCGCACTCGACTTCATGAACCGCGACCATGCCGAATTCGTCGTCCTGCGCGACAAGCTGCTTCGTTTATTGTCTGCACCGACTCCCGATGCCGGGGTGGATACACTTTTCGACGAGCTGCTGGAACACACTCGCCGCCACTTCGCCGAAGAAGAACGCCTGATGCTGGAGACACGCTTCCCGCCTTACCCCATGCACAAAGGGGAACATGACAACGTGCTGGCGGATATGGAGATGAAAAGAGGCTGCTGGAGACAGGATCGCGATGCCGCCGCCCTGAAGGGATGGCTGGAGCGCGATGTGGGGGACTGGTTCGTCAATCACGTCGGCAGCATGGACTTGGTGACGGCTGGATTCATCGAGATGAAACGAAAAGCGGGCTGAACGCCCGCTTTGTCCAAGGCTTTAGCGCTGCCGTCTCATCTGGGGTCGAATTTCGGGGAGCGTTTCTGGAATGTGGACTTCATCAACATGTCCTCCTTGATGACGTGATCGATCAACCAGCTCCGCAGCAATTTCGTGAATTCTTCCGCCGCTGATGGTGACCATGTCTCGCCCATCGCCGCAATCTCCTCTTTCACCCGATCAAGCTGCTTGATCAATGCCGAATGAGACTCGCCCAAGTGCGGAACTTGCGGGTAACCGGCGGCTTGGGCGATCTTTTCCTCCCTGCCGAAGTGCTCCTGAGCATAGCGGGAAAGGTCGGCCAGATCCATCTCGAGCGCTACCCGATCCTTGTTCGCCAGACTGCTCTCGACGCGGTTGATGATGTCTATGAGATTGCGGTGATCGGTATCGATCACGTCATTTCCGACACTCAACTGCTCTCGCCAAACCAAGCTCATATCGCCTCCCGCTTGAAACCACCATATCCTGCGATATCAAGCTTATGCGGGTCGCACGTGAAATACAACTACGCCGTGCCGCCCACCGTCAACCCGTCGATGCGTACCGTCGGCTGTCCCACACCGACCGGCACGCTCTGCCCTTCCTTGCCGCAAGTACCGACCCCGGGATCGAGCGCCATATCGTTACCGATCATGCTCACGCGCATCAACGCTTCGGGACCGTTGCCGATCAGTGTTGCTCCCTTGACCGGATAAGTGATCTTGCCATCCTCGATCATGTACGCCTCTGTGGTGGAGAACACGAACTTGCCGCTGGTGATATCCACCTGGCCGCCGCCGAAGTTGGCGGCATACAGGCCGTGCCTGACCGAGGCGATGATCTCCTGCTGCGTCTTGTCACCGTTCAGCATCATGGTGTTGGTCATGCGCGGGATGGGCAAGTGGGCGAACGACTCACGCCGCGCATTGCCGGTCACGGGAACCCCCATCAGACGCGCATTCATCGTATCTTGCAGATAACCGCGCAGGATGCCGTCTTCGATCAGCACTGTGCGCTGGGTGGGATTACCTTCGTCGTCCACGTTGAGCGAACCGCGCCTGTCCTTGATCGTGCCGTCATCCACCACGGTAACGCCTTTGGCGGCAACGCGTTCTCCGATGCGCCCTGAAAACGAGGAGCTGCCTTTACGGTTGAAATCTCCTTCCAGTCCGTGCCCCACCGCTTCGTGCAGCAGGATACCGGGCCAGCCGCTACCCAGCACCACGGTCATGTTGCCGGCCGGGGCGGGACGCGCATCCAGGTTGATGACGGCCTGGTGCACCGCCTCTTTGGCGTAGCGCTGCAAGACTTCGTCGCTGAAATAATCATAGCCGAAACGCCCGCCGCCGCCTGCCGAGCCCTGTTCGCGGCGACCATTGCTCTCGACGATGACCTGTAGCGACAGACGCACCAGCGGCCGGATATCTGCACTCATCAAGCCGTCGTTGCGCGCCACCAGTATCACATCATATTCGCCCGCCAGATTTGCCATCACCTGCGTGACCCGCGGATCCAGCGCGCGTGCCATGCGCTCCAGTTTTTCCAACAGCGCGACCTTGTCGTCAGCCTTCAGGGTGGCGATGGGGTCGTGCGGCAAGTAGAGTGCGCGCACCTTGCCTGCATGCAGATGCGCCGCTTTTTGCCTGCCGCCCTGGCGTGCGATGGCTCGGGTCGCCAGCGCCGCGTCTTCCAGCGCGGGCAGTGTGATGTCGTCGGAATAGGCGAAAGCGGTCTTGTCGCCGCTGATCGCGCGCACGCCCACCCCCTGATCGATGTTGAAGCTGCCGGATTTGACGATACCTTCTTCCAGCGACCAGCTCTCGGCGCGGCTGTATTGAAAATAAAGATCGGCATAGTCCACGCGATGCGCCAGCATCTTGCCGAATACCTGTTCCAGATGACGCGCTTCCAGACCGTGCGCCGTGAGCAGCGCACGCTGCGCCAGTTGCAGGACTCCGCTCATGCGGAGCAGGACAAGGTGCGGTGCGACAGAGCGGGCAGGCTGTTGCGCAAACTTGCCTGATACACCGGGTTCACCTCGGCGATGACGACACCGGAGCCGCGCGCCAATTCATCCGTGACGCGACCCCAAGGATCGACGATCATGGTATGGCCGTGCGTCTCGCGTCCGCTCACATGGTACCCGCCTTGTGCGGCGGCGATGACATAGGACAGGTTCTCGATGGCGCGTGCGCGCACCAATGACTCCCAGTGCACCTTGCCGGTGGTCGCGGTGAAAGCAGAAGGCAACACGATGATGTTCACATCCTTCATGGCGCGGAACAGTTCCGGGAAACGCAGGTCGTAGCACACCGCCAGTCCGATGCGCCCAAACGGGCTGTCGATCACCACCACCTTGTCGCCGGCCTCGATGGTCTGTGCTTCGTTGTAACTCTCGTTGCCCAGTGTCAGATTGAACAGGTGGATCTTGTCGTAGCGCGCCACCTGTGTGCCGGTCTCGTCATACACCAGCAAACTGTTGCGTACCTTGTCCGGTGTGCTGGCCGCCATCGGCAGCGAGCCCATCAGCCATATCTTGTGTTTGCGTGCCGTTTCCCCGAGAAAATTCTGGATGGGACCCTGTCCCGGCTGTTCCCGCACTTTCACCTTGTCCTGTTCGTTCATCCCCATGATGGCGAAGAATTCCGGCAGCACCACCAGTTTCGCTCCCTGCTCGACAGCATTGGCGACCAAGCGCCGCGCCTCACTCAAGTTGCCTTCAACATTGGGACCGGAGGCCATCTGAATGGCGGCAACTTTGAATGCGCTCTGTTGCGCCGCGATACGGGTTTGAGTGTTATCGGGGAATGACATATTTGATCGCTCTCTACGTTTCGTTTCTAAAATTCAAGTCGGCACACAAGACTGTCGTGTCACTCGCCAGGGACAAGCCCCTCCGGCGTCAGTGCGACCTTGCCCAATCTCTCGACCTGCGGATCTGCCCAACTGCCGCTGACATTGTATTCAAACGACACCAGCTTATCGAGCGGATCGCGCAATAATTTGTTTGTAAGCAACACTCCCAACCCCACCACCGGACCGGCGGCGAAAGACAACAGCGACACGTTATCGCTGATGGTCGGCAGGATGCGCACTCTCAGGTGCTGGGTCTCGCGACTCAGGTCGACCTGCCCGAGCATGGTGACTTTCGCCGCCGGGCCGGTGAGCTTCATGTCGTTGGTCAAGAGCAGGCCGTTCACGATCTGCGCATTGCCGGTGATGCTGTCGAACTGGAAGCCATCGCTGAGGACGTCGGTGAAATCGAGCGAGATACGCTTGGGAATGGATTGCAGGCTCAGCACCCCGAGCAACTTGCCCACCCCGGGCTCGACCTTGAGGAAACGCCCTTTGCCGACGTTCAGCCGCAGCGTACCGTTAAGCCTGGAATAGGAAAAGACATCCGGCGCGCCGGCCCAGTGCAGGTCAGCTTCCAGACTACCGCTACCATCCCTGAGACTGTCCGGATAGCCGGAACGCATCAAAATCTTGCTCGCATCGCTGATATTCAGACGCAGTTTGACCTGCGTCTGTTCCGGTGCAGCCTGCCATTTGCCGCTCACGTCCAACACTCCGTCCGGGTTGGTGAGTCGCAAGTTATCCAGCAGCACCGCCCCATCAGACTGGCTCAATGCCAGCTCCAGCTTTCCGACCTGCCTGCCCTTGTAGACCAGCTTGTCGACAGAGACATCCACCTCGGGAAACGAAGCCATTTCGAACGTGGTTTTGTTCAGGGGAGCGGCTGGCACAGCGGGCACGGGGTCTCTGCGGCTTTCGCCCAGCATCGCACTTTTGAAGCGTCCCAGCAGTTTGCCGCTACCCTGCGGTTGCCAGATCACGTCGCCGTTCAGTTCTCTTGATGCCAGGCGCAGACTGACCAGACCGTTACGGCTGCTGCCCTTGATGTCCAGCGAGTTCGCCGCAAAGCCGTAACCGCTCAGCTTATCCACCACCACTGCGATGCCGGCGATATTGGGCAATCCACCCCCCTCTCCCGAAGTCAGGCCGAGACCGCCCCAACCTTCGAGTGATACCTGCGGCAATCTGCCGACGAACCATATGCCGCTCTTGCCGCCCGGCGCGTTCGATCCGTCGAACGCGACGCGCCCGCGCTGAAACTCCCATGCGCCGCCCGCACTGCGGGCCCGCGCCAGTCTTGCATCGAACAGTGACCCGTAACGCAGACTCAGCATATCCTGCCGCGGGTTGATGCTGCGTTGCTCGAAGTGCAGCGGGAGGCGCTCGGCTGCACGTTTTGAAAACGGCACCGGCAGATCGGATACGATGCCTTGCATGTCCGAATCCACTTTCACATCGGCCAGTTTGTTGCGCACGCTGATATCGGCCTTCCAGTCGGTCTGACCATGTACGCGATTCAGCACAGGACGATGATCGAATTGACGCAGGTTATCCAGGTCTGCCCTGCCGGATGCCTGTGTCAACAGGACACCATCCTTGCTCTGCACCGTCAGATGCGCTGCGCCGCCAAGTATCTGTGCTCCGATGTCGCCCGCGTTCACCGATGATTCGGTGAACATCAATATCCCGTTCACCTTCCTCAATAACGGCACGCTCTCGCCAAGATCGACCTCGTTGTCCACGAAACGGTAGTCGCCTCGCACCCTGATCGGCGCATCGCCACTCAGCGGGATATCGAGTTGCAGGCCCAGCCTGCCATTACCGCGCGCTGTGACGCCTTCTGTGTAACCGTCAAGGTAACCGTTCACGGGACTCTTGCCGATGTAATCCAGACAACGCTGCGTCGTATCCACCGCTTCGCCCCGCACTTGCAGCAGCGGAACGTCAGCCAGCAGATCGGGAATGCCCACCTTGACGTTTTGCAGATGCGCGCCTGCCGTCGTGGCGTTCACAGCATCGATGTCCAGCTTGTTGCCCTGTATCAGCAGATGGGTCTGCGCGTCCTCCAGACGCGGCCAGCCCTTGACGAACTCCATCACCACACCCTTCGCCCGCGCTTCCAGACTGAAGATGCCGCGTTCATTGCCCACGAACGGAAAGTCGCGCAAGTCGCCACGCAAGCGCACCCGGAACATATCCGCCTGACCGCCTTGCAAAGCTGCTTGCAACCAGTCGCGGGTCGCCTTGTTCACCGATGGCAAGGGGGTGTAGCGTCCGGTGCGCTGCACTGCAACACGCGTCATGTCGACTTTGGCATCTATCGAACCCGGGCCTTCGGGCTCGGTCTGATACGTGCCGTAGATCGTTCCGGCGAGATCGGCATTGGCGATCTCCACATTGCTCAACTTGATCTCCAGTCCACGCGAATTGCGGTGCCAAGCGAGTCGTGCACTAAGCGTATCGAACTCCACCGGTTCGGCGAACAATTGCGGCGCATCGAGCGAGAAGTGACGGCTGTTGAGAGTGAGGCTACCGCCACTGTCGTCACCGTCCACCTGTCCGCTCAAGTGCGAAAATCCGGGACGCTCTCCCACGCGATGCAAAGACAGTCCGTCGAAGCGCGCCTTCACCTCGTAACGCTCGACACTGCCGACATCTCCCTGCCAGCGAGCTTGCAGATCGGTCACACTTCCCTGTGGAGCAGCTTCGGCAACCTTGCGTTTCAGTTCATCGCCCAGCGGCAGGTATGAAGCCAGTATGCCGAAGTCGGCCAATTCCAGAGCATTCGCCCGGATCTCGCCGGAAGCGTTCTTTGCGTCTTGCCCGCCGCTCAGGCGCAGATAGAAATCGGTCGGCTTCAATTGAAAGCCGTCATGCATCTGCAAAGCCAGGCGTCGGGTCGCCACCTCGAAACCGTGCTCCAGCCTGTTCCAACCGATACGCCCGCGCAGTTCGCGCAGGTCGAGCGGCGGCAACGTTTCCGACCATCTTGCCTGAACACCGGCCAGTGCCACATCGGCATCCACGCTGCTCAATTGTCCGTGCTCGACTCCCAGCCACATGCGTAGTGCTCCCTTGCCGCGCTTGAACAGATCCGGCAGCGCTACCCAGGGTTTCCACGCGGGGACATCGGCGTAGTCGAGCTGCGTGAATAGTTGGCCGCGCCAGTCGCTCATGTCGGCAAAACTGTCGCCATGGAAGCTGGCGCGCACATCCAGGCGCGAAGACAGTTTTTCCGGCGGCAATGCGCTGACGGCAAAACGATGCTGTCCGCGATGATTCTCGATGCGCAGCTCGACTTGCTCGAATATCAGGGGTGGTGCGGCACGCAGATCGTCCTGCCAGGTGATGCGGCCGTTGCGCACGATGACCCGAGACTGGTGCAGCAGCCAGTCCGGACTGTCACGTTGTGTCGATGCAGATGTATCCAGCGCGATACCTGCCACATACCAGCGCCCGTGCGCATCGCGCCGTACCGAAAGATCGGGGCGGTCTATCACCAGTGTCTTGAAGCGCAACTGCGCCGCGGGCAGGCTCGTCCAGGCCACCGTGTTCTCTATATGGGGCAGATTCAATGCCACCTTGCCCTGCGCATCAAGCAAACGCACATCAGTGAGTGACAGGCGCGGCCGCAGACCATCCCAGTCGGCCTCGATCTTGCCGATGGTCAACGGTTGTCCGATGGCCGCGCTCACGGCAGAGGTGATACGGTCATGGTATCGCTCGATATCGGGCAGGATGCGATAGCGCAGGGTCAGCAGCAGCAGCGCGCCGGCGATCGCCAGCAGCAGTAGCAGTTCCAGCACGAAGCGGGTCAATCGCCCCATGCCGCGCCAGGCAAGCAGCAACGAGTCCTTCAGCATCGTGAGCCGGAACTGGAGAGGGACAACAAGAAAGGATTCTGACGCTGCATGGACAACCTATAATGACGGCAAGACAAGTGAGATCATTTTAACCCGAAGCCTCCGGCATGAACACCGCAAACACCAGCCCCCAAGCCGATTTTGAAGAAATGGTGAAGCATGCCAGACATTGCAGCCAGTATCTCTCCCGCCTGCTCGATGTCGAACCCGAAATGCTGACCTGGTTGCGCGGATACCATCTTAGTCCATGCGATTCGAAACTGGTTCAAAGCTGGTCTGATGCGCTCCCCGCCAACGATGAAGCAGAGTTGTCCCGCGCCTTGCGCCGCTTGCGCAAGCAAGTGATGTTGCATGTCCTGACGCGCGACCTGAACAACCTCTCCGACCTTGATGAAGTGATGCGCAGCATGACGGCCCTGGCCGAGATCGCACTGCGTCGCAGCCACCAGTTCGCCATGCAGACCCTGACCGAACAATTCGGACAACCCATCGGCGCTGATAGTGGTAACACGCAGGAACTGCTGGTGATCGGCATGGGCAAACTGGGCGGCGGCGAATTGAACGTCTCTTCCGACATCGACCTGATCTTTGTCTACCCCGAGGACGGCGAAACGGACGGCCCGCGCGGCTTGAGCAACCACGAGTTCTTCAACCGCCTCGGCCGCAAACTGATCGCCCTTATCAACGACCTCACTCCCGACGGGTATGTGTTCCGCGTCGACATGCGCCTGCGTCCCTATGGCGACAGCGGTCCGCTGAGCATGAGCTTCGCAGCACTGGAAGAGTATCTGGTCGCGCAGGGCCGCGAGTGGGAACGCTATGCCTGGATCAAGGCGCGCGTCGTCTCGCCTGCGGACAGTGCCCACACGCCTGTACTGGAAAAGCTGGCACAACCGTTCGTGTTCCGCAAATACCTTGATTTCGGCGCCTTCGATTCGATGCGCAAGCTGCACGCACAGATCCGCGCCGAAGTCGCCCGGCGCGACCGTTACCAGAACATCAAGCTCGGCCCCGGCGGCATCCGCGAGATCGAGTTCATCGCGCAGGTGTTCCAGTTGATCCGCGGCGGGCGTGATGCACGCCTGCGTATCCGCCCCACCCGGCAGGTGCTGCAAAGACTTGCACAGGATGGCGAACTTAGCAGCGAGGTGGCCGAACGGCTGGACAGCAGTTACGTCTTCCTGCGCAATCTGGAGCATCGCCTGCAATACCTCGATGACCAGCAAACGCAGGAGCTGCCTGAAGAAACTGAACGGCAGACGATCATCGCGAAAGCGATGGGTTATTCCGACTACACTTCGTTGCTGGCAGAACTCGGCCAGCTGCGTGATTTCGTCAGCCAGCAATTCGACATCGTGTTCGGCGCAAAGCAGGAATCCGGAAAAAGTGCATGGTGGCACGACACAGCGGCAGCAGAAGAGATCAATGCCGCTCTCTCGGCACTCGGTTTCAACGACAGCGCCAGCCTTGCCGAAAACCTGCTGCAATTCCGCAATTGCAGCCGCTACCAGCAATTGCCCGAGATCAGCCACCAACGGCTGGATACGCTGATACCCCGGCTTGCCGAACTGTGTGCGACGACCGCCAACCGCGACGAGGCGCTGCGGCGCACACTGGTTTTGCTGGATGCCATCGTGCGCCGCGCCGCTTATCTCGCCTTCCTCGCGGAATACCCGCAGGCTTTGCCGCGTCTGGTGCGCCTGCTCGCCGCCAGTGCCTGGGCCGGCGACTATCTGACGCATCATCCTATCCTGCTCGACGAATTGCTGGATACGCGCGAACTTTATGTCGCACCCGACTGGGCTGCACTGGATGCGAGACTCACTGCGACGCTTGCGCCCCTGGTCGGCGACATCGAACGCGAGATGGATACGCTGCGACAGTTCCAGCAGGCGCAGACTTTTCATCTGCTGGCGATGGATTTGCAAGGCCTGTTGCCGCTGGAGAAATTGAGCGACCACTTGTCCGACCTCGCCGACCTCATCCTGCGCCATGTGTTGCGGCTATGTTGGCGCGATGCGCGCAAGAAGCATCGCGAACATCCAAAGTTCGCGGTCATCGCCTATGGCAAACTAGGCGGGCGCGAGTTGGGTTATGCCTCCGACCTCGACCTGGTCTTTCTCTACGACGATGAACATCCCGATGCGGGAGAGATCTATGCAAGACTCGCGCAGCGCATCAACACCATGCTCTCCAGCCACACTTCGTCGGGGCGCCTGTATGAAGTCGATCTGCGGTTGCGACCGAACGGCGAGAGCGGGCTGCTGGTCAGCTCCGTCGTCGCCTTCGAAGAATACCAGCGACAACATGCCTGGGTATGGGAACACCAGGCGCTGACACGCGCGCGCTTTTGCGCCGGAGATGCGGAGGTCGGCACGCGGTTCGAGCGCATACGCAGCGAGGTGTTGCGCATGCCGCGCGACATCGCCAGGTTAAAGCAGGATGTCGTCGTGATGCGCCAGAAGATGCACGACGGGCACCCGAACCAGAGCAACTTGTTCGACATCAAACAAGACAGCGGCGGCATGGTGGATATCGAGTTCATGGTGCAATTCCTGGTACTCGCCCATTCCGCCACTTACCCGGAACTCACCTCGAACAAAGGCAATCTCGCCTTGCTGGAAATTTCCGCCAGATTGAACCTGATCGACACTGCGATCAGCGGCAAGGTGCGCGAGTCATATCGGGAATTGCGCCGAGTACAGCACCAGATGCGCCTCAACAACCAGACGTTATGCCGCATCGAGCCAGGCAGATTCGACACCTCAGCCGTGCGTGCGCTGTGGGATGTTCTGCTGAAACAAGCCTAGCCCAGGATAGTGGTGTCGGATAACGGCAGCGGAGGTACATTGCCGGAAGCTTGCTGTCCGGCACGCCCGATGAGACGATAAGATGTCATCTCGCCCTTGCCCTTGATATTGAGCACGTTGGGCGGCTCAAACAGGAAATCGTGGCGCAAGCGGTTGAAGGTGAGTTTGTCGGTGAGGATGTTACCTTGCTTGGCATCGTCGGTCAGTCTACTGGCGATGTTCACCGTATCGCCCCACAGGTCGTAGATGAATCGCTTGGTGCCGATCACCCCCGCCACTACGGGGCCGGTGGCGATGCCGATGTGGATACCGAGGTCGCGTTTGACCAACAGCGGGTGTTTGGAGACGTATTCCAGCATCTCGATCGCCATGTTCGCCATATCCGCCGCATAATCCGGACGTTCGCGCGACAAACCGCCCACCACCATATAGGCATCGCCGATGGTCTTGATCTTCTCCAGGCCGTATTTCTCGGACAGCTCATCGAAACCGGAGAATACGGTGTTGAGCAAACCGACCATCTGCTCCGGTGACATCTGTTCGGTGAGCTGGGTGAAATTCACCAGGTCGGCGAACATGACGGTGACATCGGCATAGCCATCGGCGATCAATCCCTGATTGTTCTTCAGGCGCTCGGCGATATTGGAGGGCAACACGTTGAACAACACCCGTTCCGATTTCTTCTGCTCTTCCGCCAGCAGGGCATGCTGCTGATCGAGCTGGCTCTTGATCTTCTCAGTCTCGATCACAAAATAGCGCACCAGAAAATACAGGATGGATGACATGGCCGCGAAGTTCAGCGCAAAGAACAGACCGATGGTGTTCAGGGGGATACCGGTCGTTTTGCCGGCACCCAGATAGAAATCGAAGAAGCCGGATACCGCTGTCAGCACGATGTACGCGACGAACCAGGGAATGGATTCTTTCCAGTTCGACACCACCAGAGCACCGATCGGGGCCAGCAAGGCCCACAGTGCCACACCGCTGGACGTGACCGAACTGCCGATGCTCCACTGCATGATGAAAGGGGCGAACAGGAACAGCGTGAGCTGCACGAAGCGCAGCACCTCGAAGTTGCGGGTGCGCATGTAATAGACCAGCGAGGCGACGGAGATGGCCTGATAGGCCAGCGGGACGTTGCTGGAGAAGTTCAGGCCCATCATCCAGTAGATGGCCAGCCACAGCATGACAGCAAAGGTCATGAAGGCGGCGGCGAAGATGAGCAGGCTCTTGCGGAGCTTGTCTTCCTGCGTGTCCATTATATCCGGCTTGATTTCCTTCGAACTGATGTGCTGCGCCATGCCGCCCCCGAGATTTCCCTGCTCAACGTGCACGATGATTACATGAACCGGCAACAAAAGGAATATGGCGTTATATCCCTGCAGCGCTCCGTTCATTCAGCGCACTTCATAATCGGTGCAGAAACAGCTAGAATCGACGCCTCTGCAACAACCAAACGAATTAAGGAAATCAACCATGTCCATGTCCGACCGCGACGGCTTCATCTGGTACGACGGCAAGCTCGTACCCTGGCGCGAAGCCACCACCCATGTGCTCACCCACACCCTTCATTACGGCATGGGCGTGTTCGAGGGCGTGCGCGCGTACAAGACGACGCAGGGTACGGCGATCTTCCGCCTGAAGGAACATACCGAGCGCCTGTTCAACTCGGCCTACATCTTCAAGATGAAGATGCCCTACGACAAAGAGACCCTGCTGGAAGCGCAAAAGGAAGTCGTACGCAGCAACAAGCTGGAATCCTGTTACATCCGCCCCATCGTGTTCTACGGCTCGGAGGCGATGGGCATCGCCGCCACCGCCATCAGCGTGCATGTCGCCGTGGCCGCCTGGCCGTGGGGTGCTTATCTGGGCGAAGAAGGCATGGCCAAGGGTATCCGCGTGAAGACTTCGAGTTTTACCCGCCATCACGTGAATATCAACATGTGCCGCTCCAAATCCGTGGGCACTTACACCAACTCCATCCTGGCGCACCAGGAAGTTGCACACGACGGTTACGACGAGGCTTTGCTGCTGGATGTGGATGGCTACGTCGCGGAAGGTGCGGGCGAGAACATCTTCATCGTGAAGAAGGGCAAGCTTTACACACCCGACCTCACTTCCTGCCTGGAAGGCATCACGCGTGATTCCATCGTAACGCTGGCCAAGGATATGGGACTGGAACTGATCGAGAAACGCATCACGCGCGACGAGGTATATTGCGCCGAGGAAGCGTTCTTTACCGGTACAGCCGCAGAAGTGACGCCGATCCGCGAGCTCGATAACCGCACCATCGGCGCGGGCATCCGCGGTCCGATAACGGCAAAATTGCAAGCTGCTTTCTTCGATATCGTCGCCGGCAAGAACGCCAAATATGGCGACTGGCTGGCCCACGTATAACGACTCGACAAGGGATAAAGCATGTCTAACGACAACATCACGCAACGCTACGTCGAAGTCAGCGCAGAAGCTTTGCCTCTGTTCTGCCCCACCCCGGCAGTGAGCTTGTGGAGTGCGCATCCGCGCGTCGCCATCCCCGTAGATAGACTTGGCGAAGCACGTTGTCCGTATTGCGGCACGCTGTACAAGTTCAAGGGTGATCTACCCCAAGGGCATCATTGATTTATCGAACGGGTATTCGCATGCCCGTTCACTTCCATGAATAAAATCCTTATCGTCGCACCAAGCTGGGTCGGTGACTGCATGTTGATGCAACCACTGCTGCATCGTTTGCATCAGCGCCATCCCGGCGTGCGCATCGACGTTCTGGCCCCCCCATGGACAGAGAAGTTACTGCGCCAGATACCGGAAGTGAATGAAGTCATCGTCAATCCCTTCCCGCATGGCGCGTTCGAATTGTTCGCACGCCAGCGTCTTGGCCACCGATTGCGTGACTCCCGCTACGATCAAGCTATCGTACTGCCCAATTCCTGGAAGTCGGCACTGGTTCCATATTTTGCACAGATACCCGTGCGCACCGGCTTCATCGGCGAGATGCGTTATGGCTTACTCAACGATGCTCGCAAACTGGACAAAAAGAAACTCCCCTTGATGGTGGAGCGTTTCATGCATCTGGCCGAAGCGCCGCAAGAAGAGATACAACGTCCGATACCGCACCCCATTTTGCAAGTGAGTGATGCGCAGCGCGCACAGACTTTGACCAAGTTCGGATTGACCCTCGACAAACCGATCGCCGCCTTCTGCCCGGGTGCGGAATTCGGCCCGGCAAAACGCTGGCCACCGCAGTATTACGCCGAACTGGCGCAGAACCTGCGCGCGCAGGGCTATGCGGTGTGGCTGATTGGCTCCCCCAAGGACAAAGAGGTCGCCGACAAGATCGTCGCCATGGGCAACGAGCCCTGCCGCAACATGTGCGGAATCACCGACCTCGCCGAGGCCATCGCTCTGTTGTCATGCGCCACGCTGGTGGTCAGTAACGATTCCGGACTGATGCACATCGCTGCCGCGCTGGATAGGGATATGCTGGCTATCTTCGGCTCCAGCAGTCCGCAATTCACGCCGCCGCTATCGGACAAGTCCCAGGTGCTCAAGCTCGACCTGTCGTGCAGCCCCTGTTTCAAGCGCGAATGCCCGCTCGGACATTTCAATTGTATGATCAAACTGACGCCGAAAGAAGTTGCGCGGCATATTCCGATCTATCCGAAAAACCAGTACTAGCGCGCTTCCGCTTCGGAAACAGTTTCTTGTGCGAGCAAAAAGCCAGCTAGATCAAAACAGACATGGAGTGGGATTGGTGCAGGCCTTTTCCGTTCAACCAGCCGAGATCGGCGAGTTCGTGCAGGAACTGAGTGAACTCGACAAGGTTTGCCGGTTTTTTGACGAAACTGTTGGCACCAAGCTGGTAGCTCAACACCACATCGGGAGGCTCGTGAACTTCTGAAAAGACAACGATGGGTACATTCTGCAAACGCGCTTCCATGCGCAATGTGCGCAACACGGCCAGACCGGCCAGTTTGGGAAGTTTAAGATCCAGCAGGATCAGACGCGGCATCTCGTAACCGCGTTCAACCGTATCTGCCAACCATTCCAGCGTCTCACCGACATCGCGCGCCACAGCAAGGTGCATCTCGCCCGGACAACTGGCGACGGCCTGCTGAACCAGCAGCACCTCTGCCTCTCCGTCGTCCACCAGCAATATCGTTTCTTTCGCTTGTCTGAGCATCGCCGCCTTAACCGTTGATTGACCTGAAAGTAGACGCCAATCGTTCGTCTTGCGGCCACTTCCGCGCATAACCCTACACCAGCAGCGCGCGCTTTGGCAATAAAGCCAATCGCCGAACACACAAGGATTTCGGGGGCTTTTCGATTAAAGCAGATATTTCCGAACTACAACTTCGCCTTCACCCAATTTGCAACTGAGGCCAATGCAGTAGCTAAATGTTCCGGCTGCGTGCCACCTGCTTGCGCCATGTCCGGGCGCCCGCCGCCCTTTCCACCGACCTGCTGGGCGACGAAATTGACCAGTTCGCCCGCTTTTACCTTGGCAGTTGCATCGGCAGTGACACCCGCGATCAGGCTCACCTTGCCATCACTCACCGAGGCCAGCACGATAGCAGCTGACTTGAGTTTATCCTTCAGTTTGTCCAGCGTCTCGCGCAACACGGCCGCATCCGCGCCGTCCAGCTTCGCTGCCAGTACCTTAACGCCGTTGATCTCATGCGCTTGCGCCAGCAACTCGTCACCCTGTGAGGAGGCCAGTTTGGATTTCAAAGCAGCCAGTTCTTTCTCCAGCGATTTCACGTTATCAAGTATCTGTCCGATTCGTGCGGCAGCTTCCTGCGGCTGTACCTTCACGGCATCGGCCACTTGCTGCAACTGCTCTTCCTGTTGCTGCACCAGCGCCAGTGCGCCCTCGCCTGTCACCGCTTCCACCCGGCGCACGCCTGCGGCCACACCGCTTTCGGCCACGATCTTGAAAAGGCCGATGTCACCGGTGCGTTTCACATGCGTACCGCCGCACAACTCGATGGAAGAACCGATATTCAGCACGCGCACCACGTCGCCATATTTCTCGCCGAACAGCATTATCGCGCCGGTCTTCTGCGCATCATCGATCGCCATCACGCGCGACTGGCATTCGTCGTTCGCCAGAATCTCGGCATTCACCAGCGCTTCCACTTTGCGTATCTCGGTATCACTGATCGGTTGCGTGTGCACGAAGTCAAAGCGCGTCTTGTCAGCATCGACCTGCGAACCTTTTTGCTGCACATGCGTGCCCAGCACTTCGCGCAATGCCTTGTGCATCAGGTGCGTGGCCGAGTGATTGCGCACAGTGCGGCTGCGCGATGCCACATCCACGCGGGCCTGAACGCCATTGCCTACCGTCAGCTTGCCGGTCTTCACTACACCGTGGTGACCGAATACCGTGGCCTGGATCTTCTGCGTGTCTTCCACCGCGAAAATGCCGTGCGTGCTGCGCAGTTCGCCGCTATCGCCGACCTGGCCGCCGGATTCGGCATAGAACGGGGTGTGATCCAGCACCACCACGCCCATGTCGCCTTCGTTCAATTCATTCACCAGCACGCTGTCTTTGTACAGCGCAAGGATGTTGCCCTTGTGTTCCAGCGTTTCGTAACCGTGGAAGGTGGTCGCTGGGCCCGAGTATTCAAGATTGGCCGCCATCTTGAACTTACCCGCCGCGCGCGCCTGTTCTTTCTGCCGCGCCATCGCCGCATTGAAGGCGGCATCGTCCACCTTCACGCCGCGTTCGCGGCAGATGTCGGCAGTCAGGTCGAGAGGAAAACCGTAGGTGTCGTGCAGCTTGAATGCGGTCTCGCCGTTGAATACTTTGTTACCAGCCTTCGCCATCTCAGCCAGATCGGCTTCGAGAATCGCCATGCCGTGTTCGATGGTGGCAAAGAAGCGTTCTTCTTCCTGCTTGAGAATACCCTTCACACGCACCTGTTCTGCGACTAGCTCGGGATAGGCAACACCCATCTGTTCCACCAGATCGGGCACCATCTTGTAGAAGAACGCCTCCCGTGCGCCCAACTTGTAACCGTGACGGATGGCGCGACGAATGATGCGGCGCAGCACGTAGCCGCGACCTTCGTTGCCGGGAATCACGCCGTCGGCAATGAGGAAGGAACAGGCACGGATGTGGTCGGCCAGCACGCGCAGGGACGGCTGGTCGAGGTTGCTCTGTTTGGTCTCGCGTGCGGCTGCCTTGATCAGCGCCAGGAACAGATCGATCTCGTAGTTGGCATGCACATGCTGCAACACCGCCGAAATGCGCTCCAGCCCCATGCCGGTATCCACCGAGGGCTTGGGCAGCGGATGCATCACACCCGCTTCGTCGCGGTTGAACTGCATGAACACGTTGTTCCAGATTTCGATATAACGGTCGCCGTCTTCCTCGGGCGTACCGGGCAGGCCGCCGGGAATATGTGCGCCGTGGTCATAGAAGATCTCGGTACAGGGGCCGCAGGGGCCGGTGTCGCCCATCATCCAGAAATTATCTGAGGCATAGCGCGCGCCCTTGTTGTCGCCAATGCGAATCACACGATCCGCGGCCAGCCCGACTTCCTTGGTCCAGATGTCATAGGCCTCATCATCCTCGGCATATACGGTGACGTAGAGCCTGTCCTTGGGCAGCTTGAACACCTCGGTAAGCAGTTCCCACGCGTACTTGATCGCGTCGCGCTTGAAGTAGTCGCCGAAACTGAAGTTGCCCAGCATCTCGAAGAAGGTATGGTGGCGCGCGGTGTAACCGACGTTTTCCAGATCATTGTGCTTGCCGCCGGCACGAACGCATTTTTGCGATGACGCGGCGCGAGTATAGGGACGCTTATCGAAGCCAAGGAATACGTCCTTGAACTGGTTCATCCCGGCATTGGTGAACAGTAGCGTCGGATCCTCATGCGGCACCAGCGAACTGGAGGCAACTATCGTGTGGCCTTTGGAGGCGAAATAATCGAGGAATTTCTGGCGGATCTCACTGCTTTTCATCTGGACACCAATCGACGCGATATTGATCGAACACGCCGCCCTTATGGCGACATCAAGTGCTGAATCATACCATTTGGTGCCCCTTTTCGGAGCATCGTGTCAGCCCTCGCTCGCCTCCATTGCGGAGGAAAGCTTCAACACCTTAAGAATCACATCGATGGAAAACCCGCGCGATTGCAGAAAACGAATTTGCCTGGCTTTTTCCTTCTGATCCTGTGGAAAAATACCGAACTTGCGCTGCCACACCTCGCGTGCCGCATCCAGATCGGTCTCCTTAAGCCGCGGCATGGCATCGGCGATAAGCTCCTCAGCGATGCCTCTCTGACGCAATTCATGAGCGATACGCTGTGTACCGAAACGACCGCGCTTGCTGTCAACCAGTAGCGTAGCGGCGCGTGCATCAGAGAGCCAGTTCTTCTTCTCCAACTCGTCCAGCACGGCTTCGAGGTCCTCGCCTTCCTGCACATACGGCGACAGCTTGCTGTGCAGTTCTGCCCGACTATGCTCCCGCCGCGCCAGATACCGCATGGCGCGGACGCGCAGGCTGATCTCAGGCTTCTTCTGCGACTTCACTTTCACCCAATGCCACGATTCCCAGCGCAGCACGCACTTTGTTCTCGATCTCTTTTGCGATCTCCGGATTGCTCTTCAGGAACTCGCGCGCATTGTCTTTGCCCTGGCCGATCTTCTCGCCGTTGTAGGCATACCAGGCGCCAGATTTCTCGACCAGTTTGTGCAACACGCCCAGCTCGATGATCTCGCCTTCGCGTGAGATACCTTCGCCATACAGTATGTCAAAGTTGGCTTCCTTGAACGGTGGAGCGACCTTGTTCTTGACCACCTTGACACGGGTCTCGTTGCCGATGACTTCATCGCCCTTCTTGATCGCGCCGGTGCGGCGGATGTCCATGCGCACCGAAGCGTAGAACTTGAGCGCGTTGCCGCCGGTGGTGGTCTCCGGGTTACCGAACATCACGCCGATCTTCATGCGGATCTGGTTGATGAAGATGACCATGGTGTTGGAACGATTGATATTTGCCGTGAGTTTGCGCAGAGCTTGCGACATTAGGCGCGCATGCAGGCCCATCTGCGCATCGCCCATCTCGCCTTCGATCTCGGCCTTGGGTGTCAAGGCGGCGACTGAGTCCACCACCACCACATCCACCGAACCGGAGCGAACCAGCATATCGACGATCTCCAGTGCCTGTTCGCCGTTATCCGGTTGCGAGATAAGCAGGTCTTCCACCTTCACACCCAGCTTCCTGGCATAGCCCGGATCAAGTGCGTGCTCCGCGTCGATAAAGGCGGCTGTACCGCCGACCTTTTGCATCTCGGCGATGACTTGCAATGTAAGGGTTGTCTTGCCGGAGGATTCCGGACCGTAGATCTCGATAACGCGGCCACGCGGCAGACCGCCTACGCCCAGTGCGATGTCCAGTCCCAGCGAGCCGGTCGAAACGACCTGGATATCCTTGCCGACTTCGCTCTCACCGAGGCGCATGATCGAGCCTTTGCCGAACTGCTTTTCGATCTGGCTGAGTGCTGCTGCGAGTGCCTTGCTCTTGTTGTCGTCCATTTTGTTCCCCTTTCAAGAAATTCGATGGGGCGGATTGTGGCACAACAATTCGGAGTTGTACAGAACGTTCGTTCTCTTTGTTGTTTATGCTGTTTTTTTGATGTTATTCAGTGCATTAAGCACGCCTTGCAGGGCGATTTCGACTGATTTTGCGCGTATCACAGCACGGTCTCCCGCCAAAAGGTGCAACTGCGCAAGTACCTCGCCATCACGCAAAGCCCAAGCGAACCACACGGTACCGACCGGCTTTTCCGGCGTGCCACCAGTGGGGCCGGCAATACCCGTCACCGCTAAAGAAATATCAGCATGGCTGCGTGCCAAAGCCCCGGCAGCCATCTCGCGCACCGTCGCTTCCGATACTGCGCCGTAAGTCTCCAGCGTGGATGACCGTACCCCCAGCATCTCGACCTTGGCCTCGTTTGAGTAGGTGACGAAGCCGCGCTCGAACCAGGCCGAACTGCCGTAGATATCGGTGACTGCCTGCGCGATGCCGCCGCCGGTACAGGACTCCGCTGTCGCCAGCATCATGCAGTGCACTTTGAGCCCCGCACCTACCCGCTCTGCCAGCTGGCTCACGCTTTAAGTCCTCGCGCCAGATCGTTCTGAATATCCACCACTGCCTCCAGCCCTACCGCGATGCGGATAAGGCTATCGCTGATGCCTGCCGCCGCGCGCTCCTCCGGCTTGATGCGTGCATGCGTGGTGGTTGCAGGATGCGTGATGGTGGTGCGGGTGTCGCCCAGGTTGGCGGTGATGGACAGCATCTTCGTGTTATCGATCACGCGCCACGCTGCTGCCTTGCCGCCCTTCACCTCGAACGCAACGATTCCACCGCCGGTCTTCTGCTGTTTTTGCGCCAGCGCATGCTGCGGATGCGACGACAGACCGGGATAGAACACGCGCGCCACATTGGGTTGCTGTTCCAGCCATTGCGCCAGTTGCAAGGCGTTGGCGCTGTGCGCTTCCATACGCAACTTGAGTGTCTCGATACCTTTCAAAAACACCCACGCATTGAACGCGCTCATGGTCGGGCCCGTGGTGCGCAGGAAGCCGTACACCGGCTCCATCAGTTTCTTGCTCCCCAGCACCGCACCGCCCAGCACCCGGCCTTGCCCGTCAATGTATTTGGTAGCGGAATGGATCACGATATCCGCACCAAACTCGAACGGGCGCTGCAGGATGGGCGTGCAGAAACAGTTGTCCACCGCCAACAATGCGCCGCATTTCTTTGCCACGGCAGAGATCGCCGCAATATCGGATATCTCGGTGAGCGGGTTGGATGGCGTCTCCAGGAAGAATAGCTTGGTGTTGGGACGCACTGCCGCCTGCCATGCTGCAACATCGGTAGCGGAAACGAAGGTCGTATCCACGCCGAACTTCTTCAGCACATTGTTGAACAGATTCACGGTAGAACCGAAGATGCTCTGCGATGCCACCACATGGTCGCCCGCCTTGAGCAGCCCCATGCAGGCCGACAGGATGGCAGCCATGCCGCTCGCTGTCGCCACGCATTGCTCCGCGCCTTCCAATGCAGCCAGACGGTCTTCAAACATGGTGACCGTGGGATTGGTGAAACGCGAGTAGATATTGCCCGGCTCTTCGCCGATGAAGCGCTTTGCCGCCTGCTCGGCATTGTCGAACACGAAACTGGAAGTGAGGAACAGCGCCTCGCTGTGTTCTTGGAACTGGCTGCGCACAGTGCCTGCACGCAAGGCCAGCGTTTCTGGCTGGTATGAATCCACTTCAGACATGGTGTATCTCCTGAAAACAAAAAACCCGGAAAGCTTAGCGCTAAACCGGGTTTCCCTCGCTTTAGCTGTATTTTTAATGCGCCCGCAAGCTGTTCCTCAAATCGGCGCAGGCAGAAAGTAGCACCACCCACTGCAAGCCGTCAACTTACATGGAAGAGGCGCTCATCACCAGATCCAGTTCCAGCTGATCTTCCTCAAGTATCTTGTTCGCCTTGCCGCCGGCTCGCGAAGCTTCGACACGATCCAGATATTCGGCAGTGATATCGCCGGTGATGTACTCGCCGTCGAAGCATGAACAATCGAATTTCGTAATCTTCGGATTGCACTTCTGCACAGCAGCCTTCAGGTCATCGAGGTCCTGGTAGATGATGCGGTCGGCGCTAATCTCGTGGCATATCCCTTCATCGGTGCGCCCGGTAGCGATGAGTTCCTTGCGGCTGGGCATGTCGATGCCGTACACATTAGGGAATTTCACAGGAGGCGCGGCGGAGGCGAAATAAACTTTGCGCGCCCCGGCATCGCGCGCCATCTGCACGATCTCGCGGCTTGTGGTGCCGCGCACGATGGAATCATCCACCAGCAGCACGTTCTTACCCTTGAATTCGACAGCGATGGCATTGAGTTTCTGGCGCACCGATTTCTTGCGCATGGCCTGCCCCGGCATGATGAAGGTGCGACCAATGTAGCGGTTCTTGACGAAACCTTCGCGGAACGGGATGTTGAGCCGGTTGGCCAGTTGCAGAGCACTGGGGCGACTGGAATCCGGAATGGGGATCACCACATCGATATCGTGGTCGGGCCACACTCTCATGAGCTTGTCCGCCAAGTATTCGCCCATGTTGAGGCGCGTCTCATACACCGAGATGCCGTCGATCACCGAGTCGGGTCGTGCAAAATAGACATATTCGAAGATGCACGGATTCAGCTCGGACTGTTCGGCGCATTGCTGATTATGGAAATTGCCGTCGAGATCGATATAGACCGCCTCGCCCGGCGCGATGTCGCGCAGGAACTTGAAGCCCAGCGTGTCCAGCGCCACGCTCTCGGAGGCAACCAGGTAATCCACGCCTTTTTCGGTCTGGTTGCAGCCCACCACCAACGGGCGAATGCCATGCGTATCGCGGAATGCCAACAGGCCATAACCGGAGATCAGTGCAACCACCGCATAGGCGCCGCGACAGCGCCGATGCACGGCGGAAACCGCAGAAAAAATGATCTTGGGATCAAGCCGGAAGTTCGTGGCATTCGCCTGCAACTCATGCGCAAGCACATTGAGTAGCACTTCAGAATCTGAGTTGGTGTTCACATGACGCATATCGTCAAGGAACAACTCCTTCTGCAATTGCGAAGTATTGGTGAGGTTACCGTTATGCCCCAGCACCAACCCGAACGGCGAGTTCACGTAGAACGGTTGTGCCTCGTTGTGGTCGACGGCGGAACCGGCAGTAGGGTAACGCACATGAGCGATACCCGCGTTGCCGGTGAGCGCGCGCATATTGCGGGTACGAAACACGTCGTGCGCCAGCCCGTTGCCTTTATGCAGATGGAAGGTGTTGTGTTCCAGCGTGGCGATGCCCGCCGCATCCTGTCCGCGATGCTGCAATACCTGCAAGCCGTCATACAGCAACTGGTTGACCGGGCTTTGCGCAACGACACCTAATATCCCACACATGATTCGTTCCTAATTGATCCAGCGATTATTTCCTGACAGCATTTTCCGGCAGATAGTCTTTTGCGTATAGCGCGACCTCCTGCAAAGTCTTGCTCGACCATGCATCGCGCCAGAAGGACTGCTGCGGCAAGTCGGTCAGTCCGCCCAGCCACACCAGCGCGATCACTACCAGTCCGCCTCGCAATAGACCGAATATCACACCGAGCTTTCCATCCACACCGCCCAGCCCGGCGAACTTCGCCAATCGCGCCAGCAGGAAAGCGCACAATGCGCCCACGATCAACGTAGCGATGAACAAGGCGGCGAAAGCTACCGCCGACCGGATATGCGCCGCACCCACCGCTTCCGGCACATACGGTAAAGCCTGCTCCGAGAATGTGCGCGCCACGATGTAAGCCGCCATCCAGCCGATCAGCGAGAACAACTCATACATGAAACCGCGCCACCAGCCCACCAGCGCAGACAGCAGGATGATTGCGATGACCGCATAATCGAAAGCCGTCACTTACCAACCCTACTCGAGATTGACCACGTTGGGATGCAATCCCTGCGCTGCCAGTTTGTGCTGCACCTTCTCCGCCGCATCACGCGTCGGGTAACTGCCCACGCGCACGCGCACGACGCTGCCCGCCTTCTCGGTGTATGCATGGTATCCCTGCTTATCCAGTTTGGCTTGCAAGTTCTTGGCGGTATCTGTATTGGAGAACGCGCCGACCTGAACCACCCATCCGGTTTTCGGCACGGACTGGACCTTGGCGACCGGCTTGCTCTCGGCCTTGGGTTTGGGCTCTGCCTTGGGCACTGTCTTGGGCTTCGCTTCCGGCGCGGGCTTGCTCACGACCTGCACTGGCGTGACCGGCTTCGCTACCGGAGCCGGTGAGAGTACTGCAACGGGTGCGCTGACCGCGGCAGGTGCGGGTGTCACACTGGACGCCGCCGCCACCGCAGAGGCCATCTTGTCCAGTTCCGGCAGATTGATCTTGGGCTGGAACTCGCCTGCCTTGTCCTTGTTCGGGATACGCAACTCGATGTCATTTCCTGTCGCCGGTGCCGGTTCACTGTCGAACACCACTGGTAGCAGGATCACCACCACCAGAACCAGCGCGACCGCACCGATCACTCGACGCCTGGTCTGCCGCCGCAAATTGAATTCTTCTTCTGTCGTCTGTTTTGCCATCGTGCTCAATCAGGAAGATCAGCCGCCGCGCAAGCCGCGCGCCCGCATCACTTCCGCCACCGTATAGAATGATCCGAAGGCCGCGATTCTATCATTTTCGCCAGCCCGATTGCTGGCCTCATGCAGCGCATCGGCGATGGAAACACAGGGTTTGACCTCGCCGTGCACTCCGGCATTTTGCAGCACCCGCACCAGCTCGGCAGTCGTTGCCCCGCGCGGTGCATCTATCCCAGCAACCAGCCAAACATCGACCCGCGCATCCAGCGCCCGCACCACGCCGTCTATGTCTTTGTCCTTCAGCATGGAAAACACAGCAAAGGTTTTCGCGGGAGGAAGATTGGAAAGATTCTGTGCCAATGACCTTGCCGCATGCGGGTTATGCCCCACATCCAAAATCAACTGCGGCTTGCCCGGAATGAACTGGAAACGTCCGGCCAACTGCACCTCGACCAGCCCGCGCCGCACAGACTGCATATTCACCGGCAAACACGCTTTCAGCGCGTCCAGCGCTGCCAGCGCCGCACTGGCATTCTGCAACTGGAACGGCCCGCGCAACGAAGGATGCGGCAGGGAACTGCGCGAACCCGACTTGCTGCGGTAGTCCCATTGCCCCTGCTGTGCCGTGAACCCGAAATCGCTGCCGATACACCATAAGTCAGCGCCAATCTCCTCTGCATGTTTGCGCAGCGCCTGCGGCACGTCGCTATCTGCACAGACCGCCACCCGGTCTTTGCGGAAGATGCCCGCCTTCTCGAACGCAATCAGCTCACGCGTGTCGCCCAGATAATCGGTGTGGTCGATATCCACGCCGGTCACCACCGCACAGTCCGCATCGAACACATTCACCGCATCCAGCCTGCCGCCCAGCCCGACTTCGAGGATGGCGACATCGACCTTATGGGAAATGAAACACTGCATGGCGGCCAGCGTGCCAAACTCAAAATAAGTCAGGGGAATTTGTAGGTCGGGTTTTAACCCGACATCCCCTTGTCGGGATGAATCCCGACCAACATCCGCATTGCCACAACGCGCCTGCTCAATCTTCTCAAACGACGCGCACAGCTCCGCGTCACTCACCGGCTGTCTGCCGATGCGTACCCGCTCGTTGTAATCCAGCAGATGTGGCGAGGTGTAGCAGCCGACCTTGTATCCGGCGGCATGCAAGATGGCTTCCAGCATCGCGCACACTGAGCCCTTGCCGTTGGTTCCGCCGACGATGATTAGAGGAAAAACAGGTTGGAGATTCAGCCGCAGTTTGACTTGCGCCACACGCTCCAGACCGAGGGCGATGGTTTTGGGATGCAGGGATTCGAGATATGTCAGCCATTCGGCCAGCGTGATATTCATTTCGATGTTCAAACGATTACAGCTGCACCCCGAACTTGCGCAACAGGGGCAACATTGCCAGATAAATACCCGTGGTTAGCACAATGGAAATCGCAAGACTTAGCCAGAAATTCTGCCCGGACCTGATCAGCCACGGCAAGAGCAGAAACAAAGCCAGCGACGGCAAGACCAGCCAGAAGATTTGGCCGGAAAGATCGGCAATGCGTGCCGTATCGGCGCCTTCGTAGTACATCCACGCAAACGCCAGGACCGAAGTAAGCGGTATGGCCGCAAGCAGGGCTGCGAAGCCGCTACTCCGTTTGGAGGCTTCCGTTATCGCCACGATGACGAATGCGGTAATCCCAACCTTGAGCGCGTAATGCAGCATCGGCGTTAAGCCGCCTCCAGCTTCGCCACCGCATCCTGCTTGGTCAGCAGCGTGATCAGCGTCGCCAACTGATCACGCATCTGGCGTCGGTCCACGATCATGTCGATGGCGCCGTGCTCGAGCAGGAACTCTGCACGCTGGAAGCCATCCGGCAAGGTCTCGCGCACGGTCTGCTGAATCACGCGTGCACCTGCGAAGCCGATCAATGCCCCGGGTTCAGCAATCACCACATCGCCCAGGAAGGCGAAGCTGGCGGAGACACCCCCCATGGTCGGGTCGGTGAGGACGGAGATAAAGGGCAAGCGGGCTTCGCTCAACTGCGTGAGTGCAGCGCTGGTCTTGGCCATCTGCATCAATGACAGCAGGCCTTCCTGCATGCGCGCACCACCGCTAGCGGAGAAGCAGATGAACGGGCATTGCTGTTCCAGCGCGACTTGCACACCTCGCACGAAACGTTCGCCGATGACCGACCCCATGGAGCCGCCCATGAAATCGAATTCGAACGAGGCTGCCACAACTGGCAAGGCGTGAATGCTGCCTTGCAGCACGATCAGCGCATCGTCTTCGCCGGTTTTCTTTTTCGCATCGACCAGACGGTCGCTGTATTTCTTCTGGTCTTTGAATTTCAGGGTGTCGACCGACAACACTTCGGAGCCGATCTCGAAGCGGCCCTCGTTATCCAGCAGCCAATCGAGGCGGGTGCGCGCGCCGATTCGGTGATGGTGGTTGCATTTTGGGCAGACGCTGAGGTTCTTCTCGAGGTCGGAGTAATACAACACCGCCTGACAAGTCGGGCACTTATGCCACAACCCTTCCGGAACGTTCTTCTTGGTGTCTTCGGTCTCTCTGCGTTTGATCTTGGGGGGCAACAGTTTCTGAAACCAGCTCATATCATTCTCCTCTTTATTGGTCTATCGCCTGACGCAATTCTTTCACTAATCTACCCACATTGGCGATTACATTCTGCTCGTTTGAATTCTCGACTTCCTGCACGATGCGGCTACCTACTACTACACCATCGCACAGTTTGGCCACCGCCCTGGCGGTTGCCGCATCGCGTATGCCGAAACCGACGCCGATCGGCAATTGGATATGCTTGCGCAGTTGCGGGATCTTTTGCTCGATGGCGGATAAATCAAGATTACCCGCACCGGTCACACCCTTGAGCGAGACGTAATACACATAGCCGCGCGCCAGTTTGGCGACCTGTTCGATGCGCGATTCATTGGTTGTCGGCGCCAGCAGGAAGATGGGCGCGATGTTGTGGCGTTGCAGATGCTCGAATGCCTCGTGGCTTTCTTCCGGCGGAAAATCCACGGTCAGCACACCATCCACACCAACTTCGGCGCAACGCTGTGCAAACAATTCCCAGCCCATCGCCTCGATCGGATTGCCATAGCCCATCAGCACCACCGGTGTCGCAGTATCCTGTTTGCGGAATTCCGCCACCAAGCCCAGCACGCCGCGCAGCGACATGCCATTCTTGAGTGCACGCTCGGAAGCGCGCTGGATCACCGGGCCGTCCGCCATCGGGTCGGAGAACGGCACGCCCAGCTCAAGCACGTCCGCCCCCGCTGCCACCAGACCATGCATCAGAGGCACGGTGAGTTGCTGCGATGGATCGCCGGCAGTGATGAACGGGATGAGCGCTTTGCGCTGCTGCTGTTTGAGCTTGCCGAAAGTCGTATCGATGCGGCTCATAGCGTGATGCCCTTCAGTCTCGCGACCGTGTTCATGTCCTTGTCGCCGCGACCGGACAAGTTCACCAGCAACACCTTGTCTTTGCTCATCGTCGGCGCGATCTTCATCGCATGCGCCAAGGCATGGCTGGATTCCAGCGCGGGGATGATGCCTTCGAACCGGCATAGCGCGTCAAAGGCGGCAATGGCTTCGTCGTCATTGATGGCGACATATTGCGCGCGACCCTGATCCTTCAGCAGGCAATGTTCGGGGCCGACACCGGGATAATCCAGCCCTGCCGAGATGGAATGCGTCTCAATGATCTGGCCGTTCTCGTCCTGCATCAGGTAAACCTTGTTGCCGTGCAGTACGCCGACCTTGGCGTTCGCAGTAAGCGGCGCGGCATGCTGGCCGCTGGCGATACCGTGACCACCCGCCTCGACGCCGATGATCTGCACGCTTGTTTCTTCGATGTAGGGGTAGAACAGACCTATCGCATTCGAACCGCCGCCCACGCAGGCAATCACGGCATCCGGCTGGCGACCGATCATTTCCGGCATTTGCACTTTGGCTTCGTTGCCGATGACACACTGGAAATCGCGCACCATCATCGGGTACGGGTGCGGGCCTGCCGCGGTACCGAAAATGTAGAACGTGCTCTCGACGTTGGTGACCCAGTCGCGTATCGCTTCGTTGCAAGCATCCTTGAGCGTCTTCGAACCGCTCTCAACAGGAACCACTGTTGCACCCAACAGCTTCATGCGGAACACGTTGGGTGCCTGGCGCTGGATGTCTTCCGCACCCATGTACACGATGCATTCCATGCCGAAGCGCGCAGCCACGGTGGCCGTCGCCACGCCGTGCATGCCTGCTCCGGTCTCGGCGATGACGCGCTTCTTGCCCATGCGCTTGGCCAGCAAGGCCTGGCCGATGGCGTTGTTGATCTTGTGCGCGCCGGTGTGGTTCAGATCTTCGCGCTTGAGGTATATCTGCGCGCCACCCAGGCTCTCCGACAGGCGTTTGGCGTGATAGACGGGGCTGGGACGACCGATGTAGTGCTTCAGTTCATAGGCAAACTCAGCCTTGAATTCCGGATCATCGCGAAAGCGCAGGTACTGCTGGCGCAACTCTTCCACTGCCGGAATCAGTGTCTCGGCCATGTAAATGCCGCCGAACTGCTCAAAATGGCCGGAGCTATCAGGATAGTTGTAAGTCAACGTCTTTAACCTCTTTGATGAACGCGGCGATCATCGCCGCATCCTTGATTCCTTTGCCCGCCTCCACGCCGCTGGATACATCCACCGCGTAAGGCCGCACCTGCTTGATCGCCGCAGTCACATTACCCGCATGCAAGCCGCCGGAAAGGATCACCGGCAACGGCAAGTCTTGCGGAATCAGCCCCCAGTCGAACGATTCGCCCGTGCCGCCCTGCGTGCCTTCGACAAAGGCATCCAGCAACAGCCCTTGTGCACTGGCGTAACGGGATGCGCATTCTACCAAATCCACTCCCGGCTTGACCCGAATCGCCTTGAGATATGGCCTGCCGAACTGCGCGCAAAATTCAGGCGTCTCCTCACCGTGGAACTGCAATACAGCCAACGGCACATGTGCTAATACCTCGCGCACATATTCGACCGACGGATTCACGAACAACCCCACCACGGTCACAAACGGCGGCACAGTGCGCGCCAACTTCGCAGCCTGTTTCGCATCGACATGGCGCGGGCTATTTTCGTAGAACACCAGACCGAGCGCATCCGCGCCGCTGTTGGCCACAGCCGACACGTCCTGCTCTCTTGTGATGCCGCATATCTTGATTCGGGTCATGGGGGCGATTTTACCTGCTATTCGAACTTCAACTGCGGCAGGTTCCATTTCAGGTCGTAGTGGATACGTTGGAGGTACAGGCCGTCCGGCGCAAAGGTTGGAGCGGCAAATTTGCGCTCGCGCCCTTCCAGCACTTCGCGCATCCATAGCGGCGGGTGCTTGCCTTTGCCGACATACAGCAGACAACCGAGGATGTTTCGCACCATGTGATGCAGGAAAGCATTCGCAGTCAGCTCGAAGATGATGGTATCGCCCTGTTGCCGGATCTCCAGTTGCACCAGAGTCTTCACCGGCGTCTTGGCCTGGCATTGCGAGGAGCGAAACGCACTGAAGTCATGCTCCCCCAGCAGATGCCGCGCCGCCTTGCGCATCGCAGCCACATCCAGCGGCGCATGGAACCAGCCGACCTTGCCGTGATGCACACCGATACGCGACGGTCGGTTGATGAGTACATACTGGTAGCTGCGCGCCTGTGCCGAGAAACGGGCATGAAACTCATCTGAAACCGGATGCGCCCACAGCACAACAATATCCTTTGGCAATAGCGCATTCGTGCCACGCACCCAGGCATTGAGCGGTCGTGTGATCCCGGTGTCGAAATGGATGACCTGCTCCAGAGCATGTACGCCGGTATCGGTGCGTCCGGCGGCGAGGATGGCGATATTCTCACCTGCGATCTCACTCAACGCACGTTGCAAGGTATCCTGCACGTTCGGCACGTCGGGCTGGCTCTGCCAACCGTTGTATGCGCTGCCGTCGTATTCCACTCCCAGCGCGATCCTCATCGCCAGACTCCCAGCAGCACGGCAACGCTTGTTGCAAGAAGCAATACATCGATGAAACCCAGAGGCTGCAAACCCAATTCGATTTGGGTGGTACCCGTTGCGGAAGGGAGCAAGGCTGTGTTGATGGTAGTGCGCCAGTCCTTTGCCGTTTCGCACATGGCAGTCTCGGCGTATTCCAGAGTCAATGCCAGTCGCACCGCGATGCGTTCGCGCGACAGTCCAAGCCAGCGCAGGGGATATGCAAGGGAGTACAGACCGCTGATCAGCCGTGGCAGCGGCAACAATTCCAGCAGGATCGCCAGTCCGGACAGCACGCTCAGCAATCTGCCCAGTTGCAACAGTCCATCCTGCAACCCCTCGCGTGTGGGGGATCCGATACCCAGTTGCCCCCACAGCGCCGCACCCGGCGTTGTGTACGCATAGATCATCACTAGGGAAAACAATATCCAGCGCGTACGCCGTAACAGGCTAAGCAACTGTTTACGACACAATCTCAATGCAAGAACGAACAACACTGCCGTCATTCCCAACAGCACGAGCGGCTGCAAACGTTGCGCCAGCAGCGCAAGCAACATCCAGATGAGTATTTGTACTGCCGGGTGCGGGTTGAGTTTCATCATGTCAAATGAAAACGGCAGCCAAAGGGCTGCCGTTCAGTCAATTTCAGCCGGTTACAACTGTTGCATCAGGGTTTGCGCAGTCTCACGCTGCTGATCATCGCCATCACGCAACACCTCTTCCAGTATCTCGCGGGCTCCGGCACCATCGCCCATCTCCTGATAGGCCTTGGCCAAATCGAGCTTGGTGGCGACTTCATGCCAACGCTCATCTTTAGGTTCATCGGCACCCGATGCAGCTGGCACAGCCGGACTAGCTATATTCAGGCTGATATCTCCCAAATCGAAGTCAGGAACAACAGATTCCAGCTTTGCAGGCGCAGCCTCCGGCTTCTTGATATCAGTCGGGAAATCCAGTGTAAAGGACAGACCTCCATCATCTGCGGTAGCTGGTGTAGCAGGAGTTGCTGCCGCTTCAGTGATCGGCGCATTGGAATGAGTCGCGGTCACATCAAATACCAGATCATCCATGTTCAACGCCGTCGTTGCTTCCTGATTGAGTTCTGAAGTCTTGACTGCGGGTGTGCCGGGGTTGGTTCCGGTTATATCGAAATCCATCGGCGTAGCCTGTGCCGCAGAGCGCAACTCTTCGGAAGACAAGATGCTGGTCTTCTCGGGTGATGGTTTTTCCAGTACTACCGTGTTCTGGCTGGCGAACGCCGGAGTCGGCTCGGATGTACCGAAACCGAGATCGAAATCGACGGCAGGCGCAGCGGCTTCAGCCGCGGCAGGAGCTGCGGCTGGTGCTGCACCGCCACTGCCGCCATAGAACGGATTGCTTGGATCGATCTCACGCCCCATTGCGACGGTCTGCTGCCAAGCCGCGTCGTTGCCAGACTCCTTGATCTCGCGTGCATAGGTGTAGAAAGAGTTGCTATCCTTGCGGCTGACGTAGATGGAAAGCAGCTTGAGCTTGACCGGAATGTCGTTGGGGTTCTTTTTCAGGGCTTCCTTCAGTACTTCCTCGGCCTGCGCGTCACGACCAAAGGTCAGGAACAGATCCGCCTCGCCGATGGGGTCCACTTCTTCCGACGCTGTCCCTTCCGCCGCAGTAGCCGACTCGACCGAGTGAGTGAAATCGCCGGTGTCAGGTGAAGGAGCGATCGGTTCAGCGATACGGCCCGTGGAACTACCGACGTCCCCTTCCGGTTTCGACGCAGACTCGTTTGCCGGTTTGCCGCCACCCTGCTTGCGACGACGCACCACCACGAATCCCAGTCCGCCAAGTACCAGTACCACTGCGGCACCAGCCGCCATGTACAACGGTTCGCTCAGGAACTGATCGATCAGCGAAGGCTGCTCGACCACCTTCGGAGCTGGCTTGGGTTTCGCTGGAGCAGGCTTGGGTTTGGCCGCCGCCGCGCTGCTTGCCGCTTGCGCAGATGAGGCTGCCAGCGGTGCAGCAACTGCTGCTGCCGGTGCCGGTGCCGGTGCCGGTGCCGGAGCTGATGCCGCCGCCTGTTTCTTCAACTCAGCCAGCTTTTGCATCTCCTTGACGTTTTTTTCCAGGATAGCCGTACGTTCCTGCGCTTCCTTCAGGGCCTTGTTCTTGGCAATATCGTCTTCTTCCTTGGCGATGGCCTTCTCTTGCACAGATGGTTTACCGCCACCCACAACCTTGCCATTCGGCGCTTCACCTTTGGAAAGTTTCAACACCTCCTTGGCTGGCTCCTTCTCGGATACCGCCTTATCGGTCACCGCAGCGGTGATCTTGCCTGCTGCTTCCTGCTTATCCGCAGGTGCTTTCGTCTCAGCATGTGCCGCAGCCAACTTCTGACGATAGGCATTCCAGTCGGCGGCTTGCGCACGAATCTCTTCTTCCGCGTCAGCTTGCGGCAGCATCTTGATCGCATCACTTTGAGGCAGGTTCAGTATCTTGCCCGCCCTGATCCGGTTCATGTTATGCGCGTCAAACGCACCTGCATTCTCGCGATAAAGGGCAACCAACATGCGCTCCAGGCTGACATCGGCAGGTTTGATCTGGGCGGCGATCTTGCTAAGTGAGTCGCCATTTTTGACCGCGATGGTATTGGACTGTTTGGCGGGCGCCGCCTCTTGGATCGCCTCTTCCTTGCTTAATGCATCCTGCGCGGCGCTTGGCTCAGCCGCCGTCTTCAAAGTCGGCTCCTGTGCAGGAGCCTGCTCGATCAGAGGTTTTTCGACAGGCGCCGCCTCTTCGGCTGGCGCAGCTGCGACCGCACTTGCAGCTTCTGGCGTTACAGCGGGCGGCGTCGCTACAGGAGCGATCGGAGCTGTTTCAACGGCAGGCGCAGCCAATACCGGCTCGATGGGTTTTACTTCTTCGGCTTTGGGCTGCTCCAGCTTGTAATCCGGGGGATCAATCAGAAACGTATATTCCCGCAGCAATTTCCCGGTGGGCCAGCTCAATTCGACCAGTAACGAAACGAACGGCTCATTAACCGGCTGCGTCGTTGTAACCTTGATATAGGGATCGCCGTTGGCACGCTCTTCGATCTGGAACTTGAGCTTGGGAATGCTGTAAGGGTAGTCGACTCCTGCGTTCTTGTAGGAGTCCGCAGAAGCCAGTTTGGCTCGGAGACTGGCTTTATCTGCCCTGTCGACCGAGACCACTTCGATCTCCGCTCGTAGCGGCTGACCCAGTGAAGAGACGACATTGATGGCACCCAAACCTGCGGCGCACGCGATACCTGTCCACGCCAAACAGGCGATGAATCCAGATGCTTTCAGAAGTGATTTCAGCACGCCGCCACCCTTTTATTATCCCAGACGTTATTCAGATTAACATCATAGGGTTAGTGATGCAAGCTCACTTTCCCCTTAAGTTCATGCGTTAACCGCCAGTTAGAAACCGGAATTACCTGCCTAACTACTTAGCCAACAGGATACGTAACATGCGCCGCAATGGCTCCGCTGCTCCCCACAGCAATTGGTCGCCGCAGACGAAAGCGCTCACATACTCCGGCCCTAACTCCATCTTGCGCACACGGCCGACAGCCACGTCCAGCTTGCCGGTCACAGCAACCGGAGTCAGCTCGCGCACGCTGATACTGCGCTCGTTCGGCACGAACTTGACCCAGGGATTGCCCCCTTTGATGAGCGCCTCGATCTCGCTCACCGGAATATCCTTTTTCAATTTAAGGGTAAGCGCCAGGCTGTGGCAACGCATCGCACCGATGCGCACACACAAGCCATCCACAGGAATGACGGAACTCGTGCCCAATATCTTGTTGACCTCGGCCTTGCCCTTCCATTCTTCCTTGGACTGGCCATTGTCGAGCTGCTTGTCGATCCAGGGGATCAGGCTGCCCGCCAGGGGAGCACCGAAATTCTCAGTCGGCATCTCCGCCGAACGCAGCTTCTCCGCCAGACGACGATCAATATCCAGGATTGCCGATTTCGGGTCGGACAGCAGATCGGCAACGGAAGCGTATGCCACGCCCATCTGATTCAGCAGTTCGCGCATGTTCTGCGCGCCCGCACCGGATGCAGCCTGGTAGGTCATGGAGGAAACCCATTCCACCAACCCCGCACGGAACAAACCGCCCAAACCCATCAAAAGGATGCTGTTGGTACAGTTGCCGCCGATGAAATTCTTGCCGCCGTTCGCCAGCGACCTCTTGATGAGATCGAGGTTGACCGGATCGAGGATGATGACCGCATCCTTTTCCATGCGCAGCGTAGAAGCCGCATCGATCCAGTAACCGTTCCAGCCGGCCGCACGCAACTTGGGGAAAATCTCGGTGGTGTAGTCGCCGCCCTGACAGGAGATGATGGTGTCCATCGCCTTCAACTCAGTCAGGTCGTACGCGTCCTTCAGCGGCACGCCGCGCCCTTCGGCCGGTGCCTGGCCGCCGGCGTTGGACGTGGTGAAGAACACCGCGTCGACCAGGTCAAAATCCTTCTCTTCGCGCATGCGTTGCATGAGCACCGAACCCACCATACCGCGCCAACCGATAAGACCAACTTTCATGACTCTTCCTTATTTCCTGAATTAAAGGGCTGCGACGACTGCGGCACCCATGGCAGCACAGCCGACCTTCTGCTTGCCGTCTTCATATATGTCACCGGTACGCAACCCCTGTTGCAACACCTTGCGCACTGCCGCTTCGATGCGTTGAGCATTGGTTTCGTCGCCGAATGTGTAACGCAGCATCATCGCCACCGACAGGATGGTCGCCAGCGGATTGGCAATATCCTTGCCCGCGATGTCCGGCGCGGAACCGTGGCACGGCTCATACAAGCCTTTGTTGCTCGCATCCAGCGAGGCCGACGGTAACATGCCGATGGAACCGGTCAGCATCGATGCCTCGTCCGACAGGATATCCCCGAAGATGTTCCCGGTCAGGATCACATCGAACTGTTTAGGGGCGCGCACCAGTTGCATCGCCGCGTTGTCCACATACATGTGCGAAGTCGCGACCAGCGGATATTCCTTCGCAACTTCAGTCACGATCTCCCGCCAGAACATGCTGGTGTCGAGCACGTTGGCCTTATCCACCGAACACAGCCTATTATTGCGCTTCATTGCGGTCTTGAAACCGACATGCGCTACGCGGCGAATCTCCGATTCGCTGTAGTGCATGGTGTCGAAACCCTGGCGCTCGCCATTATCCAGCGTGCGGATGCCACGCGGCTGGCCGAAGTAGATATCACCGGTCAGTTCGCGCAAGATCATGATGTCGAGGCCGGACACCAGCTCCGGTTTCAGGCTGGAGGAATTCACCAGCTCCGGATACACCAGTGCCGGACGCAGGTTGGCGAAAAGTCCCAGTCCTTTGCGGATACGCAACAGCCCCTGCTCGGGACGCATCGGTCGCTGCAGGTTGTCGTACTGGTAACCGCCCACGGCACCGAGCAGCACGGCATCGGATTGCTGCGCCAGCTTCAGCGTCGCCTCCGGCAGCGGGTCTTGTGCCGCGTCATAACCCGCGCCGCCGATGTGCGCATGCTCCAGCTCGATCTTCAGGCCGTCGCTGCGCAACGCTTCCAACACATTAACCGCTTGTGCAACGATCTCTGGTCCGATGCCGTCACCCGGCAATACTGCGATCTTCATCTATATTTCCAATCGAATTTACAAAATCAATTACGCGTACAACCACGGCTGCTCCGCACGGTGTTTCGCCTCATATACCCCTATCTCGTCCACATGTTGCATGGTCAGACCGATATCGTCCAGGCCGTTCAACAGGCAATGTTTGCGGAACGCATCCACCTCGAACTTGTACTCCGCGCCGTCCGGCGCCGTGATGGTTTGCTGCTCCAGATCCACCTTCAACTTGTAACCGGGATTGGCCTCCACCGCCTTGAACAGTGCATCCACTTTCGCCTCATCCAGCTTGATCGGCAGCAAGCCGTTCTTGAAGCAGTTGTTGAAGAAAATATCTGCATAACTCGGCGCGATGATGACGGCGAAGCCGTAATCTTCCAGTGCCCAGGGCGCGTGTTCACGCGAGGAACCGCAGCCGAAATTCTCGCGTGCCAACAAGATCTGCGCGCCCTGATAGCGCGGCTGATTCAGCACAAAGTCCGTATTCAATGGACGTTTGCTGTTGTCCATGCCCGGTTCGCCGTGATCGAGATAGCGCCATTCGTCGAACGCATTGGGCCCGAAACCGGAGCGCTTGATCGACTTCAAAAACTGTTTCGGAATGATGGCGTCGGTATCCACATTGGCTCTATCCAACGGCGCCACCAATCCATCCAGTAATGAGAACTTACGCATCACTTGCTCGCCTTCTCTAATGTTTCTCCGCCTTTTTCCATCTTCTTGCCAACCCAACCTTCGGCTTTTTTTACGCCTTTGACGGTATGTTTGGCGCCCTGCTCGATACCGCGCCCTGCAGCTTCGCCGCCTTTCTTCAGGCCGCGTTCCGTCGCTTCGACAGCTTTTTCCACACCGTCTCCAGCCTTCTGTGCCACGCTCTTCTCTTCAGCCAGCGCACCCTGCGCCAGCATCAGCAAAGCCAAGAACATAAAGATCCGTTCCATCGCTTATTCCTTGCTGATATCAACGAAATGCCCGGCGATCGCCGCCGCCGCTGCCATCGCGGGACTGACCAGATGCGTACGACCACCCTGCCCCTGGCGCCCTTCGAAGTTGCGATTGGATGTCGCCGCGCAACGCTCTCCCGGAGAAAGCTTGTCATCGTTCATCGCCAGGCACATCGAGCAGCCCGGATCGCGCCACTCAAAACCCGCAGAGATAAAAATCTTGTCCAATCCTTCTTTCTCTGCCTGCGCCTTTACCAGCCCCGAACCGGGCACCACCATCGCCAGCTTCACGTTCGCTGCGACCTGCTTGCCTTTAGCCACGGCCGCTGCCGCGCGCATATCTTCGATGCGTCCGTTGGTGCAGGAACCGATGAACACCTTGTCGATCTTGATCTCGGTGATCGGCGTGTTCGCCTGCAACCCCATATACTGCAAGGCACGCTCCCAATCGCTACGCTTCACCACGTCCGGCGCGGTAGCAGGATCGGGCACACGTCCATCCACCGCCACCACCATCTCCGGCGACGTTCCCCAGGTCACTTGCGGCTTGATCTGCGCCGCATCCAACTCCACCGTCGCATCGAACTTTGCACCTGCGTCGCTGTGCAAGGTACGCCAGTAGGCGACTGCCTTGTCCCAGTTCTCGCCCCGCGGCGCGAATGGACGGCCTTCGATGTAAGCGAACGTCACTTCATCCGCCGCCACCATACCGGCGCGCGCACCCGCCTCGATGGCCATATTGCACAGCGTCATGCGGCCTTCCATGCTCAAGGCACGGATCGCGCTGCCCGCGAACTCGATGGCATATCCAGTACCGCCCGCCGTACCGATCTTGCCGATCACGGCGAGAGCGACGTCCTTGGCGGTCACGCCTTTGCCCAGCGCGCCCTCCACGCTCACCAACATTGCCTTGGATTTTTTCGCCACCAGACACTGTGTCGCCATCACATGCTCGACCTCGGAAGTGCCGATGCCGTGCGCCAGCGCGGCGAATGCTCCGTGCGTGCTGGTATGCGAGTCACCGCACACCACCGTCATGCCCGGCAAGGTAGCGCCCTGCTCCGGGCCGATCACATGCACGATGCCTTGGCGGATATCGTTCATCTTGAATTCGGTCACGCCGAACTCGGCGCAATTGGCGTCCAGCGTCTCCACCTGCAAGCGCGAGATCGGGTCGGCGATGCCTGCCGCACGGTTGGTGGTGGGCACGTTGTGATCCGGCACCGCCAGCATCGACGCAATGCGCCACGGCTTGCGCTGTGCCAGCTTCAATCCTTCGAAAGCCTGCGGGCTGGTGACTTCATGCACCAATTGACGGTCGATATAGATCAGCGCGGTGCCGTCGGCATCCTGCCGCACCACGTGAGAATCCCATAGTTTGTCGTATAAGTTTTTTGCGCTCATTGCCATCCACCAATCGAGCTCAGGATTATGCCACAGCGGCACAGCCATCCCAAACTGCGCCGTTGTGTTTCTGGCACGCCTTAGAAGCTGAGAGAAAGGTCAGGCCCTCGCGCGATAGACGCGACCACGTTTGCGTTGAAGGTCGTTTTCGAGTCCCTCTTAAGCTTGAAACCGCTCAAGTCAGCCTTCATCAACGACAAGAACAATTTAACCACCGGCTGGTGGCCGTTGAAGCTGGCCTTTTGCAGCGCTGTCCACCCATCCTGGGTCGACAGGTCAATATTGGCGCCGCTGGCGATCAGTGCGGTACAGGCCGACAGATGCCCATTCATGGCAGCCACCATCAACGGCGACCAGCCAAGCGAGCTACGTGCATTCACATCCGCTTCGTTCATGACCAACAACTTGATGATCTGGGCATGCCCCTTGAACGCTGCCCAGTGCATCGGCACATATCCCCCGGCATCCTTAATGTTGACATTGGCGCCGTTCATGATCAGGAATTTGGCCAAATCCTCCGCCCCCAGGAAAGCCGCCGTGATCAGCGGCGTCCAGCGGCGTTCGTCACAGGTATCGATGTTGATCCTGCAATTCAGGAACAGACTGACCGCACCGATGTCCCTGGCACCTACCGCCATCAGGAATCCCGGTGCCGTACAGGGATAGCCCTTGCGCTCAATCTCCAGCCGCTTGTCGGAGCCGATCTTGGCCCACGGACTATCATCACTCGGCGCGCGCATGCTGATGAAATCCTGCTGCGAATACTTGAAATGGTTGCCTGTTTTGCTGAAGGTGTCGTTAGCGACCGGCCTGGCATTCAGATGCGCCATCAGGTTGTCATCGCGCAGCTTGGGCAAGTTGCGCGTCCCCTCGAAAACCTTGCTCAGGTAATAGATCTCGCTGGCCACTTCCGGCGAAAAGCCCTGCCTGTCCTCGCGCGCATTGACCAGCAGATCCTGAAAGAACTCTTCCATCATCGGGGTCGACCACATCTTGACGATCTTTTCCAGCACGCGCGGATGCAACTGCTCCAGCTTGTACGGATACAGATTTTCCACCCCGTGCACCAATTTCCACATCACTTCATTCATCTTGCCTTCCGTTCACCCCTCAGGCCGCATTGGCCGGATACACCCATTCACTGGAACAAAACCCTGCGCAGAAGATGCCTTTCTCCCATGCTATGTATCAAGTAAGTGCAGCAATGTCTGTGCCAGCACGTAGCTGCATGACTTCATGGACAAAATAAGTCGGGTATAGTGAGCAGAAGTCCCGTGCTCTACGGAATTGCGTCGATATCCGGACAAACTGTGATGACTGTCGGTCACTGGATAGCAGGAAAATCAACACTGAAAGGGAGTCGTTCATTGCGCACAAGCGACTCTAGGCCATATTGCGCAGCTTCCACCACATCAACAATAAACCCAGCAATGCCGCGCCCGCGCTGAACGTATATAACGCGGAAGCGCCCCAATGCTGCCAGATCGGTCCGCTGGCCAACCCGCCGAGCATGCCGCCCGCGCCATAGGTGAAACTGCCATAGAACGCCTGCCCTTTGGATTGATGCCGCCCCTGAAAGAACTGGTGCACCAAGCCGACTGAGGATGCGTGAAATGCGCCGAAGGTGAGCGCATGCAATACTTGCGCAAACAGAAGCAGCACGACGATGTCTACCGCCCAGCCGATAAGCAGGAAGCGCAGCACTGCTGCGCTGAAGCTAACTAGAAGGATACGCGTAAAGCCGAAGCGCTTGACCAGCGAGGGCATCAGGAAGAACACGCCGATCTCGCAGATCACCCCCAGCGCCCACAGCATGCCCACCGTGCTTTTGGCGTAGCCATGCTCCACCAGGTAGATGGAATAGAAGGTGTAGTAAGGGCCATGAGCCACGGACATCAGGAAACACGCGCCGAACAAGGCCATCACTTTGGGTTGCAGCACGATCTGACGGATCGGCTGATGGTCGGTATGGTGCGCCAGCACCTCAGTATGCGGTATCTGCCGCGCGAAGATCAGGATGCCGACCTCGCACACCAGTCCCGCCCATAGCAGCCAGACGATGGCGATATAGTCGAAGGCATAACCCAACCCCACCACCGCGACGATAAAGCCGATGGAGCCCCAAGAGCGGATACGTCCATAGTGCGCGGTGTTCTTGCCCAGATAGGTCAGCGTGGTCGCCTCGACCAATGGCATCGAAGCGCTCCAGAAGAAGCTCATCAGCGCCAACACAAGGAACAAGCCCCAGAAGCCAGTTGTGGCGAACACCCCCAGATAGAACAGGGCGCTCAGGCTCGCCGCCACTTGCACCACCAATAGCCGTTTCCCAGTGTGATCGGCCAGCCAGCCCCAGATGTTGGGAGCGACCATGCGCATCACCGGCTGGATAGACATCAGGATGGATATCTCGATGGCGTCGAACTGGATGGACTTGAGGTACAGGCTCCAGTAGGGCGCGAACATCCCCACAAAGGCGTAGTAAAAAAAGTAGAAACCGGCGATACGCCAGTGGTAGTTCTTTGTGGTGGACATAACAGACAGGCTACAGAATGACTTGCATTATCTCATGCGGAAAAATATTTTCTGCATGGCTCTTGAAATCAAGAACCCTGCCCCAATTTGCCACAAGTCGAAAACAGGAGAGCAGCATGGAACAGAACGATACGCCACAACCCGAACATCCCGCCGCCCCGCCGGAAGCCATGCCCAGCATGGAAGAGATGCTTAAAGCGGCCGAACTCAAAGCTCAGGAACACTACGATGCCTGGATGTATGCCAAAGCCGAAGGCGAGAACATTCGCCGCCGCGCTGCCGAGGATGTGAGCAAGGCACAGAAGTTCGCCGTAGAGCGCTTTTCCAACGAAATGCTGGCCGTGAAGGACAGTCTGGAAGCCGGAATGGCGGTGCAAACCGACAACATCGAGAGTTTCAAAAGTGGCATGGAACTGACGCTAAAGCAGCTTTCCAGCGTGTTCGATAAGTTCAACATCAAAGAGATCAACCCGGTCGGCGAAAAGTTGGATCCACACAAGCATCAGGCTATCGGCATGCTGGAAAGCG